>Ga0209101_1000559_pt1 | contig 30382 bp, 20 predicted proteins | sample ConPoolayeCmetaG_FD_185481 | JGI IMG/M metagenome (GOLD analysis project Ga0209101, IMG submission 185481) | Hot spring microbial mat communities from California, USA to study Microbial Dark Matter (Phase II) - Cone Pool mat layer C metaG... ...
GCCATGCACTGAGCGTGGCCGCGGTCACTCCCAGTTCCCGCGACAGAAGGTCCAAGTCCTCGCCGCGGATCAGTCGTTGCACCGCCTCCTGTTTCCGCCGAGCCGAAAACCGGCCCAGCCCGACCCGGGTCCCCCCGCGGGGGGACCCACTTGCTCCCTGCATCTCACTTCTCACCTGGGCACCCTCCTTCCTTCTCCCCTATCTTTTACCCCAATTCGGTGTCCAGGAAAACTCTAGCGTGGGGGATAGCCTCTCAAAAGCTCTTCATTCATACCACCTCCTTTTTATGTGCTTACAATCATATTATCAGGGCACAACGCACCTCGCAACTTCTCTGCCGCTCGGCGTCTCATCTTGATGGAACGGAGGAAGCTCTCGGGCAATTCCGCCAATGAAACACTATACCCTGACGGCACGAAGATGGGATCCCATCCAAAGCCGTTGTTCCCGGCTGGCGCGCAGATCCGCCCGGCCAGCACCGCCTCGAAAAAACGCGGATCCTTGTCGCCAGCGGCGAGATAGCCGAGAACGGTCCTCGCTTCCGCCCTATCATCACCCATTGCGACACAAAGGCGGTAGACTCCGTCGCAGCCGCAGGAGGAGAGCATCCACTTGATCAGCGCGCCCGAAAATCCGTTCAAACACGAGAGATGAAGCGCCGTGTCTTCCACAAGAATGGCCTTGTCCGGCATTTGCGCCCGCGCAGCCGACAGCTTGGCGGCAATCACGTCTCGCGAATCAACAGCCTGAACCTCGGGCAGATCGATATCCACCCGGACGAGCCCGGGAATAATGTCGGCCAGTTCAATAAACTTGTGACAGTTGCCCGTAATGAAGTGAACAGAGGGTGTCATGTGATCCTTTGCTCAGATACGGCCTCTTACGTCTGCTTCCTCAACAGGTCCTCGACGCGGGGGTCTATCAGAAGGTCAAATATCATCTGCTCGGCCAGCTCGATCAGCGCGCGACGCTCCGCCAGTCCCTTGAACGCGTGGGCAAACCCCATGCGGATCATGCGCAATGCGTCCCAGAGCGATAGCCCATCACCACCGTAGGCATAGGATGCCTGGAAGAACTCCTTCACAATGTTCGTATAGGACACGATGGGGTTGTCGGTGTTTAGGCAAACGATATTGCCAAACTCGAGAAACTTCCGAAGGGGATACACGCGACCGGGTTTCGAGTCCGCAAATTCATTGGTCTGGTAATTACTGACTGGGCAAAGCTCAATGCAGATGCGTTCTTCGCGCACTCGTGCCATGAGTCTCTCATCGTCGGCCAATGCGAGACCATGCCCCAGGCGCCGCGCCCTCAAATCCAGCACGGCGCTCTCGACGAAGCTTGCGGATGCGTTCTCTCCCGCATGAGCGGTGATGGGAATGTGCATGCGTGAGAGCTGTTCAAATTGCGGCCGGAACATCTCGGGTGGAAAGGACTCCTCCAGCCCGGCGAGATCGAACCCAACCACGCGACAACGCGCCATGTTTTCGCTGATAAATTCACTTGCGGAGATGGCTTTGGATGTTGACTCTGAGTTCAACATCACACCGGCCGAAGCTTCCATCAGTATTTCGCGTGTCGCCTTATGCCGCTTGCCCGTGAAAATGAGGTTGACCTTGGCCGGGAAAAGCCTGTCAAGCGGATCGGGGGATCCCGCGTTCTTGAAGACCCGAGACCAAAAATCCTTGCTGTGACCTCCGACACACCACGACCAGCTCTGCGCCTGTGATCTTTGCTGTGGTGCGTTTTCGTTGGCCGATTTGGCAGCCGCGTTCCGATAGGCGTCCATTAGCGCCTTTTGTTCCTCGTGGAATGCCTCCTGGAAGTTGGTGCAGGCATCGCGGTATGTCATGCCATTCTCGTCCTTGTCTTTGCTCGCATAACCGCTGACCGCTGAACGCAGTTCCGCATACAGGACGCCGTGCCGCACAAGGTATTCGAGCGTTTGACGGGCGTAAAGCCGCATTAGACATGGGCGCTGAAGGTGTTCCGCGCCCGCATACTCGCATCCAGCCAAGTACTGGGCGAGCGTTCGCCCGCGCGTACCCGTCGAAATCAGAAATTCGAGCGGAGAGTCTTTGAGAGATGGGCGAGGCTGAAGCATATCGCCGCGGAAGGGGGCCAGCGATACATTCAACGCAAGGCTGTTCACGGCGTCGCGTTTCTGCAAGTCCACATTCGCAGCAAGATCGGTAAGGTCTTGCCGCAGGGATTCTACCGCATTCTCGGCCTCTTTTGAATCGCCCTGTTCCAATCCCGTCCTGAGGGCTCGTAACGGACCAAGAAAGTCTTTGCCTGCGATTTCAATCTTTACCTCGGGATTCCATTTGAGATTGTGCGAGGCCCAAAACACAATAAAAATCCTTAAAACATCGTCTTTTTTGATTTCATTGCCGCACTTCCACTCCTTGCCGTTCCATTCAATCCTGCCCGTCATGATCGCAAAGAGAATCAGGTTTACGGCATCTTTCGTGTTCAGTTCCTCGCACGCCCTTCGCACCGTCCAATGGTCTCGGATGTTCAGCTTTTCATGCAGCAAAGAGCGCAACGAAACGCCCTGACTGCTCTGCAGAGGTTTGCGCGCATCCTGACGCAAGGCGTCTTTTAGAATTTTGCGAATTTCAACGGCAAAACTTTCAACGGGATCGGTCTCGCTGCCGCCTTCGACTGTGCATAGATAAGGATTGAATTTGAGGGTTTTTTTGCCAAAAGCCTCGTCGAGGATCAAATTGGCCTGGCCTATCCAGAAAGCGAAAAGCGGGAAGATGGCATCCAGCAACTTCGGTATCTTTTTGGCTCGCTCGGCCAGCATGAGGATGGATGCAATGACCAGGAATTCCGGCGTCATGCAACTGCCGACGTGCAGATGCAAATCGGGCTTGGGGATAGCCCGCAAGAGCTTGGCCATCAACTGGGGATTGCGTCCAAATTTTGAATTTGAAAGTGTTTCCGCAGTGTGATGCGGCCGGTCGAAGCGGATCCGTGGGATACGCACTTCATGCAACAGGCCCTTTGTCTCGTTAGGCAGTGCATCCAATGCGCGAAAGTTGCGGTGGAGCAGGCATCCTTCCTGTTTGGCCTCAGATCGAAGTCGCGCCAATTCAGCGGGCAGGCTCAGCAGTCGGTTTTTGAGAACATAGCCGCTCGCACCCGCGCGGAGGGCACGTTGCACCTTGGCCGTATCGTCGGCACGGCTAAGTACAAGAAAAGCGGGCGACCTGCCATGGGTATCTACGGCAAGCCTTCGCAAGCCCCGCACCAGTTCAGCGCCAATGTTCTGTTCTTCATCCTTGACCCGGTATAGCAGGTCCACCAGCACAAAGTCCGATTCCCGGAGCAGCGTGGTAATCGTAGACTCATTTGGGGCGTCTCCCCGCCATGCGTTAACCGAAATAAATTCTGCCTTCCTTGTTCCGTTGTTCTCTTTTATTGTCCTTTTATTTAGAGAATTGTAGTGTTTGAGACGCTCCAGCCAGACACCGTCGCCGTCAGCCGGGTTCCAATGCCAGAGCCGATACCCCGCGGGCATGAAAGCATCGAGCACATGGCACAATTCCTCCTTGATCTTCAGAGGCGAATCGTCCACCCACAGAATAACGGGAGGCTTTTTCAAATATTCTGATTCCAGTAGCGATGCGACCGTATCCTCCGCCGTATGAAGCAGAGCACGACTCTTGGCGACGATCAACCGCTGGGCGTCCAAGGATTCTTCGGGTTTGCCCGATGATTCTCCGGATGGCGGCATTTCGCGGTCAGATACCCACAGCCCATTCGCATCAAACCAGTATCGGCCGCTGGCATTCAGAGCATGCTCCAGAACGTCATAGCCGTCGCTGACACAAAGCAGCATATGCAGGAATTCGAACCAGCGTATGCCGTCTTCCGCTTTGCTTTGGTTCATGGTCCCGAGCTTGAAATGCTCGGACGCAAATTTAACGGATTGCCCCATCAATGAGGGCCAACGATCGGTATCTCTCGTGATCGTTTGGATGCCGAAAACATCCGCAAGTAAGGCCTTTACGAGTGCTTCTGGCTGAATACGCCCGCACGCGCCTACCCGGGGTGGAGTTTCCTTAAGCCATTCGTGCAACGCTTTGCATTCGTCCCCCCGACGGTGCCCGAAGATACAAATTCGATCATCACTCGTCAGCTCGGCGCCGAAAGGTAAGCCCGGGTCCAGACACAAGACGCGACCCGCAATCGCCGCAGTAAACACTCGCAGACGATGCGTGGCTTTTTTAATAGTGGCGTCATCTCTTTTTTTGCCAAGATGGAAGGAGATGACCAGAAGATCTGGCGTTGCGGACCAGCTCGTGTCGGAGAGCGGGCTGTAGTTCGCCTTCCGCAGAAACGCTTCGATAGCGGCATGCAATCCCGCGGAAATCCCAAGACGGCTAACGGCGAATGTTGGTTGTTGGGCAGCAATCGTCATGGCTGAACCTTCCTCCGATCCCGATCCATTTGGGATGCACACTCGACGACAATGTCCAATCGAGCAGCCAGGCCGCGAATGACCTTGTCGCTGATCTTTAGCAGATCCTCGTCTGGAGCCAGCCTCCCATCAAACGTACGCAATGAGATATCTGCACCGCCTTGATCGGGAGCCACGAACGCACTGATCTCCTTATTGATCGTGGACATATCATCGAGCCTTGTGGCATAAGTGAGCGCTTTCAGCGGCCATTCGCCTTCACCCTGGTCGCCTAGCAAGTAGGTCAGCACTTTCTTCATAGGCGGCGCGTTGAGATGATCGCCATCCTCCAACTTCGAGGCAATTTCACCCAGTCTGTCTTTGACCGACTTGGAGTTGTCGGGGTCTTCGCGAAGACAATCAAGCCACAGTCGCAACTCCAGGAGAAGTTCTTGCATTTCCCTCGCGATATTCTCGACAACGGGGCGCAAAACCAGCTTCTCACTGATGAGACGGAAAAGGCCGTCAGGCGCTGCCGGCGCCCTCTTAAGCGCATTGAGCAGGCCCAATGACGCGGATGGCTGGCCCTCCCCGCTGTAGGGGCGAGGGTAGAATGTCTTGCCGTGGGCGATTTCCCCGAGAATGAGGGGGGAGGTGTTTTCGTCGAGCCGACGGCCGTCCGGAAGGGTTCCATGAACGAGAAACCACAGGTGCGTGAAGCGACTATGGTCTATACCGGCGTCCTGCAGGTTTTTAGAAACAACCTCCTCTACGAGATTAGGCGAGGAGCAACCAAACAAACCAATGCATCCGTGAATAATGAGAGCTGACCACGGTCCAGCATTGCCGGTGGGATTCAAGTCTATGAAATCCTTCTTGCCGGAAGAATCCCAGTCTTTGAGGAACTCATCGTCATGGTCTCCTCGAACCGCTGACAGACGGGTGACGATGATCGCCAAATCGCGGCGTTCCTGTTTATCGCTCATCTCAAGCGCCTCCTCCTCGCGAATCCGACACGAAGCGCGGCAGGGCCATCAGCCTGCGCGTCAGCAGCAGTTTTCCGACTCCAGCAGGCAAAAGGGCCTGGTCGAGTACAGAATAGGCAAGGAAGCGAATGTTCTTGTTCTGAAGTCCAGGAGGAATGCCGCGCCCTGATTCTACGACGGTCCAGGGACGCGCTTTCATAATCCATGATAGCAGGGCGTCATCTGGCTTGGATGGAGGCTTGTGCGTGTCGAGAACGCCTTGGTGGATCAAGACCGCGTCGAAGTCTAACGACGTCACTTGGGGCGATATCGTCCTATCACCGTACAGATCGAGCGCTGTGGCTTCCATCCCGTTTTCTCTGATGGATATTTCCAGACGCGGGCATGTGCGTTTAGGATCTTGGCGATGTTCTTTAAGCGCATTATCGTAATCCTTGTGGAGCGCAACGGCCTCCTGCCCCGCCACGCTCAGGTGTGTTGCAATGAAGATTTTGGCGCGCCACGCCATATGCCAGAAGCATGGTTTTACGACCTCCCCTGGTTCGGGAGGGTCGAGAAGTTTCTTTCTGACCTCGGGATCGTCTTCATAGAGGCGGAGGGCTCGTTCCGTCATACGTTCGTCTATGACCAGGATCCGAAATAGTCCCGCCTCGGCAAGGCTGTAAGGGAGTTCCCAGAGGTCCTTATCGCTTTTCGGTCGGGTAGCCGACCAGATGAGGTCCCAGTCAGGGCTTCGCTTGTGAAACGCCTCGTAGCAGTCGTCAGGGCCAAGCAAGCCCATGTTCAGGTGTCCATGCCGGTCGAAACCGACGCGCAAAGCCTCGCCCGCCTGGTATGCTTGTCCTTCGGAAACGCGCGAATCCCCAGACGATTGGACCAACAACTTGACGATTCGCGGCTTGTCATTGAACCACTTAGTTGCCGTTTTCCACTGTTCAAAGATCTGTTCGCCTGCCCCCACATCGAGATATACATTCACGGACACAGGTTTCGTGTCATCCAGTTTATGATTAATCTTGAGAGACTTCAACCACAACTCCCATAGTTGCTCCACCAGACCATCGGCCGTCACGTTCTGGCTCATATCAAACGGATTGGCCGGCAGCACCCAATCCCATGTCGTCTCGCCTCGCCTACCTTGTTCCGGCACATCTCCCGAAGTCCGAATCCGAAAGACGCGGAACGGAAGCCGTACGCGAAGAGATTTCTTTTCCTCGTCGGACAGCTCGCTCCACCCCGACGACGCCTCGTCAATCACCGCAAACGGATACGATATGCGCGACGATCCCGATGTATGCTCGAGAAATTCCCTTGCCGATTTGACAACTCGAATGCCCGCCTTGGTCAGCGTTTCCAGTGTCTCGCCTGACCACTTCTCTGCAAAGCGCGCTCCGATGAAGAGCGCTCTCTTGCCTTTCAGCAGGCGCAGCGTGTACACGACGCGATTGGCCTGGCACGGTTCCCATGACTCATCTTTGCCCTTGCACGTCAACGCGGGCGGCTTGCCCGCGTGCGGAGTCGTCGCCTCACTCACAGTTACGACGCTCCTGTCGTAGGCAAAGTCCGTCTTACCGGCCAGCAGATTGGCGCAGATGACGATTTCGGCAATGCCCCAAGCCTCGCGGCGCACTTCACCCAAGGGGCCAATCAGGGGCGCTTCCATCCACGCTTGGAGGTGCTCTGCTATGGGCCGCTCTGCCTCCACGGGTTTTCCGCTGCGATCAGGTATAGCCTCCTTTTTCTTCACGCGGGGATCAGCTCGGTTATCCCAGATGCGCAGCCGATAATAATCATCGCCATCTTCCTCCACATGCAGATGAATATGGAGAAACGGATGGCCTCTTTCGTCCTTCCCGTCCATATCCTTGCCGTGTTTGGCCGCATTGCGAATCAGATTTTCGAGAATGCCATAGAGCGCATAGTGGCCCTGGACCCCAGGCACGGCAATGAGCGGATCCTCCGCCGCCAAATCGGGATGCACGCCGTACTCGGGCACCCTCTTCGCTTCACTCTCCAGCAAGCTGAAGACGGGGTCATAGGGCGGCGGGGAAATACCGAGAAGCCGCTTGCACAGCTTGTCTTTCGTTGCGACGCAAAGGGATATCTTTAGCGTGCAATGGTCTTTGTCCGTATATCCGAACCCCTCATTTCGAGCGATCGTGTCCAGCAGGAGGGCATTACGGAGAAACGGGGCGATCACGTCTTGTCCAAGGCGTTTCGCGTCGGAAGAACTGCAAGGATCGGTTGTGACTTCGGCGAGAAAATCCGCCTTCTTCTGGATAAAATCGTCAAGACGCGTTTTGAGTCTTTCCACGGCCGGCAGTATCCAGCCGGGATTACTCCCGCCCCCGAGGTACAGCACCTTCAGCCTCTCAGTCACATCCTTGACGGTCGCACGAGGCATGACATGACTGCCGATGTGGTGCGACATGTTGCGAGAAAGAATCGCGGCTGAGGCCAAACGCGAGGCCTTCTCCCGATTATCGTACTCCAGTGCTGGCATGAAGTACGCTGACATTATGCTCTGCAGAGCACTCAAGTTCTCAGCGCCTATCCATCGGCGAATGCCTATATGTAAGGAGATGGGTAATGTGTCTCGATGTGAAAAGGGGATGAATACGTTGCCCCAAGTCCCATATGGACGTGTCGCAGCGCCCATAACCCAGATGCAATAACGAATCATTCCATCAACGGAGAGCTGTTGCGATCTGTACGGGTGAATATTTTTCGCAAAATCATCCCGCTGCTTGTCGGACGGATTGAATGCCTCGACCGAGGAAACAAAGTCAGACGCATCGAGCTTTCCTTTCTTCACTTGATTAAGCAAGTTCCTAACATACACGTTCTCCTTGGAGTCATCAACTAGGCACCCGACATCAATATCCAGAAGGGCCCCGAGACCACGATCCAGCAAGCCTTGGGAAGAAACGGTGGCAGGCTGCTTGTCAGGCGACATGCCATGAATGACCGTGATCTGCGCATATCCATAAAAATGCCGAAAAAACGTCTGCGGTGAAACCATAATACCTGTTCTCTCGTAGCCCCTAAGGAACCATTGATTGATGACGTCGCGAAACCAGCTGTCATCTGCTTCCTTTTGTGCAATCTCTACTCGCTTCGCCCTACCATTAACTAAGGACACATAGGAAAAAACTTGAGGCCACAGGAAGCAATATATACCTAAGTGATCGAGGAACCGTTGCACCGCATCTTCTACGCATGAATCGACACTCGACGTTGACAGTGGGTTCCGATGAAGCTCCTCCTCGCCCATTCGAGAAGAGGCAACCAAGCTGACTCCGATTAGCCGGTTCTCATAATCGACCATCTTACTTTTGATGTAATCAGCGAAGCCTTTCACTTTGCTAATGTCCTCAGGCCATCCTGACAAGGATGGCCTGAGGAAATCCGTAAGGCCACCAGGAGACGTGATCTCCTGAAGTAACCTCATTGCATTCCATTTGCTCATGTCAAGCAGGACCTGAGTACTTTTCTTCACCAAGTTATAAATGATTTCGGCGGTATGGGCGTCGTCAAGAAACTGAACATACACTTCCTTGACGATATCTTCATATCGTCTATCGCGTCGTTCCATTGCTTCAGCAACAGGGAACATCATTGTTCCCGCTAAGAACCTGTAGAGAAGTAGGCCATGACAGTCATTGACATGACGAACAAACCCTACACGATTTAAAATGGCCATAAACTCTTCAGTGAGAGCAATGAGACCACTTGATTGCGCCTCGGCCTTCTTGTCGAACCGCATTACAGCAATAGGTGCGGTCTCACAGCTTAGCGACAGGCCAAACATGATGCGCAACACCGGCACTCTAGAGTTAGCCTCGCCGTGACAGATCTGCTGAATCAGCGTGTCCATTCGCACCAACAAGCGCGGTTTCTTGGACGAGGTGGCTTTTTGAACAAGTAATGCTAACTCACGCGCATGCTCGTAGGCCAAGCGAGAAGTGCTGGGCAGCCCGCTGACGATAACATCAGCAGTTTCGACGACGTCGTCCCAACTAGTGGCTACGCGGCACCCCTTTTCACGATAGGGTTCCGTTCGACTCTGATCGAGATCATGAACGATCACGTCAGATAGATCAATCTGCCCACGCTCCGCAATGGCCTTCGCGATAGCACCACCATACTTTCCAAGCCCAATGAATCCAAGCTTCATTTGTTGCTCCTAGCCTCGCCGATGAGAGGATAGAAAGCCCTCTTATGGCCAGAGGCAGCGTGCATTTCGATGAATCTCTTCCATTTTGCCTCAGCAATGCCATCAGGGGGTTGACGAGCAATAACGTGATCGCACATTTGGTCCAACTCTGCTTCCGTAAACCCCCATTCCTCTTCTGCCGTCTCTGCAAAGATACACCCAGATGCCTTGCGTTCTCGCATGTCTTCAGGAACACCGTATGTTTCGGCAATACCCCTGATGTCGCGCTTGGAGAGGTGTGCCATCGCAAGAATATCGCCTGCACTGGCATTCTTTGGAAAATAGCCGATCATGAATTCGCCCCGGTTTACAGTACCAAGCACTAATAGATTCTGGTTGTTAGCGTAGTAATACAGTACGGATGATCTCAGACGAGCCTTCAGATTCGTAAAGGCTGCAGGATGGAATGGTGATGGAAGAGAGCGTCTCAAGGCATCAAATGCCTCTGATAGATCGATGAACACGTTTGACAGACCAAACATTTTAACGGCTTTTTGAGCATATGAGTTGTCGACATAGTCATAGGTGTAGTCCATCTTCGTAATTATGGCGAGAAGTGTTCCGCCGCTTCGAGATGCCGCTTCATTTCCCATGAGCGCAAGGGTGAGCGAGTCAATGCCACCAGAGAGCCCCAGAACGAATCCACTCTTTTTACTGCAACATAGGTACTCGTGTAGCCAACTGACGACATGTTCTCTCTGTGCATGGTATTCCATAGTATGTCCGCGTTAATGTGAGCGTTATAGGATTCCGCATTGCCCCCAAAAACTATTGTATGTCCACGGGGCGACCATTTTTGATCTGCTTCACTATCATTGGAAAGAAGGCATCTCCGTCCACATCAAAAGATACTGTGCCCACAACGCCGTCGAGGGGAGGTATTTCGGTGAGCGCTACCCTTACGCTTTCGGAATCCGTAGGATCAGTGACCGTGCGCAGTGCGGAGCATAAGGCAACAAGAGAGTCGTGCGCGAAAGCTGCAAAGTAGTTCGGCGTCTTACCGGTCAAAGCTTCGGATTTGGACACAAATTTACGGACGATATCGTTACGCGGGTTCTGAGGGTCATATTGTGTGGACGTGAAGTAAATTCCCTCTGCCGCGGTGCCCGCCTGCTGAATCACATATGGTTCTCCGACTGTGGCTATTGATAGCACGGGCATCGTCACGCCTGATTCTCTAAGCTGTTTAATAAGAATTCCAAGGTTCTTGTCATAACCGACCAGATAAAGCAAGTCTACCCTTAAGCCGATAAGTTTCGCAGCGACATTCCTAAAATCCATGGTTGTTGCGCTAAATGCTTCTGTGATGGCGATCGAACCGCCGACTGCGCTGAATGTCGTCTCGAAAACGGACGCGAAACTCTTGCCCATGTCATCCTCAACGTGAAGGATAGCTGCCGTCTTTGCGTTGAGTTTCTGATGCGCAAAACGGGCAGCCGTAGCAGCATCAATGTCGGCGGATATGAATAGCCGAAATACCCACGGGCTTTTAGCTGCGAACTTGGATGCCGACACCGTTGTAGCGAAGAGGATCTTTCTGTCACTTTCAGCAAGCGGAACCAACGCACTACTGACTCCGCTCATTGAGGAGATCACAGCGCTAACCCTTTCCGATGCAACCAACTTACGATATGCACTGATTGCCTCCTTCGGATCATTCTTGCTATCCTCTATGATAACCCGCAGGGGACGCCCATTGATCCCGCCTTGGGCGTTGATTTCCTCGGCTGCCACTATGATCCCGTTTCGCACGAACTCGCCTAATACTGACGCCGGTCCAGTGATAGGCAGAATTGCCCCGATGGTCACTTCCTCTTGCGGTGGTGAAAGAATCTTCTCGCGTTTACTGCACCCCGCCACAACGACCATGCAGACGCACAGCGCCATCACAACAGCCAGTCTTTGCATCATCGTCTTCATCTTCGGTCTCCTGCTTGTGGGCCGTCGCCGGCTCGGCTGACTAGACACTCTGCCCTGAACGCGCGACACAATGCCACACCAACGCGCGATGTGCAAGCAAAAAGTTTCAATATCATCACGGGCGCGTGACATGAACATCACTCTCTATCTGCGAGCCGGTAGGTCACACTGGTCTCGCGGATAGCTTGGACCTCAGGGTGAACATGCCATCATCCGCGCTATCCGTGATATATATCAGCGGTTGATTTGCTTGTGCTGTCTTTCGGTCAATCATCGGCAGCAAGAGTACCAGAGGTTCTTATCCCGTGCAACGAAAAAAGTTGTTGAACTGTCACGGGTGGCGTGATATTTTTATCCCCATGCAACGGCCACGAGTCTTGATTGTGGATGATGACACCGCCTACGCCAAGGAGTTGGCAGGCGCGTTGGAGAGTGTCTTTCGGGTGGAGGTGTGCCATTCAGAAGCCGAATTCCGCGAGCGGTTCGTCCCCGGCCGGTATGATCTGCTGATCGTGGACATGCGGCTGGAAAAGGACCGAGAAGGGTTGGCCATCCTTCGGGAGGCGCTGGCGGCTGATCCGATGCAGGCGGCCATCGTGATGACGGCCTATGCCGACATGGAAACCTATTCCGAAGCGCTGGAGGCGGGCGCAATGACCTACCTGGACAAGGCGGAGTTCTCACCGGCCCTGATCGCCTCCACAGTGGACGCCATCATCGAGCAGTCGCGCCTGCGGCGGCGCATGAACGAAATCGAGGAACGTATCCGGGCAACGGAGCCGTTGGAGATTATCGGCGCAAGTCCAAGCGTGCGGCGGGTGCGCGACGAAATCCGCCGCGCCGCCGAGTCGGATGCTCCCGTCTTGCTGATCGGGGGGCCGGGATCGGGCAAGGAACTCGTCGCCCGCAACATCCATCGTCTGAACCGACGCCGGTCGAAAGGACCGTTTGTCCATGCCGTCTGCAAACGCGGCTTGCGCGACGATTTGACGACATGCTTGTTCGGAGCCGTCCAACCATTGGAGAAGCGAAGTGCGTCGGCTTCCAAGGGTTGGATTGAGGGCGCGCACTCTGGCGTGCTGTTCTTGGACGGGACAGACGGGCTGGACGAGGCCGCATGGGCGGCCGTGTGTTCGTTAATGGAGTCAGGCCGTTGCATGCACCCGGCAAGCGGCCGAAAGATCGAATCGGATGCCCAGATCGTCGTGGCGGAGCGGCCAGAATGCGCCAGAATCGAGCGAGTGGCGGTCAATTCGGCGGTTCGTATCGCCATCCCGGACCTGCGCGAGCATATCGAAGACGTCGCCATCCTGGCGCAGTATGTGTTGCAGGGGTTGTTCCGCGACGGACGCACAAATGCGCGGTCCTTGCGCGGCGCGGCGTTGGCCGTGCTGGAGCGATTGCCCTGGCCGGGGAATGTACGTGAGTTGCAGTGCGTCATCGCCTACGCCGCCGTTCGGGCGGATGCGGAGGGCCAGCGTGAGATCGGCCCGGAACACCTGCCCATGAACGCGGGGGAGGTAGGGGGGAGTGTTTCCCTCCCCCCGCGAGGCTACGATTACCAGCAGAATTTAGCCAGAGCCGAGCTAGCGCTGGTGGAGGCGGCCATCGAAACCTTCGGCTCGACAACCAAGACCGACCTTGCCCGGCGACTGGGCTACAACGACCGGTTCGTGTTCGCCAGGCGAATCCGAAAATGCATAGCGGCATACCCGGCGTCGACGTTCGAGTTTCCAAGAACCATCGAGATGATGGCAGGGAAGGAGATTAGAGTTGCCGCGAACAGCGCGGATGGGCGCAAATAAGGAGATGACAGTATGGCCATGGGATTGATCGCTGTGTTCGATACGGAGGTTGAGGAAATAGGCGCTCCGTACCTTGAGATCGTTGTCAAATACGCCGGGAGTGGCGATGCAGATGCCAGGGAAACAAGGCGGCGCGCACTGAAAGAGTTCGGACGCCTTGGTTGCCGACGTGCACTAGCGTACCTGATTGATCGATTTGCGACTTCCGGGGACTGCGACGAGCGCGAAGTCAGGCGTACCGCGTTCGATTACTTGGAAGCCATTGACGAAGGCAAACGCATCTCATGAATTCGCGCTCATCCGCGCCATCGGCGGTCAAAAGAGCCCATGAGGTAACAACATGAAAACGGTTCTGTTGGTTGACGACATCCCCGAGTATGTGGACACGATGGAACTGAACCTCCCCGAAGGCTGCCAAGCCATACACGCGTACTCGGTGGAAGAAGCCAAGAGCGCATTCGGCAAGGGGGTGCCGGACTTGGCCGTGCTGGATGTGCGGCTCAACGAGGCCGACTCCGAAAATCGCGAGGGGCTGGAACTCCTCAAGTGGATCAAAGCATCCCATCCGGCCGTACCGGTCATCATGATCAGCGCCTACCGTGAGTTCGAATTCGAGGCCGAATCTCTCTCGCTCGGCGCGGAGTACTTCCTTCGGAAACCGGTGCAACCGGACGAATTCCACAAGTGCGTCAAGAAGGTGCTGGGAATCGACCGCGGATGATACAGATGGGCGCGGATGGGAAGATGGATATGTTATACGAAGAACTGGGCGGCAAGATCATCGGGGCGGCTATGAGCGTGTTGAACACGTTGAAGCCCGGTTTGGATGAGAAGCTCTACGAGAATGCTCTCGTGCTGGAAATGAGAGAGGCCGGATTGGTGGCCGATCAACAGAAACAGTACCCTGTCGAATATCGCGGTCAGGGTATCGGGAACTTGATCCCTGACCTGATCGTGGAGCAGAAGGTGATCGTGGACACGAAGGTCGCGAAGGCGTTCGATGACAACCATATCGCACAAATGATTGGCTATCTCACGATCACAGGCCTTGACCTTGGCCTTCTTCTCAACTTCAAGTACGCAAAGCAACAGTGGAAGCGCGTCGCGCACAGCGAAGCCAGCCGCGACAATCCGCGTAATCAGCGGTCAATCTCATGAATCTTTTGTTACAACTGCTTGCCAACGGCCTCGTGAACGCCGCCCTATTCGCCATGCTGGCGGTAGGGTTTGGCTTGGTCTGGCGCTCGTTACGGGTATTCCATTTGGCTTACGGCGGGCTTTTCGTGATCAGCGGCTACACCTTCCGGACCTTGGCCGTCCGGGTTGGATGGCCGTTTTGGGCGTCCGGGCTGGCAACCGTCTTCCTGGCGGCCATCATGGGCTGGCTCATCGAGTTGGCCTTGTACCGCCCCTTCTATAAACGCCATGCGGCATCGGGCACGATTCTCATCGCCTCGATGGGCGTCCTCGTGATGTTGGAGAACGCCGTGGCGATGATCTTCGGGAACGAGTTGCAGACCGTTCCGCGTAGCATGGCATCGGTTCTGGAGTTCGGTCCTGTCCGACTTACATCACTGCAGCTCTGGGCCTTCGGCATCGGCGTCACAACGGTGTCCGTTCTCTGGTTGCTGGTGCGTCGCTTGCGAACGTTCAAGGCGCTGTGGGCCATGGGGGATCAACCCGAGTTGATTCCCGTTCTCGGTCTCCCCTTGTACCGTTTGCGCGCGATGGTGCTGGCTATTGGCACCGCCATGGCCGCGATTCCCGCCTGCGTAATCACTCTCGACCTGGGCATAGACCCGTTCGTCGGCATGAGCTACCTGCTGATTGCCGCCGTGGCCGTACTAGCGGGGGGCGTTGACTCCTATGGCGGCTGGGTGACAGGCGCGGTCACGTTGGCGGTGCTTCAGAGCCTGGTGGTCTGGAAGTTCTCGGCGCGGTGGATGGACTTGGTGACCTTTGGCCTTCTGGTCGCCATGCTGGTGTTTCGCCCGTCCGGCCTGGTGGCCGGCGCCAAGCGTGTGGAGGAGTATTGATGAAAGGCATGTTCACCGCTGATGGCACGGATGGGCGTGGATCATTCTCGTTCCGCCATCCGTGTAATCCGCGGTTCAAACAATCATGAACTACATTCTGCACATTCTGGTGATGATCGGGATTTACCTCCCGTTGGCCTACTCTCTGAACCTCGCCGTTGGGTTCGGCGGTCTGCTTTCCGTGGCGCATGCCGCCTTCTACGGCATCGGAGCCTACGCTTACAGCCTCTTACTGACGGGCGTGGGAATGCACCCCTTGATCGCGTTGGGAGCGGCCATACTAATCACCGCGATCATCGCGCTGGGGACAGGAACCATTGCCTTGCGATTCCGGGGCGATCTGTTCCTATTTGTTACCCTGGGCTTTCAGATGATCACGTTCGTCATCCTTTACAACTGGGTCGGCTTGACGCGCGGCCCCTACGGCATCGCAGGCATACCGCGTCCCGTGGTGTTCGGGCTGACACTGCGCACGCCATTGCAATACGCTGTGCTTGCGGCCGTCGTGAACGCCCTGACTCTGCCGCTCCTGTTCGCCCTCTACCGTTCCCCGTTCGGCAAGGCTCTGAAGGCCTTACGAGAGAACGAGACAGCAGCCAAGGCGCTCGGGATCAACGACAAACGTATTTTCATCCAGGCATTTGTGTTGGCTGCCGCTTTCGCGGCCATTCCCGGCGCGTTGTACGCATCCTATGTCACTTACATTGACCCAACCTCTTTCACCTTGAAGGAGAGCATTTTCATCGCCGCCATATTGCTCCTTGGAGGGGCAGGCAACCGGATCGGCCCTCTGATCGGGGTGTTGATCATGCTGCTGTTGCCGGAAGGGCTGCGCTTTGTCGGCTTGCCCGATGCCATGGCACATAACATGCGCGAAATCATCTATGGGCTGATGCTGGCCGTGCTCATGTACCTCCGCCCGCAGGGCATTGCCGGGGAGTACCGGATGGGATGAACAACAACTTGATACTGAACAATATCGGGAAGCGTTTCGGTGACTTCTGGGCCTTGCGTGGGGTCCGGGCTTCGGTGCCGTCCGGCAAGATCACGGCCTTCATCGGACCGAATGGGGCCGGAAAGACCACGCTGTTGCACGTCATTGCCGGAACGCTGCGCCCAGACGAAGGTAGCATACGCTACAAAGGCGAAACGCTGTCAGGAATCCCGCCTCACGAAGTCGCCCGCCGGGGCATTGGACGGCAGTTTCAGGATGTCCGGGTGTTCGGCGGGTTGACGGTACTTGATAACGTCCTGGTAGGTATGATCCCGCATGGCCAGCAGGATGCATATCGGGCTTGGTTCGGCACGCGTGCCGCACGGAAGTTGATGCGGAAGTACCAAGAGAAAGCCGAGGAATGGATCGTGCATGTGGGACTTCAAGACGATTTGAAACGCTATGCACGGGACCTATCCTTCGGTCAACAGAAGTTGCTCTCTATGGCCCGTCTGTTTGCGTGCGGGTTCGAGCTCCTTCTGCTCGACGAGCCGACCGCGGGTGTCAGCCCGAAGATGATCGGGAAGATCACGGCGCTGATTCGGGAGGCGGTCGATACCCGTGGAGTGACGGTGGTGCTGGTGGAGCATAACATGGCGGTCGTCGCAGAGCTGGCTTACTGGATTCACTTCCTCCACGAGGGCAGGGTGGCTTTCAGCGGCGAGCGCTCCCATGTGCTGGGCAACAAGAGTGTCCGGCAGATGTATATGGGGCTGTGAGAATTGGTGATTGCTGATGGGAGATTTGTGACAGAAAAAGCACAAACAGCGGATATCGCAGATGGACGCGGATAAGGAATCGACCGTAATGATGGCGACGCAACAAAATGGTGAGGGTGACCGCGACGTAGCAAGCGTTCCCGGCAGTGCGATCCTCAATGTCGCTTCCATCTCTGCAGGCTATCGCGACCGGCCAGTTCTGCACGATGTATCCATCGCAGTTGCGAAGAATGAACGCGTTGCTCTGATCGGTCCAAACGGCTCTGGAAAGACCACGTTGCTGAAGGTCATCGCCGGAGCCTTGCGTCCGACACGTGGAAACGTGGCATTCCTTGGCGTCGATATTGTTCACATGCCCGGACACCAGCGAATCCGCATGGGAATGGGCTATCTCATGCAAACCCGGAACATCTTTCCCAGCCTTTCGGTCGAGGAGAACCTGCATCTGAGTTTCTGGCACGGCAACGGGAACTTCGCAGCTCGACGCGACTGGGTGTTAAGTATCTTCCCGACGCTGCGCGACCGGCTTCAGCGCCGCGCTGGGTTCCTGTCTGGCGGTGAGAGGCAAGCGCTGGCCATCGGCATGGTGCTGATCCGTCCCGTCGAACTCTTGCTGTTGGACGAGCCGACGGCGGGCTTGTCGCCAAAGGCAGCAGCTGAGATTCTGGAAGCCCTGCACCGCGCCCAATCCGAGGAGCGATTCAGTTGTCTTATTGTTGAGCACAACTTGCGGCTGATCCAACCGTGGGTTACGCGCGTTCTGGTCATGCAACAGGGGCGGGTGGTAGCCGACCGCAACGATCCGGGTATTCTTCTCGACCAGGAACAATTACAGCGGTTTTATTTCGCATGAATGCCAGCATCTTCATCATCGCCGAGACCCACTCTCTTGCAAAGGCAGTGCAGACCTACCTGGAGTCCATGTCGGCGCGGACACCGGACTGTATAGCCTGGACATATGGGCGGGACGGCATTCCGGGCGACCGCTTTCGCTCGGCAGATCTGCTAATTCTGAGCCTATTTGGCCGCGATGACCTCGGCTATCGGGCGGAAGGGTTGATAACGGCGGAGAAGATGGTTACCGCGCGCCGCCGCGTGCTGCTGATCTCCGGGCGAGCTATTGCCAGTCGCATCAAATGTCCCTACTACTGGGACTTGGCGTCGGCCGACACGCTGAGTGAACGCGTCCAATCCCTGCTGCGCATGCCCCCGCCCACGGCTTTGGACTATGTGGAACTGAAGGAGCACTTCCGGGACTATATCCGACCGGCGATGGATCGACATCGCATGCTCAGGAAGCCCTAAGCCTCGGATGCTGATCAGAGAGTTACTCCAGCCTCACGCAGGAGCTGGCTTACCGATTCAACTCGTTTCCCCGTTGCTTCGGACAGTTCGCCGGTCGCAAGAAAACGCATCACGGCGGATACGCCTCCAGCATTCTCCTCGATCCAGTTCAGGCAACGAAATGCGGCCTGCGCGGTGTCGGTCCGAGCGACGTCGGCCAGGCGAATCCGATCCGGAAAGAGTACGGCGTCTATCAAGTGGAATGCCAGCCACGCCGCCGCGCCACTGGCGAAGAAACCTTTCGGAAAGTTCGGCTGCGACTGACGTTCCACCGCATCGGCGTTGTAGAACCCCTCAAGACGTTCCACCAGACATTGCGAAAGCGCTCGCGCATACGCCATAAAGGCGCGTTGCTCGGGCAACCCTTTCACCATCGAAATAATGGCACGTTCGGCATCGTAAGCCGCGTCATCTGAGCTAGTGTCCTGAGCCCAGGAGAAGCCAGGAATAACCCGCTCCGGGATATCCATGCCAAGCCGCTGGTTCAAAACGCTTCTGATTCTACGAAGAAAGGCCCATCGAGATCCATGATCCGCGCCCGTAACGCGCCCCGCGTCCTGTATGCCTTCAAATTTGTCCTGAAGGTGGAGGTTTGCCGCAGGAGGTAAATGGCCGTGTTCGAGAAGCCATTCAAGAACAATGCGTTTGGCGCTATCCCGGGGTTGAGTGACTGTCTTCTCCCCGTTCGGTTGAATAGCGACAGTTACAAAGCTGCAATTGGGGCATGGACCGCCGCTAATGTCATTACCCTGGCATGGACAATCCAGCAGCATACGACCTGCGAGAGCAAGCGCCGCGCGAAACCCGGCCATATCAAGATCGGCCGCGAGGGCATCCGTTGCGCCATTGCCGCCCGGCGCCAAATCGAACAGCCAAATGTCTCCGTTATCAAGCGCGAGGGGCAAAATCGTTTGCTCGGCATAGTGGAATAGAAATACCAACCCCCGGCGAATCGCCGCCGCCAATCCGAATGCCACGTCGCCACGCGCGTTTGGTGGACGCCAGCGCAAGGCATGCGTGTAGAGCTCGACGGGAAGCGGCTCCGCATACCGTACTTGCTTTCCGTTATTTCGGCTTCCGGCGTAATAGCGGACGCCCAAGACCTTACCCTTCAGGGTGACGAAACCACCTTCAACCTCTCCGATTCCGTCCAATGTCCGCCTCGAAAGCGTGATCGGACGAATTGGCGAAATCTCAATGTCTCCTAGGAGAGGAATCACCGAATCCTTGGTGGCAGGCGACAGCGGGATTGAATCCGGCGCCCTATCCCGCGTCACGGCACACCGGTCGCCGACCTCCACGCGCACGCCACGATGATATGCGAGGCTTGCCGACTCCGCATCGCGGCGGGTGTAGATACCTTCCCCGGTCAGGCTGATTGGATTTGTGCCAAAAATGTCCAGCGGAGGACATTGAGCGTTTCGTTCGGACGCATGACCCGACGAGACAGACTCTAGGAAGCGAGGCAGACAGGTTCCGGCTGGTAGCCGCTCGCCCCGATGTTCCTCCACAACGGGAGCTAACATCGCTGCATAAGCGGATTCTCCCTGCCGGAGATACCTTTCCTGCGCAGCGGTCAAAGGCTCGTTTCCCATGCAAGCGGGTATCATCTTCCCGGCCACATGTGGGTTGTCCGTGAAAACCAGAGGGCGGGGAAGCAGCTTTTCGCGATGAATAAACGCCTGCTGATGGCAGTTTCCCCCACCATCCCTGTCCATCAAGATGAAGACCGGAAGATCCCCCCGCCCCAGTGCGGCCACTTGTTGCCGCACGAAACTCTCGCTCAAAGCGCGCCCGCTAGCCACTACCGCAACGATGCTGGCAGGATCGCAGGTTAGCTTGGAGGTGTCTCGCGCGTACAACATGTCTCGCATGCCCGTGCGAGCATGCTGCAGCACGCTGCTGGGCAGTCCCCCTTCGCCCGAAAGAAAGAGAACATACTGTGCTTCGCCGTGTTCGTCAACGAGGCTGGCCGCCTTTAATTCGTCGGCCGTGAGAGTTTCGGCCGCCGTTGCGACGACACAGCCGCCCAACGACTCTACAAACCGTCGCGTCTCATCAGGCGGTTCAATCCCCAGCGACACATAGATCACGTGAACATTTCGTCCTTCGGATCGCAACCTCCGGCAGAGCGATTCGAGTTCGGTCTTTGTTTCCGGTTGGATCTCGGTCTCCCCGTCGCTGAAAACAAGCATTTCAATAGTGTCCGCCTCCCCGCCGCTACTCAACTGAAGCGCGGTAAGCATCCCCTTGGGGGCGTCCGTTCCACCGCGACACTTGAGCTTTTGAACAACATCCGAGCACCTTTCCAGTGTATCGGAGCCGCATGCGTCCGAGAACACCTGTCGAGCCTCCCTGTTGAAGACCGTCACGCGCACATGATCGGGCTGCTCCGCTGGCGGTGACGCGGTGCGGGATGACAGGCGACGGGCCAGATCCTGAAGCATGGCTTCCTGAACCTTGGCAAAAACGCCCTTCATGGACCCCGAAACGTCCATGACATAATGCGTCTCGATACGGTGCTTTTCCTGACGTCCACGAAGCGTCAGATAGTCGAGCAGTCCTTTGCATGAGGGCTTCACATCGCGCATCGAGCCAGTCCACGAGCTTCCGCCAATGTCGTCGACAAGGTCCCGACGCACCCATTCCCCATAGCGATCTTTGTCTGCCTCCAGCGGCGGAGCGTACTCGATGACGGTCATCGGATGGGCAAGCCCATCGTCGCCGCGCACAAAAACATCGTCCCCAAGGGGTTTGCCGACAAAGAGACGGGCGCATCGGTCAGCGCCCGGGACATCGGACATGGTCACAAGAAACGCAGGCAGGGACGGAAGCACCGCCCAGCGTGCGATCAGCCCACGTATCAAGAAAGCCGTGCAGGTCGTCAGGGCCGGCGGCCAGGCATCAAGATCAGGAACACAGACCCGTCCGACTGCGGCACAGATGGGGTCAAGCCAACGCTGCCGCTTCCGAAGGGTCAACAACTCCGCCAGCATCGAGGGAGTGATAATTATGACCAGCGGAAAGGTTTCTTCAAACACATGCCAGTCGGACTCACTCGAAAGCGTCACCACGGGGAGGGCGTAAGCGATATCCGCCTCGTCAACCGTCTTCCGAATCTGGTCCGCGAACGCCTTTGCCCGGCTTTCATTGGAGGCAATCACCAACGAAGCGCGGCCGAAGTCGAGTGCTTCCAACATCGCAACCAGTTTCCAAACCGCCAACCGTGTGGGGCCGCGCGGCGACAACAGAACTATATCGCCCTGCCGCCGAATTCCGCTGAACGCCTGTCGCAAGCACCCCGCCAACAGGGATGGCGCCGGGTCAAAGCCCATCAGTTTCATAATGGGCGCAAAGTGCGCACTCCCATCGCGCCCAACCTGCTTGGCCAAAACATCGAGCGGAATCGCCGCAGGGGGCGCATCGGCAAGCTGGCAAACTGATCGGATTTGCCCCCGATAGAAAGGCTGCGTGCGAAGGTCAGTGAGTAGGTCGTTGACCTTCATTCGGAAAACTCCGTTCTTGCAAGAGCATTCGTGCAATCTTGGTTAGTCAGATCGTCCTTAAAGACGAGCACCACAGGCAAAGCCATCGCCCGCCGGACGACACGAACTTCGACGCCCGGCTTCAATGCCCCCAAATAGAGCGCCCGCTCGACCTCCCGTGGAACGGTAATATCCAGGAAGAACCACTTTGAAATCCTCCCTCCTCGGAATCGTCCAGAATCATACGCCAGGAATGGTGGTTTCGTAATGGCGCAGCAGCTCTGTAACTCCGTCTGGACCTCGGGTTGAAGCTTCGTCTTTTCTTGATATGCAGAGACCAGCCGCCGCCGAAGCGCCAACAATGCCAGACGCGATTGCTCATAGGAGGAGTCCGTTTCATGGAGCAACGCCTCGTTAACCACGCTCCGGAACCAGGTTCCCAGAATAGCGGCCAATTCTTCACGTTCCGTCGGGTCCATGGCCTGTCTGGACGACGAGTCCACCTCGGCATGCGATCCGTCAGCCATCACGCCCAGATAGGATAATCGGCTCACAAGACGACGATAAACCGCCGCGGTGTCAGCGCGAATTTGCGTCTGAAAAAGCCTTGCGATTTGGCGGTTGACCCACTCCATTTTGTCTCGGAAATGACGTCTGAGTGCGGCATATTCCAAGTCATAGTGCGCACGCATGGCCTCGGAAATTTTTCGGGTGCGAATCTTCGAGATCAAGGCCATGGTGCCCAGCGTTGCTGCCCCGATGATGGTTGGAATCCATATTGCTCTTTGCTGAATCCCTTCCTTCAGCATCCAGAACGGAAACGCTGCGGACAACGCCATAAATAACCATGCCAGAATCCAACCCCATCCTGGAAACAAGTCATGGCAGAGCCGCTCCAACTTGTCGGCACTATCGGCCACGAGCTTCTTCAGACATTCCGATTCGGATGGAGACCCGGCGGGGTAACAACGCTCATCTTCACTGCCGGGGTCGCCGGCCCTATTCAGCAGGGGCGGGAATATGTGGCGAAGAGCCAGAACGATTCCGCGCATACTCGAATAGGTTCGTAGGGATTCGGAAAGCTTCTGACGCTGTTGGTCGAAAACGGTCTGGCCACGACGGCGCGCAGCGGCTGCGACATCATTTAGCTCCGCAATCAACCTGTGCCTATATCGAATCACGTCGGCCCGGTGTTGAAACACGCGTCTGCGGCCCGATTCCACCGCCGCCTCCCGGCAGTATTCCGGCCGCCAATGGGCAAACGGATTTTCGGGCGGTTGTGAAAACTGTTCGCTAAAGCGTGTCGCTGATGCGCCTCCATCGAGGCTGTGGGGAATATCAAGAGCCAATGCGGATGGCACCATGCTGTTTCCCAAAACTGTCAGGTGCTCGATGGCGGACTTTTCGTCGGAAGTGGGCTCTCCTTCCTGGCCCGACAACAGACCAGCTACGAGCGCTCTGATTTCCGCATCGGAGTGTCGCTTGGAAAGTCTCCACGCAGATATCCCCCACGCTACGAAGCGTGGACCATTCCTTGCATCCGACTGACAGAAGAGAGGAAACTCACGCACGACGTCGGCACCGCCCGCTATCAAACACTCGACCAGCGATGCTACCTTCTGGCTGCGGATGTCAGCGTTGATGAGTTCACCTTCGGTTGTTTCATTGCCGATGAACCAACATGTCTTAACCACATCGGTAATACTATCTCCGCACTCACCAAAAAGCGCCGCCTTGACATCCGTTGACGGTTCCATCGGCCCGGGCAGCACAAGTGCCGCTTCAATCCGAAGCAACTTGGGCTGCTTCGCAAGCAACCGAAGGAATCGTCCGCCCAATCCCGTGATTGATCGTAACACACAGACAAATCGAGGAGGATCCTGTGACTCGGACGTTAAAAAGGGCCGCAAAATGTCGCCGAGAGACACCGGACGAAGGTCCGGCAAGTCCAAAATCCCGACATCGCCCCCGGTGACTTCAGCGCCGGAGCGCAGGAGAATCCCTCTGACTTCCGTGGTCTCTCCAAAGGACAAAAGGACTTCGTCGGCATCCGATGGATCGTCGAAAACGAAGATCATGACTTGCGCGGGTCAACCTTCAGGTATTTTGGAGGATTTTCGGTTTTCCACCACTGATTGATCCACTTCGGAAAACGCTTGTCGGACCAATTCCAATCGTCATCCCGTTTCTTCGCCTCGCTGGCCGGTTGCGGCAACAGCATTTCCCGTACTTCCTCGAAGCCGTGCAACACGGTGGGTGGATCTCCCTTGCGAGTGATGAAGAAGAGAAACTCCTGTCGCGACGCATCTGCGGGAGTCATGACACTCGGCCGGAGGCCAAAGGCATGCCAGATGAGATCGGACAGAAAATTCTCCTGCGTTATCCCCAGCTTCTTGAAGCACTCATTGGCATCACTCTCATCGCCAACCACAATCAACTGGTTGCGCGATGCGGCTTCCGTCTTGCCCCGGCCCTTGCGCGGGAAGACCTGAGCTTCCTCGGCATAAGCCCTGAAGATATCCTTCAGAATGGCATCCGGCTCTCTACCCGTCTTCTCCATGGCACGGACGACATACTTTCGGATGACCTCCCAGACATTGAGCTCGCTCAACGCGCTTGAGAACCGCTGATCCACTTCATCGGTAACGCAGTCCTTCAGCATGCGGCCCAGGTCCTTCGTCGTGCCACGAATGGTGTCATTCTGCATGAGTTGCTCGACGGATGGAATTCCATAGGGCTGCGCGTCTACCACGCGAGCACTGCTCTGACTGGGATATTGATCCAACACGTCCTTGATCTGCTTTAAGCCGTTTGAAAAGCGCTGCTCCGCATCTCCGGTCCATTGCTGCAAGACGCTTTCAACCGTTGCTTCCCGCTCAGGCACGCCATCTTTGGTTGGCTGATTCAAGAGCGGTTGAACGAAGCACTCCATAATGTCGGACTCGTCATCGAAGATTTCATTCCAGATCCGGACTCGACCGCTTGTTGACTCAAAGGCACGGTTCGCTTCGATTCGGAAAGCTTCAAACACAGGGAGTCCCGCGTGCTCGCCCAAGACTTTGGCCAGCACACGCCATTTCAGCAGCTCGTGCGCTATTTCCTCAAGTGCAGCACACTGGCGCTGAATGCCGACATAGGCCCGCAACGCGTCACGGTATCGAATCAGAACATCCGCAACAGCCGTCGTGCCGCCCCAGTTGCGCCGCTGAAAGACGCGAAATAACGATTTCTCGGGGAACTCCGCCGTGTAATTTCGAAGCGTCGCGTCGAAGAGCTCGCTGAGGGATTCGCCTGCCGTTTTTCCGCCATAGAGGTCCGCTTGCAAGCGGACGGCGGCTTCGGCCGCATCCTTCAGCTTTTGTTGTGCTTCTTCGTAGAGCGTCTTCATGACGTAAGCAAGGGTGCCTAAGCTGAAGCGCCCATCGCCCGACATGCCCAACGCCGAGCGTGCGATTTCTTCGGCAATAGAAGCGCAGTGTTTGACGTACGCCTTGATGTCCTCGCGCAACTCGCCTGTCAGCCCCATCGAACGGGGTGCGGCCTTCGCATAGAAAGCGTCAACTTGCTGCTTCTTCTCCTTCCAGAAGGTTTCGAAGTCAGCCGCCGTGTCAGGTAGGGCACCTATTTCGGATGCATCCACCTGGCACTCTCCAGGCAGCATCTTCTGCGTGAGCCGCGACCATTCTGTCTGGGATCGGAATGCAGTGATTAACTCCAACCCACGCGTCTCGTCTGCGTTCTTGAAGCGGATCGCAATGCCATCGCCGACGGCCTGCCTCAGCCGCAGACGAATCTTCTCTCGCGGGGGACGCAATCCTAGCCGTCCGATACGCGCGAACATGTGGGGATAGGAAGGCTTGCTCTTCTCGACGTTCTCCTTGTCGGCTTGCTCGTCGACGATGCGGAAGTACTGGCGATTGAACGCTTCGGACTTTACAAGCGCCACATAGTAGTCGGCGACGAAGCGGATGTAGGCACCGAACTCGTCGAACGAAAAGCCCGCGTCGTTCTCCGCACCAATCAGTGTCACACTGCTATAGATGCTGCTGTCGAACAATTTGGACGACAACTGGCAGCCCCCGAGATGGCGAGAACTGTTCTTTGCAAGAATCGCGTGGCCCGACTTTGTTCCTGCAAAATGCAATTCTGCGAGGGCGTATATGGTATTGCGCTTCTGACGATCAACGGCCATCCAATCCGCTTCCTTCCGCGACGCCCCTCGATAGCAGACATCTCCCAGCAAAAAGACGCCCATGACGCGTGGATTAAGGTCGAACAGAGACTGCTTGATCAGGAGGGGAAGGTCCAGGACAATGCCGCTGAGGGTGCCGCCTGCAAGCAGCCCAAACACGTAGCAGGTAAGCTCCTGACGAGCGATGCGAGATTGAACTTCCTTTTCAAGCGCAGCCCGCTTCTGCTTGAGGATCTCCCCGATACCGGCAATGATGGCAGCGGGGTTGTTCTCTGAGTCTTCACAGTTGGCATAGTGCAGGAGGGCACGACCGAGCGACCGAATGCCGCCAGCACCCGTGCCAATATCAGGGACGTTTGGAATCCAGGGGCTGCCGTCGGCCTTCCTCGGCCACCACCGCTGAAAGTCATGCTTGTGCTGTTGCAGGTGGGTCAGACGCAACATCTCGTCAATCGCCTTTTCCGGGCTCAATCCCTCGCGGGCCAACGATATCCTCTTAACGCGGCTGTCGTTGACGCCCTTCTCGGCCGCGACTTCTGATGTGATGTTCAGATAGAAGTAAAAGTCCCGCACAAACGCGTCTTTGGACTTCCGTAGTTCGCTCTCTATGGCCGATACGATCTTCGCTCCGGTGGACCCTGCACCCACGAACAGAATCGGATGAAACGTCGCCCTGTCTTCTGCGTTCATGTCATCTCCTTTTCACGTTAGCTCGGTGTTCAGGCTGTTGCCATTCCAACTCGGTCTCTCCTATCTTAATTTTGCTGCCGTTCTTCAGCAACAACTGCTGGGAAACCGGCCTCCAGTCCGTCTTGGCCGCGCCATCAATGCCTCGGGTCGTCTCCTGTTGGAAAACTGAACCGGGCTTGACGACTTTGACGACATACAGGGATGAAAGTGGTATCCGCGCCAAGCGCGCCAATGTTCCCCTGGGACTGGCGACCGACGATGACGGAAGCGTGATTTCGTCCCGAGAGTTCGTGCCGATGGAGATGTAGCCCCGTGGCCAGAATAGACTAGAGGCTTTCTTTGCAAGCCTCCGAACGTCATATGTACTCGTGCTGCTACGCAACCGGCACCGAGGTTGGGGTGCAACAATGGGTTCGATAACGAGGGGAACGATCACCAGAATCCAGACGGCCACCGCCCCGATGATCCAGAGCAAAGCCTTCTGCCAGGGCCTGAGCGGGGCTCGCACATTGATAACGATTTGTCCATCGTCGCGAGCCTCCTCTCCCTTGGCAGAGAAAATGGTCAGTCTGGGGCGATAGGTCCCAGGTGTTGTATAAGTGTGCGTCGGGTTTCTGACATCGCTGGTTTGACCATCTCCAAACTCCCACAGGCGGCGGGCTATCGGGCCTTCGCTTCGATCTTCAAAGGAGACTTCGAAGGGGGCTACTCCTCTGCGTTTGCCGACACGGAACGAGGCCACAAGACTCACCGGGGCCGGAAGCACCTCAATAGACTGTGTAATCTTGTTGGTCTGTCCGTCCTGACTGGAGACCTCCAGCGTTATCGAAAGGTGCCCGACCTCTTCGGGGGTGAGCTCTGGCGAACGCGCGTCGCTCGTCCAACTTGCGCCGTCAGACCACTGCCATCGGCTTACAGGGCCAAGCGACGAATCGATCAGCTTCAGAGGCATCCCCAGCCGCGCAGGCTTGGGCGTCCAATCGAAAGCCGCCCTGATGCGCTCGTGAACCACCAGAGTCTGTGATGACTCCGCCACCCCGCCTGGCCCGCGAACACGGTGCAGAATCGTGTGTACGCCACCAGTTGTCGGCGTCCAAACCATAGATGGGGTAGACGCCCATGAACCGATCTCCTTGCCATTCACAAGCCACACGCGGATCTCGTTTTCCTGGGCCGAGGAGGCACTAAATGTGACCGGAGTGCCGATCACGGGGTTATCTTCGGAAATCTTGAAAATCGCACTCGGAGGGGGAGGAAGCACTTCCAAGACCTGTGTGACCTCGTGTTTTCGGTCGCCGGCCGTAATCGTGAGCGTCACAGGGATCAGACCAGGGCGCGGAAATGCGATTTTGGGGTTCCGTTCGTCGCTTGTGCCGACGTCGCCAAACTTCCATAGGTATTCGGATGGAGCACCGAGAGATTCATCAATGAACGAAACGGGCGAGTCGACGTGAATAACATCTTGTGCCCACTTGAACCGGGCAACGAGCGGCGCAGGGCCTTCCCGCACAACGACAAAAGATTCCTTCTCGGCCAGTCCGTCCGGGCTGGTCACCGTGTGCCGTATGTCCACCCGTCCGATTCGATCTGCCGTCCAAGTGACATCCGAGCCCTGCAACTCCACCTCGCCGCCAATCAACCAAGTATGCTGCCAACCCTCTTTGTTCTCTGCTGCCAGCAGCCGAACCGGCTTCCCGATTTCCTGCACAGTGGGCTCAGCGGAAAACTCCGGGTTTGGTAACGGCCCGAGCACTTGCACTGGCCGTATGATCTCACTCTGCCGTTGCTCCTCATCACTTATCCGCAAGCGCACGGTCACGGTACCAGGAATCTTGAACGTAACCGTCGGATGCCTTTCCGCTGACGGCCCAATACCAGGAAAATCCCAATTCCACGCGGTCGGGCCACCTGTGGAGTCATCACGAAACTCCACTGGAATGCCGATCCGTACGGTACTTGGCCGCCAAGAGAAGGCGGCTTGAAGCGGCACTTCCTTAAAGACGTGAATGAGCGCATCTCGCTTCAAGCGGGCCCGGCCCCCGGGGCCCTCAACCGTAACTTCGACGTCGTACTTTCCCGGCCTTGCGAATGCGTGTTCCACGGCCTTCTCCGTCATTTCCGTGCCATCGCCGAATCGCCATACGGCTCGGTTGACGTTTCGGTCGTCAGAGAGTCGAAATGTGACCGGTTGCCCGACCTTCACTCGTGTAGGATTCGCAATAAACGCGGCCACGGGTTCACTGAAAATGCCAGGCAATCCAGTGCGGTCGGTCTGTTTCGTGACGATGCCGCTGTCGGGTGAAGGCATATGCTCTTTTCGCGGTTCAAACTCGATCACGGCCCACATGACGCTCAGACCCTGGCGATTCTGCCAGTTCGCGGGAAGCCCGCTCACTACATCGGCCCAGTTCTTGTACCTGGGAGCGGACTGATTGTCCTCTCCGTCCGAGAGTATGAAGACGTTGATACGGTTGTATTCCGCCTCGCGGGCGACCACGCGGTTGAGTACCTCGGCGACAGTGGCAAAGAGACGCGTTTGACCTCGCGGCTTGAACTCTCTATCAAAGTGCTCGACGAACTGTTGCTTCGCGCGTGCGTCCATTGGATACCAACGACGGGGAGGTGAAGCCGTATCGCTGAAGAAGACAATCTCGACTTCCGTTTCGCGCTTTAGCTCCATCACGTGGTTAACGATGGCCTCCCGAAAGGCATCCTGAAGCTTGTAGTGCGATATGGAGCCAGACCGGTCCACGACATAGTAGACGAGGTCCTTCCCCGTACTGTCTGGGGTCTGAGACAAGGCCGTGCCGCCCGCCAACAGGGTCATCAAACCCAGGACCGCAAACGGGAATCCATGCTTCATGATCCCTCCTCGCTCTTTCTCACATCACGGATGAGTTTCTCGATCTTCTTGCGAGCCAAGGGGGATGGTTTCCCACGGCCATTCTTGCGGCAAACTGCTCTTGTGTGAGCTTGAGCGGGGCTCGTAAGCTCTTTATCGACTCGGACATATCAAAATCCTTGCCTTTGGTCATCTCGTCGCACCCGCCATAGGCTGCGGTTTCTCTCCTCGCTTGGCACACCTGTAGCGAAAATAATAGGGCATACTATAGGGCGACAGCCACCATGTCAACCCCGGGGGAAAACCCCAAAATTGCGGATAAGCGATCGAAGGGGCGGCGTGCACATGGTGAAAGGTCATGGAAGGGCAAGCCACGAGCCGGAATATGGGAAAACATCCGACGAACCGACCTGCGGAACAGCCTAATATTCGACTTCTGGACAGACCACCCCACCGGGACCCGCAGGCCCGAAGCGTTCGGCGAGCCCCTCGCCGATCCCGCCGTCCCTTCTACCCCGTCGAAATCGTTCGCAACGGAAAGACCTGAAACAGCGAAATCAGGTGCCGAATCCACTCCGCCGTCGCCGCAAACCGTACGCTGATCTTGCGCCGATCCCGCGCCGACCGGGCCGCCACATGAAACAACTGATACCGCAGCTGCTTCAATCGCGCCGTGCGCAGCGTCCCGTCCGGCGCCCCCGCCCGAATCGCCGACACCAGGTTGTACGCGATCGCATTCAG
>Ga0209101_1000560_pt1 | contig 30376 bp, 25 predicted proteins | sample ConPoolayeCmetaG_FD_185481 | JGI IMG/M metagenome (GOLD analysis project Ga0209101, IMG submission 185481) | Hot spring microbial mat communities from California, USA to study Microbial Dark Matter (Phase II) - Cone Pool mat layer C metaG... ...
CACGTTTGGCCGGCACTTGTTCCCCAGAACGAATGGCTTCCAAGACCTCCTCCTGGATGGCTCCACGCTCGACCATCTGTTGCAAAGCATGGCGAGAAAAACGGACTGGCTTCTGCATGAATGATACTCCTGCTTCCGCCTCACTTCACACTTCGCCTCGCCCCGGCGATGACCTGCGCCAGGCGCTCCATCTCGCGCTGCACAGCGGGCGGCTGGGGTGCCAGCACTTCCCAGTATTCCTTCTCGAAATCACGGCGCACCAGGTCGGTCCAGACCTTTTGGGTCTCCTCCCAGCGCAGGACGAGGGCTTTCCATTCGGTTTCCAGGTGAGAAATGGCGGTGTTCAGATTAGACATTTTCCTCTACTCCAGGTGATTCTCATCCTCGCTCCGGTCCGCCCCCTGGACCTTCCAGGGCTTCGGGGCCGCGTTCTCTTTCTGGGCTACCGGCGGTTTCGGGATGGCTGCCCGCGCCGCTTGCTCCAGCCAGCGCTTCAGCCAGCGAAACGCCCTCCCGCAGCGATTGCCAGTCTTCGCTGCCGGCGGGACGCACGTACACGTCTGCCAGCCCCGTCTCGCTCTGGATAACCACCGCCACGGCGGGGACATTCTCCGGCCCCAACTCTCTCACCAGAGCCGCAATGCGCTCGTTGACCGGACTCCACTGGGATGAGGTCGGGTCAGCCATTTTCTCCGCCTGCACGGCGATCCACTCCGGCGAGCCCTGTTCCCCATGCCGGGTCTGACCGGGGCGAAATTGCCCCGTGGACGTTACCTTGGATTCCAGCACGATGAGCGGCAGTCCAGGCGCGGTAAAAACGCGGTCAAAGCCGTGCTTGGGTGGGTCAAAGGGGAGTTCCTGAAAGCCGGGCTGCTCGCGCATCAGGCGCGCCGAGAGTTCCTCGCCCACCGTACCCAGCGCGTGGCGCACGTCGCTGGCCAGCCAGCGGGTCACGGCGATGGCGGCAGCGGTCAGGCCCACGCCCAGGGCCGCCAGTCCCACGGCGGTGGCAAAGGTCTCGCCCACGGCCTGCACCGGTGGAGGGGTCACATAGCCGCCAGAGGAGATGCCCATCGCCACGTAGGATTGCAGCGTGGTGATTTTGCGTTCCAGGAAGGCGGTGGCTTTGGGCAGTTCACCATCCAGCCAGGCTTTGAGCCGCCGTGCCTGGCGGTGATACTCCTCGGCTTGTCTTTCCACCAGGCGGGTCCACTCTTGCACCGTGCGCAGTTCGGCTTGCGCTTCAGCCAGATGGAGGCGGGCGCGTTCGACGGCAGCTTCTTCTGCCGGGCAGGGGAGCTGGATGACATTGCCGTTTTTATCGCGCATGCGGCGACTTTCCAAGCAGCGCTGCCACGCTGCCCAAGCGCGGTTGTAGATTTCTTGCCGACGGTTGACCTCGTTACGCCAGTAGTTCAGCCGCTCTTGCAGCCAGTCCAGCGTGCGGCGGATTTCGATTTCGGTAGCGTTGAGGATTTCCTGCGCTTGAGCGTTAAAGCGGGTCAGCTGCCCCTTGAACTCTTCCAACACCTGGATGGAGAGCACGTGAGCCGAAGGCATCACCACTCCTTATCGCTGTTGCAAGTACTCCTCGATCCGCTGGGCTTTGCGCAGCAGGAAGGGGATGTGCTCATCGGCGGTGCGCATAAAGTGGGCCAGTACGCGCATCGTCTGCTCAAACTCCTGGGCGAACTTTTGATGCTCCTGATCGCGCCAGGTATCGCCCAGGCGGATGAATTGTGCTTGCAAGCGCGCGGTACTCTCACGCAACTGGTTGTTGAACTGCTTGAGTTCGGCGGAAAAGCGCCGCAGGTCTTCAGGATTGGCGATGGCTTGGGGCATAGAGCACTCCAGGGGGTATAGTTTTGTCGCCTACCATTTTACCACGTTTCTCCTGTTGCACCAAGCGCAAACGCAAAGACCTGTCAGGCTTCAAAAACCCGACAGGTCTTGCGCTCACCACGCTTTGAGCCAGTTCGTTCCTGTGACGATTTGGCACAGGAAGAACAAAAAGATGCAGAGCAGAATGATGCCGCATCCAATTCCCGAACACGAACATCCTTTGCCGAATCCAAAGTTTCGCTGCAACCAATCGAACAGCGTGTTCAGCAAAAAGAGTTGGAATAGCCCTGCCAGACAACCGTGACGCTCGCACATTGTACCCTCAGACCAAAGACGAAAGACAAAGGACGAAAGCATTCGTCTTTCGTCCTTTGTCTTTCGTCATTTGACCATTCCCATTGACCATACCGCGAGGTTCAACAGCGGTTCGGGATACACCGCGACGAACAGCACCATCGCAGCAGAGACGACGAGCGAAAACGTGACCGCCGGCGCGAGTCGAATCGGCGTGGTGTCTTGCGCTTGCTCAAAGAATGCCGCGCGCACGACGCTGAAATAGTAGAAAACGGAGATAACACTGTTGACCACGCCGACAGCCGCGAGAAAGAGCCAGCCCTCGCGCAGCGCCGCGCCAAAGACAAAGAACTTGCCGATGAAACCCGCCGTCGGTGGAATGCCCGCGAGCGAGAGGAAAAAGATGACAAAGAGCGCGGCAACGAGTGGCGCGCGCTGGACCAAGCCCGCGTACTGCGGAATCTCGACGATGCCCGTCGCGTTCTCGATGGCGATGACGCAGATGAACGCGCCCAGATTCGTGAACAGGTACGCGAACAGGTAAATCAAAATTCCATCGAGTCCATTGAACGGCGACGCGCCGCTAAGGTTCAGCGCGACCAAACCGATGAGAATGTAACCGGCTTGCGCGATGGACGAATACGCGAGCATCCGCTTGACGTTCGTTTGCCGCAACGCGACGAGATTGCCCAGCGTCATCGTGATAATCGAAATCACAGCGAGGAGCGGCGCCCAGTTGTTTTGATACGCGGGCAGCGCGGTCAACGCGACGCGCAGCAGCACGGCAAATCCCAGCGCTTTGGAACCGACCGAGAGGAACGCGGTGACCGGCGTCGGCGCACCTTCGTACACATCGGGCGCCCATTGGTGGAACGGCACCAGCGACAGTTTAAAGCCGAGTCCCGCGAGCACCAGCGCGGTCGAAGCAAGCGCGACGACGCGCGTCGTCGGATCAATGCTGGACGCGAACGCGCGTGCAATGTCATTCAAGTTCAGCGAGCCGCTGATGCCGTAGAGGAGGGACAAGCCGTACAACATCACCGCGCTCGTAATCGCGCCGTAGAGAAAATATTTGATAGCGGCTTCGTTCGACTTGTTGTCCTCGCGCAAGAATCCGGTGAGCAGGTACGACATAAAACTCAGGAATTCGATCGAGAGGTAAATCATCAAGAGACTTGCCGAACTTGCCATCATCATCATCGCGAGAATCGCAAGCGTAAAGAGCGCGAAGAATTCGCCGCGATACGGTGTGCGCTCGCGCAGATAATCCACCGACATCAGCACGATGAAAATCCCTGTGATTGCTGCAAAGAATTTGAAGAACGTCGAGAACAGGTCAATGACGTACATTTCCACAAAGAGAGAGGTGTTCACACCCCACAAGCCCAGCGTTGCAACAAACGCGAGAACGAATCCGACGAGCGCGAGCCACGCAAGCGCGCCCTGGGTTTTCTCGCGCCAGAGCATATCGGCAAGAAGAATCAATAACCCGAAGGTCGCGAGAATCAGTTCGGGAAGAATCAAGGCAAAATTGATGTCAGGCATAATAGTCACCTGGTCTGTTAGTCATGTAGTCGGATAGTCGAGTAGTAGTCGGATAGTCGGGCAGTCGGATGGACCGACTGACTATCTGACTATGCGACTATCTGACTACTTGACTAAGTAAAGCAACGGACAGTGTGTTAATCGTATTCAACACCGACGATGGATAGATGCCGACCAGAACCATCAAGAAGATGAGTGGTGCGAGCGTGAGGACTTCGTAGCGCTCCATATCTTTCAGCCCTGACCATTTTTCGTTGAAGGTGCCGAGGAGAACTTTTTGGGTCACTTTCCACAACAGCATTGCCGCGCCGATGACGATGCCCGATACCGAGATAGCGGCGATGAGTGTCAGAGTTGCAAACGCGCCACGGAAGATCATAAACTCGCTGATGAAGCCGGCGAGACCGGGCAAGCCGAGCGATGCAAACGTTGCCACCGTCAGAATCGCGCCGTACACCGGAATTCTGGCGCCCAAGCCGCCGAATTCGGAGAACGCGCGCGTATGCGTCCGTTCGTACAGCATACCGACGATGAAGAACAGCGCGCCGGTGATGACACCGTGATTGAACATCTGCAACGTCGCGCCGTTCAAGGCGATGACGCGATCGGTGAGCGTACCGTCGCCGACAGCCACTGCTGCGGCAATGCCCAGAATCACATAGCCCATATGATTCACGGATGAGTAAGCAATGAGTCGTTTGAAATCGGTTTGTGCCATAGCGGCAAGCGCGCCATAGACAATCGAGATCGCCGCGAGGATCGCAATCAGGGTCGCATACGCCTGAAAGACCTGAGGGAAAATCGGCACCAGAATGCGAACAAAGCCGTACGTGCCCAGTTTTAGCAAGATGCCCGCGAGGATGACCGAGCCAGCGGTTGGCGCAGCCGTGTGTGCATCGGGCAACCAGGTGTGGAACGGGAAGAGCGGTACTTTGATCGCCAGCGCGAGGAAAATGCCCCAGAACGCCAGCGACGCGAAAACCAAATCGTTCGCGAACGGTCGCCGCGCGGCGAGTTCGATGATGTTGAATGTGCCGGGCGTCGTCGCGGTGCTGGTGTTGATGTACATCGCGATAATCGCGAGCAGCATAAAGACCGAACCCGCGAGCGTGTAGAGGAAGAACTTGATCGAAGAGTAGAGTGGACGATCTTCAGCGTGCCCCCAGATCGCGATCAAAAAGTACATCGGCACCAACCCCAGTTCCCAGAAAACGTAGAACAGGAAGAAATCGAGCGCGATAAACACGCCAATCATTCCCGCTTCGAGCAACAGGAACATAAAGAAGAATTCGCGCACCCGCTCGTGAATCGTTTTGGCTGAATAGTATAGCGAAAGCGTCGTGAGTAGCGTCGTAAGCCAGACGAGCGGCATACTCAAGCCATCAATGCCGACGTGATAGCGTACGTTGATCGCTGGAATCCAGATGTACATTTCTTCGAACTGCATCCTGGGATTCGCCTGATCGAACAGTCCACCCATCCACAGATACGAGGTGATCGCGAGGGGAATCAAACTCCAGATAGTCGAAAACCATTTGATCGTCGCATCCGATTTTTCGCCTCTGGGAATGAGGAGTGTGATCACCGAACCCAAAAGCGGAATGACAATCAAGAGAGTGAGCCAGGGAATCATTGAATTGCCTCCGAGATATAATACCTATCGCATGACGAAGAACACGAACACCAGGATTGCTGTGCCGCTGATCGCGAGCAGGAGATAATTTTGCACGCGACCCGTTTGAACGTATTTCAACGCCTCGCCGAACGCGTTGGTGATCATCCCGATGAGATTGACCGTGCCATCCACGAACGTCTTGTCAATCCAGCCGCTGATCGCGCTGAACACGCGACCGAGCGCGCCGGCGAGATTGACCAGTCCATCCACGATCCATTTGTCGAACGCGAAACTGATGTCGGCGAGCCAATTGATAACGTACAATAGCAATCCCGGTTGCACGCGCACCGAGTCGGCTTTGCCGGTCTTGCCCGCCGCGCCTTCCTTTTGTGTGATGACGATGCCGTAGAGTTCATCCATCCAGTACTTGTTGCGCAGCACTGTCCACACAATCGGCACGCGGCTTAATGGATCGCGCTGACCGTGCTTGACAGGATGCCAGCCGTAGACCAACCAGCCGAGCGCGATGCCTGCCAGTGCAATGCCGACCGACAGGGTTGCAATCATCGGATTGAACGGTGTGTGTTCGAGATGTTCTTTGATGCCCAGCACGTACTCGCCGACGAAATATCCGAAGAAATTGATACCGAGCGGCGTCGCGTTCACCAAGCCAATCACGCACGCAAAGAACGCAAGAATCGCGAGGGGAACCCACATCACCGGGGGCGATTCGTGCGCGTGCTCGACCGCGTGATGATCGCGCGGTTCACCGAAGAATGTCAGGAAAACCTGGCGCGTCATATAGAACGCGGTGAAGAACGCGGCGATGGCTAGCATCACAAACACCGCGCTGGCGACCTGATCGGGATGCGCGCCGAAACCGCGCTCGAACGCGTGCGCGAGAATTTCGTCCTTGCTCCAGAATCCCGCGAGTGGCGGAATGCCCGCGAGCGCGAGCGCGCCGATGATGAACACTGTCGTTGTAATCGGCATCTTCTTCCGCAAGCCACCCATCTGCATCATATCGTTCGTGCCGACGCCGTGAATCACGCTGCCCGCGCTCAAGAACAACAACGCTTTGAAGAATGCGTGCGTGATGAGATGGAACGCGCCCGCAGTGTACGCGCCAATGCCGAGCGCGGCGACCATAAACCCCAGTTGCGACACGGTCGAGTACGCCAGGACGCGCTTGATGTCGTCTTGCGCCACGCCAATCGTCGCGGCGAAGAGCGCGGTGAACGCGCCGACGATCGCGACCGCAGTCATCGCGGGTCCACCGACTTCGGCGGCAGTGAGGTAGAGCGGATACGTACGCGCGATGAGGTAAACTCCCGCGGCGACCATCGTGGCGGCGTGGATGAGCGCGCTGACGGGCGTGGGACCTTCCATCGCATCGGGCAGCCAGATGTGGAGCGGAAATTGCGCGGACTTGCCAATCGTTCCGCCGAGAATCAACAGCGCGATCACGGTGACCCAGGGCACGCCGGGGAGCGCTTGCGCTTGTGCAAGTTGATGCAAAGTTTTTTCGTTAAAGATTTCGGGAAAATTCAAATCCTTAGCCTGGATGTAGAGGAAAATCATCCCGGCGAAGAAAAGCGTATCGCCGACGCGCGTGGTGAGAAATGCTTTGATGGCGGCGAGTTTCGCGCGCACAGTTTGCGCGTCGTCTATGTGATGCTCGTGCGGCGCGCGGATGGACCAAAAGCCAATGAGCAGGTACGAGCACAAGCCCATAATTTCCCAAAAGATGAACAACTCGAACAGGTTCGAGGAGATCACCAAGCCCAGCATTCCACACGCAAAGAGCGAGATGTACGCAAAGAAACGCGCGTACCGCGGATCGTCGGTGGTGTGTTTGTGACCGTGCGCGTCGGTGTGAGTGTGTTGCATATAGCCGATGCTGTAGATGAAGATCATCAGGCAGACGGTCGTCACCATAAACAGCGTTACCGCCGCGAGCGGGTCAATCATCCAGCCGACGAAGAAAAAGGATTTGCCTGTCGGCAATGTCCACACGAAGGGGAGCGTCGCGAAGAATGGGTCTTTGGCAAGTTTCGCGCCCTTGCCCATCGCTTCGAACAGCACGCCGTACGAAACGATGCCCGAAAGTAAAATGCCAGCCACCGCAGTCAACGCGCTGACGCGATTGTTGCGATGGAGAAAAAACACAATCAGTACGAACGCGAGGAGTGGGAAAATGGGAATCAAGAATGCGAGATTGAACATTGAGACCTCAAAGTCAATGAGCCAATTTGCCAATGAGCCAATGAACCAAACTTTTTTGCCCAATGTCCGACTTGCCATTTCCGATTTGGCTCATTGGGCAATTGGTTAATTGGCTCATTGCTGTTCTACCATTTCATCAAATCAACTTCTTCCACATTCACCGTATCGCGCGAGCGATAGATGGCGATAATGAGTGCAAGTCCGATAGCGGCTTCGGCAGCGGCGAGTGTGATGACAAAGAGCGCGAAGATTTGCCCCGCCAGGTCCATCGTCGGCGCAGCAGGTTTGACATAGCGCCAGAACGCGATGAGGTTGATGTTCACCGCGTTCAGCATCAACTCGATACCCATCAGAATTGCGATAGCGTTGCGCCGCGCGAGGGTGCCATACAAACCGATGCAAAAGAGCGCGGCGGCGAGAAGAAGATAGAAGGAAAGCGGAATCATATTCTTACTCCCGCGCGATCAGAATCGCGCCGATGAGCGCGGCGAGCAAGAGCAGCGACACCGCCTCGAACGGCAGCAGATACGTCGTCATCAACTCGGTGCCAAGTTTGGGGATGAGATCGTCCGCCACTGGTGTTTCGATCGCGCGCCAGGTGGTGTTGACGATGACGTAGAGCAGCGCGGCGAACAGCACCAGCGCGATGAACGCTGCCGCGATCCATTGCGAATTCTGCGCGGGAAAATCGCGCTGCATCAAGCCGCGCGTCAACATCACTGCAAACAAAATCAGCACCGAAATCGCGCCGACGTAAATCAGAATTTGCACAACGGCAACGAACTCGGCTTCCAGCACAAAATAGACACCCGCGACGCCAACGAGCGCGATGATCAACCCCAGCGCCGCGCGAATCAGATTGCGCGCGCTTACCGCTATCAGCGCGCCGCCGAGTGTAATCGCCGCGGTGATGAAAAAGGTAACGTAGGTCAGGAGGAGAGGAGTGGACATCGTTATTCCTTCAGTGCTCAGTGAATCAGTGGGTCAGTGAATCAGTGAGTCAGTGGGTCAGTGGATCAGTTGGTCAGAGAGACAGAATCGGTTGACTAATTCACTTCCCCACTGTCCCACTGTCTTACTGCCCCACTGTCTTACTGCCCAACTGCCCAACTGTCTTACTGATTCTAAAATCCAACCATCTTCAAAACCGGCAACGCCAGCCCCGCCAGCACGATGTTGACAAGCGCGACGGGCACCAGCACCTTCCACGCAAAGTTCATCAGTTGATCCACGCGGAAACGGGGCCACGTCATCCGAATCCACATTCCGAGCAAGACGAGCGCGTACACTTTGACGATGAGCCACACGTACCCCGGCAGAATCGGCCCGTTCCATCCACCGAGAAACAACGTCGCGCCGATGAGGCAAACGATGAAAAAGTTAAAGTACTCGGCGAGGTAGAACAGCGCCCACTTCATTCCGCTGTACTCGGTCATATAACCCGCAACGATTTCCGATTCGCCTTCGGGAATGTCAAACGGCGTGCGGCCCACTTCTGCCAGCGCGCTCAGATAGTACACGATAAACGCGATTGTCCCGACGGGAAACGCAAAGACGAACCACTGCAGCCCGAACCAACCGCTTTGCGCTTCGTTAATCTTGACGAGTGACATCGAACCGACCATCAGCACAATCGGAACGATGGTAAGCACCTGGGGAATTTCGTAACTGACCATTTGCGCGACCGCGCGCATCCCGCCCAGGAGCGAGTACTTGTTGTTCGAGCCGTACCCACCGAGAAAGACGCCGATGGTTCCGATGGACGCGACGGCAATGATCCACAGGATGCCGATATTCACATCCACCGGGTACATTCCCTTGCCCCACGGAATCACCGCGAACATCAGCACGGGGGGCATCATCGCGATCATCGGCGCAATGGTGTGAACGAAACGATCCGCATTCTCCGGGACAATGTCTTCCTTGATGAGCATCTTGATCGTATCGGCGACTGGTTGCAACAAGCCCCACGGTCCCACGCGATTCGGTCCCAGACGTTCCTGAATGCGCGCAGCGATCTTGCGCTCCAGCCAGATCAAGATCAGCACCATCAACACCATCCATAGGAGGATGGCGATAATGATGAGGAACGTCATCAGTGTCGAGACGAGCACGCTTTCCACGTCGTTGGGCAAATTCCAACCCGCGAGGAGCGCGTGCAGCCAGAATACGAGCCAGGCTGAAATGTTGGGGAAAATGTCGTTGAGGAAATCCATACCTAGTCCTGTCGTCGGTTAGTCCTATAGTCGGCTAGTCTGATAGTCAGTTAGTCTTGTAGTCGGTTAGTCTTGGAGTCAGGTGGTCACATCGTCGCGCTGTCACACGGCAAGACCATTCGACTATTTGACTACCGGACTATTTGACTACCTGACTACTCGACTATTTGACTACGTGACTAAACTATGTCCATTCGAGTAGTCCCTTGCGCCAGGCGTACGCAAGCGCCAGCACAAGGATACCGAGAAAGATCACCATTTCGACGAGCGCGAACAAACCGAGCGCGTTGTACGCCACCGCCCAGGGGTACAGGTACACCACCTCGATAGCAAAGACAACATAGATGAGCGCGTAGATGAAATACTGGACGCGAAACTGGACCCACACCTGTCGTGCTTGTTCGGGGAAATCTTCAAACTCAAGCCCGCATTCATACGTCGCGCGCTTGGATGGATTGGGTTTTTTGGGGCGAATCACCCACGCCATCACCAGAGGAATGATCGGAAAGATGACAGCCACAAAGGCAAAGAGCGCAACAATGCCATAGCGATCGAGCATGAGTGGCTACTCCTTTGGAGGGATGATGCTAACAACACAATTATTATACCACACGGATTCAGAATTGTGAAATTGCGGGATGACGAAAGACGAATGACGAAAGACCAAAATCGTTCGTCGTTCGTCCTTCGTCCTCCATCATTCGCCCTTCTGCGCCTTCTTGTGTTATAATGCCCTCCGTGAACGATTTCCGCATCATCGAAAATCCCGACGCGCGCGTATGGGACGATTTTGTCGCCGCGCGCGGCGGTCACATCCTGCAAACCTCCGCGTGGGGCGAATTGAAAACGCGCTTTGGCTGGAACGCGCAGCGCGTCGCACTCACGCGCGATCACACGATCATCGCTGGCGCGCAAATCTTGTTTCGCCGCTTGCCGTTGGGCTTGGTGTTTGCGTACATCCCGCGCGGTCCCGTCGCCGATCCGAACGATCACACCACGCTTGCCGCGCTCTTCGATGCGCTCTGCCGCGCGGCACAAGCGCGCCGCGCCTTCACACTCAAAATCGAACCGAACTGGCTCGACGCAACACACCATCCGCAATCTCCAATCTCCAATTTCCCATCTCTAACTCTCTCCAATCTCCAATCTCTAATCTCCAACTCCATCCAACCGTGCACCACCATTCACCTCGACCTCACGCGCGATCTCGACGCGATTCTCGCGCAGATGAAACAAAAGTGGCGCTACAACATTCGCCTTGCCGAACGCAAAGGAGTGACCGTGCGCGAAGGAGGTGCGAGCGACCTCGCGACGTTCTATCGCCTGCTCCAGATTACCAGCGCGCGCGACCGATTTGCGATCCACGCCGAGGCGTACTATCGCGCTGCGTTCGATCTTTTTGTCGCGCGCGATCTTGCGCGCCTCTTCGTTGCCGAGTACGCGCGCGAACCGCTCGCGATGATCTTTGTCACCGCATTCGGCGACGAAGCGATTTACCTCTACGGTGCATCCTCGAACGCGCATCGTGAGCGGATGCCGAACCACGCTTTGCACTGGGCGGCGATTCAATGGGCAAAGGCGCGCGGATGCACGCGCTATGATTTGTGGGGCTTGGGTGCGACGACTGACGCCGACGCGCGCGACGCGCACGGGTTGTATCGCTTCAAGCAGGGTTTTGGCGGGCAAGTGATACGCTATGTCGAAACGCGCGATGTGATTTTTTCGCGCTGGCAGTACGCCCTCTACACGCGCGCGCTCGCGTGGCATCGCCGCGGACTGGTATAGATTCCTTTGTCACTATCACAACCGCGAGGATTGGGGTTGTTTGGCACGTTTGGCATATTTGCCAGGTTTGGCAAATTTGGCTGCGGCTTTGCCATACCAATTTCCCTCTTGACATCCTCACGCACGCGTGCTACTCTCTAGCCAATGCCGAACGCTATCGAATTTCTCCTGCGCGCGCAAAATCCCGATGGCGGTTGGGGGTATCGCCTTGGCGGAATGTCGTACGTCGAACCGACCGCCGCCGTTCTCCTCGCGCTCTCCGATTCTGCCGCGCGCGCGTGTGGACGCGATTTTCTCCTTGCACTTCAACACGCTGATGGCGGCTGGGGCATCGCCGCGCCTGACTCCGAAAGCGGCTGGATGACGGCGTGGGCAGTGCGCGCGCTCGCCGACTTTTCCGAAGCACGCGCCGCCGTCGCGCGCGGCGTCGAGTGGTTGCTGGCGACCGAAGGACAGCGTATCACCGATCCTGCCGCGCGTCAGACCATTCACACCCTGTTTCGCATTGACGCGACACTTGGCGCCTGGCCCTGGCAACCGGGCGACGCGGCGTGGGTGCATCCCACCGCGCTCGCGCTCCTCGCGCTGGCTGCCACCGGCGCGCGCGATCACGCGCGCGTGCGTGACGGCGTCGCCTATCTCTACGATCGCGCGTGTCCCGATGGTGGCTGGAACATCGGCAATCCGTGGATGCTGGACAAGAAAATTCCCGCGACGATTCAAGACACCGCCATCGCGCTCCTTGCTCTGCGCGCGGTGGGAGTGACGGAGGACGAAGGACGAATGACGAAGGCGTTGCGCTATTTGCGCGATGCAATTGCACAGGCGCAAACATCAGCCGAACTCGCGTGGGGAATTTGGGCGTTAGAAGATTGGGGATTAGGGATTGGGGATTCGTTAACGCGCTTGAACGCGTTGCAACGCGCGGATGGAAGTTGGGAAGGCAATCCGTTCCTTACCGCGATTGCGTGGACAAGTCAAAAGGCAAAACGGAAAACGCAAAACGTAAAAGTAAAACCTGAAACGTGAGACGCGAAGAAATCGAAAATCAAGAATCAAAAATCGAAAATGGCTTGACGCGCCGCGCTTTTCTCCGCCTCGCGCTTGTCACCGGCATTGTAGCCGGCGCGCGGGTGATTCAGCAGGCAACCGAGCCGGTCGGATTCGAGCGCTGGTTTCGCTGGATGCTGCGCGGCAATCTCGCGCGATTCTTCGCGCCACCCGCGCGCGTCGCGCTCGCCGCGTGCGCGACGTACGATGCCGATGTGTTGGGCGCGGTGCGTGCGGCATGGCGCGATGCCGCGCTGCCCGATGTGCGCGGCGCGCGCGTTGTCCTCAAACCCAATCTTGTGGATGTGGTCGAAGATTTGCCATGCTTTACGCATCCGCGCGTCACACAAGCGCTGATTCATCTGGCGCGCGAACTCGGCGCGCGCGAAATCATCGTCGCGGAAGGGACGACGTTTCGCCGCGACGTGCAGGCGGTTCTCGACGCGACCGGCTACACCGATTTGCTTGCGCGCGAGCGTGTGCCGTTCGTTGACCTCAACTATGACGACATTGTCGAGATACCGTTGCGCGGTGGTTACACAAGACTCAAAACGCTCTTCGTCGCGCGCACGATTCGGGATGCCGATGTGCTGGTGTCGCTGCCGAAAATGAAGACGCATCACTGGACGCAGGTTTCGGTGAGTGTGAAGAATTTGTTTGGGATTGTTCCTGGGATAAAATACGGTTGGCCCAAGAACACCTTGCACATTCAAGGCATCGCCGCGTTTCTCGCCGAACTTGCCGATTCACTTCCTACGCGCGCGTGCGCGGTCGTGGACGGCATTGTCGGTTTGGAAGGCGATGGGCCACTGTTTGGCAACGCCGTGCCGAGCGGCGTGATTGTCGCGGGCAACGATTTGCTCGCTGTGGATGCCACGTGCGCGCGGTTGATGGGATTCGATCCTGCGCAGATTGACTATCTCGATTTTGGCGCGTGGGCAGGTGTGGGCGCGATAGACGAAAGCAAGATCGAAATCGTGGGCGAAGCACTGGCGCGATTGCGACGTCAATTCGCACGCCCGCCGCAGATGGGGTGACGATGCGGCGTAATCTCTTGCGTGGATTGTTGATCATCGTTGTGCTGTTGTTTATTCTGGAGGTTGTTCTGTTCTTGCCACGCGTAATGCAAGTGTGGCATCCCTACGATTACTGGCAATACACCCAGATGGGCGAAGCGGTGTGGCAAGGGCGCAATCCTTTGGGGACGGGGCGTTTCTATCCTCTTCCAACCATCCTCTGGATTTTCGTCCCACTCTCGCTATTGCCTGACTGGTTTCGTATTGTTTGGGTCATCGTACCTTTCGCTTTCATTTTGCTACTGTTCCGTCGTCAGGCGATTCCGCTCTTTGGTTTTGTACCGCTCTGGCTCGTCGTCGGTGATGGAATGCTGGATGGCTGGTTGTTGCTGCCGCTGGCGTGGCTTGTACAGAACAGACAAGTGTGGGCAGGGCTGGGCACGGCACTGGTGTTGTTCAAACCGCAGTTGGCTATCCTTGCGGTGATGTACGCCCTCGGGCATTGGCTGACGACGCGTGATTGGAAGAATCTGGGAGTGTTTGCGATAGCGATGACAATTTTCTACATGCCTGCTTTTATCATCAATCCAAACTGGATCGCGCAAATGCTCGCCGTTATCCCTGAACGTGCCGCGCAGACGACAGCGCTGTTGCCAGCGATGACCGGTTCGGTTTGGGCGTGGAAAGAGTTAGGTGCTGGGGGTTGGCTGATTGTTATCGTAACGTTGATAGCGATGGTGGCTTGGAGTTGGCGCGCCTGGCGTGCAACAGAACAGCGCGCGGCAATTTGCCAATTGTTCAACTTGATGCTGAACCCGATTCTATTTGGCTCGAATCTTGTTATGACGATTCCAACGCTGCGTGGACAAAAGCCAATTGTGGTTGTGACTGGTTTGTCGTGGCTTGCGTTTGGGCTGGACAAACTGATGGGTAACTTTGGCGGCGGTTACGCGCTGATTCCGCTCGCCGCCCTGTACTTTTTGTCGCGCGAGAACACAGGACAAATTTGAGGTTTGTCCTTGGACAAACTGAAACCAAGCGTTTCTCCACGAAGGACACGAAGGCACACGAAGATTTTATTTTTTTCTTCGTGTTCTTCGTGACCTTCGTGGACAAAGACTTGCACGATGAGTGCGCTCTATGCGTCAAGAGAAAACTCCTCTAAAATTTCTGCTAATCCTGTTCGCGCTCGCGTGGATTTTTCTCGTCGTCTTCAACTATTACATCGTCCACAAGCCTTTCAGCGTGGAGAACGCGCTCGCGCTACTGAACGCGCTGGGCGATGTGTTGGTCGCGGGCGCGCTCGTCGTGCTTGGCGCGGCGCTGGGACGTCGCGCGCTGCGCGCGCTCACGTTCGATTCGCCGCTCGATGCGCTGGTCTTGCAGACAGGTATCGGCTTGGGCTTGCTCGCGCTCGCGATCTTTGTGCTGGGGCTGGTCGTCGTCAATCGCTGGGTGTTCGGCGCGCTGTTTGTGCTTGCCGCGTTCTTGTTGCGTGCTGATCTGCGCGCGGTCGGGCGTGAGGCGCGCGCGCTCCACCTTCCGATTTCTTCGCGCTTTGAACGCGCACTCGCGGCATTTGTCGCGCTCGCGCTTGTCCTCGGTGGCTTGGTCGCGCTGACGCCGCCAATCGCCTGGGACGCGCAGACGTATCATCTCGTCATTCCGAAAATCGCGCTGGAGCAGGGTCGCATCACCGCGCCGCCCGACATCGTGTATTTCAATTTCCCTTCGCTCGGCGAGATGCTCTTTCTTGCGGCGATGCTGTTGAAAGGCGATATTGCCGCGCAGGTCGTGCATTTCGTTTTCTTTGTGTTGACGCTTGGCGCGGTGTTCGCGTTCGCGCTGCGCGATTTCAACGCGCGCGTCGCGTGGCTCGCGTGCGCGATTCTTGTGGCAGTGCCATCGCTCCTCAGCGTTTCGATGTGGGCGTATGTGGATGCGATGCTCGCGTTCTACGCGTTCGCATCGTTTTACGTGCTGCGGATCGCGTATGAACGTCAGGAGACGCGCTGGTTCGCGCTTGCGGGTGCGTTCGCGGGCTTGGCGATGGGCATCAAGTACACGGCGGTTATCATCCCCATCGCTTTGCTCGTCGCGTGGCTGGCGCGTAATCTTGTGGAACGTAAATCTTTCCTGCCTCCTGCCTCCTGCCTCCCGCTTGCTGCCTACTGCCTACTGCTTACTGCCTTCGCCGCCCCGTGGTATCTTCGCAACTGGTTCTTCACGGGTAACCCATTCTACCCATTCGTCTTTGGCGGAAAATACTGGGACGCGTTTCGCGCAGAATGGTTCAGCCGATTTGGCACAGGGTTGTTGAACGATCCGCTTCAACTTGTTCTCGCGCCGTGGCACGCGACGATTTACGGTGTGGAAGGCGCGCTGGGATTCGAAGCGACGATTGGTCCGTTGTTGTTGATGTTGGTACCGTTGTGGATGTTCAGGGGGCAGGAGGCAGGAGGCAGAGGGCAGGACGATTTACGCAATACGCACTACGCTCTATACGACCTAGCTCTCTTTTCATTCCTCCTCTACCTCTTCTGGCTCTTGGGCGTCGCACAGTCCAAGTTGTTGATGCAGACGCGTCTGTTGTTCCCCGCGTTTCCCGCGTTCGCGCTCCTGGCAGCGCTGGCGTACGAACGATTGAGCGCGTTCGATCTGCCGCACTTTTCGTTGCAACGATTCACGCGCCTGGTGATGTGGTTGGTCCTGGGGCTGACCGCGCTCGGTTACGCGATTGGGTTTGCGTCGAGTGGGACGCTGGCGTATCTGGTGGGCGCGGAATCGCGCGAGGCGTATCTGGCGCGGCATCTGGGCGCGTACGGCGCGGCGTTGCGATTCATCAACACAGCGTTGCCGCGCGACGCGCGCATCGTATTCCTATGGGAGCCGCGCAGTTACTATGCCGCGCGCGCCACCCAACCCGATGCGATTCTCGACGCGTGGACGCATCTGCGTTGGCAGTATCATGATTCTGTGACGATTGCCGCCGAGTGGCGCGCGCGCGGCTATACGCACGTCCTGTTGCATCGCGCCGGGCTGGATTACTTTTTGCAATCGGGTTACGATCCGATCTCGCTCGACGATGTGCGCGCGCTGGAAGAGTTGCTGGCGCGCGCCGATCAGGTGTACGGCAAGACGCCGTTGCAAATCGTCCCCCGCGAGGGCAAGCCCGCCGTGTTGAACGCGGCGGAGGACGCGTACGCGATTTATGCTCTGGATGGACCGTAGATGCTGATACCGGCGCGTCAAAGGTTTCAGGTTTTGGGCGTGATGCTGTTCGTGCTCGTCCTGTACAGCGTGCTGGCATATGTTTTCTACAGCGGCTTGACCCAGCATATGCTAGGCGCGAACGATTTCTTTTCGCGCTGGATGGGGGCGCGGGCATTGTTTCTGCGTGGAGAAAATCCCTATTCTGATACAGTCACTCGAGAAATTCAACTGGCGATGTACGGTCGGCTGGCGCAGCCCGACGAAGATCAAGTCGCATTTGCCTATCCCTTGTATGCCGCTTTTATCGTGGCGCCGTTGGTGAGTTTGACGTACGCGCTAGCCCAAGCACTGTGGATGGCTCTGCTGGTCGTTCTTGTGGTGAGCGGAGCGCTCCTGTGGGGACAGTTGAATCGTCTGGACTGGACGCCGGTGACCTTTGCCATATTCCTTTTGAGCGTCTTGCTCTTTTATCCGACGGTGCGGGGTGTTTTTCTGGGCCAGTACGCGTTGGTCTCGTTCTTTTTGCTCATACTCGCGTTTGCGGTAATTGCTGCTCGGTATGATCTGTTGGGTGGCGCGCTCATCGCGCTGGCAACGATCAAACCCCAGCCACTGGTTTTCTTTGTGCCGACGTTGATTTTCTGGGCGATCTACCAGCGACGCTGGCGAATCGTGGGTGGCGCGAGTGGCGCGTTCGGCGCATTGATTGTCGGTGCGATGTTGTGGGTCCCAACGTGGTTAGGTGATTTTGTGCAGGCGGTGCGCAATTACGCCGACTATGCGCGCGTTGGTCCACCCGCGCAAACGCTCGTCGAAATGTTCGCGCCGCGCGAATCGAGTCTGGCGTTGACCCTTGCGCTCAGCGGCGGATTGATCGTGTGGATGGTGTGGATCGTCTGGCGCGCCCGTGTGATCGAGTGGGAGCGTTTACAACCCACGCTAGGTTTTGTCGCGATTGTGACGACGTGGACAGCAGGGCGCATCGGGACTCCCGATCAAGTCTTGTTGTTGATGCCATGGATTTATTGGCTGAGCGGCTGGGTCAAGCGGCGACAATTCGGACGAGCAGTGCTGGCAACGTTGATAGGGCTTGTCCTGCCCTGGACGATTTTTGTTATGACGTTGCAAGGCAACGCAGAAGATATTCGCGTGACCATCGTTTTGCCGTTGTTGACGCTTGCGCTGTACGTCTGGCAAACGCTACAGCCGCCGAAGATGAAAAATGATGGAACGACCAGCCAGCCGTGTTGAGCGCAACGCGGACACGTATGCGGTATGCCGTCTGGAGAATTCCAGATGATGAGAATCCCCACAGCAATTTTGTTGGCGTTTGCCTCTGCTGTTTACTTGAACCGATTCCATGCGTTCTACGCGGCACTAGTTTTGACACTGGTGGCTGCCTACCTTTTCTTTGATTGGATTGCGTCGGAGGAACGCGTGCGCCATATGGCGCGCTTTGCGCTCGTGTCCTTGATTGTGATGTTGTTGGTTGTTCCCCCGACGTTGTTGGAGATTCAAAAGCGCTACGCGACGGTGCCGTATGATCATATTCACGATGGAGCGATTCAAACGGAAGAGGCAATCAAATTCTTGCTGGCAGGCAAAAATCCCTATGTGGAAGATTACACCCAGACGCCGATGGCGCAATGGCCAAGATACTTTGGACTCGCGCCACACGATAATATCGCCTTGTTCCATTTGCCATACTTGCCGCTGACATTTATTGCGCCCTTGCCATTCTATTGGCTGTTCCACGCCAGCATAGGTTTTTTCGATTTGCGAATGTACCACCTGGTTCTCTTTATCGGCTGGTTTTGTCTGTTGTTTCAACTCAATCGCAATTGGGAACGCAAATTGGCGTTGGTGATTCTGGTGACGTTGAATCCACTCTTTGTTCAGACGTTTATTGAAGGACGTAACGACATTGTCGTTTTATGGTGGCTCACGCTCGCGCTCTATTTTTTGCAGCGTCACTGGGTTGTTGCCGCGACGGTGGCATTGGGCTTGGCTTGTGTGGTCAAAGCGACCGCCTGGTTCGCTGTTCCGTTTTTTCTGGCACATCTCTGGCTTAACAGGGTTTACCCTCCGCGCACATACTTTAACCGAGTGCTCGTGCCGTTGTTGGTGGTTGGCATCGTTTTTGTCGCGCCGTTTGTCGTATGGGATGCCCGCGCCTTTGTTGAAGACGCACTCTGGTATCAATCCTCAGCGTTCCAAATCGTGGGACAAGGATTCTCACAACTGTTGTTGGCAACCGGGCTTGTTGCTGACACGATGGCACCTTTTCCGTTTACACTGGTTCAAGCCATCGTTGGTGTGCCTTTGCTCGCGGCGTTGTTGCGCTGGCAACGTGTTCGTCCCAGTGTGCAACGAATGGTCGCCGCCACAGCCGTCTGTGGATTTGTGATCGGTTATTTTGGACGGGCATTTGCAGATAATCACATCGGCTTTGTGTTGTCCCTGGCGTTGCTTGCGGCTTGTCTCGGAGAAGAATCGGCGTGAGAACACCCATCATCGTTTTGTTGCTCGCGTTTTTCCTGCGCCTCATCGCCTTGAACGTGCGCCCCGTGTGGTACGACGAGGCGTTCGCCGTGTTTCTTGCAGAAAAAGATTACGCGGCGATTGCGCTCGGCACCGCCGCCGATACGATGCCACCGTTGTATTACATTTTGTTGCATGGGTGGATATCGCTTGTCGGCGAAACACCGTTGGCATTGCGAATGTTATCTGTTGCACTATCTATGCTGACGGTGGTGTTGGTGTTTGCGATTGCCCGGCGCGGCTTTGGCGTACGCGTCGCCATGTTCGCAATGTTCTTTACCGCGCTGGCGCCGTTTCAGATGTATCACGCGCAAGAATTGCGAATGTACACAACTCTGGCGGTGGCATTGATGTTGTATGTGTATGCCGTGATGCGTTTGGTGGCGCGTCAGCGTTACGCGTTACCTTTGCTCGCCTTCGCAACAGCGCTGGCGTTATATTCACACAATCTCGCTTTTCTCACGCTGGGTGCCGCAAATATTTTTCTGTTGTGGCGACGCGATTGGAACGCGCAGTTCAGGTTGATCATCGCACAAATCGTTGGCGCGCTTTTATTTTTCCCGTGGCTGCTCTACGTGCCGACGCAAATTGCAAAGATCCAGCGCGCGTTTTGGACGCAACCGCCCGGTCTTGCCGAGGTGTTGCAAATGCTCGTCGTCTTTACCACGCATTTGCCATTGCCACCAATAGTGTTCGCGCTCGCGCTTTTTATCACGCTCGCGATTTTCGCGCTCGCCGCGTTCGAACTGGTGCGCGCGTTTCGACGTGGCGCGCCGCCCGCGCTCGGATTGGTGCTCACGTTCGCGCTCGTGCCGCCTGTGCTGATGTTCGCGCTCTCGTACGTGATGCGTCCAATCTTCGTGCCGCGCGGCGTAATCGTCTCGTCGCTCGCGTACTACATCCTGCTCGCGTACCTCGTCGCGCGCGCGCCGCGCGTGGTGCCGCTCGCGATAGCGACGCTCATCGCGCTGCTGACCTTGCCGTTCTACTATTCCGCGTGGGGCGAGTGGCGGCGCGCGCCCTTCGCGGAGGCGAATCAATTTTTGCGCGCGCATGCACAGGCGGACGATGTGATTTTGCACGATAACAAACTCTCGTTCTTCCCGATGCATTTTTACGACCGCACCTTGCCGCAACAATTTCTCGCCGATCCGCCGGGTTCTAGCAACGATACGCTCGCGCGCGGCTCGCAAGAGGCAATGCAACTATTCCCAATTGAATTCGATGTTGCGGTGCGCGGACGCACGCGCGTCTGGTTTGTGATTTTTCAGACGGCGATTGACGAGGCGGCGCAGGAGGGTCGCGCGCACGGCAACCTGTCGCGCCTGGACGCGTGGATGCAGCGTGGCGATATGGTCGCGTTTGGCGATGTGAGGATTTATCGGTATGATGCTCGTTGAGCGCTGGTGCGCGCTCGATCCTGCGTGGCGATTCGCTCTCGGCGCGTATCTAGTAGCGCGCGTCGCGTTGAGCGCGTGGGCATTCGTCATTGCGACGCTGTTTCCCATCGTTGCGCAGAATCTCGATTTGTTTGGCGCGCCCGTGCTGGCAGTGTTCGATCTCGCGTCGGGTGAGCGGTACGCCTACTTGCGCGAGGTGGACGGCGCGGTGCTGACGTTTCGCGCAGGCGAGTCGGATTTTGTGGTGGACGCGCAGACGGGGAGCGTGTGGTCGTTGCGCGAGGGACGCGCGATCGCAGGTGTGTACGCGGGGCGCGCGCTAGGCGCATCGCCGTACTCGGCGGAAGAAATTTTTCCGTATCACGGCGTTGCGCCGGAAACGAATGTGTTCTTGTCGGTGTGGCAGCGCTTTGATACGAATTGGTATCTCAAAATTGCGCGGGATGGTTACGTTGATGCCGCGAGCCAGGTGTACTTTCCGCTGTATCCGTTGCTCATCCGCCTTGTGAGCGCGCTGGTTGGAAACGCGATACTGGCGGCGCTGCTCGTGTCCAACCTCGCGCTCATCGGCGCGCTGGCGCTGCTGTATCGGTTGAGCGAGGCATTGTTCGACGCGGCGAGCGCGCGGCGCGCGGTAGCGTACTGGTTATTGTTTCCAACCGCATTTTTTTTGCAGGCGGCGTACACCGAATCGTTGTTTCTCTTTCTCACGCTTGCCGCGTTCGATTGTGCGCGTCGCGAGCGCTGGGTTTTCGCAGCGTTGTTTGGCGCGCTGGCGGCGTTGACGCGTTTGCAAGGTGGGTTGCTTGTTGTGCCGCTGGCGATCGTGGGTTTCAGGCATTGCGTATTGCGTATTCCGTATGACGTTTCACGCATCACGCATCACGCTATACGCACTACGCAATACGCTATACTCTTGATTCCCCTCGCCACGTTTGCGTTTCTGGCGTACACGAATCTTTCGTTGATTGCAAGTTACGAAGGTGAACTGCACGCGCGGTTTGTGTTCCCTTGGGATAATGTCATCGCCGCGCTAGTATTGTTGGTTGACGGGCGCGCGAGTTTTGTGGATGGGTTGAACTTGGTGACGACGCTCGGTTTTGGTGTGTTGCTGATTGCGGTGTGGCGCGCCTTGCCGCGCGAGTACGCTTTGTACGCGCTGCTGATGTACCTCGCGCCACTCTTTCGGATGACGACGACGCAACCGCTCGTGAGTATGGATCGCTATGTGCTGGCGATTTTTCCCGCGTTTGTGTGGCTGGGCGCGCGCGGGCAGAACGCCTGGGTCAATCGTGCCATCGTGTATCTGGCGTTTCCGTTGCAATTGTATTTGAGCGCGCAATTTGTGTTGTGGGGATGGGTGGGTTAGCAAGATGGACAATCAGATGAACTACTCTAATCATTGGATTCTCTCTCTCGACACGGTGTTGTTACTCGTGCTGGGTACGGCGCATTTGTGGTTCAACCCGACTAGTAGCGCGTTACTAGTAACTCTGATGGCGATCTATGTTCTGGTGAGTTTGCTTGTGCCTCAGATGCCCGATGAAAAAGTGGACTCTTCATGGCGTGAGCGTCTCATTTTTGTATTTCGTATAATTATCGTTTTATTTGTTGTAATTTTTGCCATACTGACGCCGGTGTGGATGAATGTGTCTGCTCGTCTTGACGAAGGGTCGGCAACCCATGCGAATGATGGATTGATTCAGACAGAAGAGGCGATCAAGTTCCTGTTGAAGGGTATGAATCCATACACGGTTGACTATTTAGCGACACCTTTAGCAGATTGGAAAGGTGGCGAACCACCGTGGACGCCCATCCGAGGACCTTTATATCACAATGCTTATCTCCCTTTCCTTTTTATTGGTTCTATTCCATTTTATCTGTTCATCAGCGCAGTACTCGGTTGGTACGATCAGCGTATTCTGTATGTGCTGATCTACCTGGAAATGTTACTCTTGTTGCCTCTGATCACTAGACGAGCGCGGGACAAATTAAGCTTGCTTTGTGCTGTGGGACTAAATTTTCAATTTGTTTATTTCTTGTATGATGGACGTAACGATGTAGTGATTCTGTTTGGTTTACTACTCACAACTGTATTCTTAATCAGACAAAATTTTATTGTCGCTTCTCTCGTGTTAGGTCTGACTTTAGGCGTCAAACATTTCGCCTGGCTGTCTTTGCCGTTCTACGCTCTTTATCTGATAGGGAACAATCGAGACAGACACAGTGTGCTTCGAGGAGGGCGTTACTTGGTTGTCACTTTTTTGGTTGTTGGTGTGATTATTTTGCCTTTCTTGATATGGGATGCCTACTCGTTCATTGATGATACGGTTCTATACCTGATTGGTGGAACAGCGGATAGTTATCCTATTCGGGGTTGGGGTTTTGGTACACTATTACTTGCTATTGGTATCATCACCTCGCCTGAATCACCATTCCCTTTTGTCGTGCTTGAAGTCGTGTTCGGAATTCCCACATTGATTTTGTTGTTGCGCTGGCAATGGCGTGAAAATACGTTGAAGCGAGTGTGGATTGGTTTCGCGGGGTTCTCGTTCGTCGTCCAATATTTCTCGCGCTTTTTCAACGACAATTATGCCATTTTCGTTTTGCAAGCGTTGGTGATCGGCGCGCTGATGTCGCCATATCGTTGGCAAACGGAGTCAAGCGATGCGCGCTGATGTGATCTCGCAGCGTGAGTGGATTGTGGTGATTGTGATTGCGTTAAGCGTCACCGTATTACTTCAAGTGCCCTACGCGCTCGGCTACGTGCTGGCGCGACCGAGAACGGAATACACCGGCTTGCTCATCAACGTCGAAGACGGCAGTTATCTTTCCGCGATTGGGCAGGGCATCAACGGCGCGTGGTTGTATCGCATTCCGTTCACGACCGAACCGCACGCGCCTGTGTTTATCGAAGTGTTCTACCTTGCGCTGGGGCACGCGGCGCGCGCGCTGAATCTTTCCGCGACGGCGATGTGGCATCTGGCGCGCATCGTCGCCACGATAATCTTGTTCGTTGTACTATACGATTTTATTGCGCGCTTTTTCGATTCGTCGCGTCAGCGCCGCGTGGCGTACGCGCTGGCGATTTTCGGGGCAGGGTACGATTTCTGGCGATTCCCGTTCGATGGCGCGAACGGCGCGGAAGCGCTACCGATCGAACTGCGTGTGCCAGAAGCGCACATTTTCTACAGCGCGTTGACGTATCCGCATTTCGCGCTGGGTATCGCGTTGGTGCTAGTCACCTTTGCGTTGCTGCTGCGCGGGTTGAACGATGAACATCGTCCGATTGTCTATGCCGTTGGCGCGGGGCTGGGCAATCTGCTCATCGGCATCGTCTATCCGTTCTTGATGTACTTGATCGTTGCGGTCACGGGCGCGTATCTTCTTTTTCTGATGTGGCATCGGCGCAAGATGTTATGGCGCGCGCTGCTTCCGCTGGGAGTGGTGTTTGGACTTCCCGCGCCGCTCTTTGCGTACTACCAGAGCGTTTTGATGACGAATCCGGTGATTCGACTGTGGAACGTTCAAGCCACGACACTCTCGCCGCATCCGCTTCACTTTGTGCTGGCGTACGCGCCCTTGCTGGTGTTCGCTGTGTTGACGATTCGCCCGCTCGCGCGCGCGGACGCGGCGCGGCAACGCGTGTTCGCGTTTTTGTGGATTTGGGTCATTGTCGTCGCGCTGTTGTTGTATGCGCCGATTACGCAACAACGTCGTTTCGTCGAGGGGGTTCAGGTGCCGCTGGCGATTCTTGCCGCGCTCGGTTTGTGCGAGGTCGCATTGCCGCGCCTAGCGCGCACGCGCGTGTTTGTCGCGCTCAGCCAGCGACCGAATTACAGCGTCGCGGGCTTGGAACGTTTGCTCATCATCGTGTTCATCGCGCTGGCGAGTGTGGCGAGTGCGTACGTGTGGGTGAGCAGTGTCGCGTTGCTCGGCTTGGTTCAGCCCTACCCGCTCTTTCGTCCAACGGCGGAATTGCAAGCGATGGATTGGTTGCGCGCGCACACATCGCCCAATGACGCGGTGCTCTCGTCGTACTGGACGGGTAGTTTCATCCCCGCGCGCGCCGGCAACATCGTGTTCGTTGGTCAGCGCTACGAGACGATTCATTTCGACGAGAAACGCGCGGCGGCGGAAAAATTTTTTGACGCGGCAATGGATGACGCGTGGCGCGTCGCGCTCTTGCGCGAGTATCGCATCATCTACGTCTTTTGGGGCAAAGCCGAACGCGACCTGGGAGCGTTCGATCCCGAACGCGCGTCGTATTTGCAGCGCGTTTTCGCGAACGAGGAGGCGCGGATTTATCGCGTGCGTGAAGGTGAGCAATGACGCGGCGCGAAATCGTTGGCGCGAGCGCGTTGACCGCGCTGGGCGCGGGCTTGCGCGTTTTTCATCTGGGCACTCAATCGCTGTGGCTTGATGAATTGTTCAGCGTGTTCTTGGCGCGCCGCGAGTGGTCGGCGATTGTCGAAGGGACGGCGCAGGACACGATGCCGCCGCTGTACTATTTTCTGCTCCACCTCGCGCTGCAATTCGGTGCGGACGAAGTCGCGGCGCGCGCGGTATCGTGCCTGTTCGGTATCGCGGCGATTCCGCTGTTTTACTTGCTCGCGCGCGCATTGTTCGGTACGCGCACGGCGTTCATCGCAAGTGGTCTCGTGGTGTTCAGTCCGTTTCACATCTTTTTCGCGCAAGAGGCGCGGATGTACACGCAACTGGCATTTTCCGCGCTGGCGGCAATGTTCTTTTTCTGGCGTGCGTGGCAGAGTGGGCGCAGGCAGGATTGGCTTTTCTTCGTGGTCTTTGAAACGTTGGCATTTTATTCGCACAGTCTCGCGTTCTTGAATCTACTTGCGCTCGATGTGTTTGGCTTGACACAACGCGCGCAATGGCGAGAGCGTTGGCGCGCGCTCGTGTTTGCGCATCTCGCTATTGCAATTTTGTTTGCTCCTTGGCTCGTCGTCTTGTTTCAGCAAGCGATACGCGTGCAGGCGGGTTTTTGGGGAGCAACGCCATCGCCGCTTGTTTTGCTGACCACACCTTATCTATTTCTCTTTGGCAATGTTACGCCGCTGTTCATCGTTCCATTTGCGCTTTTTATTACGTTGGCATTGATTGGTTTTGGCGGCTTGGCGATCAGGCGTGTGCTCACGGCGGGACAGAGCGAGAGTTCGGGGTTGGTGTTTGCGTTGATCGTGTTTGGGGTGCCTTTGCTTGCCTTGTACGGCATCTCGCTATTTCGTCCGATGTATGTGGAACGCACGTTGATTGTCGCATCGTTAGGTCTATATCTCTGGTTGGGTTGGACGATAGCGCGTGCAACACCGCGCGCGCTGTTCCGAGTGATGGGGGGGATGCTCTGCGCGATGATGGTCGCTGTCTTGCCCAATTATTATTTCAATCCCGATGTTCAAAAACCGCCGATGCGCGAAGCGGCGCGCGCGGTCGCCGCGCGATTTCAAGCGGGCGATGTGGTGGTGCACACGTCCGATTCGTCCGCGCTGGCGTTTATGTACTATGCGCCGCACTTGCCAAATGAATTTCTTGCTGGCGATCCTGATTACGTAACCGAAACAACGCGCGGGCGTTCGGGACGAATTGCGGGGTTAGTGCCGCGCGAGATGAGCGCGGTCATCGCTGGACGTTCGCGCGTGTGGCTCGTCGTCGCGCTCGATCACAACATCGCGTATCAAAAGGCGCGGATGGCAGAATTCGATCGCGCGTTCACGCGGCAAGAGCATGCAAGCATCGGCGGGATTGATGTGTTGTTGTACGAGGTCAAGCCGTGAACACGTCGCGTTGGTGGCTAGCGGGAATCTTTCTGATCGCCGCGCCGATGTATTTTCTCGCGCTCACACCTTACATCGGTGATGGGTACGATGATGGGCATTACATCGCGCTGGCGCAGGCGCTCGCGCAAGGCAAGGGATTCAGCCAGCCGCAACTGCCGGGCAATCCACCCGAAGCGCAGTATCCGCCGGGTTGGCCCCTCTTGCTTGCGCCGGTGTGGCTCATCGCGCCCGATTTTCCGGCGAATGCCGTTGGTTTCAAATTCGTCGCGCTCCTGTGCGCGCTGGCATTCGCCGCTCTGACATTTGGCTGGTTACGCTGGCGCGGTGAAAGCGCGCGCGTTGCTTGGCTGGTTACCGCGTTGACACTGTTCAATCCACTCGTCTTTGGCTATGCCACCTCCGCGTTCAGCGAGATGGCGTTCGGTGCGTGCTCGATTCTGGCGCTGTGGCTTGTCGAAAAGTACACGCGCGATGCGCCAGCGTGGCGCGTGGCGTTGCTCGCATCGCTGGCACTGGCTTGTGCGTTTTATCTGCGTACTTTTGGAGTGACTCTCGTCGCCGCGGCGATCGTCTATTCGTTCTTGCGCTCGCGTCGCGTGGGTGCGCGCTTGACGGTACTTGTCGTGGCTTGGATTTTGCCCTGGGTGGTGCGTGGTGCGTTGTTGCCAGACGGTTCGCCGTATCTGCAACAATTTTTGCTCAAATCTCAGGAACAACCTGAGCTGGGAACGATTGGCGCGTTCGATTTGATGGTGCGCGTGATTTTGAATGTGCGCGCGTACTTGCTGGCAGGTTTGCCGGGCGTGGTGATGCCATCGCAAGTGCCGCTGACGTTCGTGAATCTGGCGGAGGGCTTGCGCGTCGGCGCACCGTTTGTTGCATCGGACATTGTGCTGGCGGTCGTGGTGAGTGGCGCGGTGCTTGCTCCCATCGTCTTGCGGCGCGCGCTCGTGGATTGGTATATCGCGTTCTATCTTGCGCTGGGTCTGCTCTGGAATTGGGAACCGATTCGGTTTCTTGTCCCACTGATTCCACTCTTGTACGCTAACGTCCTGAACGAAATCGCGCTGTTTGGGCAAGCGCTGAAACCAGCATGGCAACGCGCGGCAAGCATGATTGGTGTTACGCTCGTGATGTTGTTCATTGTGGCGAACGTCATCGTGCAGGCGCGTTTTGCGTGGACGGTGCATCAGACAACGATGCCGACGGCGGAATGGGCGGCGCGCGCGCGTTTATTCGATTGGATCAAGCATAACACATCACCGCACAGTATGCTCGCATCGTTGAACGATTATCAACTGTATCTGTACACGCAGCGTCCGGTGATTCGCACGATCGGTTCGTTCGAGGCGTTGACGCGCGCGGGTGTGGAGTATGTGATACTTGTGCCGTACGGCGGTGTGATGGTAGAAGGGGATCTGAGTCGGATGTACTTTGAGCCGGTGTGGCGCGCGCATCCGCAGGCGTTTGCGCGCGTGTATGCGGACGCTGCCGCCGGGATCGAGGTTTCCCGTTTGCACCAGACACGTATGCGGGGGGAATAACATGCAATCATTGTGGCGTGCGTTATCGTTTGATACGTGGGTGTTTGCATCGTTGGTCGGTGGATACGCGCTAGCGCTGGCGTTGCGTCTGGGTGATGTGGCAGCGGGTGCAATGATAGTCGCGACAGCGCTCGGGTGCATCGCATTGTATCTTCTGGCAAATGGGGTGCGGGTACGCTGGCTGCTGGTCTATGCGGCTGTCGCGGCAATTGCTCTCGCTCCCCCTATAATCGGAATCGTGATGCGGCATACGACCGCGCCGCATCTGTTTGTGCACGACGGAATGATCCAGACAGAAGAGGCAGCGAAATTCTTCCTCGCCGGTAAAAACCCGTACGTCGAAAACTATTTTGGCACGCCACTAGAGAATTGGTGGATTCCTGGTCCAAACGAACCGCCGAATCCAGCGTTGGATCATTTTGTCTATTTGCCCTTTGTGTTCATCTTCGCTGCACCGTTTCTTGTGCTTGGGCAAACCCTGTTCGGTTGGTTTGACCTGCGGCTGATCTTCTTGCCATTGTTTTTTATTACGCTGATGCTCTTGCCGCGTATGACCGCGTCACCGGCAAAACAGCGGGCGCTTGTTCTGTTGTTCGCGCTCAATCCTTTGTTCGTTCCCTTTCTCGCGGAAGGACGCAACGATGCCTTTGTTCTCTTTTGGTTGGTGCTGAGTATGGCTTTGTTACAAGCGCGTCACCCGATTGCGTCGGTAGCAGCGATGGCGTGCGCCTGCGCGACGAAACAGATGGCGTGGTTCACACTTCCGTTCTACGCGCTCTACCTTTTCGAGACGTACGTGCGTCTTGGCGCGCAAGATTGGGCACTATTGATTCGACGTGCGTTTATGCTACTTGCCACATTCCTGATTCTTTTCGGAGCATGGGTGTTTCCATTCTTGCTGTGGGATCCGAATGCATTTGTAGATGATGTGTTCCGCTATCCAGCGGGGCGGTCGGAAAATCCGTATCCGATCCGAAGCATTGGTTTTGGCGGAATCGCGCTTGCGCTCGGCTGGATTCCAAACGATACAGCGATGTTTCCCTTTGAATGGCTGCAATTGCTATTCGGTATTCCAGCGCTGCTGGGGTTGCTCTGGTTCTTGCATAAGCGAATCTCTATTTCACGTTTCTGGCTATGTTGTGGTATCTTTACATTTGTTGTCAGCTTTTTTGCACGTGTCTTTAACGATAATTATCTCGGTTATCTGTTGAATCTGATTCTACTCGGCGTCATCGCGGATGACGTTTGAGCGTAGGTGGCTTTTGTGTGCATGTCGCGCACCTATAATCGAATAAAAATCTGCGGCGGTCGTCGGTCGTTCGTCTTTCGTCGTCCGTCGTACTTATTCTATTTAACAAAAATTGGTTTACAATGAGGGTATGATATGGAAACCATCTACCCTCACTCGAAAACAAATGGCGGAACGGCGACGACAGGGTGGGCACTGGCTCAAACACACTACCAAGTCGCAAGCCGAAATTGCACGACAGCTTGGCGTCAGTCGCACTGCTGTTAGCAAATGGGCTAAACAGATGCGCCACAGCGATCTGCGTGCCTTGCGTCTCCGCCGTGCCTCGGGACGCCCACGCAAACTGACGCGCGCCCAAGAACGTGAACTAAAACGCCTACTCCGACGGGGCGCTTTGGCAGCAGGCTTTCCCACCAACCGCTGGACGTTGTGCCGCATCCAGATTGTCATTCGGCGTACGTTTCAGGTTCGCTATCATCCCAATTACCTGAGTTGCCTGCTGACTCGGCTGGGTTTTAGTTGGCAACAGCCGTTGCCACGTGCCCGTGAACGTAACGCCGCCGCCATTCGGGCGTGGCGCTTGCACGCCTGGCCACGCATTAAACGAAAAGCCCGCCGCAAGGGCTTGAAAATCGTGTTTTTTGACGAGTTCGGCTTCTCTTTTCAAGAAAGAGTGCAACGGACGTGGGCGCCGCGAGGACGGCGTCCCGTAATCCACCGCGTCGAGTCGGAGCGGTGTGTTCTCTCTACCGCCGTGGGGTTGACGTTGGACGGCAAGATCTATAAACGCCATTTCAAAGGGAGTATGCGGAGCGCTCAGGTCATAGCAGCGCTCAAGCATTTGCTCTGCTACATGCCCGATGGGTTTGTGTTAATTTGGGATCGGGCGGGTATCCACACGAGTGCCGAGACCCAGCGGTTCTTGGCTCAGCATCCTGAAATTGACGTCGAGTGGCTTCCGCCGTATGCGCCTGAGCTCAATGCGGAGGAATATTGTCATGGACAAATCAAACGCCGGTTGAGCAACGCTACCCCTGTAGATGGA
>Ga0209101_1000561_pt1 | contig 30351 bp, 22 predicted proteins | sample ConPoolayeCmetaG_FD_185481 | JGI IMG/M metagenome (GOLD analysis project Ga0209101, IMG submission 185481) | Hot spring microbial mat communities from California, USA to study Microbial Dark Matter (Phase II) - Cone Pool mat layer C metaG... ...
TCGCCGCCGTGGCCCGGCTCCTTGAGCGGACCGAACAGCACGCGCGCCACCATGTGCAACATGTACAAGGCGCCCAGAATGATGCCCAGCGCGGCCACGGCTCCGTAGGCAAAGCCCAGATGCTGGGACCGGAAGGCGCCCAGAATGGTGAGAAACTCCGAGACAAAGCCGTTTAGCCCGGGCAGCCCGATGCTGCTGAGCGTGAACAGCCCCAGGAAGAACGCCAGTATGGGCATGCGCCGACCCAGCCCCGACAGCTCGTTGATGTCGCGGGTGTGGTAGCGGTCGTAGATCATGCCCACGACCAGGAACAGAGCCCCGGTCGAGAGGCCGTGGTTGATCATGTACAGCACCGACCCCTGCACTCCCTCGTGATTCAACGCCGCCAGACCCAGCACGCAGAAGCCCAGGTGCGAGACCGAGGAATACGCCACCAGCTTCTTGATGTCGTGCTGCACCCAGGCGACCAGCGCTCCGTAGATGATGCCGATCAGGCACAGGACGGCCACGAAACGCACCAGGGGAGTCATGATCACACCCGCCGGGGCGAATCCGATCGGCACCACAAACCGCAGGATGCCGTAGGTGCCGAGCTTCAGCAGCACGCCCGCGAGCACCACGCTGCCGGCGGTGGGCGCCTCGGTGTGGGCCAGCGGCAGCCAGGTGTGCACCGGCACCAGCGGCACCTTCACCGCAAAGCCCACCAGCAGGCCCAGGCTCACCCACATCAGCTCGGTGGCGCTCAGTGGCGGAATCACCACGGCGTTGCTGGCGGGGTTGCGCAGCCCATGCTGGGCGAGTGCTACCAGATTGGCGATGTCCCAGTCGTCGCCCTCCAGTCGGCCGGCGCTGTACTTGAGCAGGACGTAGACGATCGCGGCCAGGGTGAAGATCGAACCGCTGAAAGTGAACAGGAAGAACCGCCCCGCCGCCAGCCGGCGCTGTGGCCCGCCCCAGATGCCGATGATGAAGAACATCGGCACCAGCGTCAGCTCGAAGAAGACATAAAAGACGATGGCATCGCGGGCCACGAACACGCCCAGCATGGCGCTGAGCAGCGCCTGCATCCAGAGGTAATACTCCGTCTGCCGCTCGCGGATGCTCTGGAAGCTGGCCAGCACCACCAGCGGCTGCAGGAACACCGTCAGCGCCACCAGCCAGAGGCTGATCGCATCCACCCCCAGGCGCGCCACGGAGTTGATCCCCGGCACCTGGCCGAGGGTGACGACGAACTGCACGCCGCCGTCCCAGTCGAAGCGCCGCAGCATCTCGATGACGACGGCCACGCAGAGCAGGCCGCTGAGCAGAGCGATCCAGCGGGCAGCGCGGCCCTGGCGATCCAGCGCGCAGGCGATGGCGCCGAGGATCGGAATCGCAAGGAGGATGGGAATCAGATACTGCATAGGCCGCGCTCAGATGAACAGGATCAGCAGAATGACGACGATGCCAAGGACCATCAGCAGCGCGTAGCCCTGAAGCGAGCCGCGCTGCGTGGTCAGCTTCAGGGTGAACCCGGCGAGCTGGGGCACGAAACCGGTGGCCGTAACCAGCCCGTCGATCAGCACGCGGTCGAGCCAGAAAAACGCCCGCCCGCAGGCGCGCAGCGGCTCGACGATGCCATTCTGGTATATCTCATCCAGCCAGTACTTCGCCTCCAGCACGCGCACCAGCCGCGGGTATCGCCCCGCCAGCGCCTCGCCGCGCTCGCGGTACTTCAGGTGCAGCAGATACGCCAGGTAGATGCCCAGACCCGCCACGAACATGCTCGCGGCCATCATCGTCCAGTGCAGAGCGTGCATCCGTTCCTGGATTCTGGGGTCATCATGCTCCGGCAGCCCGAACTGCGGCGGGGCAATCGTCAGATCCGTGCTGCTGGCCATTTGATAGGCCCCGAGCACCGACGGGCTTTTCTGAAGAAAGTGCCCCAGGCTCAGGCGCCGGCCATCGTAGTGCGGCCAGTCGAGATAGCCCGCCAGCACCGCCCCCAGCGCCAGCACGACCAGCGGAAGAATCATGATGACCCGCTCGTGGCGGTGCGGTCTGGCGTGAGCCTCATGTTCGTGTCCGTCGTGCTCATCGTGACCGCCGTGGGGGCCGTGATGGTCTTCGGCGGGCGCGTCGGGCACGGCCTGCGGTCCCTGAAACACGCGGAAGTAGAGCCGGAACGTGTAATAGGCCGTCAGAAACGCCGTGAACAGCAGCAGCATTCCCACCAGCACGCTCCGGTGCCACGCGGCGACGATGATCTCGTCCTTGGAGAAGAAGCCGCTCAGCGCCGGGAACCCCGCCAGCGCGGCGCAGCCGATGAGCATCAGCCAGTTGGTCCATGGCAGCAGGCGCTTCAGCCCGCTCATCTTTCGCATGTCCAGGTGCCCCAGCATCGCGTGCATGACCACGCCGCTGGAGAGGAACAGCAGGGCCTTGAAGAAAGCGTGCGTCACCAGGTGGAAGATCGCCGCCACCGGAGCGAACACGCCGGCGGCCGCGAACATGAAGCCGAGCTGGCTGATCGTCGAGTAGGCGAAGACCTTCTTGAGATCGAACTGCCGCAGGGCGATGGTGGCGGCCAGCAGGGCAGTGAAGGTGCCGATGGCTGCCACCGTCCACATGGCCGCCGCGTTGCCGACGAACAGTGTGCCGCAGCGCACGATCATGTAGACGCCGGCGGTGACCATTGTGGCCGCGTGGATGAGGGCGCTGACGGGCGTGGGGCCTTCCATGGCGTCGGGCAGCCACACGTGCAGCGGAAACTGCGCGCTCTTGCCGCAGGCGCCCAGCAGGAGCAGAAACGGAATCCACGCCAGATAGGCCGGATTCACCCCGACGCCCACGCGCTCCAGGACGCCGGTGGCCGTGCCCACGCCGTCGCCGAAGTAGCTGATCGTGCCGAAGGTCACGAAGATCAGCATGATCCCCAGCCCGAAGCCGAAGTCGCCCACGCGGTTGACCAGGAACGCCTTCTTGGCCGCCTCGCGCGCTGAGGGCTTCTGGTAGTAATGTCCGATCAGCAGGTACGAGCAGAGGCCCACGCCTTCCCAACCCAGATACAGCATCAGGAAGTTTTCCCCCATCACCAGCATCGTCATCATGAAGACGAACAACCCCAGGTACGCGAAAAAGCGGAAATAGCCCCGATCCCCGGCCATGTAGCCTTTGGCGTAGACGCAGATCAGAAAGCCGATTCCCGTGACGACGCACAGCATCACCGCCGTCAGCGGGTCGATGAAGAACCCCGCCGCGGCACGGAAGCCACCGGCTTCGATCCATGTAAACAGCGGCCTGCTGGCCGACAGGGTGACGGCCTTCCATTGCTCAGCGCTGAGCGGGGTAGCGGCTTGGCCCGCCTTCGGCAGCTCATAGCTCTCGTGCGGCATGTGCCGCCACATCCCCACCAGCAGCATGAAGCTGAGCACGGCGCTGGCCCCCACCGTGATCCAGATCGGCCAGTGCGACTGGCCCCTGAGCCAGCGCGCGCCGAAGAAGCCGCTGGCGGCCGCGCCGAGCAGCGGCAGCAGCGGGATCAGCCAGCAGTATTGGACCACGAAGAGGGATTCCATGGGGGAGTTGCCAGTTGTTAGTTGCCAGTTGTTAGTTGCTGGGCGTCGAGTCAGTGGTCAGTTGTCCGTTGTCAGTTGTTGGGTCAGTGGTCCGTTGGTCAGTTATCCTTTCAGTTCGCGCCAGGCTTCGGCATCCAGCGTCTGCCGGTGCCGGAAGAGCAGCACGACCAGGCCCAGGGCCAGCGCCGCCTCGGCCGCCGCGATCACCAGGACGAAGATGACGAACGCCTGGCCGTGCAGGTTGCCGTGGTAGCGCCCGAAGGCGATCAGATTGACGATGATGCCCTGGAACATCAGCTCAGTGCACAGGAAGATGATGATGAGATTGCGGCGTGTGAGAAAGCCGATCAAGCCGATCGCAAAGAGGATCGCACCGACGATCAGATAGCGTTGAAGCTCCAGTTCGCTCATGGCCTCTAGCTTTCCGGATAGGCCTTGGCCGCGGGATTGGTGGTGCCCGTGACCGGAATCGTATGTGGATCGTCCTCGCCGATGGTCGGCCGCTGGGGAGCGCGGGCCGCGCCCTCGACGCGCCGCCGGGCGATCACTACGGCCCCGACCATGCTCAGCACCAGCAGCACGCCGGCCAGTTCCAGCGCGAACATATGCTCGCGGAAGAGATACACCCCCAGGTCCTGGATCGAGGTCGCCTGGCCTTGCCCGTGCGCGGTCGTCGCCGCCACCGACTCCGCGCGGTCAGCGATCAGGAACAGCAGCAATCCCATTGCTGTGAACCCAACCGCCGACGCCATCGCCGGTGCGCGGCTGAGGCGGTCACACTCGGCCACCGCCGACAGCGTGCCATCGGGCTCCGCCTGCGCCTGCGACGCCAGCATGATGACAAACACGTACGTCACCAGAATCGCCCCGGCGTAGATCAGCACGAGCGCCGCGGCCATGAACTCGGCCCACAGGAGGATAAACAGCCCGGCCACCGCCAGCACCGTCAGGACGAAATACAGCGCCGAGTAGACCGGCCGCGTGTGGCTGATGACCCGAGCGGCGCTGAGGATGGCGATCGCCGAAAAGAGCCAGAAATACGCGTCGGCGCCCGCCGCCGCCGTTCCCTGGCGGGCCAGGATCGCGCCCAGTATGAGCATGGCGGCCAGCAGCACGGCCCCGCCGATCTTGCGCACCGAAGGCTCGCGGCGCCCCGGCAGCAGCAGGGCCGTCCCGATGCCCGCGATGACGCAAAGCGTCAGCAGCGCAACAGGATGCAACAGCGCGGCCGCCAGCGACAGCGAGAGGTTTGGGGCCATAGGTCCTGACGGCTGCATGCCTGCTCGTGGTCCTGAAAACGTAGAAGGCGAGAGTCTAGAAAGGGCGCAGGCCCTTTGCAAGCCGGCTGGCCTCACGCGAGCGGCATCTTCAGGGCCCACTCGCGCGCGATGCCCGCTCTCAGCGCGCTTCCTTGAAACGGACCGAGAGCCGTTCGCCCAGGGCATCCACCGTGCCCCGATAGATGCTCAGTTCATTGACGGTGTCCGAAGCCACCACTCCCTCGGGAGCATCGGGCGGAAACGATACGCTGATACCCTGCTCCTCAAATGCCACCCGGCCGACTCCCTGGTTCACCTCCACCACGCGCAGCGTCGCCACGGCCGTCCCCTTCAGCAGCATGACCGTGCGTGGCGAGCGCAGCTCGAAGCGTTCAACCTCGATGTAGATCAGCCGCGACACACCCAGCCGCGGCGCCACCTCGGTAATTGGCGACGCCGCCAGAGCAGGATTCTCCTGCTGGAACTTGACCACGGCCAGGGGGCTGATGAACTTCGCGCCCGGTAGCTCGGGTTTTTTTCCGGGCTCGCCGGCGGCGCGCGCCTCCAGTCGGCTCTGAAGCGCCCGCGCTATGTCCACCTGAATGCGGCTGCTGTACTCGTTGCGCGTGGCGACGTCGGTCCACACCATGACGGCGCAGGTCTGATTTGCCAGGCCGCTGTACGTGCGCGCGGGGGGAGGCGATGCGCCCGGATTGCGGTCGGGCAGCGTGCAGCCGCCCACCATCGCCGCCAGTACCAACGTCGTCAACCAGCTTGTTCTGACCATGCTCGATCCCGTTCAGTAAGACCACCCATCGTGGCCGCTCAGATGGATGCCGATCTTCCACGCCCAGGCGCCCAGGGTCAGCGCCACCAGCCAACTGACATAATACAGGCCCGGCACGCACCGCAACAGCCGGTAAGCCGGCCGGCCGGTCAGCGCCACGTACAGACCACCCCAGAAAGCCATGGCCACCGTGACCGCCAGAATCGCGCCCATCGGCTGAACGTAGAAGCTGGCCGCCACCTGGCCGCGAACAAAGTGGCTGAAGCTGGTGGTCATGCCGCAGGTGAGGCAGGGGATGCCCAGCCGCTGCGGCCAGGCACAGGGGCGCATGCCCAGTTGAGTGTGAGAGGAGACACCGCTGGGATCGGGCTGCACCCACACCGCCACGGCGAGCACCGCCGCACACCCCAATGCCAGCCCCAGGGCCAGCGCGCGCCCCGACGCGCTGAGCCGTCTGGGATGTGTAAGCGGTGCGAAGATGAGCGGCGGCATGCGGGAAATGTATCTCCAGTCCCCGCGACGGGCAAACGGACCCGTGACAGTCTCGGCGTCGGCTGAAGGCACAGCCCCACCCCAGTTCTCCTCATGGCGCAGGAAGAGAGCGGGGCGCATCTTGCGCAGCTTGGCCGTGTCCGTTGCCAGGCGGCCGCGAAGGTCGGGGGCACAGGGGCACGGGCGAGGACGCCCGTGCTACGCCGTGCGCCGGCGCGATCGCGGACCGCCGGCCGTAGAACGTGTCGCGCCTCCCGGGCGAACGCGGACGGTGATTTCGCTGGCGTGGCGCCGGGGTATCGGGTACAAAATCGGCGTCGGCATCTTCGGTCCGCTTTTTCAGGAGCCTGCCCATGACCACCCAGCTCAAATCCACCCGTGGTGTCAGTCGTCGGACCTTCGTCGGCGCGGCCGCCGCCGGGCTCACAGCGCTGTCGGCCAGTCGCGTCTACGGCGCCAGCGAACGCATCGGCGTCGGCATCATCGGCTTCGGCCTGATCGGCCGCATCCTCATGCGCAGCTTCATGGCGCACAGCGATGTCTCCATTCGCGCCGTCTGTGATGTCTACCAGCCGCGCCTGGATGCCGCGGCGGAACTGGCCGGCGGCAACGTCGCCAAATACGGCGATTTCCGCCGCATGCTCGACGACCGCGACATCGACGTCGTCGTGGTGGCCACGCCGGATCACTGGCACGCGCTGATGACCATGCTCGCCTGTGCGGCCGGCAAGGACGTGTACGTGGAGAAGCCCACCTCCCTGTTCGTGCGCGAGGGTCGCTGGATGGTCGATGTCGCCAGGCGGACCAAACGTGTCGTGCAGACCGGCACGCAGAACCGCTCCGGCCCCAACTTCGTGCGCGCCCGCGAGCTGATCCAGAGCGGCAAGCTCGGCCAGATCGTCTCCGTTCAGGACAGTTCCTTCCGCAACGTGTATCCGGGCTTCGGGAATCCGCCGGATCAGGATCCCCCGCCCGAGCTGGACTGGGAGATGTGGCAGGGTCCCGCCCCGGCGCGGCGGTACAACCCGAACCGCGCCATCTACCATTTCCGCTGGTTCTGGGACTACTCCGGCGGGCAGATGACCAACCTCGGGCAGCATTCGCTGGACATCGTCCACTGGTTCATGAATGTCAACGCCCCCAAGTCCGTCTACAGCACCGGCGGGCGCTTCTTCCTCAAGGACAACTGCGACGTTCCCGACACGCAGGATGTCATCTTCGAATACCCCGGCTTCACCACAGTGGTGCAGTATCGCGAGGCCAGCGCCGGCCGCGGCGGAGTCGGCATGGGCGGCGTCATCTTCATGGGCACCTACGGCTCCATGCCCGTCGGGCGCAGCGGATTCGAGATTATCCCTGACCGCAAAGTCAATCCGCAGAACACTGTCGCCGGCATTCTGGGCGGCCATCCCGTGGGCGGGCCGCAGCCGGTGCCCGATGAGCCGGGATACTGGACCGAGCCGGTCGTGGATCGTTCTGGCGATGGCATGATGGACTATCAGCGCCACGCGCGTAACCTGCTCGACTGCGTCAAGTCGCGCAAGGACCCGATCGCCGACATCGAGAGCGGCCACCGCGTCGCCACCGCGTGCCACCTGGCCAACATCTCTCTGAAGACGGGGCGCAAGATCACCTGGGACGCGGAGAAGGAGCAGGTCGTCGGCGACCCTGAGGCCAACTGGATGCTGGTACGACCGTATCGCGCCCCGTGGGACAGGGAACTGAAGGCATTGGGCGTGGGATGACACCGTCGGCGGCGGCTGCGGTTTGAACAAGACGGGCGGGCTGTTACCACGCCGACCCGCTTCGCGCGGCGGCTGAGGTGCCGGGACTTGCCGGCGCAGCCGGTAGCCGAAAAGCGAAAGGAGGAACGATTGCCGTACGCTCACTGCCGGGTTATCAGATACCGTAAACTGTTCAGTAGATGAACGCGCTGCTGGTAGAACCTGGGCCGCTCATCGGCTGGGCAAGTGGGACTCCAATATGACGACTCCCTCGCCACAAGAACGGGCCAGGCTGCGCGAACTGATCGAAGAATCCCTGCGCCGGCAGGGCTTTGGCATTCGCGACAATCAGATTGTCTTGCCCAGGAAGGTGACAAAGGACAGGCTCCGATGTCTGCACCGAGTGTCGGTCCAGCATCGCATCGAGGAAGCCCAGCCACGTCTCGGACGGTATGAGGACCGGTTGCTTGGGCGAATCGCCTCGGGAACCGAGGTCGAACCGACGAAGGTCGCTCCACGTCTCGTTGAGGTGCTTCCCGAGTCAGACGACGAGCTGCTGTTCCGCTATGCAAGCCTGCACTGGAGCATTCCCACATCATCCGGCTACGGCCGGCGCTTGCGTTTCCTGGTCGAAGACGCCCACAACGGGAAACTAATCGGCCTGTTCGGCTTGTGCGACCCCGTTTTCAGCGTGGCGGCACGCGATGCGTGGATAGGCTGGGACATGAATGCCCGGAAAGCCCGGCTGCGAAACGTCCTGGAGGCGTTCATTCTCGGGGCAGTGCCGCCGTACTCCATGCTGCTCGGCGGCAAGCTGGTCGCGATGCTGTGCGCCAGCGATGAAGTGCGGCGGGCGTTTCAGCGGAAGTACGGCGAAGGCGCATCCCTGATCAGAGGCGCTGCCGCCGATGGACGGCTGGCCCTGATTGCGACCACCTCGGCCCTGGGACGATCCTCGATCTACAACCGCCTGCGGTATCACGACCGCTTGCTGATGCTGTCCGTCGGCTATACGAACGGCTGGGGCGAGTTTCAGTTCAGCAACGGGGCCTATGCTCAGCTCCGTGATTTTGCCGAGAAGTACTGCGACAAGACGGCCAAGCACGAGTGCTGGGGAACCGGCTTTCGCAACCGCCGCGAAGTGGTCCGACGGGTCCTTTCGGCTGTCGGCCTGTCAGGCAACTTGATGAACCACGGAATCCGCCGGGAGCTGTTCGTGATGCCCCTGGCCAGGAACACCCGCGAGTTCCTTCGCGGCAAGCACCAGCGGTTATCGTGGTTCCACCAGCCTGCCGATGATCTTGCAGCTTTCTTCCGTGATCGATGGCTTATCCCTCGTGCTCAGCGCAACGCCGACTACCGAAGATTTGTCGCTGACAGTTACCGGCTTTGGGAACGTCGGTAGGAGGCTCGTATGTCTGCGAATGATTCGCCTTTTGCCGACCTGCCCGCCGCTCTGGTGGAAGAAGTACTGGGCCAAACCGTCGAAGTGGCAACGCAACTTCTCAAATCACTCCAACAAGTGGGCAGCGGGCGGGAACAGCTTCGTCAGGCACTTGTCGCCAGGAAACTCATTCTCTCCGAGTCAAGTCTCGGATATCCGCCGGCGCCCACAACCTGCGCGGCCGACGGTTCCTATGCCATTGAGCGGCTGCTTACGACCGACATGGTTGCTGCCGCTGCGGTGGCGGTGGAAGGACTTACGCCGCCGTCAGAAAAGCGGCACTGGGAATTGCCCCGTCATAAGACCTTTGTGGCAGCCGAAGCACATGGGGAAGACACTGCAACAGTCCTGCGTGCCGTAATGCTTGGCGAAGAACTCGATCTCGTGCGAAAGTCGCCCCACGATCTGGTGCTGCTTGACGGCACGCTGACTCTGCCGATCATTTACTTCAACCAGGCTCTGAACAAGGCCCTGGAAACTTCGGGCCAGCTGCGCTGTGCCAAAGCGTTTCTTGATCGCTGTGAAGCGTATCTGGAAGCATACCACGAACTACTCCACTCGCCACGGTCGGACAAACAGTATGCCGCGCTGCCGAAGTATTCAACACGGCGCGAGATCGGCCGTGAACTTGGTTGGCCCGATGGGCACGATGATCGTGGAATGCTAACGCTCCTTTTGAATCCCGGCGAGTTGACCAAGCCACGAGACCTAGAACAGCCAAGGAACGAACGCGGCGAGGTAGGTTGGCATTTGGCCACTGCCCACCTTCCTTCTTCGATCAGGGGCCATGTGGCGGAATTGGCGACGGACGTCATCGCGGCCTTACAGAAGGCGCGTATCTTTTACTACAAGCCGCATCCCTGGCTGCCCGCTCTCCGAGTGGAGGTAGCAGCGGGAATCGCCGATAACAGCCATCGCCTGGCTACAGTCGTTCAGGGGCTTAAGCAGCAGTGCGCCACCCCCTCGATGCTCGAGCCCTACCCGATCTATCTGGCGGATCGCACTGTGAAAGCTCTGGCGCGTGCCCTTCCGGCCTTTCGTCAGGTCACGACGCAGAGAATCTCGGAACAGTATACTGGTGACATCGGCGAAGTGTTCTTTGCCATGCACGGTTACCGTAGCGACGCAGGGAGATGAGCATGACCGTTTCTGCCAGCAACCTGGAGCAGATAGTAGATGCGACCGAGCGGCTGGGCGTCGTCGGTTCACCGTCTTCGACGTCGCAGCTCTCGCTGGATGTGCTCGGCTCGGCAGTCTCCCGTAAGCTCGTTGGGGAACTCGCTCTGTTCCGCTTCGCGCAGGACGGAAGCTCTCACTACGCGCTTGGCCAGATTACGGAGGTCCAGCTACGCAACGTCTGGCATGAGGACCCGACCATGCGAAGCCTCATTCGCCAGCGGGGGCGCGTGGATGCGGTCAGCGAGCGCCAGGACACCCACCTTGGCCAGATGGTGATCAGTGCGGTCTTTCGTCAAGGTGGTCCGGCTGGCTATGAGCCGAGTATCCTCGGCACGGTCCCCGCGACGGGAACGCCGATTCACCTCGTGAGCGATGAGGTGCTCGACGAACTGCTCAGACCGTATCGCGATCAGGTCTTTTATCTCGGACACGTGTACGGATCACAACCCAAACTGCCTCTTTGGTTCAAACATTTTGACCGCGGGCGGGACGGCGCAGGCGAAGCGTACCATCTCGGCATCTTCGGCAAGACGGGTTCCGGCAAGTCGGTGCTCGCCAAGATGATCCTGCTGGCGTATGCGCGCTATGCGAGGATGGCGCTACTGATTATCGACCCTCAGGGTGAGTTCGCACGCGACATGAAACGAGGCGGCTGCACCGGGGAGTTTGCTTTGCCCGTTGGCGACGCGGCACAACAGCTTGGCAAGAAGTCCGTGGTGCTCACGGTCCGAAATCTCGTTCTCGACCGTTGGGAGCTGTTCGAGCAGATCCTGTTTGAGTCTCGCTTCTTTGAGCGCCTGACAGTGCCGAAAGGGGAGAACCGGGAGCTGGCGTGCGGGGTGCTCTCGGATAAGCTGCAAAAGGCCAGGATCAGGTTGGCGGACCTGCACCAACGTGCTTCGTTCGACGCGGCATGGAAGCTCCTTCAAGATGAAAGCGTACAGAGAGTCTTTTACAGATCCGACACTTCGCGTGTCCGCTTCGACACGGCGTTGCGCGAGGCGCAGCCGGATGAGTTCTTCCGAGACTTCTGGGGACCCGTAGCAGAGCTGTTTCGCGAGGACCGCCAGGGAGCAAAAAGCATCAACAAGGCCCTCAGTTGGCTCCTGACACTGACGGAGGACAATGGACAGGCGCGGGCAAACCGCCCCATGCTCGTGATTGACCTGTCCAAGGAGCAAGCGCACGGGCTTTTCTGGAATGCCACAATCCAGTCGCTGGTCATCAAACGCCTGCTCGATGGACTGTCTCAAACAGCCGAATACTTTTACAAGGAAGGGCAGAGTCTTAACGCCCTGGTGGTCATCGATGAGGCTCACCGGCTTGCTCCGCGGGAGCTTCCGTCGGAAGACGATGCCGCTCGAGGCGTCCGGGGCGTACTCATCGACGCAGCAAGGACTACGCGGAAGTACGGTCTGGGATGGCTCTTCATCAGCCAGACTCTTTCCAGCCTGCACCCCGAGATACTCCAGCAGCTACGTATCTTCTTCTTCGGGTTCGGGCTTGCGCTGGGGCAGGAGTTTCAATCACTGCGGCAACTCGTCGGGTCCTCCGGCACAGCCCTGGATCTTTACCAGCTCTTCCGTGACCCCCATTCGGCCTTCGATACCAGGAGCCGCCAATACTCGTTCATGACAATCGGACCGGTAAGCCCGCTTTCCTTCTCGGGCACGCCGCTCTTTCTGAATGCCTTCAATACCGTTGAGGCTTTTCTGGCCGCAAACAATCTCAAGCCGCCCAGCGCACCAAGCCAATCGCCGTAAGACTTCGCCGGCGGCAACCGAAGAGGGCCAATTGGCCCCTGGCGCGGTGTTGCAACCGACCAAGCACGGCGGGGCCGGCGATCCTCAGGGACACTGGGTGCGATCGATCTGCCATCCGCGAGCTAACGGCGCGATCCCGTCCCCTCCTACCACGCGTTCTGCCTGGGCACCACGGCTGCGCAGAGGGTCACCGTCTGTTGTGAACGCGTTTCGCCGACACCCGACGTCTCGGAGTTGGTCCTCACTGTGATCAGAATAGTGGCCCGGCGCAGCAGGTCCCAGCTTCCGCCTGTCTTGATCGATGTGGCGCTTCGCATCGGCTCCATGCGCACAACGAATGACTCCACCCCGCGCGCCAGCACATGCGGCGTCCCGTTCAGCGTCGCCATCACCCGCTTGTTGGGCGCATCGTAGGTGAAGCTGACCTCGGCGCCTGCCTGGTCAAACAGCGTGATGCCGTTATCCGCCACGGTCAGGCCGCTGGCAAAGGCGGCCGCCTGGTTCGCGTCCACCGGCGAGTGCTCGCGGGAAGTGCGCACGTAGCCTGCAATCCGGTCCACGGCAATGCGCGCCTGCTGCATCAGGCCGGCCTGCTCCTGATTGATCGCGTACGCCTTGACGGATGCATCAAGGGCTACAGCCGTCGCAGTGAGCAGAGCGGCCACGATGCTCAGGCTGACCATCATTTCCATCAGCCCCAGGCCGTGGCGCCGTCGAACGTATCCTGTCGCGTTCATAGTCCCTCCACGTAGGTCGAAACCACCGGCAGGATATCAATGGACACGTTGATGCCGTCGGGCATGACCCGCTCGGGATTGTAGCGGATGTTGATCTTGCCCCAGCCGCCCTCGGGCATCGGCGAATTGGGCTCGGTGGCGTCGTCCGAAGGGCCGAACCAGCCCAGGGTGGTGTTGCCCGCGCCATCGCCGGTGACGATGATGGAGCCGTCGACGACGCTGGTCCCGCGAATGTCCAGGTTTCCGGTGACGACCACGCCCACAAGGGTACTGGGCGCCTGGGCGGGGTCGGTGAATGATCCCATTTCGACGTTCGTCTGCGGACATACCATCGTCGCCGTCTGGTCCACCTGGTTGTCGAAGAGCGTGGCACCGGTGAACTCGAAGGAGTTGGTAAAGTGAGTGTAGGCGGTGGGCACGCTGCTGGCGATCGGCCCGCGGAACGCGCAGTCGTTGAAGCGCAGATTGTTTCCGTCCACGAAGCCCCACGAGTTGGCCGCCGTCAGCGGGGTATTCTTGCTGAAGCTCCCCGACTTCATGCGCTTCGACCAGGTCATGCCGGCGCTGGAGCTGGTCGTCGTCTGACCGCTCGACGTCGTGATGTTCTCCTCCACCTCCACAAACGTCACGCCCTCGAACGTGCAGTTGTCGAACAGTGCGTTAAGGCCCTTGGGAATCCGGCAGTTGCGGAACGTCATGTTCCGGAAGACCGGCCGGCGATATGTCGCCTGGTAGCTCGTCGAGCCGTACGGCGTGCGCTCATCCACCGTGCCGCCATTGGCATCGGATGCGCTCAGCACTGCGTTCTCGAAGACCGTCCCGGTTTTCGCCACCGGTCCGTTCTCCGGACCCGTGCGCGCCCGGAATCCGCTCGTGTCGAAGTTGAACGGCGACAGATCGAACACATCCTCTGTCGTAATTCCGAACTCCACCGGCGCTCGGGAGGGGTCAGTGCCTGTCACAGGCCCCACGATCTGGTCTATGATCTGTTGGCCGGAGCCGGCCAGGTTGGCCTTCCACGCTGCCGCGGTTGTGGCCACCGCAATGCGCCCGCGCACTTTGGCGTAGGCGTCGCGATTGTCGATGATCCCGTCCTGATAGCCGTCGCGCACCACGTCCAGGTCGGACAGGGGCGCGCCGAGGCTGTCGATGGCACTGAACAAATCCGCGTCGTAGAGCAGGCCGGTGGACGGATCGGTGAACTCGGCCGCGGATATCGCCGCATCGCCGTTGGAGTCATACTCCTCCAGGAAGATGTCGTACTCGTCGATGAATCCGTCGCTATTGGCATCGGCGAAGCCCGCCGCCTCGAAGGCCGCTCTCTCCGTATCGTTGTTCACGTTGACACGGTTGTCGTAGCCGGCATGGTTGCTTTTGAGCAGGCTGCGGAAAGCGTCGATCCGATCGCGAATATGCGGGTTCAGGTGCCGGAAATCGCTGAGCATGAAAACCGGCGGGTACCTGTCAGCGGTGACCATCGTGATCGGACCCTCCACCAGCGTATTGCGGCCGATCTGGATGCGCGTCTTGCCGATGATGGCGTGCTTCACCTTCTTGTCGATGCGGAAACGCATGCTGACGGTGCGCGTGGCGTCACCGTATGTGCCGCGGCTGCTGACGACCAGGAAGCGCGCATCCTCCGGATCCTGGGTGATTGAGATCACGAAGCGGCCGGGCCCCTCATCAATGGCGATGGGCGAGGTCGTCAGCGTGTTGTTCGCGAAGGTGACGGGCCGCTCGTCCGGGTTGAGCATCCCGTTCAGATCGTTGATGATCGCCGTACGGATGCTGGGCCAAAGACTATTGGCCACCGTCGGAGTGATGTTTCCGATCGTGGTCCTGGGGCGGCTCATCTTCATGAATCGGAACTCCATCCAGCGGATGCCCGCCTCGGCAATTGAGCGGGCACGATCCGCGTCGGAGAAGTTCGCCGCCGTCTGCACGCCCAGCGATGTCATGGCGAACATGGCCGCCGTCAGGGCACCGAACAACATCAGGTAGACCATTGCCAGCACGGCCGCGGTTCCACGACGTCTTGGCTGCGTTGGTCGTTTCATGGGGCACCATGGGGTTGGACAGGCCTCCTGCTCCCTCACTGGTCAAATCGGATCCACGACGCGGTGTAGACGGTCTCCGGCACATCCCCGGGGGCGGCACGATAGAGGATGCGCACGCGCAGGCGCAGCGCGCCTGTGTAGGTCGTTTTGGGGATGTCCGGCGATGTCTCGTTGGTGTTGACCCTCAGGCCATTGGGATACACGGGCATTATCGAGACGACCTGCGCGTACTGGGCAAGTTCCGGGATGGCCGTGCGGGTGGCGTCGATGGGGGGCGAAAACGTATGGCCGTCGAGATCGTCGACGTCATCGTAGGTGGCCAGCGTCTCGCCGGTCTCGGCGCCGAAGACGCTGCGGCCGCTGGCGGGGTCGTTGAACGCCAGGGTCTGCGTCAACTCCCGAATGTTCTGCGCCAGCATAAGGGCCGTCGTCATGCGGGTGCCCGTCGCGTTCTCGCGCGTGCAGGAATTGAACAGTTGCATCATCGCCACGACGCCGACCCCGATGATCACCGTGGCCAGCGCCGCTTCGATGAGCGTGAAGCCGCGCTTCACCTCTGACCGAGCGGGTTTGTAATAGGGCACGCGCATCACATCCGATATCGAATTCGCTCCGGGTCGAGGCAAGTGCGGAAAGCGAGACCGGGGATCTCTGGCGGCGGAATCTGTGCCGCCTTTGACGACGGCACAGGCTGCGCATCCTGAGACGGACACAGCACTGCGGCCCGCGATGCGGGCGGCGCGAACGCCATTCGTCAGGCCCTTCTCCGGCGCTGCCAATCGTATGGCATCGCGCCATTTGGCAATCGCCGGCGCATATTGCATATCTGCCCATGGGAGCCGCGTGGTTGTTAACCCTGGAGGTTCTATATGAATCGGAAACTGTTGGCTCTGCTCGGCGCCGCCCTGGTTTTCGCGTATGCTCTGACTGGACGGCCAACCGTGGCCCACGCCGCAGGCGAATTTGATGCATTCCAAGGCGTCTGGAAAGTCAGCGTGACGCCCGACTCGCAGACAGCGCACAGCGGCGGCAAGGCGTTCGCTGAGGCCATGATCTTCGAGGACGGCCAGTTGATGGCCGAGAGCTTCGCGTTCTATGGATTCTCGGTCGGGCTGTGCGAGCAGGTGAACGGCCAGGCGGGAACGTTTCGGACGTCGATGAGCAGCGGCAGAAAAGGCACTCTTGTCTGGTCTGGAGAGCTGTCCAACGGCACAATCAGGGGATCGCTGCTCTGGACCAGACCCGACGGCACAACCTGGACATTCGCGTTTTCAGGTCGCAGATGACACAGGCCACGCCGTAGCCGCGGCGGCCCCTGGCAGGCCTGTCCCACCGGTCTGTCGGGCCGCCGCCGGCGGATTGAAGAACGCAATCTCCGCCCCCGCCGCACAGGCGCCAGCCCCTTACGGACCGCCAGCTCCCGCCGCCTCGCCCTGGTCATACGTCCCCAGCGGCCGGATCCAGATGTTGCGGAAGCGCACCGCGTTGCCGTGCTCGGCCAGCTCGATGGGCCCCCGTGGCGGATGGGGGCGGTTGTAGTTGCCGACGATTTTCCAGCCGGTGTTCCCCCACAGTTCCTGCTTGTTGTGTACGGCCACGCCGTTGTGCAGCACCGTCAGCGAGGCCTTGCGCGTCAATTTGCCGTCGGCGTCCCAGCGCGGACCCTCCCAGATGATGTCGTAGGTCTGCCATTCGCCCGGCTTCTTCGAGGCGTTGACCAGCGGCGGCCACTGGCCGTAGATCGCGGCCGCCCCGCCGTCGGCGTACGTGTAGTTCTCATAGGAGTCGAGGATCTGCAGCTCATACCGCCCGTAGATGTTCACGCCGTTGTTGCCCCGGCCCTGGCCGCGGCCGGTCACCTCGGCGGGCGTGGCGAACTCCAGGTGGAGCTGGAAATCGCCAAACTCGTCTCTGGTGCGCAGCGGGCCGGTCTTGGGGACCGTCTCCATGTAGCCGTTTTCGACCTTCCACTGCGGCGGGCCACCTGAGCCGCGCCACTTCGACAGGTCGGTGCCATCGAACAGCACCACCGCGTCGGAGGGCGGCGGGGCCATGTGGCTGAACGTCGCCCCGGGTATCACCACCGGCGGCAGCGGCCGATTGGGGTCGTGTACATGCCATATGCCGTTGGGCTGCATAGGCGTGTCGGTGAACCCCTCGATGGCTTTGAGCGCCGGCCGCTGCTGGGCGAGCAATGTGGCGGCGCCGATCAGCGCGACCGCGAAAAGCGCGAAACTTCCCGAGAAGAATCGTCGATTCATCGAACTCCTCCGAAAAAGGAGCATGAGCGTTTGACCATGTCCAAGGCAGGACATGGTACCGCGAACAGGCCGGGGATTCATCAGGCCTGCGAATGCACTTCGGCCGCGGCGGGGCCGGTTTCCGCGGCGGTCGCCTGCGTGGTTGCAGTCCCGATCCGCTTGCGCATGCGGGCGACAAACGACTCCTCCAGCGTGTAGGGAATATCGGTGGTGAGGGGGATCGAGCGGGGCGTGGCCCGCATGCAGAAGAGCTGGCTCACCGTCGGCTCCCCGACGATCAGATCCACCCAGCCGTGCCCCAGCGGCAGGATGATCATGCGCGGCGCCGCCGGGTCGAGCTCCTCTGCCAGGAACCGCGCCCACACTTTGAGCACCTGCTGCGGCGAGTCTGCGCAGGCCGGCACGCGCATGTGCCGGCTTCCCGAGGCGATCATGCGATCTGCCTGAGCGCCGGGACGGAAGGCTGCCATCTCGCGTTCCACCTGATACAGCACCAGCAGCAGGCCCCGCTGGTCCTGGCCCATCTCGGGACGGGCAGCCAGCCACCCCAGGGAGGATGGCTCATCCTTGGGGGGCGCCTCGGCGGCGCCGCCGAGCAGCTCGCCCCGCAGCCGCCGGCGCGTCTCATCAATCAGGGCACGCACGGCGGCGGCGTCGCGTGTCGCGGTACAGGCCGCCTCACATTCCTCCAGTGCCGGCAGCGCCAGGTCCACAACCCTCTCCAGCGGCAGATCGCTGCCCTGGATGGCCACGATCATGGGATACCTGGTGCGGCCCTTGCCGTCGCTCGACGACCACAGCCTGGCAACAATGCTGTCCTGCTCGCACTGACAGAGCACCAGATGATGGAATCCGGGCACCTGGTTCTGCTCGCCCAGCCGCTCCCACGCCCCCGAGTCGATGTTGCCCGCCACGCCCTGAACGTACAGCACGCGCTTCAGGGCCACCAGGCGCTGGCTCTCCAGTCCCGGATCATCGATGTGGTCGTTCCAGCCCGGATGCTTCCCGAAAGCCGCCACATACACCTGGGGGGCCGGCCGCAACCCGGCGCCGGTCAACTTGCGGAAGATGTTGCGAATGAAGGAACTCAAGGCTCCTGCTCTCAGCCGGGAACGCTGGCCCGGCACCATGTCTACTTCGGCGCCGGCCAGTCCCGCAGCGACGGAAACCCGGCCAGCTCGCTGTCGAACTCGAGCTTGATCCACAGGGAGGAACGCTGGTCCACGGGAACTTCCACGTGCCAGACCTTGCCGTCGGGCGAGGCGCGGCGGGCGTTGGGCTCGTGGATCATGCGGATACAGCTCCACAATCCACCGTAGGGCGGCTGATTGGCGCCCTGCGGCGACGGCCAGATCAGCGCCTGCTCCGTAAACGTGTCCCGGGGATTCTTCTTGAAGCGGATTTCCACGGCGGGTCCCGGATACGCCACGCGCCCCAGCACATTGCTGTCCCTGCTGTAGGTGGATCGCTCCTCCTGAATCTGCCGGCCGCTCTGGAAGATGGTCGCGTAGGTCCAGAGCGTGGCCGCCGACTCCCTTCCCGACTCGCGCAGGTACTGATCGGTCGTCTGTGCATCGAGCGTGGAAATCACGCACCGGCCGAGCTTGCCCGGATCGTTGCTCTCGGGCAGAGCCCGTAGCAGGGCGCTGACCTGGGCAACGAACTGCTGCTGGGCGGGGTTCAGGGCGATGCTGCGCAGCAGATCGAGCTGCTCGTCGATGGCCCGCGTCCCCGTCTGGCCGCCCTCGCCGATCGTCAGCACGACGCCGGGCCCCGGGGCCGGCCGCGACAGCAGCGTGACCTTCGACAGCAGGGATCTGGCCTGCGACAGCTCTTCAAAGGTCAGCGGACGCTGGTCCGCCGCCGGGCGCGCCAGTGGAAAGCGGCTGAGCTGCTCGAGCTGCAGCAGCGCCCCGCGGGCGGCGATCTGCGACTCGTTGGCCAGGGTGCGCAGCAGCGCCAGGCTCATCTCCGCCCAGTAGCGGCGGAAGAGGGGTTCACCTTCGGCGACCACCGCGAAAAGGTACCGCTCGCGGAAGGCCTCCGGCTGCATATTCAGCACGGCGACCCGCGCCAGCTCCGCATCCTGACGCAACTGCCGCCAGGCGGAAATCACCTGCTGCGCCTTGTTCTGCACCGTCGTCACCACCTCGTTGGCCGGCGGGTTCAGGGCGATGGCGGCCGTTTCGTACTGCTTGCGCTGGTCATCCGGTGCGTGGTCGCGCATTTTCCAGATTGCGTCGCGCTGCGTCCGGGTGATTGACAGCAGCTCGCCCATGACCAGGGCCACGTCCCACTGACCGCGCTCGGCCGAAAAGAAATCCGCCCAGGTGGGGATTTCCACGCGCAGGTCGCGCGCCAGATCGCGCGTCCAGTAGTCGAAATACCGCTGCGCATAGGCCCCCACCGCCGCCTGGGTGTTCAGATAGAGCTTCTCGAGCTGCGCCTGTTCCAGAACGCGTCCGGGCCCCGGCCGGCTCGGATCGGCGCGTACTACCGGTCCCATGGCGCGCCAGCCGGCGAGGAACGCCGCCGCCGCGTCCGGATGGTACCGCCCCTCGAACGCCTGCGGGGCCGCGAAGGTTCCGCTGGTGAAGGGGATGCGGTCGTGAACCAGCGGAGTGTAGGCCTGCGACGACGACGCCGCGCCTACCAGCGCAGCCAGGTCATCGGCGCCCGCCGGCGCCTGTTTCAGCGTCAGCTCGATGAGCTGGTGTCGGCGGAACCGCGCCGCCTGTTCGATGATGAACTGCGCGGAGGCGGCCGCCTGTCTGATGCGGGCGGCATCCACCTCGGGCACACGGTCGGGCAGCGGCGCGATCTGCGCCACGGCCTCCTGCACCTGGCTGTCCACGGCGGCCAGGGCAGGGGCGATGCTCGTGAAATCCGGCGGCTGCGACGGCGGCGCGGCGGGCACGGCCCGCCCGGCCAGCGTATACATCTCGTGGTGCGTTACATACCGCCGGACCGGCGCATCGCCCAGACCCCGACCCACGGCCAGATAGAACCGGTCCACCTCGGGCAGGCGCGTCGTGCGAATCGCATCCGACCTGGCCTTCTTCTGAAGCTCCGGCAGTTGGGCGATGGCGCTGCGCAGCCGGTTGCGCACATCGGCAACCTCCGCGCCGCCGGCGGCCAGGCGAGCTGTTTCCTCGGGAAGATGGCCCAGCAGCGACCGGTACGCCGACTCCGCCTCCCCGATGATCCGGTCCACCTCGCTGTCGAACAGCTCCGTCGCCGAGCGTCCGGCGGGCCACTGGCCGTCGGCCGACAGCACGGCCACGGCGGCATCGGCGTCGGCGCGGGCCTTGTCCAGCGTGCCAAGGCTGCTGCTCCAGTCGCCGGCAAGCGTGCGATACTGCTCGATGGTGTCGGGCGCTCGCCGCGCGGCGGTGGCGATCTCATCCTCGGCGCGGCGGAAGCGCTCCAGGGCGTCGACCAGTTGGCGGATGGTCCCCAGCCGGTGGGTCTTGCCTTCGAGCTGGCTGGCCCAGTACTCGCCGAATGTGCTCACCCCCGCGTTGATGGCAGCCAACGCAGCGTCGCCGCGCCCCAGTCCGCCGGGCGGCCAGGACCCTCCGCCGCCCGGTCCGTAAAGCCAGTCCAGCGCCTCCTGAAGCGGACGCTGGTCGCGCTGGCGGAACATCAGATACTCCGCATCCTCGCTGAGCACATATCGCAGCAGAGGATCCAGACTCATCAGCGGCTCCCGCGGCTGAGCCGCGTCCGTCGGGACGTTGGCGGGCCGGCCTCCCGCGGCATACGTCTGCAGCCGCAGGAGCTGAGCCAGCGCCGCCGTCGCCTGGGGCGACCACGTCGCCGCCGTCTCCTGCCGCATCGTCGCCCGCGTCGCCTCCACAACCGGAAAGATCACAGCGCTGTTGTAGATGGCCCGCAGCGCATCGTTACGCCGCGCGTTGAGATTTCCCGAAACCGCCGCCAGCGGCCTGAAGATCCATGGCACGTGGATGGGCTGTTTTGCCCGCTCGGCGGCGTCCCTGAGGAACGCCGCCCGCCGCTCCGCCTGGGGGGAGACCTCGCGATCGCCCAGATAGTTGTAGACCGGGCGGGTCGTCGACGCCCGCGGCTCGGAGACAATCTGCCATCGCCATTTCTCAACGCTGTCGGCGTAGTTGGCGCCCGCCGTCTGCCAGCGCTTGCTCTCCTCGCCGATGCTCCGGTTCAGCGAGCTGCGGCCCAGCCAGCTCATCGCCAGCAGCAGCACGATGCCCGCCGCCGCCGCGCTCATGACCGTGATCCTGCGGCGGCGCTGGAGCTTCTGGGTGTTGGAGGCACGCGTCACCAGACCGCGCTCGCGGAAGACCTTGTGGAGGAACAGATCGCGCAGGAAGTACGCGCGGTCGCGCTCCCAGACCCGCCCCTCGGGCAGCGACTCGATCGGCACCTTCAGCGCTTCGGCCAGCTCGGCGTCCAGAGCCGATCCCTCGCGCATCGACGAGGTGAAGTAGATGCCGCGCAGAAACAGCGGCTTGGGCGACCATTCGCCGGCCACGAAGATCATCTCCAGATAGCGCCGCAGTCGGGGAGCGATCTTCAGAAGGCTTTCGGGAAAGGCGTAGAGGGCGTCGACCTGGTCCAGCCGTCGCCCATTGGGGTCCTCGGTGTGTACGGGGTCCAGCAGCAGTCCCTGCCGCCGCCGCGACAGCGCCGCGGCCACCTGCCGCAGGTGATTCTCGACGTGGTCGGGGCTGAAGGGCTGGTCCAGCGGCGCGGGGTTGGTCCACCCCAGGATCTGGTGCTGGAGCTGCGGGTCGGTCAGGTTGTCGAAGAACTCGCGGAAGCCGTTGATCAGGTCGCACTTGGTGACGACGACGAACACGGGGAAGCGCACCCCCAGGGTCCGCTGGATGTTGTCGAGCTGCTGGGCGATCTTGCTCGCCTTGCGCTCGATGGCGTCGGCGGTGTCGCGAATCAGCGAGTCCACCGGGATGACCAGGAGCATGCCGTTGATCGGGCAGTTGGGGCGAACGCGGGTCAGCAGCTTGAGGAACTCCCTCCATTCGCTGGTCTCTCCCGGGGCCACCTCCTCGAACATGAGCCGGCCGGCCGTGTCGAGGATGATCGCGTGGTTGGTGAACCACCAGTTCATGTTGAGCGTTCCCCCGGCCCCCTGGAGCTGGTCCTGAAGACCCGGAGGAAAGCCCACGTTGCAGTGGCGGATGGCCTCGGTCTTGCCGGAACCGGGCTCGCCGACCAGCACGTACCACGGCAGCGAATAGATGTTCTTGCCCGAGTCGCGGAACTTGGCGATGCCGCTCTCGAAGCTCTTTCGCAGGTCGTCCAGGCGGGCCCGGCGCGCGGGCTCCGAAATCGTGTTCGGCGCCGAGGCGCTGTTGTCGAGAATGCCGCGCTCCAGCGGCGCCGCCTTCCTCTTGCGCGCCCAGCCCAGCATCCACCGGTACAGCGCCACCAGCAGGCTCACCAGCACCATCCCCACGGCGACGACGATGATGGCCGTGCGGTTGCCCCCGGTGATCATCCACAGCAGCGCCATGATCCCCGCGCCTCCGGCGGCCGCCACGCCCACCTTGGCCGGACCGGGCATGTTGCTGATGTGGCTCAGGGGCGACAGATTCACTGACATGCAAAGCTCCTCACTTGGCGGCGGCCACATCCCGCGCCGCGATGTCGTCCAGCGCCCGCAGCAGCTCCGCCGAGCTGCTGCGGTACAGCACCACGTTGGCCACGAACAGCACGATCGCCATGCCGACCAGGGCGATGCCGATGCCCACCAGGCTCGCGCTGGGCGGCTCGATGAGGTTGCTTGTGTTCACATGCTCGTAGCTCTCCGGACAGATCCTGGACGTCTGGTCCACGTCGATCAGATGCCGGATGCGCGCGGCACACTCGCTCATCTTCTTCCGCAGGTATTCGGGCTGGCCGGTGTACCACCCCGTGAAGCCCAGTCCCATGCATGTGTAGAAGATGGCGATGCGCTCGCTGGCTGCCTCCGAGCGGTCGGCCAGCGTTTCATCCAGCAGGTCGAAAAACTTCTCGTCGCCGGCCAGCTCCTTGCGTTCGAAGGCCAGCTCGCTCCACTCGCCGGCCTGTCCGACGCCGCTGCTCTTGATGATGAAGTCGATGAAGAACAGAAGCACCAGCTCGATCTTCTCGTACTGCGCCCCCAGGCCGCGATCGGCCGCGGCCCGGGCCTTCATATCCGCCAGGATGGCCTTCACCTCGCTGCGCACCTGGTTGAGATCCGGGGCCGCCCCCTTGCGCGCCGACCGGTTGAACCGGCAGATGTATTGAAAGAGGGGGTCGCACAGTTCCAGCAGCGTCATGTCACTTGTCTCCGGGCACCGTCATGTACAGCGTGATCGCAAAGTCCGAAGTCTCGATCTCCGGCCAGCGGATGGCCATCGCCTTCTCGTCGCGGATGCGGTCCCACATGCGCTGGCTTTCCGAGCGCATCAGGCGGAAGTAGTGCAGCCCGCTCTGCGAGGGCAGCTCCAGCGGCGGGTGCCGCTCCTCGACCAGCTTGATGCCCCAGATCCGCTGCTGCACCAGCGACTTGGCCATGAGCTTGAACTTGTCGGGGTCTTCCACGAGCTGGGCGACGGCCCGCGCCTCCTCGCGTGTCCGGATGCCCAGGAAATACTCATTGGGCACGTTGATATGCTCGTCGGTGAGATCGGCCAGCATCACTTTCTGGTCGCGGACGAAGGCCACCTGCATGAACCGCGCCGCCACCGCCCCGCGAAGCAGCGAACGGATCTTGGAGGACAGCTCGTTGAATGCGATAGCCGGGTTGTCGTGGTCATAGGGCGCCACGTCGAACTGATCGCGGTCGGGGTGCAGCGCCGCCAGCTCGCCCAGGCACTCGCGCAGCTCCAGGTAGAGCGCAAAAGGCGTAATCCCCGGCGCCATGACCAGATGCGGCAGACTGGCGCTGAAGCGGTTGAGCGTGCGCAGCCGCAGCACCTGCTCGAACTGCACTCCCCGCATCGTGTCGATGCTGAAGCCGCCCCGCGTCACCTGGATCACCAGCTCCTTGCGGCTGGCCTCGATCTGATTGGCCAGGTCGCGCACCAGATCGCGCAGCGTCGGCGAACCGGAGAGCACCAGGCAGGGCGGCACATAGGTCGGGTCCTGGCGCGGCAGGCCAACGTCCTGTCCCGTGGCATGGGTGATGCGGATCAGGGGCAGAACCTCCAGGTCCGTGCGGTCATCCTCCTCCAGCAGCAGCCGGGCGTTGATCCGCCGCGTCAGCAGCGGCTGGGGGTTCTCCCCCGTGTTCTCGTCCGCCATCGTCGTCTCCGCCACCTTGAAAAGGCGCTTGACCCGCCAGTCGTCCTTGCCGCCGGCCTCGATCGCGTTGGCCCGCCCCGGATAGTACAGCGGCACGCCCAGGCTCACCGTGAACGAGCCGCTGCCCGAGGCGAACGCCTGCTTGATGTCCAGGGCCGGCAGATCCGCATTGTCCGGCACGTTCACCTCCAGCCCGCTGGGCATCACCGCCCGGAGCCTGTCAAACCGCACCAGCAGGTTCTCCAGCGCATCGGCCGATATCCTCGCCTCGATCAGCCCGTAGGGATAGGCAAAGACCAGCCGCCGCTCGTTGATGAACTGCTCGTTCAGGAGCCGCTGCATCGTCTGCAGGTGCTGGGGCTGAAGGAACAGCCCCTCGTGCCAGTGGACTTGTCCGATGTTGGGCATCCTGCGCTCTCCCGGCCATCAGCGGGCCAGCCCCTTCATCAGCGACTCGGCATAGTCGGCGATCGACTGCATGATCTCGGCTTCGATGCTGGCCTCGTCCCGGCCCGCCGACAGTTCCACATACTTGCGCCAGCACTTGACCTCGCGGCTGACCAGCATGCCGCCGCGTTCCATGCTCGCCAGGGATTCGATCTCCGTCGGCGAGAACTTCACCGCATGATTGTGGGCGAACTGCCGCCCGGCCTGGCTGATCGCCGAAATGATAGCCGCCACGAGCTGTCGGAGGCGATCCAGGTCCTGGCTGACCTGCCCCCGCGGCACATCCGGATCGGCCGCCGCAAAACGCGCCAGCGACTTGAGCGGCCCGATGGGCCGGCGTATCTGCGACCGCGGCGCCAGCGTGCGCCACGTCGTCCAGGCCAGTTGATCGAGGCTCAGGACAAACTCTGCGAGGATGGTCAACAGCTCCAGCACGTGACCGGGATCCAGCGGATCAGCCGCCCCCATCTGCAGCTTGTGCCTCGCCGCGGCCGCCTGCTGCGCAGGCCAGTCGATCACGGGGGGCGGGGCCAGCCCCGCCTCGCGCAACTTGTCGGTGATCGCCTGCTTCTGCTGCGGGTTGAGCCCGCCGGCCAGTTCGGCCAGCCGCGTCACCAGAAAACCTGGGTCGCGCAGCTCTGCCTGGTCGGTGGGAGTCTGCACGGGGGCGGCCTGCGCGCCGCCCAGCGCCACCCTGGCATCCCACGTGGGGAAATGCTCCTGCAGCTCCCGCAGGAACGCCTGGCGCTCGTCGGGAACCACCGACGCCAATGCCCGCTGCACCTCATCCGCCAGGTAACCGCGGCGGACCTCGTCGCTCTCGTCGGCGAAATCCGCCTGAACCAGCCGCAGGCGGTTGGCGGTGGCGGCCACCAGCTTCGCGCGCTCGCTGTTGGAACTGACCTGACTCACGTTTGACACCCTGGCTGCTCGAACAATGTGACTCCCGACCGTCTCAAGCGGCTGATTCTACGGCCCTGCCCCACAGCAAACAAGCGGCAAGCCGAAGGCGGATGCAGAACGCTCCGGCCGGGCCAGGGACGCCGTCACGGCCCGGGTGCGCGACGGTTTCTGCGACAGGCCCCTGACTGCCCGCGCCCCCTCGCAGCGCTTTCGCCGGTGGCGGGCTTCTGATATGTTCTGCCGAGCCGTCGTGGGGCCGACCCCGAATGGCACGCGGAGCATCGAGAGAAATGGAACGCTTCTGGTTCATCGTGCGCTGCCTGACCGGCCTCCCTGCTGGCAATCGCTCTGCTCAGCTTTCTGGCCCTGGTCCGTCCCGACGCGTATCAGGGCGAACCCGGCAAGACGACGATCCAGCTCTGGCACGTCTGGGGCGGGCCGATCCTGGAGCGCTTCGAGCAGGGCATCCGCAGGTTCCACGAGCTGCATCCGGCCATCCACATCCGCTCGCTGTATGTCCCCAACGACCTGTCGAACAACCAGAAGTTCTACACGGCGGTGATCGGCAACTGCGCGCCCGACGTGGTCTTCGTGGATGGACCGCAGGTGGCGCCCTGGGCCGAGCAGGGGCTCCTGCTGCCGCTGGATGATCTGCTGAAGCAGCGCGGCATCGACCTGGAGAAGTTCAGCGCCGAGTTCTTCGAACCCTGCTGGAAGCAGTGCGTCTCCGCGGGAGGGTGTACGCCATCACCTATTGTGCCGACCCGAATTTCGCCCTCTTCTGGAAACAAGGACGCGTTCGAGAGCGCCATCGCGGCGGGGGAAATACCCCCCGGCACCCTCGATCCGGACAAGGCGCCGGCGACTCTCGAGGAACTGGACCGCTGGAACCACGCCATCACAAAATTCGAAGGCACCGGCCCCAATCGCCGCCTTGTGCGCCTCGGACTGGTCCCCTGGGGGGTATACGGACGGGCCAACAGCATCTTCACCTGGGGATGGGCCTTCGGAGGCGAGTTCTACGACGCCGAGAACTTCAAGGTCACGGCCAATCATCCCAAGATCGTCGAGGCGCTGGAGTGGATGTGCGAATACGGGCGCCGCTACGACCCCGAACGCGTCTCGGCGCTTCAGTCCACCTTCGGCAGCGCCGAGCAGAACCCGTTCATCCTGGGCCGCCAGGCCATTCAGCTCCTGCACCTGTCGGGGCTGGACGATCTGGACCGCTACGCGCCGAGGCTGCGCTACGGGATGGGGCCCATCCCGCAGCCGCCAGGGGGCGAGCTTAACAGCTCGTGGGTAGGCGGATGGACGCTGGCGATCCCGGCCACGGTGAGCGATCCCCGCCGGCTGGAAGCAGCGCTGGACTACATTCTGTGGGCGTGCGCCGAGGCCGAGGGCACCACTGTCGAGGTGCGCTCGATCCGCAACTTTCCGGCCTGGAAGCCCGCCCCCTTCTTCGAGGAGGCACGCAAGGACCCGCGCATGGGCATCTACGTCCAGATACTGGAAAGCGCCAAGCACCAGCGCCCGGTGATGGCCGCACAGGCCTATTACATGTCGGAGCTGGACCGGGCCGTGGACCGGGCCGTACGCGGCGTGGTCACGCCCCAGGCCGCCCTGGACGAGGCCACCAGGCGCACCCAGGAATACCTTGACAAGATGCTGGCCCGTTACGGAGGCCGTCCATGACCGCCGCCCAGGAGCGACGACTGGGGCTGCTGTTCATCAGCCCCTTCCTCATCGGTTTCGCCACCTTCACGATCTTCCCCGTCCTGGCCTCGATCTACTACAGCGTCTGCGACTACGACGCCGTGCGCCCCCCCCACTTTGTCGGACTGGCCAACTACCGCGAGATGCTCAGCGATGAGCGCTTCATCAAGGCGCTGTGGAATACGCTGGTCTACACCGTGTTCGCCGTGCCGGTAACGATCATCACCGCCCTGTGTCTGGCGTTTCTGCTCAACATGAAGCTGCGCGGGCAGGCGGCCTACCGCACCATCTTCTTCCTTCCCAGCATCGTGCCCATCGTCGCCTCCAGCGTGCTGTGGCTGTGGCTGCTCAACAGCGACTACGGTCTGGTGAACACGATCCTGCGCCCCATCCTGGAGGCGGTAAACAGCATCGCCGGCACCTCCCTCACGGCCCCCGGATGGCTGAGCAATCCCCAGTACACCAAGCCGGCGCTGATCCTGATGAGCGCCTGGGGGGTGGGCGGGAGCATGATCCTCTACCTGGCCGCGCTGGGCGACGTGCCGATCACCCTCTATGAGGCGGCCGACATCGACGGCGCGGGGGCGTGGACCAAGACGTGGCACATCACCCTGCCGATGATCTCGCCGGTGCTGTTCTTCACCCTTGTGATGGGGCTGATCGGGGCGTTTCAATTCTTCGACCAGCCCCTGGTGCTCTGGCCCAACGGCGCCCCCGACGACAGCGCCCTGTTCTACGCCCAGTACCTCTTCCAGAACGCCTTCCTGTACCTGCGCATGGGGTATGCGTCGGCCCAGGCGTGGGTGCTGTTCGTCATCATCATCGTGGCCACCATCACGGTCTTCAAATCAACCCGGCGGTTCGTGCATTACAGTGCGGAAGGATAAGCGATGGCAGTCAGCGCCAACAGGCCCCTGGATTACCACACTTCGCGGGAGCTGCGCCCCTCCGAAGGGCAGCTTCAGAGCCGATCGCTGGCCCGGCGTCTGGGCGGCCATGCCGTGCTGCTGCTTTTGAGCTTCGTCTTTGTCCTGCCCTTTGCCTGGCTGCTGACAACGTCGCTTCAGCCCGACGAGGAACGATCCAAAGTGCCGCCGCCCTTCATCCCCGGTCCGGCGGCCATCGATGAGCCGGTGCAGCGCATCACCGGCTACGATCTGGCGTACACGCCCACCCTTCAGCACTATTTCCAGGGTCTGACGCGCGTTCCCGTGCTGCTGTTCCTCCGCAATACCCTCTTCGTCTGCACCTTCGTCGTTCTGGGCACCATTCTCTCCAGTTCCCTGGTGGCCTACGGCTTCAGCATCCTCCGCTGGCGCGGCCGCGACCTGATCTTCTTCATCATGCTCAGCACCATGATGCTGCCCGGGCAGGTGACGATGATCCCCGTGTTCATGATCTGGCGGAAACTGAATCTGGTGGACACCTTTGCTCCGCTCACTGTCCAGGCGTTTTTCGGCACGCCGTTCTTCATCTTCCTGTTCCGGCAGTTCTTTCTGAGCATCCCCAAGGACCTGATCGACGCCGCCCGCATCGACGGCGCGGGCGAATTCCGCATCTGGGCGGGCATCGTCATGCCCCTGTCGATTCCCGCGATGGCCACCGTCGGCCTCTTCAGCTTTCTGGGCGCCTGGAACAACTTCCTGGGACCGCTGATCTACCTGGCTGATCAGAGCAAGTACACGCTGAGCCTGGGGCTGGCCATGTTCCGCACCCAATACGGCAGCGACTACGGACAGATGATGGCGGTGGCCACGCTGATGGTGGTGCCCATCATCATTCTGTTTTTCTTCGCTCAGAAGACGTTCATCCAGGGAATCAAGACCAGCGGGCTGAAGATGTAGAGAACAGTCCGCCGCGCAACCATCGCGATGTACACCGGAGCCGCCAATGCGACCGTCCAGGTGGACCTGGAGCGGATCCGTCATAACCTGCGCGGCATCCGCCGCCAGGTTGGCGTGGACGTGCTGGCCGTGCTCAAGGCCAACGCCTACGGCCTGGGCGCGGCGACGATCGCGGCGGCTATCGCCGACCTGGTCGATGGCTTCTGCTTCTTCAGCCTCAGTGAGGCAGCCGACGCGGATGCCTGGCGGCGATGGGGCAAGCCCGTCATTCTGCTGGGGCCGCCGCAGTCGCTGGACCCGCGCGACTACGTCGCCGTGGCCCGGCCGGCCGTCTTCACCGTCGAGCAGGCTCAGCTCCTGCGGGCGGCCGATCCGCTGCTGTGCGTCGACACGGGCATGCAGCGCTTTGCCTGCCCGCGGGGAGAAGTCCATCGTGTGGTTGATGCCGGCGGCATCCGTGAGGCCTTCACCCACGGCACGCGCGTGGAACACGCCCGCATGCTGCGGCAGTTGTTCGCCGGCACGGGAATTCGCCTGCACGCCGCCGCCTCGGCGCTTCTGGGCGAGCCGGAGGCTTATCTGGACGCGGTGCGGCCGGGGCTGGCGATGTACCACGGCGCGATCACGGTGCGGGCCCCGCTCGTGGAGGTGCGGCGGACCACCGGGCCGCTTGGGTACGGCGGTGTGCAGACGCAGCGGCACGGCGTCATCCTCTGCGGCTACGCCTCGGGGTTGCGGTCCGGACCGTGCATCGTCAACGGCCGGCCGCGCCGAATTCTTGAGGTCGGCATGCAGTCGGCCTATGTAGAGGTGTGCGAGAGCGACCGCGCCGGTGATCAGGTCACGCTTCTGGGAGAAACGCCAACGGCCCAGGAAGTGGCCGCGGCATGGGGTTCCACGCCCCAGGAGGTT
>Ga0209101_1000562_pt1 | contig 30271 bp, 31 predicted proteins | sample ConPoolayeCmetaG_FD_185481 | JGI IMG/M metagenome (GOLD analysis project Ga0209101, IMG submission 185481) | Hot spring microbial mat communities from California, USA to study Microbial Dark Matter (Phase II) - Cone Pool mat layer C metaG... ...
GCAGCCAGAGGGTGGGGACGATAGCCCAGAACATGTAGCGCCCTCGGGGGATATACACCCCAACCTCGAGCGGCGGCAGGGGGTGCAGGCGGGGCCGGCGGCGCTTCCTGGGGACCGGCTTCCAGAACTCGCCCCCGCTCTCCATGGCGACGCGTGGGTCACGCCCAGGGCGAGCAACCAGTCCATCAGGGTCAACAAGCCCACGGTCCATGGTCGAGAAGGTGCGCAGCTCCGTCGTGAGCGTCCCGTTCGGCGCGAGCAGGCGCGCCCAGACGACGACGGTCTTCTTATGCCCATCCAGCCCCGCACAGCGCGCACGTACGACGTGCATCAGATCCTTCCTCCGGCTTAAGCCCTGGTCGGTGTGGCTGGCAGGATGCCGGTTAGTCCAGAAACGAACGTGCGTGCTTTCCAGACCAGGCCGGGTACCACAGGGTGTTGTGCCCTCCAGCATCCAGGTCAATCTGAGGTCCAGACTCGTGGTACTAAGCGAATGCCGACCTTGATGTCAGCCATCAGCACAAGTGTGCCATTTTCATCGGGTGTTGTGGGCCCCGACCATGGACATCTAACTGAACGTGAGTTCGGGATAAGGGGCTCAATGGAGTAAACTTGGATGTGCGAACGACAAGCACCCAAGGAGCCTCTCACGGATAGCTTACTCGAATTATTTTGCGATGTCGACGACTTTTGCCAATCGTTTGTGCCTGCATGGCAACAGCAGATGTTGACCAGTGGTGACATTCAACGGCAACGGGAGAGACGTTTGAGCATCAGTGAGATCATGACCATTCTGATACACTTTCACCAATCGCACTATCGCAATTTCAAGGTATAATATCACAACTATGTCTTGGAACGTCTGCACAGCGAGTTTCCCGGCCTGGTCAGCTATACCCGTTTTGTGGAGTTTCTTCCTTCCGTGTTGGTGCCTCTGTATGTCTACCTGCGCACGGCTTGCCTGGGAACGTGTACAGGTATCTCTTTTATCGATTCAACTGCGTTGGCGGTCTGCAAAAACCCAAGAATCCATGCGCACCGGGTCTTTGCGGGGCTGGCTGCACGCGGCAAAACGTCTACCGGCTGGTTTTTTGGCTTCAAACTGCATCTCATTTTCAATGACCGCGGCGAATTGCTCAATCTGCTGCTGACGCCTGGTAATGTCGATGATCGCCAGCCGGTTCCCACGATGGTGCACAAGCTGTTTGGCAAATTGTTTGCCGATAAAGGCTATAGTTCCAAAGCATTGCAAGAAGAATTGCGGCGAACGTTCAGGGTGCAGTTGGTGACGGGTGTCCGTTCCAATATGAAAAATGCCCTCATGTCGCTGATGGATAAACTCCTGCTGCGCAAACGGGCGATTATCGAGACGATTATTGATCAACTCAAGAACGTTTCTCACATTGAACATTCGCGCCATAGAAGTCCGGTGAACTTTCTGGTCAATCTGCTCTGTGGCTTGATCGCTTATTGTCGTCAGCCCAAGAAACCTTCTCTTGGCTTAGGCACTTTGCCTGCTCTGATTGCCTAACCCGAACTCACGTTATGATAGGTGTACCGCCAACCATCGCAGAAGGAGCCAGACTCATGACCAGGATACGGCACCTGACGGACGCTGTCGAGACCTTGCTGCAGGAGGGGTGTGGCGTAAAGTTTCGGGAGGTGGTAGGATAGGGACAGACAGATCGCAGCACACGCGTGAGGATGCCCATGAGCCGCCCAATCAATGACGCCCTCTGGCAGCAGGTACCTCACGACGTCACGACGGAGATGCGGGCCTGGCGGCTCGCTCATCCGCAGGCCACGCTCCGCGAGATTGAGGTGGAGTTGGATGCGCGGTTGAACTGGATGCGGGCGCGCATGATCGAGGATCTCGCCCTAACGAGCAGTGCCGCCGACTGGGCCGCGACTCCCGCTGCGGAGGTTCCCCGGTGCGCAGCGTGTGACCAGCCGCACGAGGCAACGGGGGCCACATCCCGCACCCTCCAGACCCACGGCGGTCAAGCGCTCACAATGGAGCGCACCTATGGCGTCTGTCCGGCCTGCGGGGCCGGGCTTTTCCCCCCTCGATGAGGAATTGGGCCTCCTCCCCGGGACCCTGACCCCGCGGCTGCTCGAAACGCTGGTGCGCTTGAGTACCACCCAGCCCTCCTTTGCCAAGGCCAGCGCCGAACTGGCGTGGCACACCGGCACCACCGTGCACGCGGACACCGCGCGTCGGCGCACGGAAACCGCTGGGGCGATCCTGGTCGCCCACGAAACGGCCGAGGCGGAACGCATCCTGCGCGAGCATCCCGACGCCCCTCCGGGGCCGGACACCCTGATCTTCAGCGTCGATGGGGCCATGGTGCCCATCGTGGGCGGCCAGTGGAAGGACGTGCGCACCGTGGCCGTGGGCGAGGTGCAGCCACCTATGGCAACCCCCGCGGGGCCGGTCATCCAGACGACGAACCTATCGTATTGCTCCCGCCTGGCCGACAGCACCACCTTTGCCGAACAGGCCCTCCCTGAGCTCCAGCGGCGCGGCATTGAGCGCGCTGGCCGGGTGGGGGCTGTGGTGGATGGGGCAGAGCAGAACGGAGCGTGTCGGCTGCAACCTACTTGTCAGCCCGCACTACACTATCGTGCCAACACGAGCAATGAGTATCCACCAAGAACGCGAACTGCCAGGTCTGGAGTGATATGGAAAAAAATTCTTCTTGGTAGTTTCGCTAATTTTGCCTTTAGACTTTTTCCCCTATCTATACCTGATGGTGTGTAAAAGTGATCCACAATCTCATAACCGGTATCTTGTAAAGTTAGCAGCGCTGTCTCTTTCATAAAGTAATGAAGATGTCCAACCTTTGCTCTAGCCTGTACAATTGGTGTGCAACGTAGGACAGATTGCACTGAGATGTCAAGCGGAATATGAAAAATCTTGTGCATTGCTTTGCTTCGCAACTTTATCAAAAAGCCAATGTAATCTTCAACATGCTCAAAAACATCTATGCATAGCAAAACGTCAAAGTTTTGTGTATTTGTGGATAGCAAGTCTTCGCAATAGAAGTGCAATCTTTCGTTTTCCCGTTGCTTACACAGATTGAATGCCTGTGGAGAAATCTCAAAACCATGAAAAGTTATTTTATCTGGAAGATGAATTTGGAGTTGTCGAAGTATTTCTCCTGCTCCGCATCCAATTTCACAAACCGAGGCTATTTGCAGGTTATGTCTATTTAGCATCTTCAGAACTTGTTGTGCCTTCCAAGGTGAGTCTTCAACATGGTATAGGGGGTTATTCTTGATATACTCGCCGTCACGATAGATGTTCTTCATCGATATTCTCCATTGGTCATCTTGATGGTGCAGGCTAACGCTCTGGTTCAGCGGTGGCGAGCAACCCCGTCCGCTAGAGTCGGTTGTTAGCCCGAGAGCACCGGGCGAGTGAGGTTTCGCGAAACACTTTCACTGTTGTTCCGTCGGCTCGTGAGTCACCGGTGTCGGCATCAGCGACAGGAACCGTCCGAGAGTCCACCGGGGATTGAACCGTTAGGAATGCGTCGGCGAAACGTCCGAGCGGACGGACGCCCTCGATTGAGAAAGCGACCATCAAGAGCAAGGTCGCCCGGAGGGTGGCGCTCAAAGATGCATCGTCAAGGACAAACCGAGACCAGCCGTTGCAGGCGAGGAGAGCCGCGATGAACCAGAACATGACCTCCGTATAGTTGTGGAGAAGCCAGCCAGACCCTGGGCCTCAGCACGGGCCTCCTCATTGCGTTGCACGCTCATCTGCATCTGCCAAGGATCACTTCCTCAACGGGCGTTGTGGCTCTCGGGCGGCCCCAACGCCCAAAGCGCCGCGTCACGATGGCCGTTTCCGTCACCGTGACCGTTAGCCACTCCGCCGCATTGTGGCGCTTCAGCAGCGCATCCTACCCGTTGCTGCACGGCGTCCGCCCGCTCACCTTCGCGGTGGGGTGTCCGCTGGCTGTCAATGTGCGTGGCAACAGCCATGTGCTGTAATCAGGTCACCAACATCGGGATGGCATCGATCCCTTCGATCTGTGGGCAGGGCCTTCGCATATTATCCGACGAGGAGCCTGGCTAAGAACTCCTCGTTCCAGCCGGCTTTTTGCCGTTTGACGCGAATACGCTGCTTGGACGGCTCCTTTTTGAGCAGATTGAGCGTAAGGTGTTGCATGATGGCGAGGTTTTCCGGGCCATGGCCAATCAGGACGCGGGCCGCATCCTGACGGAAGACGACATCGAGGGTCCAGTGGACGATGTTCTCAAGTTCCCAGTAGATACGAACCGCCTCCCCAAAAGTGCGGGCCGTGCCGTCGAGGCTCATGATGACGGAGCGCTCCTCCATCGAGGTCTTGCCGCCGACCGTACGCCTCGCCCGTACCATGCCGATCGCGTTCAGGTCGCGCCAGCGTCCATCCGGATGGCAGGCGGCCAGCACGGTCGGGGCCATCGTTTGTCCAGAAGGGGCGCGTTTCACGCCGCCCGTGTCCTTCCTCCGCGCTGACGTGGTAGGTGTCCCAGTGCTCGGGGGCGAGGGTGCGGAACGCGCTGGCATGCGCGGCGGCAAACGCCTGGCGGATCTCCCACTGCAGCGTCTCCGGGTTGCCCTTGATGGTGATGACGTAGTCGGCCTCCTGCGCACGGATGGCGTCACCCGTCTCGGTCTGGCAGGGCCTCGCGTCCAGGGGGACGATGCAGCCGGTCAGCGCCAGCCGTTCGAGCAGCGCCGGAACCGCCGTCAGCTTGTTCGAGGCGCCGGCGACCTGCTGCTGGCCCAGCACCAACCGGTTGGCCCTCGCCCAGGCGCTGACCAATGCGGATTGCCGCTCGGCCCCAGGCCTTGTCGGCCGATCCCCGCATCACCTTGCCGTCGATCGCGACCACCTCGCCGCCGGTGGTGGCGATCTGCACCATCTGCACCCAGGACAGCAAGGCCTGCTGCACCTGCGTGGGGTCCAGAGCGGCGAAGACGCGTGAGAAGGTATTGCGCGAGGGCGCCCCCCGTGTGGCAGGTCCAGAAAGCGGCGCAACCAGGGCAGCTTGGCCGCGGCAAACGCTGCGACCGATACCCAACGAGCAGCGCCGCCGATGATCCCGCACCGCGCCATCACCAGGATGTCCGACAACGGTGATCTTGGTTCCACGCCTTCCGCGGATCCGTCACCGTGGCGAAGTGCGTTTGGATGCTCAATCCCTGGGTGTCCATCGGCAGCCTCCTTTGTTCGCTGGGTGCTGCCGCCATCCTACCTCACCGCCCCGCTTGTTCGCTACGCTGCATCAGAACGCGGTGATCTCAGCGAAACATATGCGAAGGCCCTGAGGGTAGGGCTACGTCAAAGTGGGGCGGGTGCCAATGAAGGCGAGTGCGGTCGGAACAGAGGCCGCCGTTGCCCGCACGGCATCAGCAATGTTTGTCCATCCAGCACGACGCCAAAGGGTCAGCAGGCTGTTGCGCAAGGCCGCAAGCACCTGTGGCCCAGTGCCAGTTCGCATATGGTTGCGATCCTCACCCAGGGTCACATCACGCACATGATGCGAGGCGCTCTCAATCGTCCAGTGCCCACACCACAGGTGTTCCAGCACCGCTGCACTCGTCTCACGCGTGGGAAGGTTGGTGACTCCGCACAGGACCGTTCGGGTGGTCTTCCCCGTGCGGTAGACGTGACGCTCACAGGTTCGGCGCAGCGTGACCGTTGCCTCCGGTCGTCCCAGATAGGCACCATCGCCAGTGGTGCATTTCAGGCGCCGGACTTCCAGAGGCGTCACTATCGTGTCGGTCAGGTCGCGCCCCGCCTGCTGCCGGTGCCGTACTCCAGCAGGCTCAGCACGCGCACCGCGATGGTCAGCAGCCGCACCAGCCCAATCACGTGGTCGTCGCGGCTCAAGGAGACCGGGCTAAGCGACAGCAGTGCGCCTTTCAGCCGCTCGATCGGGTGCTCCACCAGTACTGGTCGCGGTATGCCAACACCACCTGCGTAATGTCCACCCATCCACGGGCCGATTCGTCACGTAGACCCACCACCCGAACCGCGCCATTGCTGCCGTGATGGCCGTGCCTACCCGCGTCGTCGTCAAGACGAGCGTGTATGTCGTTTCCGCACACGCTGGCTGGTCGCGACAGGTGCGGATCGTCCGCGTCTGGGCTTGGACCGTCAGGGTCACGTCCAGCAACCCGACCAACGCGTGCCACTCCAGAATTGCCGCGATCGCTGTTTCCGCTGCCTCCGGCATAGTTGGGCGCACTTTGCCCCGGCGGGCGGTCAGTAGGTCGGCCAGGTCGGCCTACTGACCGCCCGCCGCCATTCCAACGCCTGCTGCTGCTGCGCCTGCAGCCCTGGTGCGCGCACCACGATGCGGTGTTCCGTCCAAGTGACGGGCTGTTCGTCCACCAGAGCCGTCAGCACGACGCACGTTTTCCACACCTCCGCGTGGATGACTGGCGCGCCGGTTGCATCTCGCACCCCCTGCCCGTCGGCGTCCGGGCGGCTGATCTGCACTAGGCACCCGCTTGCCAGCGCCTGTTCGATCAGGGCATCCCGCGCCGCCGCGGACAACTGCACTTTGCAGTGGATACATTATAGCACCGAGCACACCAGACCGCCAGGAGCAGAGGAGCAGTATGAACACTTAATGGTGCATCCACCAAGTTCCTTGACAGGGTTCCGGAGGGCTGCGCCCGTCAAAGGATGTCACTTGACAACACAGAGGTGGACAAGATGCGCCAGATGCGTATGATCAAGCGTGCCAACAGCCGATCAGCGCAAAGGAATGCACCATGCCCACCTCACCACGGTATGCTAGCACCCGCGCCCGCCTGGCCCAGGCCCTCCCGCACGCCCTGGCGAGCCACCTCGACATCCTGGGGTACATCCTGGTCGGCGTCATCCAACGTATGAGGAGTCACCTGGCCAACATCGCGCGGGCTATGCCGCTCGATACCACCGAACTGGCGAAGGAACAGCGCGTGCGCCGCTTCCTGGACAACACGCGCGTGAGTCAGACCGACCACTAGCATCCCCTCGTCCAGGCCAGCCTCCACGGGCTGAACGGCCAACGCGTGCACCTGCTGATCGACCGCGTGCTGCTGCGCAATCAGCACACCATCCTCGTCGTCAGTATCGGCTTTCGCCGCCGCTCGATCCCCCTGGTCTGGCAGGCCCTGCCCCATCGCGGCGCCAGCGGGCTGGCGGACCAGCACGCGCTGCTCGCGGCGGCCGTGGCCCTCCTGCCGCCGCGGGTCCGGATCACCGTCCACGGAGAGAGCGAGTTCCGCTCGCGGACCCTGTTTCGCTGGTTGCGCGCCCAGGGCTACGATGGCATGCTGGGGGTGCGTGGCGACGTGCGGATCGCGGGCGACCACCTGGGCGCCGCCAGTGGCCGGCCCCGCAGCGCGTTCGTCCCGCTCCTGCCCGGTCAGGCGGCCCCCGGACGGCGGCGGCGCCACCGCACCAGTCCGGGGTGCTCTCTGCACGACGTGGTGGGCGAGGACGACCAGGTTGGTCCGGTCAACCTACTGGCCTGGTGGGAGCGGGATGACGATGGCCAGGTGATCCTGCATGCGGTCATGACCAACCTGCCCGCGACGGCGCAGACCAGAGCCTATGGGACGCGGCGCATGTGGATCGAGACGGTCTTTCGCGACTGGCAGCGCGGGGGCTTGCACCTCGACCGCTGCGGGCTGCCGGACACGACGCGGGTCGCGCGCTTGCTGATCGTGCTGGCGATCGCCTATCTATGGTTGGTGAGCCTTGGGCGTTGGGTCGTCAAGCGCGGCTATCGGCGGCTGATTGATAACGGAACCTCCCATCAGTGGCATGTTCGTCTGTTTCAGATCGGCGTGGGCTGGAAGGAACGTCTGGCGAGGTATACGCAAGCCGTACCGGTCCTGTTCTTTTTATATCGATGGGGGCTGCGGGGTGACATCCTTTGACGGGCAAAGCCCTCCCGAACCCCCTTTCCCCGGCAACGAGCGTAAGCGAAGTTGTCGGATGCACCACTTAATCTTAGCAGCGGTTACGCAATTGTCTCCCGACGGTGAGGTCTAAGGAGATTTCTATAAGGAGAAGCGCCATTACAATATCGTAAAAAGGAGATTTACATATAGTAAAAAGGAAAAATTGTCCACCTCCAGGCGCTAATGTTAAGACAAGCAAAGAAGATTACAAGTGCCAGCAATCCACAACGACGCCACTTCTCAGGAAACATCCATACCGTGCCAAGCATCAGCAGCCAATAATGTGGAACAATACTCCAATAAATGTAGCGAGCTCGTGGGATATGAATGACAAGATCCGGTGGAGGCAAAGGGTGAATTCTGATGTAGAGACTAATCCAGGCAGTAATAACGGTGATCAGGAAAAGTGCCAGACAACGTGTTTGCCATAAATTTAAATAGTGTCGTTTGCGAATGAAGCCGACCACTAATCCAATCATAGAGATAAATACGATCCCCGCGAGGATCGATGTCCAGGCTGGATGCATCATGATGTGACCCCATGCAAAGTGTGTATACAAACCGCTAAATGCCACTTTTGTCAGCACTTGATAACGATTGCCGATCAGGTCGATATTAGTTATAGACTGTATAGTCTGATCTATGGAAAGACGCAGGTATGTTTCATCAAAAGATCGGAACCAGGCGCGAGAGCTTAGGATTAGATGGGGGCCCGAAGGACCTGTAACTTCGCGAAGTTCCAACGCGGCGAGAGCAAGGAGAACGATAGTAATGAGTCCCGTCAGAGGCAGGAGCCACCATCGCCGCGGTGTGCGTAGAAATCCCCAGTACAAAGACAGGCTGAGCGGTATCATCGCCGCAACCGCTATTCGTTTCGTGAACGCCGCAACGCTAAATCCTAACAGAACCAGCATCAAGGCAATCGGACGCGGGCCATCGCGAATCAACAGAACTCCTCCAAGCAGCATTGCGGTAAGACTGAAATTGAGCAATACGTCGTTATTTACGGCCGTCATAATGTCTGCAAATGTTGGTGAGAGCAATACTAGAAGAGGAAACGAGTGCTGGATCAGGGGATCGTCCGGTGCCAGAGCTACTGCAATACGCCAACTCGTAAGGATGGTCAGAACATACAATGCTAGGCTAAGCATTCTGGCGGCGTAGAGTCGCTGTTCTACCGGCGCACTTATGAGTAGCTGCTGTGGAATAGCCGCAAGCATATAGTAGAGCGGTGGGTGGTGTCGTTGATCATATCCAAGTAGGGGAGCTTCCGGCGCGTTTAGATCTGGATAGACCCCTGCAGGATAGAAGCGATGCGAATACATGGATCCAGCAATCTCACGTCGCAAGGCATTCGAAGCGACTCCGGGTTCCTTCACTTCGCCAATAGCAATTTCAGCAGCATACAGAAAATGGTTAGGTTCATCATAGTGTTGCCATGGCGGTAGAAGCACTAGGAACAATAGGCCGTGGAGGAATGCCATAGGAGTCAACCAGAGCAATACAGGCAGTCCTGTATTTACACCTAAAATGTCATGACCTTGTTTCATAAAATACGATCGAATATTAGAAGGCACCGCGTCCATGAAGAACGACAGCAATGGTTTTTATGAGTATCTGAAGATCAAACCAGAAAGAGTAATTTTGGATGTAGTATAGGTCGTCGTGGGTGTGCAGATGCATAGGATGCTTGCTTCGACCATTAATCTGCCACCATCCGGTTATACCAGGCATCACACGGAAGCGCAGCCATTGCCAGGGCTCATATTCATCAGCGATTTGCGGGATTTCAGGACGTGGTCCCACCAGACTCATCTCTCCTCGTAGCACATTGAAGAGTTGTGGTAGTTCATCGAGGCTGGTGCGACGCAGGTAGCGACCTAGGGGCGTTACTCGAGGATCATTCTCCCATTTATGTATGAGTTTCCCCTGTTCAGTACGCTGAACTACCTCAGACCAGCGTTGTTCGGCATCTACATACATACTGCGAAACTTCAGCATCCGGAACCGTCTCCCGTTTTCTCCGATACGTTCTTGTACAAACAGGATCGGGCCCCGTGATTCAAGCTTGATCAGACATGCGATGATCAACATCACCGGGGCAAAGATAAGCAGCAATATTATGCTAACTACGATGTCAAAGCAGTATTTCAATGCACGCTGTTCGAAGGTCAGTGCTGACTCGCGCAAACAGATCAATGGGATGTTGCCGACCATTTCAACCGGTGTCCGCACAAACATCAGATCTAGGATGCTGGGAACTATGTGGATCCTTACGGGTTGACCAGTTAGTCGCAAGAATAGTCGAGATAACCGATCATATTGTTGAGGGGGTAGTGCAAAGATGATTTCGTCAATATGCATGTCAGCAATCAGGGCGGATATCTCATCAATCGCGCCTAGGCGTGGAATAGCGTCTGAATTCTCAGGTTCATCGCTGACATAGCCGACTATTCTCCAATAAGATGGCAGGTTTTGCTTGAATAATGCTACTAACCGCTCCGCCGTTTCTCTGTTACTCGCAATCAACACTTGATGATAGGTGTTATTTCGCAGGTAAATCCAAAACCCTATATGGATCAATGTCAAGACACAAAGATCAAGAATGACGAAATAGACAAATTGCAGGCGAGAGATTTCACGTAATGAAAGATATAAAAGCCCTGAAAATGCCAATGAAGCGAGGAGTACTGCGACGATCAATCTGCGCATGACTCGCAGCAACCCATCAGCAAGAATATGGCGATAAGGTTGCAGAAGAATAAATGTGAGAGACCACATCAAAGCTGCGGCTATATAGACGGGCCATGGCAAATGCGCTTGCCAATCTTCAAGAGGTTTCCCGATATTTAATCGCTGACGCGCGTATGAAGCGAGGAATAAACAGCAAAGTGTGGTGCCAATGTCAAGGAAAAACAGCGGCACAATGAAACGGTGTGCAAGACGCTCATTCATAGGTATGCTCTTACTGTGCAAGCGATCCGTTAGAACGAAGCGTACTACGATGGGCCTGTCTAGATGTCGATCGTCGTGTCGTGTCCGATGAGGATTTTGACGCTATCCTACGATAAGCCCGTATAGAGTAGCATAATTTCGATCAGCTTTCAAGCGACCGTATTTGCTCGCGAGCTAACTGGCGCATTGCTAGCAAGAAAAACATGGGATTGCCGATAAGATAACGTCTCCAAAGTCTTCTTGGTTCCTGACTAAGCCGAAAGAGCCACTCCAGACCTGTTCGTTGCATCCAGCGAGGCGCCTGCCGCACCCGCCCGGACAGAAAGTTAAAAGCCGCACCAACAGCGATCAGAACTGGGGCTGTCAGCTTCGGTCGGAAATGCGCCACCCAATAGTCTTGCTTAGGTGCACCAAGACCTACCCAGACCAGATCGGCGTGGCTATGATTGATCATCGCTGCTACTGCCTGTTCCTCAATGTCGGTCAGTTCACGAAAAGGTGGGCTATGGGTTCCCACAATCCGGATGCCCGGCATACACTGCCGTAGACGTGTAGCGAGTTTGTCAGCTACTCCTGGTTCACCGCCATAGAAGAAATGCCGATAGCCTCGTGCGATCCCACGTTCGCAAACAGCCCACATCAGGTCAGGGCCATACACCCGATCAACCGCATAGCCACGCAGCCTGCCCAACCAGACCAGCGGCATTCCATCAGGCGTAGCCATACCCGCGCCGCGAATGATAGCGGCGAGTTCTGGTGAACGATAGCATTCAAGCGCTGTGTGAGCAGTGCAGAGGTTGACGTAATGATGCTCACCTTGCGCAATCCAGGTGTCAATGCAAGCTAACGCCTGCTCGAAGCGTAGGGCATGAACTCTCAGTCGCTCGGTAACAGCATAGCGCGGAAGTGAGCCTTGAAATTCTCGATCACCAGTAGAGTTGTCAGTGACCATCAGCACATCTTCTCACTGTCAAATATGGGAACGTCAGGCCGTTTCAAACCAAAACCGCGAAAGGCTACGATACCTGCAGATACCATTGGGAGCATGATCAATAAATACAATACAATACTAAAGCTAAAAGCGCTGATTTGATCAACACCAAAAACGCCAAGCGAAAGTATGCAGAGATACTGAAAAATCCCAATCTGCCCTGGTGCAGAGACTATATTGATCCCAGCTAGGAGCACGAAAAGTACAAAAATACTTACGACTGGAGGCGCCTCAATGCCAAGCGCCAGCAGGATGAGTGTATTGTTGAGTACTGCCGTCATCCAAATAACAGTCGAATATAATATAATTCTTATTGTAAATTTATGATCAGAGAACATATCTAAAATTTCGAGTATTTTATTGAGAAATTGAGTTGCCCAGTTACGCATCTGTGTGGGTAGAAAGCAAATAAACCTTTGGAATAACTTCAAAGCGTGCCTGCGCGTGCGTATAACAACAAATAGGGAGACTGGTATTAGCACCATGATCAGAGCGAGCACAAATGATGATTGATTTATCCATAGGGGCAATGGCATAAGAAAAAAGAGAATCGATCCTAACAGAGCAAAATATGTCAGATCGATAGTTTTTTCAAGAACCATGGTGCCCAGTATAACTCCACGGCTCATCCCAAGGAGACCGCCAAAATACAGCCGGCTCAACTCACCCGCGCGTGCCGGAAGGAACTGGTTGAGCAATTGCCCCAGGAGGTGCAGATGGAGTAAGGACCAGAACGACACGTGTTGCCCATAATGTCCAAGAAGTACCTTCCAGCGCCAAGCTTTTGCGGCATTGTTCACCATAATACTTACCAGTGCCAAGCTAAGCAATGCCAGATTTGTTCTCTTCAAGATTTCCCATACCTGCCGGTGATCTACCTGCGTCGCAATCAGATAAATCGCGACAAGGCTGATCGCCGTCCCTATTATCAGACCAGCGTAGCTTTTTCTCATTGGTCACTCTGATGCTGAACAGACTATCGCTGAGGGCTCGGCAACTTCGGAAGTGACACCTGTTCCAGAGCAATTGCCGCTCCCCAGATACCCCAGACAAGCACTGCGGGTCGCACCATACCCCATGTGACCGCATCAAACATGCCGTGAACAGTCAGAGCAACCTGAGCTCCCAGAATACCGGCGGCAAACCCTGCTAGCGTCGTTACTTGCGTACGCATAGTTCTCTGGTACGTTTGCCAGGCAGCTTTAATTACCAGTGTTAGCACAACCAACCATGCAATCAGGCCGGGAATTCCCAGATCAATCGCCACTTGCAAGAAGAGATTATGAGAGTGCGGCAGAGTTTCCTGTAGGACCATAGGGTAGAGTTGCTCAGTGATATACGGAAATGATCCCATTCCAATACCGGTTATCGCAAAGTACTGCAGTATATACCAACCACGCGACCAAAGTTCTAGACGCTTGTTAAGATCTTCTGTTCCAGCCATCTGAACCAAAAAGAATCCGATCAGGATAGCGATTATTATGAATAAACCAGGTATACAATGGATTCGACCTGAGCGCAAAATTAGTGATGCTGCAATACCTGCACTCGCTGCAAGTAAGCCTGCTCTGGATTGAGTCAGGATTAAGACAATCGTCATTGCGAACACAACTAGAGCATAAAGCGCTTTTCGTGTATAACCGGGTTGAGACCATTCAAATAACAGAGATGTGATTATACAAGGGATGAGTAGTGCCAGGTAGCCAGCCATAACGTTAGGGTTGATAGTATCTGTACCCAGCAAAACAAAGCGATCATAGATTGATTGAGGAATTAATGAGGACTTGTATCGTGCAAGTTCCCAGTTGACACCAAAGGGCGCTCCTACGCATAACACTAAGCCAGCGCTTGCCAAACCCCACAAGACTATCTGTAACCTTGCTTGTGTAGTAGTCCAATCCACCATACTGTAGAAAAAGGCTATTCCCAACAACAGACGTCCTACTTGCGGCACTGTGAGATCCATACGTGGCGTGACAAGCAGTGATATCCCAGCCATCGTAACCAGACCCAGAATTGGCCAGTCAAGCGGGGTACGAATGAACAATCCCCCTTTCGTTATCCAGCGCACCAGAGTCAATATGCCTGCTACAACCAGGGCCATAGGCAACGCTCGCTCAGTGGCAATGCTGGCAACCACGACTACAAGCATTGGCCAGATTGTATGATCAGAAACAATGCGAATAACCTGTAGTAGCGGCTTTGGAGAGTTTGTCTTCACGGGCTCGGTAATGATATTAGCTAGAGCAGTAATCAAGACCTTCGTTCAGCCTGACCTGGAGTCACTGTTCGCCTGCCTACAGGCTTAGGCATGTTTCAAACACACGTGACAGTTTGCCTCGACACGAGCCCCCAGGGGTGGCCGTGGAGGGGCCTGGCCCTCAGGGGGGCACCTGGGCAAACGAGGTGGTCACGACGCCAGATTCTGGTACGATGACATTGCCACAAGACGTCATCAAGGAGGAACCGCATCATGACCACCTCGGACCCGTATATACCATCCGCACCGCGCTCGTGCGGCAGCTGCCCGACGTGCCTGCGAGTCACCCACACCAGCCCGGCCCTGGTAATGACCGGCCTCGTCCGCAGCCAGTCCGGCCACCTGGCCAAGATCGCCCGCAACCTGCCCCTTGAGACCCAGCAAGCCAGGAAGGAGCAGCGCGTGCGGCGCCTGCGCCAGAACCCCCGCCGAACAGCACTATCAGCCCAGCATCACGCGGGTCCATCGCCGGGATGGTGCGCCAACTGGTGCACTTGATCCTGGACCGCGTGCTGCTCCACGATCGTCACAACCTGCTGGTCGTAGGCCTGGCCTCTCGGCGCCGCGTCATCCCCCTGGTCTGGCAGGTGCTGCCCCACGACGGCTCCAGCGCCCTGGCTGACCAACCAGCGCTGGTGACGGCGGCCCTGGCCCTTCTGCCGACCGGCGTGCGCGTCACCGTCCACGCCGACAGCGCGTTCCGCAGCCAGGCCCTCGTCGCTGGACTGCGGGCCCAGCCGCACGACGTCGTTATCGGCCTGCGGGGCCCCCACCCTGGTCGCTGACACCCACCAGCGCCCGGCCGAGCCCTGGCAGACCCGCGTGCGGCCGGAGGACGGCATCGTCTATCGCAACGGGGTCTATCTAACCAAGGAGCGCGAAGGCCCGGTGAACGTCTACGCCTGGTGGAGCAAGGACGACCGTGGCCAGCCGATCCTGCGCGTGGTCCAGATCAACCTGCTGGCGAAGCCCCACATCTACCGCGTCGGCAAGCGCCGCATGTAGGTCGAGCCGACCTTTCGCGAGTTGGAACGGGGCGGCTTCGGGCTGGATACCACGGGGTTGATCCACGCCGAGCCGGTTGGAGCGGCTGCTGATCCCGCTGCTATGGTGCTACGTCTGGCTCTGCTGCCTGGGCCGCCGGGTGATCAAGCGCGGCTGGCGGCGCTGGATAGACGGGCGACCGCCCCAGGTCCGGGCCGACCGATGGGGGCTATTCCAGCGCGGGGTGACCTGGCGGCAACGGGCGATGAGTCTCGACCATCCGCCCCCGCCCGTCATGTTCTCTATGCACACGTAGCCCGCGGGAGGCCAGTCCCATGGTGAACCCCTCTGAGGGCCTGGCCCCTACCCACCTCCCCGCCAGACTATCAAGCGCAAACCACAGGTTTTGAACCATGCCTTAGCTGTCATTCTGGCAGATATTGTCAAATCGTGCCGGGGCAAATCACTGACCTTGCATCCGCAACACGACCCGTATCGTGCGAAGAATGATAGTCAGATCGAACCACGGTGATTGATGTCTGATGTAAAACAGGTCGTATTGGAGCTTAATAAGGGCATCTTCGACCGTGGCGCCGTAGCCGTAGTTGATCTGAGCCCAACCCGTCAATCCTGGTTTCACCGCCAGGCGTGCGCGGTAGAAAGGGATTTGGTGTTGGAGTTGCTCAATGAATTGCTGACGTTCAGGGCGCGGCCCGACCAGGCTCATGTCGCCCCTGAGCACATTCATCACCTGGGGTAGTTCATCGAGACGGGTCTGACGCAGAAACGCGCCAACACGAGTGATACGGCTATCGCCTTTGACAGCCCAGCGCGCGTGGCCATCATGTTCGGCATCTGCAATCATAGAACGGAACTTAATGACTTGAAATGGCCGACCGTGCAGGCCTACCCGCTCTTGCAAGTAGAAGACTGGACCACGACTGTCGAGTTTGATGGCCACCGCTACAAATGGCAACACAAGCAGGAATAGACCTCCTAGCAGTGCCGCGATCGCTAGATCCATAACACGCTTAGTAACTCGGAAGAGTGTTGTCATGCCCGACTGCTGGATGGGAAGAGCCAGGTACCATTCGTTCCCGATGTGATCGACAGCGACCCGCCCGACGGTTTGTTCATAAATCAGCGCCAGCGGCGTGATCATAATGCCACGTTCGTGACAATCCATCAATGCCGTAACAAGACTCCCGGCAATCTGGCTACCTGTTGCGACCGCGATCTCATCCACCTGATATTGTGTGGCAAGTTGGACGAGTTGATCGTAGCGGCCAAGTATCGGCAACTTCGCGGAATCAGCCTCATTCACCCGGATTTGGTCGTGCACCACGCCGACAAAGCGATACTGGCTACCATGGATCTCGTCAATGGCCTGAATCATGCTGAACACCGATGGATCGGCGCCCAGAACGATCAATCGTCGGCGGGTATCTTTGAGCAGCAAGGCATAGCCAGTGCGCCACGTAAGCAAGATGGTTGTTGAAACGCCAATACTTAGAACTGGTGCCAGACGTAATGGTTCACGATTAGCTACAAAACCTGCCAGGGGTTCAAAAGCGGGGACGCGCGCAGTGATGAAGAAAATCACCAGATATGTCATGGTCAGTACGATCGCTCCGAATATAATGATCCGCGCGGCATGCGCCGCTTGCATTGCCCAGCGCAGGTTGTAGAGGTCGTTAAAGAAGAGCCAGATCGGCCAACCCAAGAAAACCAGGGCTATCCAGATCGCCTGGCTCTGTACTATTTCCAGAGTAGGCGGATGACCATTCAGCCGAAACCAGAACCAGAGTGTTCCCCCAATGCTGGCGGTCACGAGCAAGAGATCCCCCAGGCGCAGTAGCAACCGGCGTTCAGAAAAAGAAAATCGTAGCGCGAACGAAGAAGTGAGCGAGGTTCGTTCATCGAGGAACATATCTACTCCTCACCAGCGCCGATGAAAACTTGTCTGGCCTATTTTAGCATATATCCTGTCGCGCTTGGCTGATAAGCAGACTATCGAGAGGACCCGTCGCGCAGAGATCGTTCATATATAGCCATAGTCTCCTTCAGCATACGATCCACCGTGAAATGGAGTTCAAAGCGCCTTCGACCAGCGTCTCCCAGTTGTCGCATCAGGGAAGGATCGGTTAATAATTGGCGAAGATATCGCTCCAAAGCCGCTACATCACCACGAGGGACCAGAAAGCCCGTCTGGCCATGAATCACCGCCTCGCGCACACCGCCGACGTTAGATGCCACTACGGGGAGTCCAGCCCGCATAGCTTCCAGGATACTGATCGGTAAGCCTTCATAATTCGAAACCAACACAAACAACAGCGCCTGAGCTAATCTTTGAGGCACATCATTCCGCGTCCCTTGAAAAGTCACTCGCGATAGTAGGTCAAGTTGCCTGGTGAGTTCCTGGGTGTCCGCCAGCAAGGGCCCGTCACCTACGGTCTCCAATTCCCAGGGAAGGTTGCGCAGTTTAGCTAGAGCCCGGAGCAGCGATTGGTAATCTTTTGGAGGGGCAAATCGCGCAACCATAACTATTCGCAGCGGACCGTTGATCTCGCGGGATGCGCGAAGCGCAGGCGGTATATCTGGAATACCATGATGAATCGTCACAATTCGTTCGGGCGAGACAACACGGTAATGCTGGGCAAGCCGACGATCGTATTCTGACACGGCGATGACCCATCCTCCCAATCTTCCCACGAGCCATTCGCTCATCACAGCTATAGCCTTGCGCAAGGCGGGCGCTCCATCAGTAAAAGCCCAGCCATGCGCCGTGAACACAAAAGGCAGGTTGCTTGACCAGGCCGCGATGCGTCCCAACAGTCCCGCTTTCGAGGAGTGCATGTGCATCAGATCCGGTCGTATGCGTCTGACCAGAGCAAGAATTTCTCCGATCGCGCGAACATCCTTAGCAGGATGTAATGGTTGCACTAGGTGAGGCAAAATGTGGACATTCACGCCCAATACACGAGCCTGAGCACACAATGGTCCCTCCTCCCCCGAAGCCAAATGTAGTTCAGCGTAGTCTCGGAAGCCTCTTAAAAGCTCCAACACATGCGCCTGAGCCCCGCCCGGCTCCGCGCGCGTAATGATATAGAGTATCTTCTTCATTGAACATTCTCTCGTCTTGCGTCGAATAATTGACGATACAGCCCTTCCCATTCATCCACGATTCGATTTAGGCTGTATCGAGCCTCCACTCGCGTTCGCCCTGCCATTCCCATACGAAGGCGATCATCCACATTGAGGGACATGATTCGAGACATGGCATCCGCTAAACCGATAGGATCTCGCGAACTCACCAGGTAACCCGTTTGCCCCTCCGCAACTATCTCCCGATTGCCGCCCACATCGGTAGCTACGACCGGGAGACCCGTAGCGGACGCTTCAAGCAATACCATCGGCATACCCTCGTAGAAGGAAGACATGACATATGCATCCGCGGCATTCATCAGATCTGGGACGTCTCGCCTCAACCCAAGGAAGTACACCCTCGGTGCGATCTTCAGCTCATGGGCCAAAGCTTCCATTCGTTCTCTCAAAGCCCCCTGGCCTGCGATGAGCAATATGGCGTTCCTATCGGACAGCCGGGCAAACGCGTGAAGAAGGTTGGGATAGTCTTTTGCTTCCTCAAAACGCCCCACCGCCAGCCAGGCGAAACGATCTTGCAACCCCAGCTCCGCGCGCACACGCAGGCGCACCTGAGCATCGGGCCGGAAACGATCCACGTCCACACCGTTCGGTATGAAACGGATTTTGTCACGTGGGACAGCCTTTACCCGCACATAGCGTTCGCGGCCGGCTTGACCGACTTGCGTGGTGACATCGCACAACCGGTCGGTGAGGCGATAGGCCCATTCGCGCCACGTGATCTCCTTTGTAAGGGTTACACCAGTTGGAGATTCGTAGGTGCTGTGAGCAGTACAGATTAGCACCGGAATTGGCGCAAAGGGACGCGCCAGGCGCGCCAGCAAATTGGCATGGACCATATGGGCGTGTAGGATATGCGGCGGGTCTTGCCACAACATACGCGCCAGACGAAAGAGAGCCCGCGGATCAGGTACCCCTCGCGACATTTGCAGGCTCTTCACAGGGATGCCGGCGGACTGCAATTCTTCCACATAAGCCCCGGGATCGATCAGGGTAATAACCTGGACATCCCATCCCCGCGACCGCATGCGCAAAGCCAGGTGGACAAGCTGAGTCTCCGCGCCGCCGAAAGCAAGGCCGGTGATGAGATGGATAACCCGCGATAGAACGGGTGCAGATAGAGTAAGCAGAGATGTGGTCAACCTTCACATTCCTTTCCTGGAAAGCCAATTGACCTTGCTATAGAACACGCTCATTGCCAGGACGCTTAGCCCGAGGGGATCATCAGCGTGTTGCAACTTCAGCGCTTCTCCGCCTCAGCTTGGGCGAAATGGCCGAGCAACCTGTGTACATATACTGGGCTGGCGCGGCGGAGAATGCCGAACATTGATCCAGGGTCATGGAACGGCTAAAGAGAATGTGCGAAATCCGGCAAACTCCGATCGGATCCACGACTTACCCTCACTAACGCACACATACCCAGTGCGTCACGTGGGACTAGCGTGCGTACAAGCATCAAGTAGCCCAGATCCAAATGAACGTGCGCTACTATCACCCGCCCTGACCCGATCACGATAATGGAATTCACCACTGCAACTTCTGTGTTCGATTGGTGCGCACACATCCAGCAGCCTAACCCGATCACGATAAGGAATTCACCATTACATTGAGAGCATAGCCGGTGATCCACGTAACTATCCCGAACGCCACAATGGCCGATTTGAAGACGAGCCCTCGCCATCGCGTCAACTCAACTCCGGCGATAAGGATCAACAACAGGGCACTTTCGAAGACGCGCGCGGTGATTGGCGTGAAGAAGTAGGTCCCCAGGTAGAAAATGATGGTTGCAACTTCGAAGCGATGACGACGCAGGTAGTCCTTTCCTTCTATCGTCATAATTCCAAGCATCACTCCCCAGAAGACGAAACCGACTCCGGAAACCTGAGTTCTATCAAGGAGTTGCATTTCTGCAGCTTGACGGGCGCCCAGGGCTGAAACGGACCATTCCAGGGAGAGCGTTATTGCGGCGGTCGCCAGTACGAAGCAAAGTATGGATAGGTCCGCCGCAAAGCGCATACGTCGCGAGAGGTGAGCAAGAAACATGATACCAATGACGAAAAAGAACGAGGAATGAATGAACGGCGTCATGCCAATCAACAACCAGCGTAGCCCACGATGCCTGGTTGCCAATACGCCAATGAGAAAGATTGCAATCGCCACACCTTGACGCAGATGGGTTATGTGATTCTTGACAATGGCCGGATAGAGCAGAATCAAGAATAGCCAGAAGATGTGTTGAGGTTTTGATCGCAAAGTCATCCACGCAACCATGAAAGCGGGCACGAATATGATCACGCGAACTACATCCTCCGGTCGGAGCACACTGGAAAGCGCGATGTTAAGCAGCAACCAGGCTGGTTCGTTAGCCATCAAGGGCAAAAATCCCTTCCTGGCATGGTGTTGGAGAATCAAATCGGAATAGGGAGCATAAAGCTCAATGTAAGAGACGCGATCTCGAAATGCAAGCAATGGTAAACTGACCAGCACCAAGGCATAGGTCGCCGCCAGAAGGAATATCAGCAGGCCACGCAGTCCAAAGGTGATTCGTAACTCGCGACTTTTTTGTTGCACGCTGTCGGTGGCAAGTACGTTATTGGCCATCGAATAAGACCTCCAGATAGCGATCCGCGATTTTATTCAAATCGAACCGTTCTCTCACGCTCTGCATGACTTCATACTTAACTCGGTACGGTTGGGTTAACGCTTCATAGATCGCCTGCGCCATCGTTGAGGCATCCCCCACTGGCGTCAGTCGTCCCCAACGCCCGCCTTCGAGGATCTCCGCCGGGCCGCTTCGACAATCCGTTGCCACCACGGGCACGCCGAGTGCCAGTGCCTCGATCAGCGCATTGGGCATGCCTTCGTGCGCCGATGAAAGCACAAATACGCTTGCCCGACATAGATAGGCATAGGGATTATTGACAAAGCCGGGTAAATCTACATGTTCAGCCACACCTAACTTGCGGGCCAAAGTCTGCAGTTCATATCGCAATGATCCTTCACCGAAGATGATGAGACGACAATCTCTCCGAGACCGTACCTGCGCAAATGCACGCAGGAGGGTGGCAAAGTCTTTCTGCGCTTCTAACCTGCCGATGCCCAGGATCACAGGCACCGCCTTGTCGCCCACCAACCACTTATGGTTCACTGCCATCCGTGACGAAATCCGCAACAGTTCCAAATCCACCGGGTTGTAGATCGTTACGATCTTCTCTCCCGGCAGATCAAGGGCATTCCGCAGGTCATCCGCCATCTCTTGCGAAATCGCAATCACCTTGTGCGCACGTCTGTAGGTCCACGTCGCCAACCGAACCGTTGCCTTCTCGCTGGATCGCTTCGTCCGGTTTTTTCGTTCGCTGAAGAAGTTTGCCTCGCGAATGAGATGGCGGGTACGAATTCCAGACATTGCTACTGCCAGGCTTGCTACCACACTGGCATGCGGCAGCGTCGAAAGCACCCTGGCTGGCCTTTCGCGGCGAAGGTAGCCGATCAAACCCGGTAAAGCGAGTCGAGTGCGGCTCGCGCCGAGATCGAGCACATTCACGTCATCGGCGACCCGGTCGAGCAGAGAACCGGTCGCCTGCGCTAGCACGATGTCTACGCGGAGCCCACGGCGGCTGAAGTGATTTGCCAGGAGGGTGATGACACGCTCTGCCCCCCCGCCTCGCAGGCTGGGTAGAAAGAAAGCAATTGGCGAGCTATAGATCGTCATAGGATCACGATCCATTGGCCTCCAACCACGCCTGGAACATCAGAACATCCCACAAATAAAATTGTCGATCTCGAATGCCGGTCAGGTGCTCATGCCACATTTGGCGAATCAGATCAGGTCGCAGAAACCCCTGATTTCGCAATAACGATTCATCGATAAGGGACTCTGTCCATTCGCGCATTGGTCCCGCGATCCAGGTCCCGATTGGCACACCGAATCCTTGTTTCGGTCTTTCCACGATATCCTCAGGCACGTAACGATATAGGACTTGCTTAAGCGCCCATTTGCCCACGCCGTCTCGAAACTTCACCGACGCGGGCATGCGCCAGCTCAACTCCACCAGGCGATGATCCAGCAAGGGCGCTCGCGATTCGAGGCTCACTGCCATGCTGGCCCGATCAACTTTAACCAGAATATCATCTGGCAGATACGTGACCTGGTCGAACCACATCAGGCGTTCAAGCGTATGATTGACATCCGGCCACATCTCCAGTTGATCGAGCAGGCTTCCCGGCTCGCCGGCGCCAATCACCAGGCGCTCAGGGGCCTTCCAGTGCGAGATCAAATCTTTATATACGCATTCGATGGTAGGCGCACGCACTGCATCTGCGCCGGATCTCAGATAAGTTGCGGCGCGCGTTGCCAAGCGAGGATGCACCGGGGCGATACCCTCGAGAACTCGGCTCAGGCCGGCGGTGACGTAGCCGGTCGCTGCGCGCGCAACGGTTGGCATCCATCTGCGGCAGGCATCAAGCTGCAGAGCAATGCGATACCGGTCATAGCCGCCAAAAAGTTCATCGCCTCCATCACCCGAAAGCGAAATTGTGACGTGTCGTCGAGTCAACGCAGAGAGCAAGAAGGTCGGAATCTGTGAGGGATCCGCGAATGGCTCGTCCCAGATCGCAGGAATGTTTGGAATCACCTTGAGGGCATCTTCGGAGGTGACATACAGTTCGGTGTGATCGGTGCCCAGATGTTGAGCCACACGCCGGGCGTGTGGCGCCTCGTCGTAAGCAGCCTCACGAAAGCCGATTGTGAACGTGCGTACGCGCTGCGACGACGCTGCCTGCATCAAAGCCACCACCAGGCTCGAGTCCACGCCGCCAGAAAGGAACGCCCCCAGCGGCACATCGGCCTCCATTCTAGAGACCACAGCCTCGCGCAGGGCAGTCTCCAAAAGGTCAATCAGCTCCGGCTTGTCGTCTAATGGGCTCAACAGGCCCGCTTCGACCACGGCGTGAATGTCCCAGTATGTCCGTGGCAAACCGACCAGTCGGCCACTATCGCAGACCTCAAGATAGCAACCCGCCGGCAACTTGAGAATCCCTCGATAAATCGTTCGGGGCGATGGGATATATCCATGACGGAAGTATTGACACAATGCCTCGCGATCCACCTCAGACTGCCAACAAGGATGTAGTCTCAAGGCCTTGAGTTCCGATCCAAACAGAAAAGTCCGTCCGACGCGACCGTAGTAAAGGGGCTTTTCGCCCATGCGATCGCGAGCCAGCCAGAGAACGCGCTCCTCGCGGTCCCAGAGGGCAAACGCGAACATGCCATTGAGGCGCTCTAAGGCATCCCGGGCACCCCATGTCATAAGCGCCGCCAGCAACGTTTCGGTATCGGAATGACCGCGCCAGGCAGGCGCCTGCCCTCTTCGCTGTAACTCGTCCCGGATGGCGCGGTGGTTGTAGATTTCGCCATTGAAGACCAGCACATATCGCCCGCACGCCGAGACCATGGGCTGATGGCCGGCAGATGACAAATCTATGATGCTCAAGCGACGCTGACCCAACGCTAGCCCGGCATCCACATCCACATAGAGACCTGCGTCATCCGGCCCGCGATGTTGTAGACGATCGCGCATCGAGCCGATCGTGCGCGCAGCTTCTTCGTAACACATCTGCGCGTCGCTCCAGAATCCGACAATGCCGCACATTGACCACCACCCCCGACAGTTTAAATGCCCATACAGTCCAGCGCATAACGCAACCAGCCCATCGGACTGAGCGCCCAGGCCAACACGCGCGCCGTTGCGCGCTGCAACGAATATCGCTTCCCAGGCTGCGTATGGGCAAGATGGCAATGAAAACGCGTGTAGTTGGCCGCCATTTTCAAAAACCAGACAGGGCGATATCGGAAGTAATGAAGTTCACGATCAAGCGTCTCACGAGCAAGATAAGCATGACCTTCAGCGTGGCGGCGAATAGCCTCCAGCCTCCGGCGAGGACGCGTCACTGACTCAACGTCAGCATGATAAACCCGAACGGGACGGTTGATGAAGCAGGTCTTGTAGCGTTCCGCTATAGAATGCCAGACGACGCTCTCGGGCACATAGCCGTGGATCTTATCAGGGAAGGGATAACCTCGCAGCACATCTACGCGGTTGAAACCGCACTTTTCACCCTCGATGCGATGAACGTAGCGCACTTCCAATACATCGGAATGCATGCAATTCATCGGGAATGCATCGCCGACAACACGACCGGATTCATCAACGCATAGACCACACACCCCTGTGAAATGTTCGCGCTCGGGCTCTGGGATGCCCAACCAGGCTTCATACAGAATGGCCAACGCATCCGGCAGCAACTCGTCGTCGGAATCCAAAGGCAAGAGGAAGGCGCCGCGTGCTTCTTGAACAGCGCGGTTATGAGCTACCTTTTTATGGCCGTGAGCCTGCTTGATGTAGCGGATGGGAATGATTGCCTCGCCGATCCACTGTGCTACTAATCCACTCGCGGTGGAGCCGTCATCTACGATCAACCATTCGAAATCGCGGAACGTCTGTGCCTTCAGGCTTTCGTAAACTCGCGGCAGCGTATGCGCGCGGTTATGGGTTGGTGTGAACACGGTGAACCGGTAACTGTCCACATTCATTGCGGGTATCGTGCTCATGCGATCGTTCACACTCCGATCTCTCCCATTCATCCGGCGAATAATGCGCGGTTGCTATCAGTAACCAGGCGATACCACATAAGCCACTGCTACACTGCCCAAGCAACGGGCCAGTTGTTGCCTGCGTTGGATCGAAAGCTGCATACCGCAGACGGGAATGCCTGTGGAGAATAACCTCAATGGTGTCACTTGCCTCACGCGCCATCCGTGCTCTTGAAAATGCTTTCGCCATGCGACAACGCTAAATAGCCAGTGCTCGCTCACGAAGTTTCCTCTTTCGCCGTGCCGCTGCGGCATTAGCCATAGCTGCCCAGCCGTTACACGCGCCAAGCGCAACGCAGTCCACAACGGGCCTCGCTTTTGCCGGATGACCCATGACCAACGGGCAGGGATATTCAACGGCCGGAGAATCCAGGAATAGAAACGCCAAACGGCAGTGGGCAGCACATGAACTGCATAGCCACCCGGCTGCAATACACGGCGCAGCTCTGCATGAACTTGCGGCAAATCACGAATATGCTCCAGGACGTGTGACGAAAATACACAATGGATGCTCCTGCTCGGCAGGGGGATGTGCCGGCCATCGTAAACAACTACATCATAAACGCGATGTGCCAAATAACCTGATTCAGCAACATCCAAAGCAACCACCTGATATCCTTGCTCGCTGAGTATTTTTGCCTGGTATCCCATGCCGGCACCCAATTCAAGAATCGTTCCGTCTTTAGATAACAAGGGAAGAACGCATTCCAGTTCATATGCTCGGATCATCTCCAGATAATCTAAAAACGTCTGATCGGCCATGGTTTCGTTAATCCTCGCTATTCAAGATCTACGGCGGAGTCCGCCTTTCGACCTACTACGACTCACCTGATCTGAGTTCCCGAAAGAGTCGCTCCCAACGTGAAACTATTTCTTGCAAGGAGAATCTTTGCCTCGCCTCGACAGCACGCAGCGCGTAACTTCGGCGTAAATCATCGTCTTCCATCAGCCTGTGCAGCGCGGCAACCAGCGCAGACCCATCTCCGGCCGGTACGAGCAGCCCATCCACCTCGTGCCTGACGATGTCGCCTGGGCCGCTTTCACAATCGAAACTCACGACCGGCACGCCGTGGTTGAGTGCTTCAACTAAGACATTCCCGAATCCTTCGTAACGTGAACTGAGGACGAAGAGGTCTGCCGACCGCAACCAGTCGCCGACATTGCCCACAACGCCCGGCAGATAAACTGCATCCTTCAGGCGAAGGCGCTCAATCAGGCATTCCAGGTCTGGCCGGAGTTCTCCCTCGCCCAGGATGACCAATTCCCAATCGGGATGGTGAGGATGCAGCAGGTGATATGCCCTGATCAACAGATCGAATCCCTTTTGACCGGTCAGACGACCGATGGCCAGAAGTCGCTTCCGCCCTGGCTGCCCTACGAATTCCGGGGGAACGTAGGGCGGTTGATCGGGCAAAGGATGGGAGATCGGATTAGGAATAACGACGATACGGCGAGCGCTCGTATGAGTCTTCAGCCAGGCCGCGCTCGACTCGGTCAGCGCCATGACGGCGTCCAGATTTCTATAGCTGAACGCTCGCAATCGCTCCCAGATTGGACCCAAAGGCTCCTTCGGTGGATAAATATGTTCGCTACCGATGCAGATCACACTTTTCAGTCCAACACGAGCCAGCGCGAGCCATATGTTCGACGTAGTCATAAAAGCAATGGCTACATCGGGCTGGCAGGCATACAGAAGTCGGCGCAATCTCCACGTGCGTTTCATGTTTCTGGCCAGAGCAGAAACGATGTGATTACTTGTCACCAGCAAACCAAGCGATCGCCGTTCCACGGCGGGGTGCAGTTTGTAATAATCGGTTTCAGGCTCGGAAAGCGTGGCCACGATCACTTTACGGCCATCAGCCGCCCAGTGATTCGCCAGGTTCGCGCATACGCGCTCGCCACCTCCTGCTGTCAAAGAGGGGATGTAAAAGAGAATCCGGTCCATCATTCACAGTCCTAGACGCAGGCAAAGTAGTTACCCCAGGTCTGAAGGTGACTTTCCTCTACAGATCGCAAGTCGCCGTCATCCGTGATGAACGAGATGCGGTAGTTGCGTTGTTTCAGATAGGCAAGTAATTCTTGTGGCTTGTACCCCGCAGCCCGACAGGTATCCGGCGACATCTCGAAGATCAGCTTGGGTGTATAGCGATGCAACAGGCGTTCCGCGCCGCGCAGCGCAGCAAACTCTCCCCCTTCGATATCAAGCTTGATCAGATCAATTTGCCTGAACTGCAACTCGTCCACCACGTCGTCCAGTCGCCTGACCGGAACGCGCTTTATCAATTGCGACCGCCGATCTACCTGGAACAGCGTTGGAAGGCCGATGTGCTCGGTGCCGTCTGCGAAAGGACCGATCTGGCAATACATGGGGAGGTCGCCTTGTTCGGCACCGAGCGCAAACGACAAGACGACGACGTTCGATAAAGCGTTTACCGCAATATTTCGGAGCAACTTATCACGGCTGAAAGAAACGGGCTCAAAAGCGATAACCCTGCCGTGCTCTCCCACCAGGCTGGCCCCAAACACGGTGAACTCGCCCTGATTCGCACCCACATCAAGAAAAGTCGCCCCTGGACGCAAATATCGCTCGAGCACCTTCAACTGTCCACCCGAGTACGTTCCTCGCCAGAAGATCTGGCTGCCCATATGTTCACTCAGATCGCAGTAGAACTTCAGCGAGCCCATGAAATCTTCGATCAGGATAACCTTTCCCCTCGATGACCTGGCCACGCTCGTGCGAATCATTTCGCACAATCTGCCCAGGCCGATCCCTTTGATGCGATAGGCGACTTTGGTGAACCGACGAGCGACACGATAAATTCTCTCCATGGGGAACCTGCATTCCTGTCAACAGGACGACCTGGTCGCTTGCACGGCCTCAACCACTAATCCTACGCGAATGGATGAGCCATCCTGAAATCAGGCTCGAAACGGCATAGACGCCGCCGGTGGCGAGCATCAACCCGCCGAGGCCAAGGGAAGGCACGAAGATCAACGACAGGCCAACCTTGACAATCAACCCTATTCCGCCGAGCAAAGCCACAGCGCTCTGCCGCCCTAGACTGAGTAATGCGTAGACGAAGACAATTGAAGAGACATAAAACGGGATTTGTACCAATGCAAAACGTACGACATAGGTCACCTGGGCGGTATCTTCAGTGGTAAACTGGCCGCGCTCAAAAAGTAGTTGCACAACTGCTGGCGCCAACAACGCACCTCCGATCGAGATGACCAGCCCGACTAAACTCATAAGAACAGCCCATTGATACGCAACACGCCTCAAGCCATCACGACCTTGGGCATGCGCGTGCGACAACGCCGGCAGCATTGCCCGAGCGATCACCGTGGTAATGAGCGCCAGCGGGACGCTGAGCACCCGATTTGCATAGCCCAGCGTAGATAGCGCGCCGGGACCCAATCGAGCGGCCACGAACTGGTCAACCAACCCCAAACTATTGATCAAGATCTGGCCCAGTAGTATCACAGCCAGCATGGAAAGAAACGCCCGCCAATATTGGGAGGTGAATCGAAAGAGAGGCGGGTCAATTTCTTTGTGCCGGGCCAAAGACCAACCCAGCAAGACCGCTTGCAGCACAAACCCGATGAGCGTTCCCCAGGCAAGCGAGGCGGGGTCACCGACAACAAGCACACTCACCAAGATCAGCAGGGCCGGCATGACCTCGACCAAGGTGTTCAGATGGCGGTTGCCGGACATCGTCCAGGCAGACCACAGCCAGATCAGAAACCCTGCGCACATCGCCCCTACCAACGGCGCCGACATTTGCGGGACGAATTGCGCCTGGCCGGCCGTCAGACCTACCCAGGGCTGGCTGAGTAGGGATGGCAATAGAAGTTGGCATACCAGACCAGACGCAGCCGCCAACAGGATCGTCCCGCCCAGCAACTCCGAGCGGAATCGCGATAAGCCCTGTGCGTCTTCGGTCCGCAGGCGAGCTATGTAGGGAACCAGCACTGCCGTGATCAAGCCAGCCCAGACCATGACAGGGTACTGCGTCAGGTTAAACACCAGGAGATACGCATCAACTGAACCACTAACGCCAAAGCGCCAGGCGATAGTTGTTTCTTTGAAGATGGCGATCAGCTTGGCCAGCAAGACGAATGTGCCGACGGTTAACATGCCCCGAGCGATTTGTTTGTGCTCGGGTCGCATGAGAGCGACTCGCATCCGCAAACGAGCAGGGATACAGGTGACTATATAGGCCAGGACTGATCTCATTCTCACTCGGAAAGTCTTTACAGCCAAAGTGTACTCTAGTGATCTACCTCATCCATATTGATGTCTTCCGCGCCAATTTACGATGCCGTCCTGATGCCTCAGCGCTTCGGCCAGAGCCCCTCGATCAGTCGATCAACACGGATCAGGTAGACCACCCGTACTCTTGCATATGATAAAGTGTACTTTGGATGAGATCAAGCGATCAGGGGCATTGAGATGGCCAAAGTAATGTCTAGACCAGACACTCGCTTTACCTCAATAAAGTAGTAGAAAACCAGAAAAACATCGCTTATCTCACCTCACCACCACATACGTCGCCCCCGTCTGCACCTCGACTCGCGCCGTCGCGCCTTCCACCGGGCACTCCACCGGCCCGCCATCGCGGTTCGTGCAGCGGACGGGGCCATCGGCCGGTAAGGGGACACGCACGACTTGCGGCTGGTCGCTCCACAGAACGACGACGTGGGCGTCGCCACGGCGCAGCACATAGCCTTCAACACTCTCCGGCACCCCTGCCAGGAGCTGCAAATAGCGCGCCCCGGCCAGCGTGCGGCTGGCGTGCCGGTAGGCAAAGTAGGCTGGTCGCGGCACCAGCGCGTCCCCCGGTTCGATCAGCGCGGTGTTGTGGTATGAGTCACTGTCGTAAATATACCAGATATCGGCCGCCAGTCCGTCGCGCAGGGCGCGGGTAAAGGCCCGTGACAGGTAATCGGCCTGGGCCCAGCGACACTCTGGGGTCATGGCGCCTGGACAGAGCAGCGCCCCCTCGGTGCGCAGCAGCAGTCGCTCGGCAATCCCGTAACGGGCCAGCACACCCCGCAGATAGGCCGGGCGCCAGTCCACTCGCGGGCCCAGGTCCGGCTGACCCGGAATGCGCCAGAAAGTATAGGCGTGAAACGAGAGCATGTCAAACGCCGCGCCGGCCCCCGCGACGAGCATCCCTTCGAGGAAGCGCCCCGGCACGCTGGCCGGGTCCTCGGGGCGGTAGGGCCGGTCGAGCAGCAGCCCGCCGTTGAGCACGACGGCGTTGGGGTTGGCGGCTTTGATGGCCGGGTAGACCACCTTGAGCATCT
>Ga0209101_1000563_pt1 | contig 30247 bp, 18 predicted proteins | sample ConPoolayeCmetaG_FD_185481 | JGI IMG/M metagenome (GOLD analysis project Ga0209101, IMG submission 185481) | Hot spring microbial mat communities from California, USA to study Microbial Dark Matter (Phase II) - Cone Pool mat layer C metaG... ...
CTGCCGGGCCGTTTACTCCGGGCCGACTACTGGGCGATGACCAATTTCTTGCGGGCATCGGCAGCCTCGTAGCAGCTTACCACTTTTTCCAGTTTTGCCGCAGCAACGCCATGGATGTGCAAGTGCTTGGGGGCCAACATGCCCAGCACGTCGGGCACGTCGCATACCCGCAAGACGTTGAGAAAGTGCGGTGCTCCGTCTTCCATGTGTCCTAGCGGTGGGTTGCCGAGCACAGCGCCTTCGATGTCCTCTTCCCACAAGGCCGCGTAAGCTGCCAGGACGGCGGCCGCGCCTTCGCCGAGCACGAACACGGGCAGTTTGCCGCCGTGTTTGGCGTGCAGGTAGCGGGCCACAGCGATGATGTCCCACACCCGACCGCCGTCGACCGTCCGACCCAAAAGCGCGTGCGAGCGTTCCACATAGTTGGGCGGATTGCGGCGCGTCCAGCGCGATGTATCCACCCCGCGCGGCGCTAGCAGATAAACCACATCGCCCGGCCGATGCACACTGCGGGCCAACTGCGGCAGCGGCTCCTGCTGATCGGCGTTGCGCACTGCCAAGAGGATGCGTTTCGGCTCGTCCGGCGCTTTCAGCTCGGCGGCGCTCTGGAGCCGAACGATAATGCCCGGTTCGGTCTCCAGCCGAAGGTCGTCCTCGGCGATTTGCTGGGCCAGCTTTGCCGGCTGGACGCGCTGGGGCAGCGGCCGGAAGCTCACGCGCCGCAGTTCGGCCTGGAGCTGCTGTTTCCACTGGGCGAACTGGCCCGGCTTCGGCGGCTCGACCTGGGCCATGGGCACAAAGTACTGGTCGATGGTGCTGTTGAGCTGGTCTTTGGGCAGATCGTCGTCGGTGGGGAAGACGCGAAGCTCTTCGATGGGAATCGGATAGACCGTTTCTTTTCCTCGACCCGTTACCAGGTCTTCCTCGCTGTCCTCGACGATCCGCGGATCGCTTTTCAGATGGATATTTATGAACCGATAGATGGCCTGCCGCAGGTCTTTGCGGTAAGCGTGGCCGCCGATGCTGACCATGGCATCGACCATGTCGCTGCGGCCGAAAAGGCTGTACACGCGCTCCAATCGGTTGATGACCCGCTCGTTGGCGTCCATGGGGAAAATTGGGTCCTGGTCGCTGTTGGTAAACAGCATCGGCCGCGGCGCGATCAGCGCGGCGATCATGGTATTGGACCATTGAAAAGTATTGTGCAGGAACATGCAGTCGCAATGCCCGTTGATCACCCCGTTGGCCACCTGCGATTCGTAGTCGGCCATGCCGCTGACCGGAACAGCCACGGCCACGCGCTGGTCGGCAGCCGCAATCCAGAAAGTGGCAGCCCCGCCGCCGCTGATGCCCGTAACGGCGATCCGCTGCGGATCGACCTCTGGCCGGGTGCACAGATAGTCGATCGCCCGCACCCCGTTCCAGGCTTCCACGCCCGCCGGGGTGTAACCGCGGCTATGCCACCACCAGCGGTTTTCCCGATACGTGCCATGATGGATGCCGGCGATCTCGCCCAACTGGAGCGTGTCGATTATCAGGCACACGTAACCGTGTTTGGCAAACCAGATGCCATGCGACTGGAAGGCGGTCTTGTTCCCGTTACGCCCCTGGTTGCTGTGTCCGCATACGTAAAGAACGGTGGGCAGCTTTTCGCCCGGCTTGATCTCGGCCGGACGATACAGATTGCCTGTGACGTACAGCCTGGGCCGGCTCTGGAAGTGAAGCTTTTCGACCACGTAGCCGTCCCGCTTCAGTGTGCCGGTGATTTTGGGTTCCAGGGGCGTTTTTTCTGGCAACGGCCACAGGCCGAGCATGTAGTAGTATTGCTGTTGATACTCGGGCAACCGCTTCTGCCAGTCCTCTAGCGTCTTGATGCCTTCCAGGAAGCTCTTTTCCAGGGCTATGGCTTCGCGGGCCAGATAGGCCTGGATCATTTCGTCGCCTGGCTCCCCGCGGTCGGGCTTGCCATAGGCTTGCCCGGCAGCTTGCGCACACATCGCCAACGGCAACAACACAGAGGCAAATAGTAGTACTGTTTTCATGGCCGCTCCTCCTCGATCAACCAGTAGACTGAAGGGTCTTGTGCTGGGCTGGGACGGTTTTTTCTTGCAATCCGGAATACCTTGACGGAAGGCTGTCAAAGGCGTCGTGCGCGACTGTTTTTATCGTACTGCGACACCTCCGGCGGCATCACGGCGCAAGCGGTTCAACCACCAGGTTCTGTACAGTGCTGCCGTCGGCTCGGCGTCGGGCGACGACGACCTTTCCTGTGGTGGTCAGCCCCTCGGCCGAAAGCGTCGCCCGGTCATCGGTGGGCAGCAAGGCGATCGCCTGGCCGTCGCTCAATGCCCCGGTAAGTACGTATCCCCCCTTGATTGGCTTCAGCGCGGCAGCGGTTGGCACCTGCTGGCCGGCGCGATGCGGTCGGCACAACAGCACGAACTCCACCTGGGCGCTCTTCTGGGCTGTCGTGAAGGTCAAATGCCATTCGCGCTGCTGAATTCTCTCGCGCGGGTTGGGGTCGTACTGGTCGGTTTGTGCAAAGCTCAGACCGGCAGGCGCAAGTAGCGCCAGCCGGCAAGTTACGTCCTCGACCTCCAGGCGAATGTCGCGCTGGTCGGCCAGCTCGAACTTCTTTTCGGCATGGAGCCAGTACTGGTACGTGGATGGTTGCCGGGCGACCACGCGATCGTAAACGACCACCAGTTCGGGCTTGATGAACAGTATGGTGCGAGTAAAGCGGTCCAGCAATTGGCGGTACTGGCCGTCTTTGTCGCGCAGCATATAAGCAGCCCCGGCCTCGCCGGCCACGGCGTCGATTCCCGGCGTGGTGTGGAAGGCCACGATCTTGCCCTTGGCCAGCGGCGAGCGAGGCAACTGGCCATGACCATCCACAGTGATGTTGTTGACCGAACGGGTACTCCACACCCAGTTGCGATGATGCTCGCTGCCGTACAGGTCGTAATGCCCGCTGCTGACAAGCAGCTTCTGCCCGTAGGCATCCAGGTTGAACGAGTTATTGGCTTCGTTGCCGTGCGACTGCGTGCCGAACGGGCTGGATTTGAAAGTCACTTGCACGTCGTCTTTAGCGCTGCGCAAAGTGTAGTGCAGATATGCCTGTCCTGTGCCGGCGAACAGTCGGGAGGAGGGCAGGTCGTCGGGAGGCCGCGACTGGACTTTGGGCAGCGCGCCGCGGACGAAACCGATGTATCCGCCCACGTCCTGCGGTCCGCCCATCTGCTCGACATACCACTGCCAGTGCCCGTTGCCCGCCTGGGCGGCAAGCTGGCTTACCAGCGGCACGCAGTTGGCGGCGCGGTAACGTTTGGCGCCGTCGCCGAATCCGCCCCCGTTCTTGCCCGGCGGCATCAGGTACATGGCGTAATAGCCGGCCTTGGAGAAATAGGGCTTCTCGAAGGCATTGATGCCCAGGGCCGAGCGCATCACGTCGGCAAAGAACGAGAAACGGCCGATGTAGCTGCTCCAATAGCTGACGCCCTCGTGCCAGCCGCCGTCGTCGTCGGACCATACCGGATACACGTTGTAGAAGACGTTCATGGCGAACCACAGCCAGTCGTCTGCGCCTTCGACTTCGCCCAGGAAGGCGATCGCCGCCTCGCCCAGCTTGTGCCAGGCGCGGTTACTGTGGCTGGAATAAGGTTGCCACAAGTGCCTGGGGCAAAGGTGCCGGTACATCTCGTCGCCGCGGAACTTGATCACCTCGCGGCACTGCCGGCGCTGTTCTTCGCTGAGCAGGTCGTTGACGAACGTGTAGGTGCGAGCAAAGAAGTACACATAGGGCATCCCTGCCTCATCGTTGTAGTGATAATTGGTGGCCCCCTTGGGGTCCCACTTGGCGCAGTCCATCAGAATCCGCCGCGCCAGTTGACCATACTGGGGTTTGCCGCCGAGCAATCGGGTGAAGGCCAGTGTGGCGGCGCTGTCCAGGGCCTCGATGGTGTACAGCCGGTTCCCCCACCAGATAGTCCGCCACTGCTCGCTGAGGACCTTTACATCCGGCGGATATTTCGGCGGCTCGGCAGTCGGCGGAGGCTCCTTCAGCAGCTTTTCGCAGCGGCGGACCAGTTGCTCGTAGCGGTCCTTCATCGGCCCGGCAGCCAACTGCCGCAGCTTGGGCAACTCTTCCGGACGCACAAACAGTCGGGGATGGCTCTTTGGCACGCGAGAAAGAAGTTCCTCGCGGGTGGGCATGGGCATTTTCACCGCGTCGGCCGGCACAACGAATCGCCGCCAGTGGCTCCAATCGGTAAGCTGGCCGGCCTTGTCCACGCCCCGATACCGCCACACGTACTTGCCCGCCGGGAAAGTTCTGGGCGGACAATGCACCGGCAGCCTGATGCCCTCGGCCCGATACTCGATCTGCTGGAAGTTCTCGCCTCGGCCCACCTCAAGGTGCCAGGCCACCAGTTCTGTCTGCGGGCGCCAGCAGAACCCTGGCGGATTGACCGCCGTGGTGGTGCCGTCGGCGGGCCGATAGCCCCACTCGCCTTCGACCGGCGGCCGCTCGTCCAACTTGGGCGCCGCAGACGCCGCAGCCGAAAAGCCCCCCGAAAACGCTACTGACCGCCGTGGTGGTGCCGTCGGCGGGCCGATAGCCCCACTCGCCTTCGACCGGCGGCCGCTCGTCCAACTTGGGCGCCGCAGACGCCGCAGCCGAAAAGCCCCCCGAAAACGCTACTAACGTGGCAATCATCACCCACAACAGCACTGCTGCTTTGAGACGCTTGTACATCTTCAGACCTCCCAACGCGTATGGCCGTGCAACGTATACTTCGCGCGGGGTGAAATGGTATGCCTTTGCACCGACAACGGTGCACTGCGGCCTCGGGGGCACTGTCTATGGTCGCGGATGGCAGGTGGTCGGGTTAGTGGTGATGGTCGTGGTCCGGGATTACCCGGGTGGCTTCGTCGCCGAAAACGCGCGTCAGCCGCTCGCGCAGCATCAGTCGGGCGCGCAACAAACGCACTTTCACATTGGCCTGGCTGATGCCCAAAACTTCGGCGGTCTCTTGCGTCGATAGTCCCTCCACGTCGCGCAGCAGGAAAACCAGCCGGTACTTCTCGTCCAGCTCCTCCAGTGCTTCGGCAAGGATTTGGCGGGTCTCGTTGCGCGAGGCGATCTGCTCGGGCGTCTCGCGCCACTGGGCAATAAACTGCGGATGCGGCACGTTAGCGTAACTGTCTTCGTCGGTCTGTTCAACCAGTTGGGCAGTCTTCTGCCGGCTTCGTTTTCGCAACAACGCCAGGGCGTGATTGGTGGCAATCTTTGTCAGCCACGTGGAAAAGGCCGACTCTCCGCGAAATTGCTCCAGATGTTCAATCAGGCTGATGAATGTCTGCTGTACGACGTCCTCGGCGTCGTGCCGGCGGCCGAGAATCCCAAACGCCAAGCCATAAAGCCGTGCTTCGTAACGACTTACCAAAGCCTCGAAGGCACTGTAGTCGCCCTGCTGCGCACGGCGCAACAAGCTGAGGTCGTCTTCCGCAACGCTGTTCATGCCGCGCATTTTAGCGGCCGCAAAGGCGATTTGTAACTGTCGGTCGCCCAAGCGCATCAAAAATACTGTACGGTATCACACGGTATCACGCATAAGCATACAAGTAACACGCATCGGCACAGAAGCGATGCGGCCCCGGGCAACAGAATCGATCGGGCAATCGGTACAAGGCAGGTGCGGGTTCATTATGGGCGGGGGTTCATTATAAGAGCGGGACTTCTTGCGGGTCACGTTATCTGTGGAGACAAAAACATGCGACTGGTAACTTCTGACGGCGGTTGGAATCCTTATCTGGGCGGGGCGCTGGTCGGGCTGCTGGCCATAGCCTCGGCCTACGCCACCACAAAGTGGTTGGGGAAAACTGCATATCTCGGTGCTTCTACTACATTCGTGCGGGCAGCCGGACTGGCCGAAAAAACAATTGCCGCCGAGCACGTCAGCGCCAACGAGTACTTCACCAAAGAAAAAGTCCGCGTCGATTGGCAGTTCATGCTAGTAATCGGCATCTTCCTCGGCGCGCTGGCCGCCTCGCTGCTAGACAGAAGCTTCAAACTCGAAGCGGTGCCTCCCTTGTGGGAACAGTACTTCGGGCCGTCCATCGCCAAACGAGCTGTAGCGGCTTTCCTGGGCGGCGCAGTGGCCATGCTTGGCGCGCGACTGGCCGACGGCTGCACCAGCGGCAACGGCCTGAGCGGTCTGATGCAATTGTCGCTGAGCGGCTTCGTGGCACTGGCAATGTTCTTCGGCGTTGGCGTGGCTACGGCGAAGCTTGTGTATCGGAGGGCTGAGTAATGGGCACAGAACACATCCTCGGACTGGTAACCGGCGTGATTTTCGGCTTCCTGCTGCAAAAAGGGCGCGTGTTGCGCTTCGACAAGCAAGTCGGCGCTCTGCTGCTGAAAGACATGACCATCTTCAAGTTCATGCTCTCGGCCATCATGGTCGGCATGGTCGGTATTTATGCCCTACAGGGCATGGGAGCAATCAGCTTGAGCCATAAGTCGGCCAATCTCGGTGGATTGCTGTTGGGCGGCGCACTGTTCGGCGCAGGCTGGGCGATCATGGGTTTCTGCCCCGGCACGTCGCTGGGGGCGATCGGAGAAGGGCGCTGGCACGCCGTATTTGCCCTGCTGGGAATGCTCGTCGGCGCGGCCATCTTCGCCGAATTGTACCCCGTGATGAAATCGACCGTGCTGGCCTGGAAAGACTTCGGCAGACTCTCCCTGGCGGATGTCCTCGGCATTTCACCCTGGGCGGTGATCGCCGCCTTCTGGGTCGTGAGCATCGGCATGCTGGCATGGTTCGAGAAGAAGGGACTGTAACACACCGCTGTCAAAGACTCCCCGGCCGATAAGAATTGCTGCTCGCATTGTTCGAGAAGAAAGGCCTGTCGCCAACCGGTCGATAGGGCTGACCGTGCCGAAAAGGCCTTCGGCCGCCTTGGCTTGACAAGATACGACCCCAGCCCGACTTCGCCCAGCAACAACCATAGCGCAACTTCGCGTAGAGTGCCACTGCCGTATGAGCCAGCCCGGGCGCTCGGCTCGGTGGCGCTTGCAGGCATGGCAGACTCCGCCTAAAATCACCCCAGCGATCGGTTATGGCGGACCGGCGGCGCGTGGGCTAGCGTTGTGCAATTGCTAGATAAGACCACAAAATACCGGAAGTGGTTGGGCTACTGGCAACCCGGAAAACGAAGATATTCCGTACACTTTCACCACTTTCGCAATTACGTGGATCTATTTAGCGATGTACAACTGTCCCTGAGCCTCGGCCGCCGTGTGCATCAGCAAAATGCGCCGTGTGCATCCGCAAAATGCTGGCGGAGGACGCTCGATGGCCTGTGCACAGATCGACCTGGGCGAAGTTCCCGACTGCTGGAAGCGCCGTCACCTGCTCACCCTGGAAGAGCTGACGGCCGAGGAAATCACGCTGATCCTGGACAAAGCCAGCATATTTCGGCAGGCGATAGCCGAGGGTCAGCGCAAGTTTTCCTTGCTGGCGGGCAAGACGTGCGTCAACTTGTTCTTCGAAAACAGCACCCGTACACGCAACAGTTTCGCCCTGGCCGCCCGACGGCTGGGCGCCGACATGCTCGATTTCTCCGCTTCCACCAGCAGCCTTTCCAAGGGAGAAACCCTTATCGACACCGCCAAGAACATCGAGGCCATGGGCGTCGATGCGGTGATCATCCGGCACAGCACGCCGGGAACGCCCAAGTTGCTTTCGGAGAATCTCCGCTGTAGCGTGATCAACGCCGGCGACGGTCCCCACGAACACCCTACCCAGGGACTGCTGGATATTCTTACCGTGCGGCAGCGCTTCGGGCGGATCGAGGGGCTGACCGTGGCCCTGGTGGGCGACATCGCCCACAGCCGCACCGCGCGGTCGAACATCTGGGGACTGAAAAAGCTGGGAGCGCATGTGATCGTCTGCGGGCCGTCCACATTGGTCTCGCCGCGGTGGCGCGAGCTGGGGGTGGAAACCTCATACAGTCTGGACGACATCCTGCCGCGCGTGGATGTGCTGAACCTGCTGCGTATCCAGTTCGAGCGGCAAAGCCGGCGGCCATTCCCTTCAGTGCGCGAGTATGCCCTGCTGTACGCCATGGACCGCCAGCGGCTGGCCCGAACCAAACCACACATTCTGATCCTGGCCCCCGGGCCGATCAACCGCGGCGTAGAGGTCACACCCGACGTGGCCGACGGCCCCCAGTCGGCCATCCTCGATCAGGTCACCAACGGCGTGGCGGTGCGCATGGCTGTGTTGTGGCTGCTGCTGGGCGGCCGCTGAATGGTACGCCTGGCAGCAGGCCCGTGTGTCCTGGACCTCTTGGCGCAGGCTCTCAGGCCGGCTGTTACGTTTTTGCGGGCCACTCGAATGCCGCCGCTTTCACCTTGCGGTAGTTCTCATCCAGCCTGGGTTGCAGGAGGATGATTGCCGCGATGCGCCGGGCCATGTTCATCACTTCGCGGGCTTCTTCCGGGCGCAGCGGACGGCCGAGGATTTCATATTCACGGTAACTCAGCCATTTCTTGATGACCTGATAGCCGCCGATGTAGAACTTCCACACGTTCTCGGGGATATTGCACCAGTAGGCTGCCCCGTTCAGATAGACGTCGACGCTCCGCTCGCCCAGCAGACGGCGGAGCGCCCGAGCCGACAGCCCCCGCGCGGCCGCTTCGGCCTCGATCCCCTTGGCTTCCGCTTCGCTGTACCGGCGTTCGACCAGCTTGCCTTTGGCGGGCATCACTACACCGCCTTTGCCGCGATGCCCCCAGCCGGCGGTTATCTTCAAGTCGTCTCCCGATGGGTCGATCGCCCCGCCGCCTACCCTGGTTATCAAGCCGATGGTCTTCAGCAGCGGAGCGATCTTTCCGCTGGTCACGCCGGGCACGTCGGCTTCGGTGTCTAGCAGCGCCGCCACTTGCTCGCCCAGCGCGGCCGATGCTTCCAGCACCTGGCGGCAGTCGGGCAGCGGAATCCGCGGCCAGTCGCGGCGGATGCCGTCGGCGTTCTCGCTCAGGTAGGCCGGGCTGTAGCCGATTGCCAGGGCGTGCATCCAGATCAGCCCGGCGGTCTTCGCGTCGGCGTCTGGTTCTGTGATGCCCAACTCGGCCAGATAAGCCCGGGCAGGGTTGGAAAGGTTCGCGTGAGCCTTGCCTCGAGCAAAAAGATGGTTTTCGGCAGCTTCTGTCTTCTCCGGACATAGCAGCACTGGAAAATGGCGCGCGTGTCCAGAAATACTATCGTAGTCACAGACTTGGTAAGAAAAATAAAATGGCGGGCCTTCGGGGGTTTTGTCCGCGGTGTCGCGCGTGATGAAGAAAGCGTTGCCCTCCAACTTTGCGTGTTCCAGCAACTCCGGACTCGGCCGAGAAAATAGCGGTTGAATCGCGGCGTCCAAGTAGGCATATCGAACGTCCATAGGCTTGAACGGATACCGGACGATTCTGTCTTCGCTGTAAACAACCTGGTCCTTGAGCAGTTTGGCTCGGGTCGGTTTCGCCCGGAACTCCCCCGATGACTTCATAAACGCGGGACAGACTGCGGCGACTTCCTCATCTTCCTTTTCAGAGTCCAAGTAATCCCGCAACTTGTTTAAGTCGTCTTTGTCGATGACGATTAGAGAATTGCCGCGCCGTTCTACTGGCCCGTTGTAATGAGCCTCGCACAGCTCAACCAGTCGCGGCCATTCCATATAGTGGGCCGCGACGTTTTCGGGGCGGAAGGAATAGCGGTTCTCCGGGCGCGGATCGGCCAGCGTGTATGCCGCGTCGAAGTCCTTCGCCTCCAGACTTCGCAGCAGATCAGCGCGTTTTGTGACTCCCCAGAAATGCCGAAAGCGAACAACCGGCTTGTTCTCCCGCTCGGGCTTGCGGACGATCACACAAACGGCCGTACCGACGCGAATGCCTTCCCGGTTGTATTCGGTAGAGAATACGGAAGGGTCGGGCTTGCCATCAGGCGTGAGTTTTCCCGTTTCCCGACTGTCGCCGTTCATGCAATCGAACCAAAGCCTGTCGAACTCGGCAAGGAATCGTTGTCGCATGATCACGAACGAAGGGTCGCCCAGATAGGAGAAATTGGAGATGAACGACACTACGCCCTGCCCACTCATCTCGGCGATGCGGCGCTCGGCCAGCCGAAAGAACCGGACGTACAGGTCATCGAGGTTGAACTTCTTGATTCCCCAGCCGCCTTGCGAAACCGGGTCGCTGAGCTTGTACCGCCTGATCCGTTTCGTTCCCAGTTGATGGTTGGCGTTGTTGCCCGCGTTGTTCTTCTCGAGGTAGTACACTCCCTTGTAGATTTCGACCAGTCCCTGTTCTTCTTCGGGGCTGACGCCGGCGAAGGCGTTGTATGGCGGGTTGCCCAGCACCACCAGTATCTTCTTGTCGCGCTTGACCTGTTCGGCCGCGTCGCGCTCCTGTTGAAGCTCGGCCCATTGCATGAGCTGTTGCTTGGGGCCTTTGGGCGGTTCCCAGCCGGTCAAGGCGTTGGTCAGATACACGCCCACGCGCTCGCCCTTGTGCGGCGACAGCGGAGCGCCTTGGGCTTGCAGCATCAGCCCCAATTGCAAGTGCGCGACTACAAACGGCGCAGGCATGATCTCGAACCCGAAGACCCGATTGATGGCCGCCTGCTTCAGATCGGAGGCTACCAGCGCGTCGCCCCCCTTGTCGCGCAACGTGGCGGCGATCGTCTTGAGCACCTCCACCAAATACGCCCCCGTCCCGCAACAGGGGTCCAAAACGATGACCTTCGGATCGGCCAGTCCGTCGGGCAGATTCAACTGCTCGCGCAACACGGCATCTACCCGGGCCACCTGGTACTTGACGATTTCCGGCGGGGTGTACCACACGCCCAGCGCCTTGCGCAATTGCGGGTCATAGGCTTCCAGGAACGGTTCGTAGAAATACTGGACCGCCTGTTCTTCCTCGAAACTCTTGAAGAATGCCTCCCGGTCCACACGGTTCAACACGGCCGCCGACCAGTCCAGCACTTCCACCAGTTCCAGCGGCCCCAATCGGCTGGGCTTGGCCACTTCCTCGTACAAGGTCCGGATGAACGGCACGTGCAGGGACCATTCCGCGGTTCGCCAATCGAACTTGGCCTCGGGCCGGGGGTTGTCCTTGTGCCAGCGAACCCAGGCGGAGAACACCCCGTAAAAGAGCGTCTGCACCAATGTGGAGCGGAAGAAATGCTCGCCGCGCTCGGCGGTGAACTTCATCCCCAAGGCCTCTTCCAGCGCAGCGCGAATGCTTTGCAAAGCCGGCAATTGCTTTTGGCGCTCCACCCGGAACAGGGCGTCGCGGGCGTAAGACGCCAGAAACCACGCCACGTCTTTAGGGTTACTTAGCGGCGCGGCGTGAAGGCAGGCACGCTTGATGAACTCCACGAACCGATCGCCCATCAATTGCGCCGTGCGGCGCGGATGGGCGACCGTGTTCCGCCAGAAGTCTTGTTCATTCTCGGCCAGGGCGAAGGCCTCGCGCTGTGCCGGCTGGCCCAGGGGGCCGCGCTCCACAATCGCAAACTCGCGCAGGTTGGTAACCAGCACGATGCCATAGGTTGTCAGATAGTTCTGGACCTGCTGGCTTGCGGCAATCTCTTTTACGTCGGGCTTGGTCCCCTTGGCTTCGATGGCCCCGCGCGCAGGCAGTTGCCCGGCTTTCGGCACAGCGTCGGTCTGCCGCTGGAATTGATCGGCGGTGAACAGGCCGCCGTCGGGCAAGCCGGCCCCCAGGTTTTTCAGGTTCATGACGCAACGGACCTTGGGCTTGAGGGTCTTGCCCACGGCATCGAACAAGTTCGACAGTGCCGGATAGTAGGATGTTTCCGGCACGGCCGCGCCTGTGCTGCGTATTTCCTTCAGCGCAGTAAGGTAGTTCTCGAGGATTGCCCGTTGGGCGTTTCCGGCATCGGCCGCAGACAGTGCAGCATCGCCGCTGTTTCGCTTGGCCATAGCGTGCCTTTCCGTTGCGCTTCCTAGCGCAGCGTTAATTTACGCCATCGCGGGGGGTGTGAAAAGCCATCGCTTGCCCGTTTGGGTGCAAGTCGGCTTTTGTGGAGGTTGGCGCGAGCAAAATGCGCGTGGAGTTTTCCGTGTTATCATGTTCGCGTGCTGCGCGCACACGGCGCCACCGTCGGCTTGCCCGGCAGTGGAACGCGCGCTATGGACTTACCACCAAGACACAAAGACACGAAGTAAAAGTACTTGTCCGAAACAGTTGGCTCAGCGGTGGGTTGAAGCGTGCCAGCAGCGATCGGCGTTTTGGCACTTGCCCTACAAACCGCTGCAAACCAGTCCCCCTTGATGTATTTTTCAACGTTCCTTGATTTCTCTCTTGGTGCCTTTGTGTCTTGGCGGTCTCTCCACGTCCTGGTGCGCGGCTAGCCGGGAAACCGCCAGGCAGTACTTCTGGCGGGGGAGGCTTGCAGGGGTTGCCGCCCGGGCGCGCAGGCGCTATCTTTCTAAAAACGGCCGTCTGCGCGCTACAGGGTGGTCCGCGCAAAAGGTTTTCGCATAGCATTCTGGCCGGTGCGAAGCGCGTCGCCCTGGAACAGAAAAAGGCTGTGCGCGCGACTTTACCGCACGGGATTGTGAGGCTTATGACCAGTTGTAGCGTTTTAAAGGTTATCGTGCTGGCGGCGGTGGTGTGCTGCGGTTGCAGCGGGCCGGAGGGTTCCGAGGCTTACCTGGGCGCGAGGGCTGACCGGCCCCCTTGGTACGTGGCCGGCCAGCAGCCGTCGGCCGCGCAGGCAACAGCCCAGTCTGCCGCTCAGGGGAGAAAAGCAATGGAAACCGTTACTGTCCGGCTGATCGGCCCCGACGGCAAGTTGACCGAAGCCAAGCGTGTGCCGAAGCTGGTTCTTTCCGAAGCCGAGTGGAAGCGGCGCCTTACACCGGAACAATATCGCATCGCCCGAGGCAAAGGCACCGAACGCGCTTTCTGCGGCGGACTGCTCCACAACAAAGAGGCGGGCGTTTATGCGTGCATCTGCTGCAAGCTGCCGTTGTTTTCTTCGGATGCCAAATACGACTCGGGCACAGGCTGGCCCAGCTTCTTCCAGCCGATCGCCGCAGAGAACATACGCGAGCAGGTCGATCGCAGCCTGGGAATGATTCGCACGGAAATACTCTGCCGCCGCTGCGATGCACACCTGGGGCATGTTTTTAACGACGGCCCCCCTCCCACAGGCCGACGATACTGCCTGAACTCGGAAGTGTTGCTGTTTGTTCCCCAGGAAAAGGTCGGCACGCTAGCCGAGCCGGCCGAGCGATCCGACAGCAAGCCCAGCGGCAGTGCCCAGGCAGGTCAGTCGGCATCTGGCCAGTTTTCCTCGGGCGCCGTGGAAAGCACGCCTGCGGCGGTAGAAAGCCGGGCTACTGTGGTGGAAAGCTTGGCTGTGGCTGCGGCAAACCCGGCTGACGCGGTGGAAGGGAAGTCTGCTGCGTCCGCTGTCCGATCGGCAACATCGGGCCAGAACAGCCAGCCGGCCGCCGCGCGGCGCGCCGAGGCCGTGTTCGCCGGCGGCTGCTTCTGGTGCGTCGAGGCGGTGTTCGAGCAGCTCGACGGCGTGCTGGAGGTCGTCAGCGGATACGCCGGCGGCACGGCCGATACGGCCAACTACGCGGCGGTTTCTACCGGCAAAACCGGCCATGCCGAGGCGGTCAAAATCGTTTACGACCCCACGCGAATATCATACGAGCAGTTGCTGAAAGTTCACTTTTCTACGCACGATCCCACCACGCTCAACCGACAGGGCAACGATGTCGGCCCGCAGTATCGCTCGGCCATTTTCTACGCCGACGATCAACAAAAAGAACTTGCCGAGGCGATGATCGCCGATCTGGAGGCGGCAAAAGTGTTCAAACGCCCCATCGTTACCACCCTGGAACCGCTGCGGGCTTTTTATCCGGCGGAGCCTAAACATCAGGACTTTGTGGCGTGCAATCCGAACCATCCGTACGTCCGCTCCGTAGCGATGCCAAAGGTGGAGAAGGTTCGGGAGAAGTTCAAATCGCTGCTAAAGGGCGAAGCCGCGAACGACGGCAAACGTTGACAATCGTCCCCCGGCAGTATGCTGGAAGGCCAGCGCTGGGCCAGGCTGGAAGACCAATGGGGGCGCGTCCTCGTTTGTCGTCCGGCGCACTGCGCGGCGCGCGGCTCTCGTTGAACACAATGCCTACAGAGAACTTGCAGACGCTTAACAAGGCCGCCGCAGTGGGTTGGTTAAAATACGTCAACGCGCTGTTTTCTGCATCTCCGCCAGCTTGGCAAATTGAACCAGTTGCTAATTCGGCAGACTGGCAGCTAGTGAGTAGAAAGTTGTGAAAAGACTGTTTGGGTTACTGTTGCTTGCGGTGATTGTCGGCGTTGGCCTGGGCGGAACGGCTACGCTGGTCAGGTTGCGGCTTTATCCCTGGTCGGGCGACATCGTCGGCGGCAAGCAAGACGATCGTCTGCCGCCGCCAGCCGATCCGGAAGCTTTGCCGCGGGTAGTGGTCGATCAGCCCGAGTACGACTTCGGCACCATGGACTACCGCGACCAGGGCCGGCACGATTTTATTTTCCGCAACGTGGGTCAAGGGCCATTGCGGCTTCGGGTGGGCAACACAACCTGCCGATGCACGATCGGCGAGTTGGAGGCCGATCAGATACCCCCCGGCGGCACAGCCAAAGTGACCCTGTTATGGCACGCCGAAGAAATGTCCGGGCCGTATCGCCAGTCGGCTACCATACTGACGAACGATCCGGCGCAACCGAAAGTACAACTGAGCGTTTCCGGCCGGATCACCTCAGCGGTGTTCGCCTCTCCCAGCATAGTGCAGTTGGGGATGCTATCGCCCGAGGAGTCGCACACAGCCGAAGTAGAGCTGGTTTGCGCTCGCAAAGAGCCGCTGGAAGTCAGTTACACGCTCAGCGACCAGTCGATAGCCGAGTTCTTCCAAATTGACATTTCGCCGCTGGACAGCGAGCGGGTAAAGAAGCACGAAGACGCCCAAAGCGGCCTGTTGCTGAAGGTGACTATCAAACCGGGGTTGCCTCTGGGGCCGTTTGTGCAGACAATCCAGCTTCAGACGAACGTTCCGGCAGTGCCGAAGCTGGAAATAACGATAAAAGGAACAGTAGCTGGCGATATTTCGATCGTCGGGGCGGGATGGCTCGATAGCGAAAACCTGCTTACTTTCGGTGTGGTGCAAAGCCACGAGGGGGCCAGCCGTCGGTTGTTGTTGGTAACCTGCGGGCCTTACAGAGACAAGGTAAAGTTCGCGCCGGTCGTAAGGCCATCCAGCCCGTTGCGTGTAACCGTGGGAGAAACAGTTGCCATCGGTGATGGCAAAGTTACCCAGACGCCGCTGACTATCGAGATTCCCAGGGGAAGTCCGCCGGTCAGTCACCTTGGGGGCACTGGGGGAGAATACGACGAGGTAATCGTGCAAACCACACATCCCAAATCTCCCCAATTGCGCATCTTGGTGCGATATGCGGTGGTGGGTTCCACAGCCGCGTCCAAAACTGACAATTGAGGCCAAACTAAAACGACAGCGCTAACTTGCAACAAAACGAAATATCTTGTGTCACAAGGGCAGCTTGCACCACAACAAGCTGTTACCAATGGGCAACTTAGCGCTGTCGCACTAAAAGGACTCGATACCATGCAAGGAAGAACAGGCGGCACTTCGGCAATCGGCAGGAAGTCGTTTGCACGCTTCGCGCGGGGTGAAACGGCATGTTTTCGCACCTTTCGCACCGACAAGCCTGGATTCCTGCCCGCCCGAAATATAACGCTACTGCTGATCTGTTGTGCGCTATTTGGGCTTGTGGCCGGCTGCGGCAAGCCGTCAGCAGATAACCGTCAAGCCGCCGCTGTCGGCTCAGACGACGCCGTCAGCTCCGGACAACCGACGGGCAGTTCCACTGCCGGTACCGGGGTCGGGGCTGTCGTCCACCATTCATCGCCATTGCACACCAGCAGTGACGACGCTTCGCGCCCACCGCTTGCCGGCCCCGGCGGCACTGCTATGCCTGTTGAAGCACGCACCATCACGCCGGGCGGCGCCCACGAGCAAGCGGCTGCCGAGCAGGCCGGCGCGGGCCAGACGGCCCCGGCGGTACGTCCCACCGGACACGCGGACCCTTCAGAACCTGCGATGTTGCCGACCGAATCTTCATTTTCTTCCCCATCACAGATTAGTGAGGGAAAACCCGTGCCGCCCCTCGGCGGTAAAATCCATAGCAGCACAGGGACCGAATTGCCGCCGGCGCGAGTTTTGGACCAGCCCGACACGTCCGGTGGGCCGAGTCGGCCACCTGTGTTGCCCAATCCATTAAGGGCCGATTCGCCACACGCCGCTGGTCAGACTCCTGCGCGGCCGGACGCCGTGGCCAGCCGACCATTGCAGCCCAGCGAATCGCCGACGCAGACTGCTGACGACACTGCCAAGCCGCCGCCCTCGCGGAAAAGCAAGCGCAGCGGGGAGCCGTTCGACCCGATCAAGGAGAACGGGCCGATATTTGTCGGGTGGCCGAAGCCGCAGGCTGCGCTGGTCATAAGCGGCCGCCAGATCGGCTATCTGGAACCGTGCGGCTGCGCTGGCCTGGACCGGATGAAAGGCGGCATGGGGCGGCGTCACACGCTGATGAAGACCCTGGCCGCAAAGGGTTGGCCGGCGGTTGGGCTGGATGTGGGCGGGGTGGCCAAAGGCTTCGGCAAACAAGCAGAGTTGAAGTTCGCCACGGCCATCGAGGGAATGCGCAAGATGGGCTACAGCGTGGTGGGGCTGGGAGTGGAAGAACTCCGCCTGCCCGCCGGACTGCTGGTCTCGCTAGGAGCCGACACACCTACTCAGCCCGGAATGTTTCTCTCGGCCAATGTAGCCTTGTTCGGGTTCGATGCCAAGCTTACCCCACGCAGCCGGGTGTTGACGCTGGGGGGCAAGAAGATCGGCGTCACCGCGGTGCTGGGAAAACGGTTCCAAAAGCAGATCCAGAGCAACGAGCTGGAGCTGGCCGACCCCCACAAAGCGCTGGGCGAAGTGATCCCGGAACTGGCCAGGCAGGCCGATTTTCTGGTGTTGCTGGCCTACACGGCGATGGACGAAGCAGTAGAACTGGCCAAGAGCTTCCCTCGGTTCGATCTGGTAGTGGTGGCCGAAGGGCCCGCGGAACCGCCCGACCGGTTCATCGAGGTCGAAGGCGTCAAAGCGCGCTTCGTCGCCGTGGGCGAGAAAGGCATGAACGTGGTGGTGGTAGGTCTTTACGACGATCCGCGCCAACCGCTGCGATACCAACGCGTGCCTTTGGATTCGCGTTTCGAGGGTTCGCGGGAAATGCAACTGCTGATGGCGGCTTATCAGGACCAACTGAAGGCGTTAGGTTTTGCGGGCTTGGATTTGCGGCCAGTTCCGCATCCTCAGAAACAGACAAACGGGAACTTTGTCAGTTCCAAAAAGTGCCAGTCGTGCCACGAGGAATCTTATCGTATTTGGCGGAGGAGCAGACACGCGATAGCCTTTGATACCTTGGTCAATCTGGACCCTCCACGCCACTTCGACCCCGAATGCATAAGCTGCCACGTCGTCGGCTGGCACCCGACCAAGTACTTCCCCTACCAGGGCGGATATCAAAGCGTGGAGAAAACGCCGGAGTTGATACACGTCGGCTGCGATGCCTGCCACGGGCCGGGCGAGGGCCATGTTCAGGCCGAACTGGGCAGCGACAAGCAACTGCAAGCCCGCATGCGCGAAGCAGTGCGCATCACCAAGGCCGAAGCGGCCGACCCCACCTCGAAGAAAGCAAACTGCTACTCGTGCCACGACCTGGACAATAGCCCGGATTTCAACTTCGAAGAGTATTGGCCCGACGTGGAACATTACGAAGACCAGTAGCCGCAGCTGGCCGGTGCTGGAGGCACAGGGAGCTGAACACGCCACACGCGCTGAAATCAAGTCTTTTTTGCCCACAGCGCCCAACGCCCGCAACCAAATGGAGCGACGCGCTGCGGTCGCGGCCGGAAATGCCTTTCTGCTGACGGCCACGAGGGAGCGTGGCCCTCCAGATCTACTGACAACATACGCGCAGTGTTCCACTGCTGGGCAACCCAGCAGCGCCCCTTTGCGCCGTAGCCTGCACTTGCATCTCGTGCTGGCCGGTCAACGCTGCTGGTGCTTTCCGCTTGCTTGCAGCAGTTTGGCGAAGCGCTTCGACTGGTGAAGCTTCGTCGCGCCGTTCAGGGGTTCGACGATCAGCGCGGCCGCCTCCGGTATCGACTCGATCAGCTTTAGCCCCTTTTCGACCAGACCCTTTTCGACCCCCAGCACGCTTACGGCCGTGGAAAGCCCGTCGGCGGTCGTCGGATCGGGATGAATCACCGTCACGCTTATCTGGTTGACGAGGCCGATGCCGGTACGCGGATCGACGATGTGCGAATAGCGCTTTCCTCCGATGACCACGTGCTGGTACATGTCGCCGGAGGTGGCCACCGCGGTGTTGCTGAGCGAGAGCATTAACCTGGGTGAGTTGTGCGGGGGCTGCGGGGCGAGGCCGATCTGCCAGCCCGGCCGGTCCGGGGGCGGGTCACCCAAGCCGATATCGCCGCCAGCGTTGACCATCGCCCGCTTAAATCCCTGTTGCCGGAGCACTCGCAGCGCCTCAGCCACTGCGTATCCCTTTGCTATCCCGCCCAAGTCCAGGCGCATCCCGGCTTTTTCCAGCTTGACGGTGCGCTGCTGCCGATCGAGCACCAGCATACGGTAACCGACCAGTTCCCGGGCTGCGGCCAGGCGCGCAGGTGAGGGTAGTTCGCGCTGACGGCGGGCACGGCGCCACAGTCGCACCACCGGACCTACGGTAGGATCGAACGCCCCTTCGCTCAGTTCCGCCAGATCAACCGCCCGGCTCAGCACGTCCCATAACTCATCGCCGACCTTCACCGCGGCGCCCGAACCGGCCGACTGGCACAATCGCCGCAACTGGCTGGTTTCGTCGTAATCGCTCATTATGGTATTAAGCTGGGCGATGCGATCGAAGGCAGCCGTTGCTGCCGCACGGGCCGATTCCAGGTCGCTGGCGTACAGCACGATCTGGATGGGCACGGCCATTTCCACCCGCTCGAACTCGAACCGTTCGAGCCGCGGCGTGACGTCTGTTTGCGCCGCTGGTGCGTGCCGGCCGGTGCACAGGAGTGCTACCAGCGCGCTGCAAGCCAGCAAAACTCCGAGCCGCCTAGTCGATCGCCACCGACCGTGCCGCAGGTAAGGCGGATCGTGCCGCAGGCAATAGACAGTATGCGTTGCGGGCCTGTCTGTGCTTACCAATTCTCGTGCTCCCATATATGATTATTTGTTTGAGCGCAATTAACACACCGTCGCAACAGATCGGTCTAAACGACTGTCGCCGCCCAGCGCCCAAACAGACCGATACTCCATATAGTGACACACAAGCGATGCTTTTGCGACTGGCATATCGGCTTGCTACCGAAGTCTCGCCCCGTTTGGCGTGGAAAGCGGCGCGGCTGTGGGTCTTCAAGGGCGCCAAGACGATGAAAGCCTACCGTCGCCGGCTCCGGCGGGGAGAGTTGTTCCCGCCGTTCTTGTTCCTGGCGCTGACGACTGCCTGCAACCTGCGTTGCCGGGGTTGCTGGATTCCCGGCGGAACACCGCTGGAGCTTTCCGAAGAAGACGTGGAAAAGATCATAGCCGCCGGTAAACAGCAGCATTCGTATTTTTACACACTGCTGGGCGGCGAGCCGATGCTTTATCCGCGGCTGTGGTCGATCATCGAGCGGCATCCCGAGTGCTACTTCCAGATCATCACCAATGGCATGTTTTTCGACGAGCGGAACGCGCAGCGTCTGGCGGCGGCGGGCAACATAACGCCCTTGGTCAGCATCGACGGCCTGCAAGAGGATAACGACCGGCGGCGTGGGCGAGGCGTATTTCAAGCGGCCCTGGAGGGAATTGCCCGCCTGCGCCAGCACAAGGTGCTTTTCGGCGTGGCCACCACGGTCACGTCCGAGAACATCCAACAAGTGCTCAGCGATGAGTACGTCGAGCAGATGATTCGCCTGGGGGCCATGTACTTGTGGTACTACGGCTACCGCCCGGTGGGCGCCGATCCGGCCCCCCACTTGGCGCTGGACAAGCGACAGATGCTTCAGTTTCGCCGCGAGTTGCTGCGTTTGCGGCGGCGGCATGCGATAATACTGATCGACACATACTGGGATGCGGCCGGGCAAGCGGTGTGTCCGGCGGCGCTGGGGCTGGGGTTCCATATCGGACCGGAGGGGAGCATCGAGCCTTGTCCCCCTTTGCGCTTCGCCGCCGAGACGGTCGGCCAGCACGACGGCAATCTGTTCGAGTGCATCAACCGCAGCCAGTTCTTGCGGCAGTTTTCGGCGTTTGCCCGCAGCAAGACCCGCGGTTGCGTGATCCTGGAAGCGCCGCAGGAACTGGCCCAGTTCCTCCGCGACTGTTCGGCGCGCGACTACAGCCGGCGCGACATGCTGGCCGAGCTGATGGCCTCCGCGCCCCGGCCGAGCCACGATTTGCCGGGCGAACACATACCGGAGGATCATTGGTTCTATAGGCTCTTGAAGAAACAGTTGTTCTTCGGAATGGGAGGCTACGGCTGACCCCAGCGCCTGCCTGCCCACTGAAGGCTAACGCAACCGTTCGGCCCGCGGCACCCAAGCGCAGCAGTGGCATCCAAGGGCGTCAGACTGCCGCCTACATTGGGCTGTGGCCACTGGTCTGCTACAGGGATTGTGCCGGCCAGGCCGAAATCTGTGAGAAATTGACCAACCGCTTGTAAGAAAGGACAACAATCGTTAAGTTTTTCGATTCATGGTTTTTGTGCGGCGGTCCTGCCGCCGGGGGCGGCGAAAGGGCGAAACGGTGGTTCCTGGGCTGCTTGACAGCCCGCTGTTCCGGAGGGTCGCTAAAGTGGCGGAAGCTATCGTGCCAAAAGAGGCTTTTTTCACCAAAGGCGTCGGCAAGCATCGCAACAAGTTGCAGAGTTTCGAGTTGGCGTTGCGCGACGCGGGCATAGAAATCTGCAATCTGGTGCGCGTTTCCAGTATCTTTCCGCCTCACTGCAAAGTAATATCGGCCAAGGCCGGTCTGGCCAAACTCCAGCCTGGTCAGATAACCCACGTCGTCCTGGCCGACATCTCGACCAACGAGCCGTCGCGACTGGTCGGCGCAGGCGTCGGCCTGGCCATCCCAGCCCGAGGCGACCAATATGGGTACATCAGCGAACATCACGCCTACGGTCTGACCGAACCGAAACTTCGCGACCTGGTGGAAGACATGGCCGCTACCATGCTGGCCACCACGCTGGGAATCGAGTTCAATCCGGAAACCGCCTATGACGAACGGAAAGAGATTTACCGGATGTCCGGCCAGATAGTCCGCACCCGAGCATGCGTGCAAACGGCCGAAGGCGACAAGGACGGGCTGTGGACCACCGTGGTCGCAGCGGCAGTGTTCCTGTTCTGAACCATTGTTCGACTTCCCAAGCCGCAGCGGCCCCTGCTGTCTCCGAAGGCACACTGCCCCCGCTTGGGCGGCAGATGCAAAGTGGCTATTTTCGCCAAGCGCGCATAGGCCGCATGTTTGGAGACGGCTGCGGCATACAGCGGCAGTGCTGTGGGCCGGTCGCGGGGCGACATCCGATTGCCGAAAGAAGCCCGGGTCGGCTGTCATCCGGGTCTGCTACCGAGGCATTTCGCCGGAATACTTGACGCCGTATCCCAGCGACTCGACAGCCGCCGTCAACTGCTCGGCCAATGCCGGCTCGCGGCAAACGACCAGCGCTCGTGGCGGTTCCAGCGATACCGAAACTTCGATCACGCCCGAGACGCTCTCCAAGGCCTGCTTGACCGCCGCGGCACAGTGGCTGCAAGTCATTCCTTGTATTTCCAGGACAAATTGCCGATCAGGTAGCGCCATAGTGGTACCCGCTGCGCCGAGGGCGCCGGTGGGCGCGTCGTAGGTGCGCTTCGGGCCTGGTGCAGCCGGCAGGCTTGCGGCGCGCTTCCCTCCCAGCACTATAGAGCCTGCCAACACCAGCAGCAAGGCCACAGCCCAAAGGTGATCTTGGAGGCAGATATGCTGGTGGCACTGGAGCGTGGAAACTGCGGCCGGCAAAAACGCGGCGCTGTAAATGGCATCCAGTGTCAGGCCGAAAAACACAGCGCTGGCCACGATTGTCAGCAGGTACAGCAACAAAGTGCGCCGGCCGAGAACTCTCCAGACGGTCATCACCGTGGCGGCGTTGGTGGCCGGCCCGGCGATCAGAAAAGCCAGTGCTGCGCCCGGCGAAGCGCCAAGATGAATCAGCCCGGCAGCCACCGGCACCGACGCCGTAGCACAAATATACACCGGCATCCCAGCAGCGATCATCATCAACATCGACAGCACACCGCCGCCGACGTACGGTTGCATTGCGCCGGGCGGAATTATTGCGGCCATTGTGCCTGCCACCACCACGCCGAGCAAAAGCGGCCAGGCGATGTCGCGCGGTAATGTCACCAGACCATAGCGCAACATGCGTATCAAAGTTGGCCGAGCGGGATTAACATCGCAACATTCGGCAGTGCAGGCGGTCGACTTGCCGGCAGTGCCTGCCGAGCCGCCAGCGCCCTGGTTTTCCTCGCCGCTGTTGTCCGCCGCCTGGACCAACAGGCCGCCGAACAGGCCCGTTACCAGCGCAGCAACAGGACGAAACACAGCGAACACCCCGCCCAGCATCGCGTAGGTGGCAGCAATGCTATCGACCCCGGTTTGCGGAGTCGACAGCAGAAAAGCGACCGTAGCCCCGCGACTGGCTCCGTGTCGCCTGGCCGAGGCCGCCAGGGGGATCACACCGCAGGAACACAACGGCAGGGGGACGCCAAAGACCACAGCCTTCAGCACGCCGCCCGAGCGGCCCTTGCCCAGGTGACGCTCGACAAACGCCGGCGAAACCAGCACCGACAGGGCCCCAGCCGCCAGGAAGCCCAGCAGCAAATAGGGCGACATCTGGGCCAGAACCAGCCAACTTTCGCGTGCGATAATCTCGACGTAATACCACATGCTTGCACGCCCTGCCGAAGGCGGCGCACCGCTCCAGTGGCGGATACACCTGCTGGTCAGGCGTTCACACGTCTCGCCGCCCAGCCGGCGCGGCGTAGTACACCCGACTTGGCCAATCCTCGCGACTGCCCTGACATAACACCGCCATAAAAGACCCCGGCCGGGCCGAGCCGTCGCGATGTCGAGCCTGCCGTGCTCTCTGTTGGCATCCGCATCCGGGCATCCGCCAATTGAATAATAGCAGCGGGGCTGCCAGTTTCAAACGTCGATCGGTGCGGACGGTGCGCACAGTGTGCAGTCGTAATATTCGAGGACAGTGTTCAGTCGTAATATTCGAGGCGAGGGAGGCGCCCAGGTTTAGCGGCCAGCATGAAGTGCTTGGACTCTTGCAGTTGTCGATCCGAGATAGAGGTTTCGGTCAACAGTCAAAGCCAGCGTCCCGCGAACATCGCAATCTGGTTGCGGCCGCAAGCCGTGTTAGCACCACAGCGCTAAGTTGCTGTTTCGCAACTACGGTGTTATGCAGCTGGTGCTTTCGCCCCAAGATGTTGTGGCTTTCTCGTAACTTAGCGCTGCCGAATTGGGTTATAATGGGCCCATCTCGCAATAAGACCGGCTATGGTTGGCACAGCGCAATCGGCCATATCCTGCTGAACTTTTTGGTTCAGCAAGGCAGTGCGGTGTGCGCCCGCTGTTTGCGAGCGTGGGCCGTGGCAGCCCGCAACGCTTGCAAGTCGGCCCCCAATGTTTCGCGTGGGGTGAAATGCTATGTCGTTGCAGCGAGAACGCTGCATTCCTGCCCGCGCGCAGTATGACCAATCCTTGATTGCCCACCTTTTGGAAGCCGGTATCGAAAGGTCCGAAGACATGAAAGCACCATCGCAATGGAGTCGCCGACGTTTTCTGGGCGCCACCGGTCAGGCTGCCACAATGCTGCGGGCTGCTTCGACGGTTGCTTCGGCAGCGTTGTTGGGTCCGCTTCCCAGCAAAACGATTAATGTAGGCTGCATCGGGGTGGGAACCCGCGGCGGCGACCTGGTTGATGCAGTAGTCAACATTCCCGACGTAAAGGTCACAGCGGTCTGCGACGTTTATGGGCCGCACCGCGACAAGGGCGTCAAGCGTAGCCGCAACCCGGCCGTAAAGGCCTATGTCGACTACCGCGACCTGTTGGCGGATCGGAACGTCGATGCGGTGATCATCGCCACGCCGGACCACTGGCATTGCCAGATGGTACTGGACGCGGTCAAAGCCGGCAAAGACATCTATTGCGAAAAAGGACTTTGCAGAACCTTGGCCGAGGCCAAGTTGATGCGCGATGCGCTGAAACGCAGCAACGTCGTCTTTCAGCTCGGACACCAGGCGCGCCAGGCTACTTGCGCTTTGCAGGCCAAGCAGCTACTGGCAAAGGGCTTTCTCGGTCCGGTAACGCTAGTGCGGACGGGCCGGTTCAAGGCGTCCGAGCCAGGGCGTCCCAATTGGCGATGGTACGGCTATTACAATCAGTGGGAGCGGCCCGACCCGGCCAAGGTGGCCCAGGAAGTCGATTGGGAACTATGGCTGGGACCGGCGCCCAAGATCCCCTTCAACGAACGCCACTTCTGGCACTGGCGCTGTTATTGGGCGTATGGCACTGGTTATGCCGGCGATTTGCTGTCGCATGAGATGGACTTTGTGCAGTACCTGCTCGGCCACGGCATTCCAGACAGTTGCTGTTGCACGGGCATGATCTCGCAACTGCGAGACGATCGTGAGGTGCCCGATACATGGTCGGTAATTTACGAGTTCGAGAAGCTCGGGCGGACGGTGACGTTCACCGGAAGCATGACTACCGGGCAGGCCAAACAGGCCGTGGAGATTTGCGGTCGAGACGCTACACTTCGTTTCGACGACATCGCGCACAACGTGACCACTTTCCAAATACTGCCCCAAAAGATACAACACCCGGAAGGACCTTCCAAAAGGCTACGAGCCGGGCAAGACGCCCGAGCAGCCCACCCACGTGGCCGACTGGGTCAGCTGCATTCGCAGCCGGGGCGTGCCGAAGTGTTCAACCGACGAGGCCTTCATCGAGGCGGCTACGTTTCTGATGTCGATGGCGTCGTACCAGCAGCAGCGCGAGGTACGCTGGGATGCGGCCCGGGAGGAAATCCTCTGAGGCACGCGCTAACGCCACTGGGACTGTCGATCTTCGCAAAACGTAGTTGACCGCTTGTTATAAGGTTTTTCCGAGCGTCCCGTGTCACCACGTATTGCGAAAGCCAATAGATGTTCGCGCCAAATAGCGTTATCCGGCGCGTGAACCATAACAAGGCGCGTGAACCATAACAAACGGAGGCGAGGTCCGGCCATGAGAAACTGCGCGGGGATGATTGCATTCGTTTTGCTCATCTTGGGCTGGGCAAACGTGGGGCAGGCAGGCCAGCCGACGCAACAGGCCGCTGGCGAAGCCGGCAAGGTCTCTTTGCATTCCGGCGGTCTGCACGGATATATCGGCTTCAGCGCGCCGCGTCCGCCAGATCGTTCCGAGTATTGTGTAGGCATGGGCTTCTACTCGGCGGTTTGGTCGCTGATCGACCAGCCGCTGGCGAATTTCCAGATCGGGCTGGCCGGCTGCTGGATCACCCCGGACAACTCCGATAACAAGGACAAGCCGCTCTGTCCCGAGGGCACCCTGGCCCGGAAGTGGCGCGAGCGAGGCCCTACCTGGCAGAGCGTGTTCCAGACCATCGAGGGCGGGCTAGGCTACTGGGCCGGCAACCACTTCCGCTATGGCCCACCGAAGTTCAGCTTGAACGCCACACCTCAATGCTACGACTATGAAATCGGATCGCCCGGCTGGTCCTTCTTCTACAGCAACGAAGCCTTGCCCGACGATCGGTTGGGCATCGCGCAGTTGAGCAACCGGCTGTTGATCCCGCCTGACGGCCTGACCTTCCAGGGGAATCCGAATGGCCAGTTTCTGGGTTACACCTGGATGGCCTTGCCGTTTACCGATCCGACCCCAGGCGAGCCGCCTACCGGAGAGCAGAGTTGGACCTGCTTCCTCAGTGCTGCCAACTTCAAGGGGCCGATAGCGTATTACATTCCGGAGACGTGGAGCAAGATCGGCAAGCTGTTCAACGAGCCGTTCTTGTACGGGCGAGGACTCGACGCCCGGCCGGGCATCATGGGCGGCGGCGCGATGGAGATCAACACCGTGCCGCGCTTCGACGGCCAAGACAGCCGCGGCGTCCGCTATTCGAGGATTCCCAAACTCCAGTTCCCGGTCGACCAGCAAGGCAAAGCCATCCTGGTGCAGGAGGTGACCTACTACTCGAAAGCCGCGCTGTACGACGACTTCAAGGCATGGCGCGATGGCGGCCCGGCCTGCACGGGACGTTTCGCGGGAAAAGGAGCCTGGAAACCTGTCCTCACCACTCGTACTACTCGCTACGACCAGGCTGGCAAGAAGATCGTCGGCGTCGAGCGCGTTTTCGACACCAAGGTATTCGAAGGCAACGTCTGGGGGCTACAGTGGAGCGACAGCGACATCAGTCCCAAAGGCATTTTTCCGGAGTATTTCAGATGGGAGGGCGACACCCGCGTTGCCGTTTCGGCCGCTGAGGTACCGAAGGAAACACGATTGCACGAGCAGCAGTTCAAACTTGCCGGCCCAGGAGCACCTTACACTTCGCCGCGCACGCCGGCCTGGACGCGGCCCGGCCCGACGCGCGGCCCGTTCACAGCCAAGCTTGCCGACGGTTCTGTGGTAACGTATTACTGGTACCGTTTCATCGATCAGCCATCTTTTCAACAGTACCAGTGGAGCGAGCAGAAAAAGGCGAAGCTCCAGGCGCTGGTCGAGAAAATCCACAGGGCCTGGCCGATCGATCGAGACTACATGCCGCCGCTCCGGCAGGGAGAATTGGTCACCCTCGATCCTGCCCTATTGGTGACGCCCCCTGCGGGCCTTGAAGCCGGTTACGTACCGATAGTCACCGGCCAGGAGCACGCCGGCCACGCGGCCGAAAAACGCTGACGCGGGCGTGCGCCGCCTCTTGCTGTTTTGGCACACAGGCCCAAGGATGCGCTGTCCGGGCTGAAGCACCAAGTTTTTTGGGCAAACACTCCAGCGCTGCACTTCTCTTGGGGCAAACACTCCAGCGCTGCCCACGCAGAGCCTAATCCATACAATCGCCCGCGTGCCCCCGCTGCTATCGGTTGTCGGTTAGCGGCTTTTACCCAGATTGCGCAATCGCTGCCGTAGTTTGTGGACGCAGCCCTCAAGTGGTCGATTAGCGGCTTTTATCCAGATTGCGCAATTGTCAGACTTTTTGCAGCCGGGTATTGCAACCCAGATTCACGCGGTTAAACTGGTGGCTTTTCGCGACCCGCGCAAAAGGCATTTGTTCGGCGGACAGCACTCGTGCTGTCGTCCGATTCTCCGATTGTCCAATTCGGTGCGCAATTGGCAATGCCGTCGGCCTACAGCCGCGCTGGGAAGCATCGGTTCAGGGTCGGTGCCGGCAAATGCGCGCGGCCGAGATGCTTGTTGGACATCGGCCGAGATGCTTGTTGGACATCGGCGGAGATGCTTTCTGGCAATCTGCCGAGATGCTTGTGGGGCACAAGGTTGCGGCTGCAATTTCCAAGCTGCTTGTAACCCCTGGGCGATGCACAACATCTACTGCTGTAACGGGCCGCGGAAACACACTACCCTGCATTCGGAGCTGCATTCGGAATTATCTGAGCAACCGTGCCGAGTATCGTTCAGCCAAAAAGCAGTGGCCCGTTTTTCAGGCCGGATGGTCTGGCACGGCTGCGGACAAACAGCACGGAGTCACAAGGAGTGAGCTGCATGACGACCACTACGCTTGTCGTGTGTTTGCAGATGTGTCTGATTGGCGCAGACAACCACGCTTATGCAACGGCGCTGAAACAAACAACCGAAACTGGCAAACCGTTGCTGGTGATGGTCGGCACGCAATGGTGCGGGCCGTGCCAACAGATGAAGCATAAGACGCTACCCCGACTGGCCGAGCGCGGCGTGCTGAGCCGCGTAGCGTTTGCAATTGTCGACGCCGATCAAGAGGCGGAGTTGGCCCAAAAAATAACCGGCGGCGGTCCCGTGCCGCAGTTGGTCCTGTATCGCAAGACGCCAGACGGCTGGATTCGCCGCAAACTCATCGGCAGCCACAGCGCTGAGGTCGTCGAAAGATTCATCCGCGAAGTACTCGATTCGGACCAAGCGCACCGCACCGGCCCAGCGCCTATAGCGCGTCCGGCACCCGCACTGCTGGGAAGCCGTACTGCTACCGCCGGCGGCGGCTGACGCCGCCTTACGCCACAGAGGGTCTGCACAATTCCGAACTGCGGCAGGCGGCAGCTATTCGATCTCTGTAATACATATTGATAGACCGAGTGCAAGCGGGTCGGAGTTTGGCGCTTGTTTGGGGCTAAACCCAGACGTGCTTGCTGCCAAGGCGGCCTGATGCCGCGTTAGCGGGCAGACGGAATGGACTTTTTCCGCCTTTGCCCCCAAATGGCCCGGCTATCATAAGTCCTGCCCAGACCATCGTGCGGCCCATGGATGTAGCCCTGCCCGCCAACATAGCGCGGCACCGCTTGCGGAGTGCCGCGCAGCATGGCATCCAAGGTAAGCAGTGCCAGCGGTTCCAGGCTGTCGAACTTGGCGTTGACGTATTCTGGGCCGGGCAGGAAAAAGCCCTTGAAGAACCGGCGCCGGAGGATGTTATCGCCGATGCGTCGGGCCAGGTCGCGATACGCCGACGCCTCTGCGGTGCGCCATACCTCCAGCACGCCCAGCAATGCCACCGCGTCGGCGTTGTCGGTCTTCAGATTGACTTGCACGTTGTTGGCCGGTGCGGTTCCCAGGTCGCCAAGTCCCTGTCCGCGTGCGATGCTGCGGGCCGTTTGCCACAGGGTCGGGTCGCCGGTCAGGCGGTGGGCGAAGGCAAACGACCAGAACAGCAGCGATGAGGCCGGTTGTGCCCGAAATACCGTTCCCGACTTGCCGTAATAGCCATCGCGCTTCACCACATAGCCGGTCAGGTCGGTGCCGTCGGCCAACATAGGCCGCACGGTATTGGACTGAGGATCGTAAACATGCTTGGCGCAGGCGAGCAGTCCTTGCCGGGTCCAGGCAAGCAGATCGGCCCCTTCGGTGCCGAGCAATTCGGCCATATGCAACTGTGCAATGGCATTGTGTCCGTAGATGGAATCGGGGTTCAGCAACATATAGCCTTCGCGGGCCACTGCACCAAACTCGGCGCCGAACTGGTTCTCGGCGCGGTCGCCGGAGTCGGAGCCTGTAGGAACGGGCCCGCTGGTTGGAGACTGCTTCTTCCGGCGCAGCTTGCTGTATTGATACACCCCCAGTTGCGTTTCGGGGTGCCGCGCCTTGACGTATTGCTCGGCCAGCCGTTTGGCCCACAGCAGCGCGGCCCGATCGCCCGTAAACTTGTAGAGCATCACCCCGGCGTATATCAGATCGGTGCCGCAGTTGATGAACGTCAACCCCTCGCCCTCGAAGAACGGCTGGGGACTGTGGAACTCGCTTTGCCACAACGCGCCCATCTTCTTGCCGTAGCGCCCGTGGCGATTGAAGTCCAGCTTTCCCCAGTCGAGCACATGGGCGTTCCAGAATGCTTTGAGGAACCGCTCGGTCGCGGCGGGATCGACTTCCCACATCAGCTCATAGAACGGCAAAGAGAACTTCAGCTCATGGCTGTTCTGCTCGCCTACGACCGTGTGCGTTCGCAAGTCGATGAAGCGATGCCCGCCCCAGTACAGCAAACCGCACGGACTGCGCAGGTGCTGGTAGTGGTATGCGATCGCCTGTCTGGCAGCCTGCTTGTATCGGCCGTCGCCCGTCAGGTTGCTCAAACCCACCAGGGTGCGAAACAAGTTCTGCTGACTGGCCAGGTTCGAGGGTATCCATTGCTGGCCCTTGTAAACCCAACGGACCGGTTCCAGGGTATCGACGTTAAGTCCATCGACAAACAACGGGGTGGGCTTCGGTCCGTAGCGGTCGCGGCCGTGGCGCAGCACGTTGTCTGCGAACTGGACGACGGCCTCCAGCCGTTTCTGGTCTTCGGCGGTGCGCGGCGGGCGCTCGGCGGCAGCTAAGCATGTTGGC
>Ga0209101_1000564_pt1 | contig 30242 bp, 28 predicted proteins | sample ConPoolayeCmetaG_FD_185481 | JGI IMG/M metagenome (GOLD analysis project Ga0209101, IMG submission 185481) | Hot spring microbial mat communities from California, USA to study Microbial Dark Matter (Phase II) - Cone Pool mat layer C metaG... ...
GCCGCCTCCCGCGCGGCGCGGCGAATTGTACCGCGCCGCGCGGGAGGCGGCGGGGAAAAGCGGCCCGGTGGCCGCGGCGGCGCGGGGCGGGGCGTGTGGGAGGCAGGGGGCGGTGCGGTCGCCCGTCGGGCGTCCGGCGCGTGCGGGTGCCGGCCGATCTGTCTCGTGGGGCATTCGCTGGGGTCGCCCGTCAGGCGTCCGGCTCGATGCAGGTCCCGCTGCGGCCGGCCAGCGCGTCGGCCATGTGCTCGATGTCGGAGATGATCACGCGGGCCTCGCCGCGGCGGCAATCGCGCAGGAACTCGATGGCGGCTTCGATCTTGGGGCCCATGCTGCCGGGTGGGAACTGCCCTTCGGCCAGGTAGCGGGCGGCCTCCGACGCGGTCAGGTGCGCCACGGGGCGTTGCTGCGGCGTGCCGAAGTCGAGGCACACATGCTCGACGCCGGTGACGATCAGGAAGGTCGGCGCGTCCAGCGCGCGGCCGAGCAAAGCCGCCGTCCGGTCCTTGTCGATGACCGCCTCGACGCCGTAGAGCTGGCCCTCTGCGTCGCGGGCGACCGGGATCCCGCCGCCGCCGGCCGCGACGAGCAGGTCGCCGGCGTCGACCAAACGCCGGATCAGGTCGATCTCGACGACGGCGCGCGGCGCGGGCGAGGGGACCACGCGGCGATAGCCCTGCGGCGGGACGTAGATCATGTCCCAGCCGTGCTCGCGCTTGAGTTCCTCGGCCTTGTCTTTGCGGTAGAAGCTGCCGATGGGCTTGGTGGGGTTGCGAAAGGCCGGATCCTCGCGATCGACCTCGACGCTCGTGACGAGGGCCCATACGGTGCGATCGATGCCCCGCCGCCGCAGGGCGTTGGTGAAGCACTGGGCGATCATGAACCCCATGCCGCCCTGCGTGTGCGCGCCGCAGATGTGCAAGGGCAGGCGGTACAGCTCCTTGGCCGCGAGCTCGACCCGGCGCAGCACGTTGCCGACCTGCGGGCCGTTGCCGTGCGTGACGAGCATCTGGTAGCCGTCGGCGACCAGCTCGGCCAGAAAGTTGCAGGTGTAACTGGTGTTTTCGAACTGCTGCGGGACGTTGCCCTCCTGACCGGGCCGCGAGATCGCGTTGCCCCCCAGGGCCACGACGATGAACCCCTTGCGATAAGTCAGGTTGCCGCTCACAGACATATTATCGGCGGTTTCCGCCGGGCGGGCGAGGGGCGGGCGGACTCGGAGCCGAGCGGAGAGCTGGGTGAGGGGCCCGGCCGGTGGACCGGCGGTGGCCGCCTCACGTCGCGCGCGGGCGGGGGCGGACGCGAGCACGGAGTCGCGCCGCCCGCGGCGGTACGGTGCCGGGTCGCCGACGCAGGCCGCGGGGACGCGGCGGGCCGGTCAGGCCCCTGGCGAGCCCCCGGCGGCGGCCAGCGCGTCCTCCAGCCGCAGACGTTCCTCGTAGAGCGCCCGACCGATGACGACGCCCGCCAGCCCGATGGCCGCGAGCTGGCGGATGTCGTCGGCGTCGCTGACGCCCCCGGCGGCGATCACGGGCACGCGGGCGGCGCTGCGCAGCTCCTGGATGGCGCGCAGGTTGGGGCCGAGCAACAGCCCGTCGTGGCCGATGTCGGTATACACGATGGTCACGGGCCAGTCTTGCAGGGCGCGGGCGACATCGGTGGCGCGGCGCTCCGTCTCGCGGGTCCAGCCGTGGACCGCGAGCTTGCCGACGCGCGCGTCAAGCCCCAGCGCGAGGTGGCCGGCGTAATCCGGGCGGTGCACCATGCGCTCGAACCAGTCCCAGTCCTCCAGCGCACGGGTGCCGATGATGACGCGGGTGGCACCGGCCGCCAGCGCGGCGTCGATCGCGGCCTCGTCGCGCACGCCGCCGCCGAACTGCACCTGAAGGCCGGTCTGCGTGGCGATGGTTCGCACGGTCTGGAGGGTCTCGATGCGCCCGGAGCGGGCGCCGTCGAGGTCGATGACGTGCACCCAGCGCGCCCCCGCGGCGCGGAACCGCGCGGCGACCTCGAGCGCGTCCCGGTCGTACTCGATGACGCGGTCGTAGCGGCCCTGGATCATGCGGACGCAGCGTGTGCCGAGCAAGTCGATGGCGGGGAGGACTTCCATACCACTCCGCTCCGGGGACCGCGCACCGCGGTCCGTGAAAAGAACGGGACGTGCCCCCGCCGCGCGGTGAGCACGTCCTGAGGTCGCCGAGCCAGCGCGGGGTGCTTGAAGGGCGCCCAGCGCCTATCGAGACGGGGGCGGCGCCACCTCGGAGGCGGGCGCACCCGCGGCGGGAACCGGAAGCGACTCGCGCGGCGGAACGACGATGATCTCGACGCGGCGGTTCTGTTGCTTGCCGGCCCGCGTGGCGTTGGTCGCCACCGGGAACCACTCACCCTGTCCGCCGGCGATCATGCGCTCCGGCGCGATACCCAGCTTCTGAAGTTCGCGGAAAACCGTCATCGCACGGTTGCAGCTCAAGTCGAGGTTGTCCGCCCACAGATCCTTCGTCCGGCGGATCGGGTCGGTGTCGGTGTGCCCGAGGACCATGACGAACTTGTCGGCGTAGTTCTGCTGGATCGTGGTGACGACCTGCTGGAGCGCGGCCCGCGCCGCCGGCCGCAGCGTGGCCTTCCCCGAGTCGAACAGAAAATCGGTGCTCAGCGCCGTCCACGTGTACGGCCCCGAAGTGACCCAGCCCTCCGGCGCCTTCTCGCGCTCGCCCTGAAGCATGCGCACCTGCTCCGCCAGCGCGTTGGCCTGCCGCCGCGCTTCGTCGCGTTCCGAGATGGCCCGGGCCAGCCGCGCGCGCAGGTCCTCGTTCTCCCGCTGGAGCTCCGCCACCCGCTCGTTGAGGGCCTGAATTTGCAGATCCTTCGGGTCCGCCTGGCACCCGGCGAGCATCAGCACGCCGAGCAGCCCGACGGCGCCGCTCGACAACCGCCGCGCCACTGTCATCGTGATCTCCTTTTCACCTTTCGCGCCGAGGCCACCCTGCCTCAGTACTTTGCCGTGCTGCCCGATCGGACACAGCCGCGCCCGTCCGACCGTGGGCGCAGGATAGGACGCCCCGACCCCCGATGCAAGCCGCCGCCCCGTCCGGCCGCCCGTTTCGCCGGCCGCGCCGCGCGGCGCGCCGCGCGGCGCTGCGCGCCCCGCGGCCCACCGCCGGCGGAACGCCCCGCCGGCCGTTGACGCCGGGCGCCTCGCGCGCTAGTCTGCCGGGCGAAACCGGCCGCCACGCCGGCGCCGCGCAGAGGTGGTGCGCGCGGGCGCGGCCGCCCGCAGGAACCGCCCATGAAGTCCTTCCGCCCGTACCTCGGGACGCCGCTGTACCTCGGGACGTTGCTGGCGATGACCCTGACGGCCGGCGTGGCCGGCGCCGCGGATGGCGACTATTTGCCGGCGCGTGCGCTGCAAGACGCCGGGCTGATGAAGTACTGGCAACTGCAACTGCCGCTCGACCGGGGGCAAGTCGTGCGGGATGTGTACCTGGTGGACGAGGCTTTGTATGTGGCGACCCAGGATGGCTACGTGTACGCGCTGGATGCCTACACCGGGGTGTTGCGCTGGCTGCAACCCGTCACGCGATCGGGGTACAAAGTCCGGCGCCCGACGCATCTGGGCGACCTGGTCGTGTTCGTGACGCCGGTGGACATCCAGACGTATGACCGCCGCTCCGGTGACGGCCAATCGCGGCACGACCTCCGCTACCCGCCCGGGTCGGCGATCGTGACGGACGGTCAGCGCTTGTTCGTGGGGGGTCTGGACCGACGGCTCTACAGTCTCGAGCTGCCGCACCTGTTCTACGCGTGGCGGGTGGTCACGAATGGGCCGATCACGTCCAGCCCAGCGGTGCATGGCGAGAATGTGTATGTGGCGACGGAGGCCGGGGGGGTGTACGCCTGCACCCGGGCCGACAAGCGGCTCGTCTGGCAGACCAGCGTGTTTGGCCCGGTCAGCGCCGATCTGGTGGTGACCGAGGACGGCGTGTACGTCGCCAGCCGCGACCAGTCGCTGTATCTGCTGTTCCTCGAGACGGGCGAGATCCGCTGGCGGGCTCGGTTCTCGGGTCGGCTGCTGGAGCCCCCGGTGGTCACGCCGGCGGTGGTGTTTCAGTACTGCGAAGACGACGGCTTGGTCGCGGTGGAGAACCGCGTGGTGGGCGTCGAGGAACGGCTGCGCTGGAGACTCCGCGAGGGCCGGCAAGCGCTGACGGTCCACGAGGGCACCGTGTACGTGCTGTCGCGCGACGCGGAGCTGCTCGCGGTGCGCGAAGTCAACGGCGAGGTCGCCGTCCGCATCCCGGCGCCGGGTTTCACGCTCGGTGCGCCGGCGGTCGCGACGAGCACGGTGTTTCTCGCCTCTCCGGACGGACAGCTCTTCTGCGCCCGGCCGCGGAATCTGCCGCCGCTGAAGCCGGAGGACATCGTCAACGCGCTGCGCCCGGCGGCGGAGCCGGCGACCAGGCCGCCGCCCGACTCGGCGCCGCGGACGGCCGGGCCGGCACTGCCCGGGGATCCGCTGAGGAGCGACCGGCGCGGGGCGGCGATCGGCGGGCGGAGCCGGATCTCGCGCGGCTTCGGGTCCGGCGGCGAGTCGGAATAGCGGGGGCGGCCGGCGCTGCCGGAGCGGGATGACGGCGGGCCGCCGGGCGGCGGCCCGTTTTGCTTTGGTGAGGGTGCGGGCATGGCGGCAGCGAGGCCGGTCCGACGGGCGCTGATCAGCGTGTATGACAAGACGGGGGTGGTGGAGTTCGCCCGGGCGCTGCATGAAGAGTTGGGCTTTGAGATTCTGTCCACCGGGGGCACGGCGACGACCCTTCAGAGCGCCGGCGTTCCGGTCACACGGGTCGAGCAGGTGACGGGCTTGCCGGAGCTGATGGACGGCCGCGTCAAGACGCTGCATCCGCGCGTGCACGCAGCGATTCTGGCCGACCGGGACAACCCGGAGCACATGCGGCAGCTCGCCGCGCACGGGATCGCGCCCATCGACCTGGTGGTCGTGAACCTGTATCCGTTCGAGCGGACGGTGGCCGACCCGCGCTGTACGTTCGCGCAGGCGCTCGAGATGATCGACATTGGCGGGCCGTGCCTGCTGCGGGCGGCGGCGAAGAATCACCGGCACGTGCTGGTCGAGTGCCGGCCGGTGCAGCAGAGCGACCTGCTGGACTACCTGCGGAATCCGCACGATCCGCGCTTCGCGAACTACCGTGCGGAACGAGCGCGGGCGGCCTTTCAGCTCACGGCGGATTACGACCGCGCCGTGGCGCGCTGGCTGGGCGGCCACCGGACGGACGCCGCGGACGTGCGGACGCTGCAACGGCCGGGCGTGGACGACGCGGCGCTGCGCTACGGTGAGAACCCGCACCAGGCGGCCGCGGTGCGGCGGATCGCCGGCCCGTCGGACGGTGCACCGGGCGTGGTTGCGCGCGAGGTGGCCGCGGACTCGGCCGGCACGCGGTTGTCCTTCAACAACTACCTCGACGCCAGCGCCGCGCTGGAGCTGTGCGCCGAGCTGACGCGGGCGCGGCCGCAGCTCGGCGCGGGTCTGCACGCGGCCTGCTTCATCAAGCACACGAACGCCTGCGGCGTCGGGGTGGTGGCCCCGGCGGAGGATACGCCGGCGGCGCGCCAGGCGGCCGCGGTCGAGGCCTACCGCCGGGCGTATCTGGGCGACCCGAACGCCGCGCTGGGCGGCATCCTGGCGGTGAACTTCGCGGTCGACGTCGAGTTCGCGGCGCTGGTGCTCGAGACGTACGCGCGTTTCGGCAAACCGCTGAAGGACGCGGGCCTGTCGCACGCGCCCGGCGGTTTCTTCGTGGAAGTGTGGCTCGCGCCGCGCTTCACGTCCGATGCCTGTGCGCTCATCCGCGGGACGTACACGGCGGCCGGGGCGCGGCCGGAGCCGGGCGAGGCCCCGTGGGAGACGCTGGCGGCGCGTCCCGGCGGCCTGCCGCAAAAGGATTGGGGGCGGCGCGTGCGCCTGCTGGCGGTCGGCGACCTCGGGGCGGCGCCGGACCCCGCGACGCTGCTGTACCGCAGCATCGCCGGGGGCGTGCTGATCCAATCGCCGGACGTGGTCGGGCTCGATGAGCAGCAGTGGCGCGTCGTGACGGCGCGGGCTCCGACGCCCGCGGAACTCGCCGACCTGCGGCTGGCCTGGCTGGTCTGCAAGCACACCCGGAGCAACGCGATCACCATCTGTCGCGACGGGATGCTGTTGGGCAACGGGGCGGGGCAGATGAGCCGCGTGATGAGCTGCCGGATCGCGACGTGGCTCGCGCAGGATAACGGCCACGGAGATCGGCTGGCGGGGGCGGTCGCCGCATCGGATGCGTTCTTTCCGTTTCGGGACGGGCCGGACCTGCTTCTGGCGGCCGGCGTCACCGCGATCATCCAGCCGGGCGGCGGCAAGCACGACGCGGACGTGGTCCGGGCTTGCGACGAGCGCGGCGCGGCGATGATCTTCACGGGAACCCGGCATTTCCGCCATTGAGCGGCCCGGGTCGGATCGGCGGGCAGGCCGGGCCTCAGGGCGCGGGCGGCGTGTCGGCGGGCCGGCCGGTCAGCCGGCGGAGCTCCTCGGGCGGCAGGGCCGCGAGTTCCTCGGGGCTGAGCTCGCGGTCGAGCGCGTAGTCGCCTTTCAGCCAGCGTCCGAGGTCCACCCAGCGGCAGCGCGACGAGCAGAACGGATACAGCGCGGGGAGGGGGCCGGCGTAATCGGTTTCGCGGCCACAAATGGCACAGGCATAGCGGGGCATGGCCGCCGGGCGCTCCGTCGCTTCAGGCCGTGCGCGGCGGGTTTCGGGCCGGGGCGGGGCGCCGCCGGCCACGGACGACCGCCGGTTGCTACAGCATTTCCTTCATATACTGCTCGAGCTTCTGTTTGGCCTCGCGCTCGATCTGGCGGACGCGTTCGCGCGTCAGGCCGACCTCCCGGCCGATTTCCTTGAGCGTCATGCGCTTGCCGCGGCCCTCCTGGAGACCGTAGCGGAGCTTGAGCACGAGTGCTTCGCGCTCGTTGATGCGGTCGAGCAGGCGGCGGACGAACTCGGCATCGGACTGATTGAAGACGGCGTCGAAGGGGGCCGGCGTGCGGGTGTCCTCGAGGGCGTCGCTGAGCAGCACGTCGCCGTCGGGCGAGGCGCTGCCCTGAACGCGGGAGCGACAGGCCTGGATGGCCTGCGCGATGGCCTTGGCCTTGCGCTGCGTGTAGCGGCGGAAGCGGGGGCTTTTGCGGTGCTCGGCGATCTCCTCCGAGGTGGGCTCGCGGTGCAGCCGGGCCAGCAGCTCCTTTCGAGCGCGCCGGATGGCCATTTGCTCGCAGATCTCGGCGGTGGTGGGCGGTCGGTCGAGGCGCTCCTCCAGCTCCTGCTGCGCCAGGCGCATCTCCCCGATCTGCTCCATGAGGTAGCTGGGGATGTGGATCATCTGACCCGCGTTCTGCACGGCGCGGCGGATGGCTTGGTCGATCCAATAACCGGCGTAGGTGCTGAAACGGGAACCAACGTCGGGGTCGTACCGATCGACGGCGTGCACGAGGCCGAGATTGCCTTCGTTGACCAGGTCCTCCATCGGGAGGCCGCGGTTGCGGAAGTTCTTCGCGACGGCGACGACGAGCCGGAGATTGGCCTGAATCATGCGGTCACGCGCCGCGGCGGCGTCGCGCTGCACGCGCTCGTACTCCTGGAGGGTGATGCGGCCGGCCAGGAACTGGGCTTCGGCGGTGCTCTTGGCCCGAATCCGCAGCGCCAGTTCGCGTTCCTCCTCCGCCGTCAGCAGCGCGTACTTCTTGATCTGCTTCAGGTAGTCGCCCAGGGCCGTGTCGAGTCGCGAAGGCATGCGTTTTGCGGCCGTGTTGAGCAAGGGAGCGCGTCCTTTCGGCGAGTGCTCGGGCGTCCCCACGGCGGGGGCTCACCGCTCGTATCGACGCGACGCGCAACCGAGTTCACCAGCAAAGCATCTTAGCGGCGTGGCGCGACACCGGCCAGACATTATCAGCCGGGCAGCCCGGTCCGCGGCACCCGCGGCGAGCGCGTCGGCGTTACCGGGCACAGCGGCACGTGCGCCGCGCGTAGCAGCCGCCCGACCAGCTCCAGCGGCAGACCGACCACGTTCGTCGGGCTGCCCTCCACGCGCGCCACCAGTCGGTCACCGACGTCCTGGAGGCCGTACGCCCCGGCTTTGCCCTGCCAGTCGCCGCTTGCCAGGTACGCCTCGCGCACGGCCGGGTCGTCATGCATCCAGACCCGCGTCGTATCGCTGCCGCCGAGCCGCTCCGCGCGTAGGCCCAGGCGCACGAGACACACTCCGGTGATGACGCGACTCTCGTGGCGGGCCTGAAGCTCGAGCATCTCGCGGGCCTCGGCGACCGTGGCCGCCTTCCCCAGGACGCGCCCCTCGCAGACCACGATGGTGTCGGCCCCGAGGACCCAGCGGTCGGGGTGCTGCTCGGCCACCGCCCGAGCCTTGAAGTAGGCGAGGGCCTGCGTCCAGGCCTCGGGCGGCACGGCCGCGGGCTTGCGCTCCAGCTCGGCATACGGGCTGGGCACGACGTCGAACGCGACCCCGAGCTGCGCCAGCAGCGCCCGCCGGCGGGGACTGGCCGAGGCCAGGATGATGCGGTGCGCGGTCACGTTGAGCCCTTCCACAGCGCGCCCGGACGCGTGTATTAGACGCCCGGCGGCGCAACCGGTCAAAGGAAATCGTGTCGAAAGCGGTGTACACTGCCGCGTGTGACGCCGCTCGGCGGTTTTTGAAATCGGACGGGACGCGAGGGCAGGCGAGGTCGGCCATGGCGGACGGTGAATTCACCTATCGGACCGCGGCGGAAGAGACCTGGCGGCTGTTCCGCATCATCGCGGAGTTCGTGGACGGCATCGACGTCATGGCGCACGTCGGGCCGGCCGTTTCGATCTTCGGCTCGGCGCGGACGGCGCCGGACTCGCCGTACTACCGCCAGGCGGAGCACTGCGCGCGGCGGCTGGTGGAGCGGGACTTCGCGGTGATCACCGGCGGGGGGCCCGGCATCATGGAGGCGGCGAATAAGGGCGCGGCGGAAGCGGGCGGCAAGAGCGTGGGGCTGAACATCGCGCTGCCGCTGGAGCAGGTGCCGAACGCGTTCCAGAACATCGCGCTCGACTTCCACTACTTTTTCGTCCGGAAGGTGATGTTCATGAAGTACGCCGTGGGGACGGTGTGCTTCCCCGGCGGGTTCGGCACGCTGGACGAGTTCTTCGAGGCGATGACGCTGCTCCAGACGCAAAAGTCGCCGCCGATGGGCGTGGCGCTGGTCGGGACCGCTTACTGGGGCCCGCTGGTGAACTGGCTGCGGGACACGGTGCTCGGCCAATTCGGCAACATCTCCCCGCCGGACCTCGAGCTGTTCAAGCTCACGGACGATCCGGACGAGGCTGTCGACTACATCTGCAACGCGTACGTGCGATACACCGAGCAGGCCGGGCCGCCGCCCGCGGCCGGCGGTCACCCGCCGCCGCCGCCCCAGCGGATTACGTTCGAGGGGTTGCGGTACGGCGTGCCGCCGGGGCAGACCCGCCCGCGCCGGCCGTAGGCGTCCGCGGCCCGCAGGTTGCCCGCAGCACTTCCCGCAGATTTTTGGCCGCCGGGCCGCCCGTAGGCGTCCGCGGCGCGCAGCGCCGCGCGGGCTGACTGAGTCGCAGGACGGGGCGGACGCAGTCGGGCGGGCGGCCGGCGGCTCAGGGGCGCGGCGGCGGTGTGCTGTCGCGGCGAGCGTCCGGCTGACGGTCGCGGATTTCGCGCAGCAGAGCGGCGATCTCGGTCAGCTTCTGGTTGGTGATGCGCTGCTCCCGGATCATCTCGTTGCGCTGCGCGCCGCTGTCGGGGACCTGCGCCAGGGCTGGCCGAGGGGACCACAGCGCATGCAGAGCCGCCTGCGCGGCGAGTGTCAGTGCGCCGCCGATCAGCAGCGGGCCGGCCCAGTTCAGGCGTGAGCGGTTCGTCGGCATGAGATTCCTCCTCGCGTGTGGGGCCGCGTTCGATTCGGACATCCGGCGACGGCGAAACCGGGCGCGCGGATCTCAGCCTCCACCGGAGCACGGGGCGCGGACCCCGGGTCCCGCGGAGCGCGGGGGGCGGACGGCGCGCCGCGGGTGAAGTGCGCGAACCGAGCCGCAGGCCACCATCGTGCCGCGTCGTCTATCGGCCGGTCGCGGCGCCGCCGCGTGCCGCGCCGCCGCTGCTAATCCGGCCAATGCGTCGGCGCGCCGCCGAGTGGGGGCGGCGCGCCCGGCTGGGCCGCGGGCGCGGCGGACTTGAGGTACGCGTCCAGATTCCGCAGCAGCTTCTCCCGATCCTCGACGCTGATCCGAAAGATGCGTTGCTCCGCCACGAGCGCCGCCAGGGCCCGCCCGTCGGGGTCTGGCGCGGCAATCTTGAGCGTCGGCTCCGAGCCATCGGGCAGTTTGAACGCGATCGTGTAGGGGGCGGACGCGAGGCCGGTCTGCGCAAGGTCGCCGCCCCGGTAGGCGATGAACTCCACCGCCTGAAGATTCGCGAGCAACCGCGGCAGCTCGAGGGCTTTCGCCTGGTCGAGCTCAAGGTACGGCTCCGGAGCGTACTTCCAGGTCGTCCCGTCGCGCGAGAACTCGAGGTCGAGATCCGGACCGCGGATCACGATCGTCACGATCCGGTCGGCATCGACCATCAGCACGCGCGGTGCGATCAGCTCGCCCGCGAGCGTGCGGTAGACGGTATCGTCGAGTTCGAACACGAACGGTTCGTCGTCGCGTTGGGCGTAGGTCGCGCCGTCCACGCGGGCCACGCGCAGCGTATGCGTGGTCGGTGCGGCGGGCGGCACCACGGGCGGCGCTGCGGGCGGCGTCGCGGGGGGCGCATCCGGCGATGCCTCGTCGGCCGGCGGAGTGTCCACCTGCGGGGTGGCGATCGCCGGAGCGTCGGCTGGCGGAGTTTGCTCCTCCACCGCGTCGGCCGGCGTGGTGCCCGCTTCCGGGGTGTCGGCCGGCGGGGCGACGGCCGTCGGCGGCGTGTCGCTCGGCTCCGCTGCCGCCGCGGCCTGGGGCGCGCCCGGCGGCAGCACCTGGGGCGCGTGGACCACGTCGAACGTGACCGTGAGCGTGGGGTGGTGGAGTCCGAAACGGGCCTCATCGACCCGGCCGACGACCTTCGTGGCGCGGAGCCGCGCCAGGTCCGCTAGGAGCACCGGGATGCGGTCGGTCTCCAGCGGCGCATCGGGCGGGACGACGAGCGTCCAGCCGGTTTCGCCGCGCACGGCCACGCGCTGCCGGTCGCCGCGTTGAATGGCAACCCGCTGAATCTGGTCCGGAGCGAGGCGGAAAATGTCGCGGGACCGCAACGCGAGCGGAGTGGTGACGAGTTTTTCGACCTGGGCCCGGGTCGTGACGATCACGGTCGGGTCGCCGTCGCGCTGCACGTACACGGTGTGCCCGCTGCGGGCTTCGTTGCCGATGCGGAGCGTGAGCGGGGCCAGCACGCCGGAGGCGGTCACCGTGAGGGTCGTGCGGGGCGTCGCCAGCCCGTGCTTGACGGGGTCGGCCGGTTCGCTGCTGTAGTCCTCGGCGCGCAGGGCCTCGAGCGCGTCGAGGATTTCGGTGATCGCCGCCGCGTCCACCTCGCCGAGGTCGCCGCCGGCGGCCTGCCAGCGGCCGTCCACCTTCTCCGCGGCGGCGGATTGCCCGGCGGCCGTGATTTCGAGCCGGGTGACGGCGGCGGCCCGAACCGGCACGATCCGCCGGTCGCGCAGTCCCGTCAGCGTCGGCACGAGGTCGTTGACGCTCGCGGTCGTGACGGTGACGACCCACGGCTGATCGGCCAGTCGGGCATAGCGTTGATCGGCCTTTAGACCGGCGGTGCCGCCGACGACGAGCCCGAACGTGCGTTGCACGGGCTGGGTCTCCGGCGGGGGCTCGCCTTCGGGCTGCGTGGCCGGCGGCGGCGGGGGCTTGGTCTCGGTCGTCACGGTGAAGGCCAGGAAGGCCGGGTCGAAGCCGAAGCCTCCGTCGGTGTCGTTGTCGGCGACGAACGTCTCGGCCCGCAGATTCGCGAGTCGCGTCAGGAGGGTGCGAACCTTCTCGCGGTCGGCCGGCGCGCGCACCGGGCTGTTGAGGATCCACTCGTTGTCCGCGCCGCGGGTGAGGTCGTACGTACGGCCGCCGTGGCGGATGACGGCCGCCACCACGTCGTCCGCGCGGAAGGAAGCCAGCCGCTTGGAGCGGTATTCGGTGGGATCCTTCTTGATGACCTGCGCCAGGTCGCGCTGTCCGACGTAGATGGTGCTTTTGCCGGCCACCCGGACGTACGTGTCGGTGGACATCACGGCCTTCCGGCCGATCTCGACGCGCACCGGCGTGCCGTTCTCGGGCGTGAGCACCACCGCGGTCGCCGGCGGGTCGAGGCCGGCGTCGGAGGCGGTGGGTTGCCCGGCCGCGCCGGGTTCGAACTGGGTGACGGCCTGCAAGTCGGTCAGCGCGCGGACGACGGCCATGACCTGAAAGCCCTCGGCCGGGACGCTGAGGGGCGCGACCATGTTCCACTCGGCCGGAGTGAAGCTCGGCGAGCCGGGCGGCGGGGGAACGCGCTCGAAGACGAGGGCGGGCTGGCCGGGGCGCTCGATCTCCACGCGGGCGACCTTCTCCGCGTCGAGGGGCGGGTCGAGCACCTTCTTGAGCGGCTCGGGGGTGTCCGTGGCGCGGGAGGGCCCGGTGGCCTCCCGGCTGCCGTGCGGCGCGAACAGCCAGATCAGGCCGGCCGCGACGAGCAGGGCGAGCAGGATGCCGGTCGTTTTGAGGTTCATCGGTTACCTCCGGCGGAAGAGCCAGACGCCGCCGCCGACCACGAGGGCCAGGGCGGGCCAGATGCCGACCATGAAGATGCGCCAGAACCGCAGCCAGGCGTCGTCCTGGAGCCGGCTGAGGCGCGGCACGTCGCTGCCCCGGACGCCGACGGAGATGCGATTCGCGTCGTTGGTGATCCAGTGCAGGGCGTTGAGGAACAGGTCGGCGTTGGCGGGGTAGAGCTCCACGGCCGCGAGAGCGCTGCCGACGATCGCGAGGGTGCGGGCCGCGAGCAGGTCGTCGGACGCGAAACCGACGCTGCCGAAGGCGACGAGCCGGCGGCCCTGACCGTCGACGGCGGCCACCGCGATGGGGAACGGCGGCGCGAGGTCCTCCGCCGCCCGCTCCGTGCCCTGGCGGGTGCGGAGATCCTCCTGGAGCCGCATCACGTCCTTCACGGCCCACACGTCGGCGCTGCGTTTGACCTCGATCAGCGGGAAGTGCTGCACGCCCGCGGGCAGCGACGTGACGGGCTTGAGCGGGCAGACGCGCTCGAAGCCGCCGGGTGTGGACTGAAGCGGGCGCGTGATCTCGTGGTCGGAGAGGCGCGTGCGCCCGGTGTCGAGCAGCAGCGCGTTGCGCGGCGGGAAGTAGAGGTTCCCGTCCGGTGTGGGCAGAAAGTGCAGCGTGATGAAGTCGGTCAGGGGGTCGATGCCCCACGTGTTGCGCAGGTAATCCGCGAAGGCGTACGGGCTGGGCGGCGCGAAGGGACCGGGCGGCTCGGACCAGCCGGTCAGGAAGACGGCGCCGGCGCTCTGCGCGATCGCGTCCGTGATGATCTTGACGTCCTCCGGGGTGATGCTCTGCGGCGGCATCGGCCGGCGGGGGTCGGGTTGCGGCGGCGGGGCCGGCGGCAGGACCACGTACACGGTGCGCGTCGCGCCCTCCACGGTGGGCGGGCTTTTGGCCGTCTGAACGTCCCAGTCCTCGGTCAGGAAGTTCTGCTTGCCGAGCAGCTCGTTGAGCTGGCCGTACGGCGCCCGCGGGAGCTGCCGCATGTTCAGGTTGACGTTCGAGAAGTCGGGTACGATGGGCGAAGGGCCGCCGTGCCGCGTGAAGATGACGGCGGTCCGATCCTTCTGCGTGAGCTTGAGGATGGCGGAGGAGATGGCCTGCTCGCCGGCGAACTCGCGGGGGTCGCCGTCCGGCGGCAAGGGGGCGTTGTTGTCCATCCGGAACGGCCAGACATCCTGATACGTGAGGGCCTCCGCACGCTCGCCCGTCTCGACCAGCACGACCGGCGCCGTCGCCCAGCGGCTCAGCGTGTCGCCCAGCTCCTCCAGCTTGAGGCGCTTGAGGTCCTTCGTGCGGTCGAGCCACGCGTTGGCATCGGGCAGCAGGCCCCGGTAGGTCGCGTCGAAGCGCTGCGCCACGCCGAGCGTGTCGGCATCGACGCCGCGCTCCGGACGGGCCGCGTCCCGGGCCCAGTCACCGAACACGTTGGCGAACGAGGTGAAAGCTTGCACGAAGCTGCGGGCGGACTCGACCGCGCGGCCGTAGGCCGGGAGGTCGCCCGACAGGGCCGCCTGCACGTCCTCCTCGGTCGCCGCCGCCGTGCGGAGGAGGCGCTCGACTTCGCGGTTGATGTCCGACAACGGGGTGGCGCGCTGGTCGGGGCGGGCCTGCAACTCGCGCCGGAGTTCGTCCTGCTGCGCGGTGAGCGTTTCGCGCAGCCGGCCGGCCAGTGTCGTGAAGTCCGCCAGCGCCGTCTGGTGGGGCTGGGCCTCGTCGGTGTAGGCCTTCAGACCCTTGAGGCGCTCGACCACGGCTCGGATGCGGCCGGTGTCGGCCATCGGATCGACGAGCTCGGCGGTCACGCGGCCGCCACCCGCGGCCTCATAGAGCGCCAGCAGATCGCGCATCATGTTCTGGCGCTTCTGGGCGAGGGTGTCGTACTTGCTGAGGACGGTGTACAGCGCCGTGATGCGCACCGGCTGATCGAGGCCCTTCAGGAGCTGCCGCGTGCGCGGTGTCAGGCTGTTGGCGCCGGTGCGGGTCAGGTCCGCTTGACCTTTGAACCAGCCCTGGGCAAAATACACGGCCGCCACGACGACCAGGATCGCGATGACGATCTGGAGGCCGACGTTGGTGCCGTAGAAGACTCGCCGGCGGGCCACGCTGGTGGTGCCGTTTACCGCCATCGCCGCGACTCCACAACTTTGACCGTCAAGAACACGAACAGCGCTGTGGCGCCGACGAAGAACGTCACGCCGTCGGTGGTGATCAGGCCCTTGCTGAAGTCATCGAAGCGCCCGATCACGTTGACCTGCTGGAACACTTGCCGCCAGACGCCTTCGACCTGCCGCACGACGAAGAACGCCAGGCAGGCGAACAGCAGCAGCGGCACCCACCCCAGAATCCAGGCCACGACCTGGTTGGCCGTCAAGCTGCTGGCGAAGACGCTGAAGGCGGAGAACAGCGCCCCAATCAGCACGAGTCCCAGGTACGTCGCGGCGGTCGCGCCCCAGTCGGGGTCGCCATAGAAGCCCATGAGCACGACGTACAGCAGCGTGGTGGCCAGCATGACCAGATAGAAGACCAGGGCCGCCAGGTACTTGCCCATGACCATTTGGAAGTCGCTGAGCGGCGCCGTCATCAGCGTTTCGATCGTGCCGCTGCGGTACTCCTCGCTGAGCATCCGCATGCTGATCGCCGGGACGATCACCGTGAGGATCCAGGGCGTCCAGAAAAACACCTCCCGCAGCGTCGCGGGCTTGCCGGGGGCGAACGTGTCGGTCCACCACACGCTCACGCCCGTGATCAGCAGGAACCCGGCGATCACGATGTAGCCGATCGGCGAATAAAACAGCGCCAGCAACTCGCGCTGCATCACGGCCTGGATGTTGCGCATGCGCACCTCCACCCAATCGCATCCAACGCAGCGTTGTCAGTCCCGTGCGGCCGGGCCGTTGTGCCCGCGGGCCCCGGCCACCATCTTCACGAAAAACTCCTCGAGCGAAGCGACCTCGCGCCGCAGCTCGCGCAGCGCCCAGTGCTGCGCCACCGCCAGATTGAAGACGTCCTCCCGTACGTCGCGCCGCGCCGCCACCGTGAGCCGGCACCAGCCGTCGTGGGTCGCGGCCTGCACGTCGGTCACGCCGTTGAGCCTGCGGATGTGGTCGGCCACGGCCGCCTCCGGCGCGCGGACCTCGACGATCAGGTTGGTTTCGCTGGTGATGCGCTCGCGGAGTTCCTTCGGCGTGCCCTGCGCGACGAGTTTGCCGTTGTGAATCATGATGATGCGCTGACAGGTGGCCTCGACTTCGGGCAGGATGTGGCTCGAGAGGATCACGGTGTGGTCGGCGGCCAGGGCGCGGATCAGGGTACGCGTCTCGCGGATTTGCGTCGGGTCGAGACCCACCGTCGGTTCGTCGAGGATCAGCACCTTCGGATTGTGGAGCAGCGCGTCGGCCAGCCCCACCCGTTGGCGGTAGCCTTTTGAGAGCTGCCCGATCGGGCGGTCGAGGACGTCCCCGAGCCAGCATTTGTCCGTCACGCTCGCGATCGCGGTTTCGCGGGCGGCGCGGTCCAGGCCGCGCAGCTTGCCTCGGAAGCGCAGATATTCGCGAACGCGCATTTCGTGATACAGCGGAACCGATTCCGGGAGGTATCCCACCGCGGACCGCACCTTCATCGACTCGGTCAGCACGTCGTAGCCGGCCACCCGGGCGGAGCCGGACGTGGCGGGCATGTAGCAGGTGAGAATCCGGAGGGTGGTGGTCTTGCCGGCGCCGTTCGGGCCGAGGAAGCCGACAATCTCGCCGGCTCGCACGTCGAACGAGATGTCGTCGACGGCCGCCCGGTTGCCGTAATATTTCGAGAGGTTGCGGACTTCTATCACGATCGTCCTCCCGCCAACGGTCGGAGGGGGGCCCGCGGGCCCGCCCCCAGACCCTGCGCTGCAAGGGTCGCGATTCTATGAGCCGCGCGGGGGGTGTCAAGAACGTCCGCGCCGTGCCCCTCGCGTCCGTCGCCCCCGGCCCAGCACGGCTCCGGCCATGGGTCGAGCGCCCGACGGACATCGTGCGGCCGGTAGCGACGTCGTCGAACGCCGCACCGCCCTTTGCCGCCGCCCAGGTGCCGGTTAGACTCTTCTCGGAGCCACTCGTTTCCCCGACGGAGTCCGGTCCATGAACGGAGTGCCGCGCGTCGCCCGTCCGTGCGCGCTGTTTTCTCGCGCGCTGACCGCTCTCGTGGCCGTCGTGGTCGCTGCCACGGCCCCCGCCGGGTCCGCCGCGGCTTCGACCCGCGCTGCGCCTGCCACCGCCAGCAGCGCGTCGGGGCGTCCCGAGAGCGGCCCGGTTGGGGGCGCAACACGGGCCGCCTCCGCGTCGACGTCCCAGCCCGCGGCAGCGCCGACGTCGCAGCCTGTGGCAGCAGCGACGACCCAGCCCGTGGGAGCAGCGACGTCCCGGCCCGTGGCCGCACCGAGGTCGCAGGAAGCGGTGGGCTTCGATCCGGAGGCCTACCTCGAGCACGTACGGTACCTCGCGAGCGACGAGCTGGGCGGGCGGGAGCCGGGGTCGGCCGGGATCGAGCTGGCGGCGGAGTACATCGCGCGGCAGTTCGAGCGTTTCGGTCTGCGGCCGGCGGGGTCCGATGGCACGTACTTTCAGCCGTTCACGGTGCGGCGGGGCAAGAGGCTGGACGACAGCGAGGCCGCGTTGGAGGTCGGCGGGCTGGACGGGACGTGGACCGTCCGGAAGGATTGGATTCCGCTGCCGTACACGCTTCCGTATAACGTGGAGGCGCCGCTGGCGTTCGCGGGCTACGGCATTGACGCGCCGGAGTTCGAGTGGAACGACTACGAGGGGTTCGATGCGACCGGGAAAGCGCTGCTGATCTTCCGGTACGAACCGGCGGCGGGCGACCCGGACGCCCGCTTCGGCGGCCAGACGCCGTCGCGGCACGCGATGTTCCGCCGGAAGGCCCGCGTCGCGGCCCGCGCCGGGGCCCAGTGTCTGCTGGTCGTCAATCCGCCGCTGCGCGAGGGCGATGATGCGCTGGTGGCGTGGCAGCCCGAGGCGACCGAGCAGACCTTCGAGATGCCGATGATCCACGTCTCGCGCGCGCTGGCCGACGCGCTGGTGCGGAAGGCGGGCTTGCCGCCGCTGGCCGACCTGCAACGCCGGCTGGACGAGGACCGCAAGCCGCTGTCGGCGGACCTGAAGGGACTGACGCTGCGGCTCAAGATGGGCGTCACGCCGAACCGCATCCCGGCCCGCAACGTCTTGGCGCTGTTGCCCGGCGTCGGCAGCACGGATGAAACGCTGGTCGTCGGCGCACATTACGATCACCTCGGCACGCGCCCGGCCCCGACCAGCGGCGGCGATCCGGTCATTTACAACGGCGCCGACGACAACGCCTCGGGCACGGCCGGAGTGCTCGAGCTGGCGCGGGTGCTCGCCGCGACCGGCGGCCTGCGCCGCAACATCCTCTTCATCGCATTCAGCGCCGAGGAGCTGGGCCTGCTCGGCAGCACGCACTGGGTCGAGAACCCGACCGTGCCGCTGGAGCACGTCAAGGCCATGTTCAACTTCGACATGATCGGGCGGTTGGAAGGCAAGGAAGTGACCCTCTACGGACAGAGCACGGCCGCGGAGTTCGCCGCGCTGCTCGAGGCGGCGGCGGCGAGCACCGGGTTGACGTTCCGCGCGGCCCGCGGCGTGCCGGGCATGAGCGACCACGCCCCGTTCCACCGCCGCGGCATTCCGGTCCTGTTCGCGTTCACCGGCGTGCACAAGGACTACCATCGGCCGGAGGACGACTGGCAGCGAATCGACGCGCCGGGCGCGGTGCGCATCCTCGAACTGTTCGCCGAGATCATCCGCAACGTCGCGAACATGCCGAGCGGCCCGACGTTCTCGGCCGCGGCCGCGGGCGAGCCGATCGACATGCCCGGAAAGCAGCCGGCGATCGACGAGGCGCGGACGGAGGGGCCGCCGGACGGAAATGCGGGGCGGACGCCGCCCGGGGCACCGGCGACGCGGCCGGCGGGCGAGGCCGAAACGCGTCCGAGCGACGACGGCGAGCCGCGTCAGCCGGAGCGGCCGCGCGTGCGCCTCGGGATCGTGCCGGACCTGGCGGGCGGCGCGGAGCCGGGCGTGGTCGTGCAGGGTGTGATGGAGGGGAGCCCGGCGCAGGCGGCGGGCATGCGCGAGGGCGATCGGATCATTCGCATCGGCCCGCACACGATCACCGACATCTACAGCTACATGGATGCGCTGCGGGATCACCAGGCGGGGGACGTCGTCGAGGTCGTGGTCGTGCGGGACCAGGCCGACAAGGCCGTGGTGACGCTGAGGGTCACGCTGGCGGCGTCCGGGCCGCGACGCCCGACGGAGTAGTCCCGAGCGGCGGCAGGGGCGTGACGGCGGCGTTTTCCGCCGGGTCGGCGACCGGCGCGAACTCCGGCACGCCGCACGCCACCGCCAGGGCGCGGAGCTGCACGCGGCGCAGGGACTCGTCGGCGAGGTTGGCCATGCGGCCGAAGATGTACGCCCGGCAGACCTGGACGTGGTACAGCGGCTGGCCGCTGGGGCCGGCGGCCCGGACGAGGTCGCGCTGCTGGCGGAGCCAGGAGAGGGAGCGGCGGAACCACTTGGCGGCCTCGTCGGGGGTCATGAGTTCCTGCGCGATGGCGAGCATGGCGGTCCTCCCCGCGGCCCGGGGGGTGCGGGCCGTCAGAAAGAGGGTAGCCGCGCGGCGGACCGCTGTCAAGATTGTCTAGAAAATCTCACGCGGCGCGGCGGACGGGACGTCGGGCCGGAGCTGTGAGAAACACACAGCCGGGCGGGGCGCGTGGCGTTCGCGGCCGGAGACGGTATCATCCGCGCCGCGCTGCGCGGTTGCGGAGCCGGGCGCGGCCGCCTAGACTCAGGTCGCAAAAATGGAACGCGATTGGTCCCATATGATGCTCGCGGCGGCCGAATTCGCCAGCGTCGCGATCCTGCTCGGGGTGTCGATCGGGATTGCCGCGGCGATTCTCGTGCTGACCCACCTGTTGGGTCCGCGGCGCCGCGGGGCGATCAAGGAAGGCACGTACGAGTCGGGGATGGAGCCGTTCGGCGATACGCGTCGGCGGTTCAATGTGCGTTTCTATCTGGTGGCCGTCCTGTTCCTGCTGTGTGATGTCGAGCTGATTTTCCTCTACCCGTGGGCGTTGCTGATTCCGCGGGCGGCGGGGAGCGCGGACGCGGCGCAGGCGGCGTGGGCGCAGGGGCTGGCGGACGCCGGTTACGGGCCCCTGTACCTGTTCGGCGCGGGCGGCGTGTTTCTGGCGCTCCTGCTGCTCGGGCTCGTCTACGAGTGGCGGCGCGGAGTGTTCCAATGGACCTGAGACGCAGAATCGAGATCGGCAGTGGGCACCCCGGCGGTGAGGTCGCGCTGACGCGTCTGGATTACGTCGTGGACGCGGTCAAGAAGCACGGCCTCAACTGGGTGCGGCGGAACAGTCTCTGGCCGATGCCGTTCGCCACGGCCTGCTGCGGGATCGAGCTGATGGCGACCGGCGCGAGCCGCTACGACATCGCCCGTTTCGGTGCGGAGGCGATGCGGTTCTCGCCGCGGCAGTGCGACCTGCTGCTGTGCGCGGGACGCGTCGTGATGAAGATGATGCCGGTGCTCCAGAAGATTTATCTCCAGATGACCGAGCCCAAGTGGGTGATCTCGATGGGCGCCTGCGCGTCGACCGGCGGCGTGTTCGACACGTATGCGGTCGTGCAGGGCATCGACCAGTTCCTGCCGGTGGACGTGTACGTCCCCGGGTGTCCGCCGCGGCCGGAGACGTTGCTCGAGGGCATCATGCTCATCCAGCAGATTGTCACGGAGCACGGCGTGAAGGGGGCGCGGGCCCGCGGGCGCGGGCTGGGGCTGGTGGCGCAGCCGCCGCGGCAGCCGGTCGAGTTGGGTGCGGGGTTTGCTCTGGCGGCCGGAGGGGCCGGCAGCGGAAACGGCGGGCGGCATGGCCACGCGTGACGCCGTTGCGGCGCTCCAGGAGCGGTTTCCCGAGCTGGACCTGGCGCCGCGGCCGCTGGTGACGTACGCGGACGGGCGGGCGTCGGATCAGTTGTGGGTGCGCGTGCCGGCGGAGCGCTTGGTGGAGGTATGCCGCTTTCTGCGGGACGACCCGCGGACGCGGTTCGAGCAGCTCTGCGACCTGACGTGCCTCGATTATCTGAACTTTCCCGGCGCGACGGACCGGTTCGGGGTGATCTACTCGCTGCTGAGCCTGACGCACAACCACCGGCTGTGGCTGAAGGTCTTCGTGAACGATCCGGATCCGGCGGTGCCGTCGGTGACGGGGATCTGGCGGGGGGCGGAGTGGCCGGAGCGTGAGGTGTACGACATGTTCGGGATCCGTTTCACGGGGCATCCGGATCTGCGGCGGATCCTGATGCCGCAGAATTTCACGGCGTATCCGCTGCGAAAGGACTATCCGCTGACGGGGCGCGGCGAGCGTGAGGACTTCGCGGTGGTGACGCGCGACAGCGCTTAGCGGGCGGGCGAGCCGCGGACGTTGGAGCGAGGCGCAGCGATGCCAGTTTCCTACGATTTGATGAAGCCGACGACGCTCACCCGGGAGGAGGGCGCGGAGGACCGCTGGACGCTCAACTTCGGCCCGCAGCACCCGGCGACGCACACCACGCTGCGGCTGGTGCTGGAGCTGGACGGCGAGCGGGTCGTGGATGTGACGCCCGACATCGGGTTTCTGCACAGCGGGTTCGAAAAGCTGGGCGAGCACCTGGATTACAACCAATACGTGGTGGTCGTCGAGCGGATGAACTACGTCTCGCCGATCAACAACGACCTCTCGTGGCATGCGGCGGTCGAGAAGCTGTTCGGGATCGAGGTGACGCCGCGCTGCAAGGCCATCCGCACGATCCTCGGCGAGCTGGGCCGGATTCAGGACCACCTGCTGAACATCGGCTGCTCGGGGCTGGACCTGGGCGGGTTCACGGCGTTTTTGTACGGCTTCAACGAGCGGGAGCAGATCTACGACCTGATCGAGCAGATCAGCGGGTCGCGGTTCCACCCCAGTTACACGCGGGTCGGGGGGCTGGCCCAGGACGTGCCGCCGGGCTGGACGGACCGCGTGCTGGACTTCGTGCGGAACCGGCTGCCGCCGGCGCTGCGGGACGTGGAGACGCTGCTGCTGCGCAACCGGATCTTCATCGAGCGGACCAAGGGCATCGGCGTGATCAGCCGCGACGATGCGATCAACTGGTCGCTCACCGGGCCGGTGGCGCGGGCCAGCGGCGTGCGGCGCGACCTGCGCAAAGATGAGCCGTACTGGTGCTTCGCCGACAACTGGGACGGCCGCGGCGCGCCCGCGGTGCCGTTCAAGGTGCCGATCGCGACCGGCGGCGACGTGTATGCGCGGTTTCTCGTGCGACTCGAGGAAATCCGCCAGTCCTGCGCGATCATCGAGCAGGTCGTGCGGATGCTGCCGGACGGTCCGATCAACGCGGCCCCCGACGCCCAGGTGACGCTGCCCAACAAGAAGGAGATCTACTTCTCGATCGAGGGGCTGATCCACCACTTCGAGAAGATCATGAGCAACCGGGGCTTCCGGCCGCCGGTCGGCGAAGCCTACGGCGCGACCGAGACGGCCAACGGCGAGCAGGGCTTCTACGTGGCCAGCGACGGCGGCCGGACGCCGTATCGCGCGCGCTGCCGGCCGCCGAGCTTCATGAACTATCAGGTGTTCCCGCAGCTTCTGCGCGGGCACCAGATCAGCGACGTGCCGGCGGTGCTCAACAGTCTGAACATCATCGCGGCGGAGCTGGACCGCTAGGCGGTCGGCCGCGGCGGCGGAGGCAACGGTGGCCTGGCGCACGATCGATCGCAGGACGGTGACCGACGAGGAGCGCGGGCCGGCGCTGAGCGCGGCCGCGCTGGCCAAGATCCGCACATTCTTCCCGCGCTATCCGACCCGGCGGGCGGCGCTGCTGCCGGCGCTGCACATCGCGCAGGACGAGTTGGGGTATGTGTCGTTGCGGGCGATGGAGCAGATCGCGGAGCTGCTGGAGATTCCGCCGGCGGCGGTGCTCGATGTGGTGACGTTCTACACGCACTTCTGGACGCATCCGAAAGGGCGGCGGACGATCGTGTTGTGCCGGTCGCTGACGTGCGAGCTGATGGGCGGCAAGGCGGTGCAGGAGGCGCTCGAGAAGAAGCTGGGCATCCGCGAGCACGGCACCACGCCGGACGGGGAGTGGTCGCTGATGACGGAGGAATGCCTGGCGGCGTGCGACCACGCGCCGTGCCTGCTGATCAACGAGCGGATGCACCGCAACGTGCGGGTCGAGGACCTGGACCGCATCCTGGCGGATCCGGAGTGCGACCGGGTGCCGATGCCGCGCAGCGACCTGTTCGACGCGCCGCGGGCGGACGGGTCGCGGAGAGACGGAACGTGACGCGCCGCGTTGCCGGCGGCGGGCGCGGGGCGGTGGGCCGGGGCCGCGCTCCCCGGGTCGTTTCCGGACGCCCGCTGCGACCGGCGCGGGCGGGTGGTCGGGGATCGGCAGTGACGGCCGGCGGCGAGCGGCCGGTCGTCCAGGTGGAAGGCTAATGGCGTTTGACCGCGTGCTGATGCGGAATGTCGGCGTGCCGGGGAGCACGACGCTGGACGTCTACCGCCGCTCCGGCGGCTACGAGGGGGCGGCCCGCGCCCTGCGGATGAAGCCCGAGGAGGTGGTGGAGCTGGTCAAGAGCGCCAACCTCCGCGGTCGCGGCGGGGCGGGGTTCCCGGCGGGGGTGAAATGGACGTTTCTGCCCAAGGACCGGCGGGTGACGTACCTGTGCGTGAACGCGGACGAGTCGGAGCCGCCGACCTTCTGCAATCGCGTGCTGATCGACCACGATCCGCACATGCTGCTGGAGGGCATCCTGATCGCCGGGTACGCGACGCGGACCACGACGGCGTACATCTACATGCGGGGCGAGTTCACGGAGCAGTTCCACACGCTCCAGCGGGCGCTGGACGAGGCCTACGCGGCGGGCTACTTCGGGCGGAACATCCTGGGGAGCGGGTACGACCTGGAATGCTACATCCATCGCGGGGCGGGCGCGTACGTGTGCGGCGAGGAGACCGGGCTGATCGAGAGCCTCGAGGGCAAGCGGGGCTGGCCGCGGATCAAGCCGCCGTTCCCGGCGGTGGAGGGCTTGTTCGGGCAGCCGACGGTGGTGAACAACGTGGAGACGCTGGCCTGCCTGCCGCACATCCTGACCCGCGGGCTGGAGTGGTGGCACTCGTTGGGCACGCCGAACTCCAAGGGCCCGAAGATGTTCTGCATCAGCGGGCCGGTGAACCGGCCGGGCTGCTACGAGGCGCCCCTAGGGATCAGCGTCCGCGAGCTGATCTACAGCCCGGATTTCGGCGGCGGGATGCGGAACGGGGAGCGGGTGAAGGCGGTCTTTCCCGGCGGGCTGTCGATGGGCGTGCTGCGGGGCGACGTGTTTCCGCGGCGTCCGGCGGGGCGCCCGATCGACGTGGCGGAGGACTACGACGAGCTGGACTGCCTGCTGGACTTCGACGACCCGCGGAATTATGACCTGCTCGGGCTCGGCACGGCGGCGGCGGTGGTGGTGCCGGAGAGCACCGACATCCGCGACGTGCTGGTGAACGTCGCGCGGTTCTACGCGCACGAGTCCTGCGGCCAGTGCACGCAGTGCCGCGAAGGCACGGCGTGGCTGTACAAGATCGCGCAGCGCATCCGGGCGGGTGCCGGCCGCCCGGTCGATCTCGACCTGATCGTCGAGGTGACGCAGAACATGGGGATGATGCCGGGGCTGAGCATTTGCGGGCTGCCGGACGGGGCGGCCTGGCCGCTGCGGACGCTCGTGCAGAAGTTCCGGCGGGAGTTCGAGCGGCATCTCGCGGCGCAGGATCCGGACGCGGTGCGGCGGTGGATCGTGCGGACGAACCCGGCCGCGTACGCGTTGCCCGTGCTTCAGGGGCGGGCCGACTGGATGCCCGGCGGGACGTTCTACGAGCCGGAGAATCACCCCGAGCTCGAGCTGCGGGCCTGAGGGACGGGCGATGCCGAAGATCATCATCGACGGACGCGAGGTCGAGTGCCGGCCGGGGATCCCGGTGTTGCAGGCGGCGCTGGAGGCGGGCTGGGACGTCCCGCACTACTGTTACCATCCGGGGCTGCGGATCGTCGCGAGCTGCCGCCTGTGCCTGATGGAAATGAAGATGCCGCACCCCCGGACGCAGGAGCTGGTCTGGGCGCCGAAGCTGGTGCCGTCGTGCCAGACGCCCGTGCGGGACGGGTTGGAGGTGCGGTTCAACTCGGAGGCCGTCCGGCAGAACCACCGGCACGTGATGGAGTATTACCTGCTCAATCACCCGCTGGACTGCCCGGTGTGCGACAAGGCCGGCGAGTGCTACCTTCAGGATTACACCGAGCAGTTCGGGCCGGCCGCGTCGCGGATGGTCGAGGAGAAGACCAAGAACCCCAAGAAGGACATCGGCCCGCACACGCTGCTGTACCAGGACCGCTGCGTGCTGTGCACGCGCTGCGTCCGCTTCACGGAGGAGATCACGGGGACCGGGGAGCTGACCGTGGTGAACCGCGGCAACCGCGGCGAGATCGACGTGTTTCCCGGGCGGCCGCTGGACAACCCGCTCCAGGGCAACGTCGTGGACCTCTGCCCGGTCGGAGCCCTGCTCGACAAGGACTTCCTGTTCAAGCAGCGGGTCTGGTTGCTGCGGTCCACCAAGTCCGTCAGCCCGGCCGACAGCCGTGGTCAGACGATTTGGATCGACCACAACGATGGGCGGATTTACCGCATCCGGCCGCGGTTCAACGAGCGGGTCAACGAGTGGTGGATCAGCGACGAGGCGCGGTTCGGCTGGAAGTTCGTGCACGCGGACAGCCGGCTGCGGTATCCCAGCGTGCGGGGCCGCGGGCCGGCGGACCCGGCCCAGCCGCTGGCGGGCCGCGTGCCGCTCGCGTGGGAGGACATACCGGCCCGGGTGCGTGCGATCCTGGGCGAGGCCGGCGCGCGTGACGGCGGGGCCCGAGTGGCGGCGGTGCTGAGCCCGATGATGAGCTGCGAAGAGGCCTGGCTGTTGGCGTCGCTGGTGCGCGAGATGGCGCCGGCCGCGACGCTGGTGCCGGGCTTCGTGCCGGTGGTGGGCCGGGACCAGATCTTCCCGAAGGGCTTCGTCATCAAGGCGGAGAAGTGCCCGAATCGCCGCGGCGTGGAGACAATCCTCGCATATTTCGGCGGGCCGCAGGCCGGCTGGAACGACTTTCTGGGGCGGGCCGTCGAGGGCGCGTTCGAAGCGGCGTACGTGGTCGGCGGTTACCCCGACCCGGGTTGGGTGACGCCGGCCGTGGCCGCGGCCCTGGCGCGGATCGACGGCTGCATCTTGCATGACCTGTTCCCGTCCGCGGCGGCCGCGTCCGCGGTGGTGCTGCTGCCGGCGGCGAGCTGGGCCGAGCGCGAGGGTACGTTCATGAATTGCGACGGGCTCGTGCAGGCGTTTGAGCGGGCGCTGCCGCCGCTGGAGGGTGTCAAGGCGGACGGCCAGGTGCTGTACGAGCTGGCCGGCCGGGCGGGGCTGTTCCGGTCGGAGACCGTCCGCGAAGAAGCGGCGGCCGCGGTCCCCGCGCTGGGCGCGGTGTTCGTGCCGCGGGACCTGCCGCCGCACGCGCATTGAAGGTTCGTGGGCGGGGCGCCGAGACCGGCGGAAGCGCCCCACAGAGACCGGTCGAAGCCGGAGCGAAACTGGACGCTGCGAGTCAGATGCGATGATCGACCCGACCGTCGCCCGGATCGAACGCCTGCTGCGCAATCCACTGGTGCTGATCGCGGCGGTCGCCGTTCTCACGGCCCCGGCAGTGCTGCTGGCGTGGCTGTTGTGGCCGTGGTACGGCGCGTTCGTGCAGGGGCTGTTGGCGGATCCGTTCTGGTTCCCGCTGCTGTTCATGCTGTTCGTGCTGGTGATGATTCTGAACGCGACGGCGTTGTGCATCCTGGCGGAACGGAAGATCGCCGGCTTCACGCAGGACCGACGCGGGCCGAATCGCGTGGGGTTCTGGGGTCTGTTGCAACCGCTGGCCGATGGGCTGAAGTTTCTGTTCAAGGAGGACATCATCCCGGCCAACGTGGACCGCGGGCTGTTCCTGCTGGCGCCGTGTCTGGCGCTGGTGCCGGCCCTGATCGGGTTCGCGATCATTCCGTGGGCGGGGGAGGTGCGCTGGCCGTGGATGCCCGCCGACGCGCCGCCGGTGAGCACGCAGGCGGCCAGCCTGGACGTGGGGTTCCTGTATCTGCTGGCGGTGGGCTCGCTGGGGGTGTACGGGATCGTGCTGGCCGGGTATGCGAGCAACAACAAGTACTCGTTCTACGGCGGGATGCGGGCCACGGCTCAGATGATCAGTTACGAGCTGCCGATGGGCCTGGCGCTGCTGTGCCTGCTCATGACGGCCGGCTCGCTGCGGCCGGAGGAGATCGTGGCCCAGCAGGCGGGCAGCGGCGTGTGGTACGTGTTTCTGCACCCGCTGGCGTTCCTGCTGCTGCTGACGAGCGCGTTCGCCGAGACGAACCGGGCGCCGTTCGACCTGGCGGAGGCGGAGCAGGAGCTGGTGGGCGGGTTCCACACCGAGTATAGCTCGATGAAGTTTGCGATGTTTTTCCTGGCCGAATACGCCCACATGATCACGGGCAGTGCGCTGATGGTGGCGCTGTTCTTCGGCGGCTGGCATTTCTGGGGCCTGCCGGGGGCGGCGGACACCTCGTGGGTGGCGATGCTGCTGCGACTGACGGTGTACGTGACCAAGGTGGTGGTGTTCATCGGGCTGTTCATGATGATCCGCTGGACGATTCCGCGGTTCAGGTTCGACCAGCTCATGCGGATCGCCTGGCTCGGCATGTTGCCTGCGGGGGTGGTGCTGTTGGCGGGTACGGCGGTGCTGGCTGCCTGCGGGCTGGCTCGCAACGTGTGGGCCTGCCTGACGCTGAACGTGGCCGTGCTGGCGGGCATGCTGCTGTACGTGGGACGGTCGCGGCGGCCGGTGACCGGGCGGCAGCCGGATTTGCCGCCGGTGTCGGTTGGGGCGGTGTCGTGAGGCGCGTGCCGCGGAGGGTAAGCGAATGCGTGACGAGGACGTGCTGATCGTTCAGGAGCCGGAGCTGACCGCGGCCGAGCGGCTGTACCTGCCGCAGATCTTCGACGGTTTGCGGACCACGCTGCGGCACGTGTTCAGCCTGAAGCGGCGGGCGCAGATCGTCTGCGAGTACCCCGAGGTGAAGCGGGAAGAGATCGGGGCGATGCGGACGTCGAATTACCGCGGCGTGCACCGGCTGAACAAGGACCCCGACGGGCGGGTGGCGTGCGTGGCGTGTTTCATGTGCAGCACGGCCTGCCCGGCCCACTGCATCCACATCGAGGCGGGCGAGTCGCCGTGGCCCGACCGCGAGAAGTACCCCGTGCGGTTCGACATCGACGAGCTGCGGTGCATCTACTGCGGGATGTGCGAGGAGGCCTGCCCGGTGGACGCGATCGAGCTCACGCCGCATTACGAGCTGGTCGGCCGGACGCGCCAGGAGATGATTTTCGACAAGGCCAAGCTGTTGCAGATCTACGAGGAGACGAAGGCCATCAAGCCGCGGCGGAACCCGCCCATCACGGACTACGGGCTCACCGGCGGGCAGGGTCGAGAGGTGGCCGAGCCCAACAACGAGCGGAAGATTTGAGTTGTGGCCGGCCGGTGTCTGCGAAAGTTCCCGGAGGCGGCGCGGGCGCCGGGGGGCAACGGATGGGCCAACGCTGGAGGCAAGACCGCGGCCGGGCCGGGCGCAGTGCGAGTGGCACGTTGTCACGGCCGGCGACGCGGGGCGGCCGGGCGGTGCTGGCTTGGCGCGGCCGGATGAGGTAAAAACTAGACTGGCCGCACCGGGTCGGTCGGCGGCGAGTGGAAGGCCGAACGCGGATGGAGAACCTGCTGATCGCGCTGCTGGTGCTCGGTGCGCTGGGTCTGTTCCTGGCGCTGCCGGGGGGCCGTGCGCAGGTGGCGCGCTTCGCGTTGGTGCCCCTCGCGGGAGCGGGCGCGGTGCTCGTGGCGGTGGTGCTGCGGGCGGCGCTGGGGGCGCCGCAGCGGGCGTGGTTCGCGGGGCTGGCGCTGGTGGCGCTGGCGGCGGCGGTGCGCGTCATCACCCACCGGCGGCCGGTGTACAGCGCGCTGTACTTCGTACTGGTCATTCTCGCGGTGACGGGGCTGCTGGTGCTGCTGGAGGCCAAGTTCCTGGCGGTGGCACTGGTGATCGTCTACGCCGGGGCCATCCTCGTGACGTACGTCTTCGTGATCATGCTGGCCCAGCAGGCGGGCACCGCGCCGTACGACGCCCGGGCGCGCGAGCCGTTCTGGGGTTGTCTTACGGGCTTTGTGCTACTGGCGGTCGTGGGGATGCAGCTCCTGTCCGGCGGCGCGGCGGCCCCGCCGGGCGGGCCGGCGGTCGGCCACGCCGCCGCGGCCGTCGGCACCGTCGCGGAGGTCGGCACGCGGCTGCTGACGCACTACGCCGTGGCCGTGCAGGTCGGGGGCCTGCTGCTGCTGGCGGCGATGGTCGGGGCCATTGCCATCGCGCGCCGGAAACCCGGGCCGGACGCCGACGGTGGGGAGCCGATCGCATGAGCGGGTGGCACGCGACATTCGGGCGCCAGGTGGGCGGCCGCCGGCCGCCCGGACTTGGCCGGCGGGCGCCGGGCGGGGCGACGCCGCTGGCCGGGGGCCTGCGGCACTGCGCGGCGGCGATCGGGGGTACCGCATGCTGACCGCCTACCTGCTCGTCGGCGCCGCGCTGTTCACCCTGGGCCTGGTCGGCTTCGTCACCCGCCGCAACCTGATCATCATTTTCCTCTGCACCGAAATGATGTTTCAGGGGATTATCCTGAACCTGGTCGCGTTCGGCCGGTACCCGCTCGCCGCGACGGCGACCGGGCCGCTCGACGGGCAGGTCTTCGCGCTCTTTCTGATCGCCGTCGCGGCCGCGGAGGCCGCGCTGGGACTGACGCTGGTCGTGCTGCTGTACCGGTACGGGCGCTCGCTGGACGCGGGCGCGCTCAAAACGCTGCGCGACCCGTGACGCGGGCGGCGGCCTGCGGCGGGTGGCCGCGAAGCGCCGGCCGTCGGAGTCGGCGAGCGCCGGCTGAAACGTTGGACCGCTAGAAGGGACACGAAGTTGCCGCTGGCGGAAGTACCAAGCCTCGCGATCCGGAGCCCCGGCGTATACGCCACGCTGCCGCTCTGGCCGCTGGTCGGGGCCGTCGTGGTCGGCCTGATGATCGCCGTTCGGGCGAAGGCGGAGCGGGCGTTCTGGCCGGTGGTGCTGGGCGTGGCTGTGTCGGCGGCGCTAGGGGTGACGCTGTTTCTGGACCTGGGC
>Ga0209101_1000566_pt1 | contig 30206 bp, 18 predicted proteins | sample ConPoolayeCmetaG_FD_185481 | JGI IMG/M metagenome (GOLD analysis project Ga0209101, IMG submission 185481) | Hot spring microbial mat communities from California, USA to study Microbial Dark Matter (Phase II) - Cone Pool mat layer C metaG... ...
TTTTTCTTACAATATAATGTCCATCCGGAACCTACAACTTTGTATATCTGTCTATCGTTAAACAAATCACCAAATAGAGAAATTTAAGTAGTGTAGCAAAAAAAGCTAAAAACGAACTTACCTCAACTGTCAGTGTTTGACTTATAAATATTTATCTACTTGTCTATTGGCCTAAACAGCATACTTGCAAATACTATTATAATCACAATATCTACACATAAATCCAGGTTTCGCGTCATAAACCTCTTGACCAATTTTTTTTGCTAACTCACCAATTTCTATCATCACCTTTTCTGTTAATTGTTTAATTTTTTTAGAATCAGTTGAAATTTTTATATTTTTATCCACAAATAACAAACTCAGTCTAGATACCTTGATGCCAAAAATTTTTTCTGCAGCAAGTGCATAGATTGCCAATTGTTCATTCTTTTCTGCTTCATTTAATTTTGGAGACTTATCTCCAGTTTTATAATCAATAATTTCAAATTCTTCAGAAACACCATTTCTAATAATATCTATTCTATCAATTCTACCCGTTATTTTGATATTACCAAGTGGTAGATAGAATTGTTGCTCAAGTAAATATGGTTTTGTCGAGAAATCTACAAATGTTTTATAGAACTTCTTAAGTATTTCCATACCTTTTTTAAATGATTTTTTTTCATGTTCTTTATTTAGGTAACCATCTGAAATCCATTTATCTTTATAAAATTTCATCAATGTTTGGATAGTTACTTTTTCTTTTACAAGTCCCAATTTCGCTCTCTTAATTATTTCATAGAAACTTTTTAGAGTAGAATGTATCGTATTTCCAAATGACAATGCTGCATTTGGTTTAGAAGGAATTTTCAACACATATTTATACTTATACTGTCTTGGACAAATTTTGTAAGTCTGCACTTGAGAATAAGAGAGATAACTGATTCTTTTCTTTTCTTTAAAGAACTTTTCTTTCTGATCTATAATTTTTTGAAAAGTTACTTTGTGATTAATTGGAGTTAACAAAGCCGCTTTTATTTCTTTTTCTCCAAATATATCGATAATAAACGGTGAAATTTTGGTCACCCTTTTACCTTCTCCATAAAACTTTGCAGCAGAAAGGTAAACTTTGTATTTTGCTCTAGTGATACCAACATAAGCTAGCCTGCGTTCTTCTTGAATATTTTCATCTCCCTTTGGCAAAATTTCTTTAATAAGCTCATCCGGAATCGGTATCAATTCTTGTTTATCGTTTGATGGAAATCTACCCCTGACATTACTTGGCATAAATACAACAGGAAACTCTAAACCCTTTGCAGCATGAAGAGTTAATATATTTACAGCATTACGTTTTTCATATTCAGAATCATCAACAAGTGGAGAATCACCGCTACTTAAGATGAGATCAAGATAATCTACAAAATCATATACTGTTGCATTAACATTTCTTTTTTCAAAGCGATCAACAAAATCAAAAAACCTGGAAATATTTCTAAGTTTATTCTCTTTCTCAAACTGATCAGAAATATCAGACACAACACCTACCAGCTCCGAGCTGTCACTTGTCAGCTCCGAAAGGTTTTCAATATAACCAGAATCATTTACAAATTTGTATAGGATCTGCCAGATAGATACATGTGATCTCATTTCTTTCCAAGAAGTTTTTATAAGATTTACTAACTTTTTAGTTTTGAGTTGGGTCTTAAGTTTAAAGTTGAGTTTTGAGTTTTTCTCTAGTATTTCAAATATTGATTTTTTGTAATTACGCGCCTTAACATTTATATCTATTACTTCGCGATCAGAAAATTTCCAGATATCATAGTCAAGCAAGCCATTCATCGCTATATCATCAGTATAATCAACTAACACTCGAAGGAAATTGACCAGATCTTTTATTTCTTGCTGATTAAACAGCTTTCTTGTACCAAAGAACTGAAAAGGAATACCATGCCTTCTAAAAGCCGCTGTTATTTCGTCACTATGATTATGTGCACGAACAAGCACTGCAATATCACTATACCTGACCAAATTTTGGTTTAAACTCAAAGTCACTTGTTCTTTATTAATTTTTGACTGGTTTTTGACTAGATCAACTATTTCTAAGGCTATGCCTTCTGCTTCATCTTCTGCTTTTAGAAAAAATCTAAACTCTACAGGTGCAGGAAACTGTTTTGTATCACTAGCTTTCGCGATCAGTTTTTTTTGTATCTTTTCTTTTACTTCAAGTCTATCAGGATTATTATTTTGAATGAGATTGTAACTGGCATCAAGAATTTTCTGAACAGAACGACGATTTATAGTAAGTACGATTTTTTTAGCTTCAGGAAAATCCCTACTAAACTCCAGAACATTTGATACAGCTGCGCCTCTAAATTTGTAAATACTCTGGTCATCATCAGCTACCACCATTATATTCGCCTTTTTAGAATTATCCAAAAGGAGTTTAATCATTTCATATTGAGCATAATTTGTATCCTGAAATTCATCAATTAAAATGTATTTAAATCGATCTTGCCAACTTTTCCTTATATCTTCACGCTCAGTTAAAACATAGTAAGTCTTTGTAATAAGATCACCAAAAGTCAATAAATCCTCTGCCTGTTTAAGTTCCTGATATTTTTTATAGAAATTTACTAATTCCTCCAGAGTCTTTAGCTCTTTTTTTCTCTTTTTTTGTTTCACAAAATAATTTTCGTAATCTTTTATCGAGATACCTTCATCTTGTAATCTAGATATATGTTTCACAAGTTGTATTACAAATTTTGTCGGGTTTCCTCTTGGTTGAAAATAATCAAAGTCAAATTTATATAGATTTTTTCTGATAAAATAAATTTCATCTGTTTGGGTCATTATTTTATAATCCGAGCTTAAACCAATATTTATGGCTTCCTCTCGAAGAAATTTATCGCAAAATGAATGAAAAGTGAAAATAGGTATCTCAGGATAGCCAAGTGGTATGCCCTGATCTACCCTCTCAAGCATTTCTCCTGCTGCTTTTTCGGTAAAAGTCAGAGCCAAAATTTTCTCTGGGGAAACTTTTTTCTTGTTAATCAAATATATTATTCGCTGAGTAATTGTAAATGTCTTACCAGTACCTGCACCAGCGATTATTAAAACTGGACCAGAATCTGCCCTGATCGCTTCGTTTTGTTCTTTTTCTGGAATTATATTTATCATTTTTACTATCTGAAAATATTTATTATACAATGAAGCCCTTTGTACCAAAATCCAGAATTTTCATTCTCCGTAATAGGTGTTTCCTCTGCGAAAGAGAATAAGTAACATAAATAACAGCCAAAAACTAACCAGTTTATTGTAGAAATCTCAAATGCCAAATAACAAGTAACTGTAAGGCAAACCTCTAACTAATTCACAGCGAGGGCAACGAACCAACTGCAAATTAAAAAATTTGATGATTGAATGAATGATTAGTTTTATCTTTTGTCTTTTTTTTATTTACTGCGAACTGCACACTACTAACTGTAACACTGCCTACTGCATTATACTATCTAACTCTCGCTTATCTCAAAATTATTTATATCATTTATAATCAATTTTCTACCAGCTTGAAGTTTTTTTGCGACAATGAGTTCTGCGATTTTGTTCTCTATATTTTCTTGCACTATTCTATAAAGTTCACGCGCTCCGTAACTAGGATTATACCCAAGATGAGAAAGTTCTTGTAGTACTTCATGAGAATAATCCATAAAAATACCTTTTTCATAAAGCCTTTTGGAAATTGTCTCTAACATAAGTGCTGCAATCTGCTCTATCTCTGGCAGCACAAGTGGTTTAAACATGATTATTTTATCAAACCTGTTTAAAAATTCTACTTTAAATAATACTCTGATGAGTGGTAAAACCTTAGTGTATACATCTTTGTAATCCATGCCTTGTTTTATGAGCTCAAAAATCTCCTTACTAGCCACATTTGAAGTAGCAATAATTATCGTATTAGTGAAATTAACTCTTCTACCGATACCATCAGTTACATGTCCTTCATCAAGAATTTGCAAGAATATGTCTAGAACTTTTGGATTAGCCTTTTCTAATTCATCAAGTAATACCAAAGAAAATGGTCTTTCTCTCACAGCTTCAGTCAAATAACCACCATAGAAATCATCTTCTTGTCTATAACCAATAAGTCGCTTAAGATTTTCATCTTCCTGATATTCACTCATATCCAATCTTATCATCAATTTTTCATCACCGTAATAAGTTTCTGCTAAGGTTTTTGCTAGTTCAGTCTTGCCAACGCCAGTTGGGCCAAAAAATAGAAATGAGGCTATTGGGCGATTTTCTCTACTGATGCCAGCTCTGGATCGTCTAAGTGCATCTGCTACAGCGCTAATTGCCTCATTCTGTCCAATTACTCGTTTATGCATTTGTTCCTCAATATTGGTAAATTTCTGACTTTCTTCATCAGATATGGTACCTAAACTTACTCCAACTTTTTTTGAAACAAGTTTCTCTATATCTAGTTCTGAAACAAAATTTAATCCTTGTTCTTCTACAAAAACTACAGCTTCTGTCAAAAGATCAATTGCTTTCTCTGGAAGCACTCTGTCAAAAGCAAATTTATGAGATAACTGTACTACTTTACGAATAGCATCAAAAGAAATTTTTACCCGATATTTAGATTCAATTCTAGGTATCAGATCTATCAAAATTTGTATAGCTACTTCAAGATTAGGCTCTTGCAAATTTACAATATCAAACAACGAAACCAACGCTATATTTGGTTTTATATGAGCTAGATAACCATTATTCGTACTAGTTGCTAGAATTCTTAGTTTGTATTTATCCATAGCTTCAATAATTAGATTTATTACCTCACCTGCAAAGTTTTGTCGAATATTTACAAGTTGATCAAAATCATCCAATACTAAAATTATATTTTTTGTACTTGCCACTTCGCGTAAAATAGTTTCTAACTTGATTTTAAAATTGTCTATATTAGGCGAAGACGCATAGGCTCTTGTAAAATCAAATCCAACTAATCTTTTATCACGAAGCTCTTTTGGTACGTCCTCAACTACCATACGGACAGCAAGACTTTTTATTAACGTGGTTTTACCCACACCAGGATCTCCTATCAATAATACAGCTCCTTTTTCTCCTTGTTTAAGTAAACGTACTACTTCATCCAATTCATTTTCTCGTGCAATGGATAAAACAAAATCGCCCTCAATAACCTCTCGAGTAAAATCTCGTTTAAATTTCTCAAGAGTAACTGCTAAGCGTGATGTATACCCCCTATCTACGGTATTTTTTGGTTTAAGTCCAGCTCTTTCTTTCCAAAGGTTATTATATCTCCTTTTTTTTGCTTCATTTCGAGCCCAAAGAAGTAGTCCATTCACCTCATTTGGCATTACCTTGTAATTCATAAGTATATCCTTTAGTGCAATTTGACATAGTAGTAAGAATACTACTTGTTCATCAACATATTCAAAACCATTTGTATATGCCAAGATAAAAGAATCAAACATCACCCTGATAAGCCATGTATCTTGACTCGTATTTATTGTTATAAAAGTTTGATGAATTATTTTTTCAAATTTATCTATAGTTAAATCTAAGCGAGAAAGAAGTAAACGAACTTTCTGAAGAACGATAAGCCTCTCAAGTAGATTTGATAGAAATTCTCGATCTGATTCTCTGACCAAATCATCAAGTATATTCAAAATGTCATAATCAAAATAATCCAAAAGCTCAATTTCTTCAGGTAATTTTTTATTATTCTCTAATTCTCTTAACATATCTAGCGTTTTTATGTCCAAGGTATCAAAAAATTTTGTTCTATCCCTCAACAAAAAAAACGAATAAATAAATAATAACAATGCAACCCAAAACAGAACTTCAATCAACCGATCAACTATGAATACTTCCCACAGTAAAAATTTTCCGGAGAGAAAATCAATTATAGCCAATACAATAAGCACAAATAAGGACATAAATCTTGTAAATGTACCAAATAGTTTTTGGAGGTCATCTTTTTCTTTACGTAGTCCTCTATCTTTTATCAGATAATCCCAGTCAATAAAGATACTAGTTTCCTTATAATTTCCTAATTTTTGCATACCATGAAAAACTTTCACTTTATCAAATAACTTAAAATCATAATTATTGGAATGATTGGTAAAAAGAAAATGATAATAAATAAAAAAATTAATGGAACAGTCGCAATAATTTGAATAATTGAACCTACTACTACCCAAATAAATCTAATAATAAAACTTATAACCCTACCAATAAATGTATAATCCTGATAAAGGGGAATAAAAAAATTTTTCACCATCGGTACAACATTGAGATACCCAAGAAGGAAAAGCCAATATCTAAGTAAAATTTGACCTATTTCTTTCACCTTAACAAAGTACCACCATAGCCAGAAATTTATGATATAATCCTTGATCATAGTTAAAAGAATAATTCTTGAAATATTCTACAATGGAAAGAAGATAAACAGCAATTAATTTAATTTGTGGCATTCTCAGTAAGTCTGATTATAAATAATATAACAAAGTTTATCAGATTAAAATTATGCATTTAATTTTCGTGAATGCAGATGTCATATCGTCTAGTTTCTCCACCATTTTTACCCATTCGAAATAATTTGTAAGCACGAGTCAAATCTTGCTTTGTAATCCTCAACTCATCAACACTCATACCCAAAAAGTTGTCACATAAATATTATTAAAACGTCTCTATCAATAAGCGAAAGCCACAATAATCAACAGCCACAAAAAGCAAAACCATCGAATTATCACAATAACAGAATGTATTTAAAAATTTTAATAATTCTATGATTTGATGTTTTACATCTACAAAAGGAGATCACCTTATAAGTGATATTGGCCTATTTACCGAATTTATGCTAACTTTTATTTATGGAAAAATTGAAAGTTGCCAAAATCTGGATTATTAAATATTGGTCACTGATTTATTTTTGTTTACTATCATTTCTTATAATGTCTCCACTACTTGGAAGAGGCTATATTCTCACTCTTGATATGATTTTCACTCCCCAAATGAATCCTGGAGAAAGCTTCACTTTACTAAACACGCTAAAATATGTTCTTTATTTTTTAGCAAAGGTTATACAGGCTGATTTAATCCAAAAAGGTTTATTATTATTTTTATTCTTTCTTATTGGCTTTTCTGGATTTAAACTAATCGAAAAATTATTTAGAAGCAATTCACTAGCGATAATTGCAGGCACTTTGTACCTCATCAACCCTTTTGTCTATGAGCGTTTCTTAGCTGGCCACTGGTTATTTTTATATGGATATGCACTAACACCAATATTTATAATTCTAACTATTGATTTTTTTGACAGAATTTATATGAAAGAAAATTTGAAAAGACTTTTAATTTTCTGGATACTAATTGCATTTATTTCAACACATCATTTTTTGCTTTTTGAAATAATTTTTCTGATATTTAGTTTATTTGATATATATCAAAAAGTTATAAAGCCATTATGTAGTGAGTTATTTAAATTTTTGAAAAAATTACAGATTAAGCATTTAAAGTTAAACATAGAGAAGATTTTTATAAAGAAACTATATACTAAGAATGTAAACTATTATTTAAAACATACTCGACAAACCATCAATTCTTCTCTTACTAAACGTTCCGTTTTCGTAATCGCGATAAACATAGTGTGGATTATTCTTGTTCTAATTTATAATAGAAATTTACAGTTCACTTCCAATGATCTTTTATATTTTGGGACATCAAGTTATCCTGAACTTGGTTTGATCGGAAATGTCCTAACTTTTAATGGCTTTTTCGCTGAACGAACAGTTATTAAACATATTTTTTCGATAAATTATATAGGAATGTATTTATGGGTAGTTATTTTGATAGTAGCTGGAACTGGTTTCATAGCTATTTTATTCAGGGCTTTTTCAAGGTCTCGACAGTTAGTTCAACCTCCTGCGGTTGAACCTAATCTTATGCCATTACTAATAATAACCATCATCGGATTTCTATTTTCACTTGGATCGTATGGCTTTATCGGCAAAATTTACAGATTTCTAATGGACGAATTTTTATTTCTAACTGGCATGCGGGAGCCACAAAAATTCTTAAATTTATATATAATTGGCTTTATAATATTCTTCACAATAAGCCTGAATATAATAAAAAACGCAATTTTAGTTGCTATAGGAAACAACAAATTGAATAAAAAAATATATTATCCAATAAAAATTATCACTACTTACTTTTTGATACTGTTTATAATTTTTTCGAGCTATCCTCTTCTCTTTGGCGCGAATGGTCAGCTTGAGTTAACTGATTTTCCAGACAGTTATAACAAATTTGAGAAAATTCTAAAAAAAGAACAAGAGCAAAATGGTAAACCGACAAAAGTTCTTATACTTCCATGGGAAGCGTATTCTGATTTCTCCTGGGTTAATAGGAGAATCGCGAATCCAGGCAAGAATTTTTTTGATGCGCAAATAATTTCAAACATAAAACTGAAGGAACTTTATGATATTAAATGTGACATAGAATTGGAGGTAAACTCAAACTTTAATGGAGGGAAATATGTCTCCTGCTTTAATTTTAATGATCCGCCAGAAGATTTTCACAAACAGTTAAAATTATTAAATATCAAATATGTAATGCTAAATGATATTAGTGGTGCTTCTGATATACTACCTCTCATTGACCTGAATTTTTTCAAAATAAAACTCTCAGATAAATATGCCATAGTGTATGAGACACTCTGAATAAAGTAAGCAGTATCACCAATAGCCTATGAATATAGTTGATACAGAGAGCTTGTAGCCTACTACATACTATTATCTACAAAATCATTATCCAAAATACCTTACCTACTTACCTCACTAAAATTGTCTATCTTCGCGCCAGAATAGATAATCAGGCTTTCTAGATAGCCTTTAGCTACAACTAATTTAGCCTATTTAGCCTAATAAAAACTTGACAATTAAAATACTAGCGGTTATAATTCATTCATACTTACTTATTTTTCATAATGAAACTACCACCCACTAAGTAGTATTATTCTTTTTATTTTATTTTATAAAAATAACAAAGAAACAAAGAATTTCTGCCAAAAATCTATTTCTCAATCCAAATTACCATGAATCCAGAATCTCAACCAGATAAAGATAAACCTAGAGTTACAAATTTTGGAAAAATATTATTATTTTGTGCGGGGATAATATTATCAGGTTGTTCATTTAATAACCCTATTAGACAAACTTCTGTTTTAGATTTAGCTATTAAAAGACCTACTGCTACTGTAACTTATAATTATAAGGCTTTCCCTGTCATTTCTATGACTCCTTCTAATACTGCCACTGAAGAACCTACTACAACACCTACACCTACTGAAATGCCTACACCTACTCCAGAGCAATTGTCACTAGACCAAATAAATAGCATAAGAGAAAAGATGGGACTGCCAAAACTTAATCCAGATGGAAGTGTAGAAACACAGCGTATAAATGGATTAACGATAATAAATTTAATGTTATGTCCACCTATAGAGGTATTACCAAATAGCTCAAATTTCAAATCATTCTTAAATTATTTAGCAGCTACTTTTGAGAGAATGACGAATTCTAGTACGAATTCTAGGGATAATAACAAAGATATTACCTCGCTCTGGAATAAACTTTGGACAAATTTAGGAATAAATCCAGATACAATATTATCACAAAACGAAATATTAGCACTATCTCAAAATGAAATTCCAAAAGCTTGGATACATGCTAGTGGGATGGACGAAGAGACATTAAGAGAAACCCTAAACATAGTTGCAGATTTATTTCTTGCTATCAATACTAGGCAACTTCCTAATCTTTCCAGCAATCTGAGTGAAGTTTCAATTCAGTTAATTAAGGCAAGATATTTACCAGATGCATTAGAAAATAGTACTGATTATCCTCATACAGGAATCGGTAGTGTAAGTTTTAATCAAACAGGCAGCGTTAATCCAGATTCGATATATATTGCAGGATACAGTGATATTAGAGAATTTTTAAACAACATGAGCTTAGATGAAAACCCTTCTTCAAGCCAAGGAAGAACATTTTTAACAGTATACAATACTGAAGGAAATAGATACGTGACTGTTAAATCTAGAATAGGGGATAATAACATATTTCCATATCAAATAGATAATGAAGATATGATATTAGAAATCGACGTAACAGATGAAGATGGAAAAATATTTAAACTCCTCGTTAATATACAACGAGGTAACGTATATATGAATAATTATATTACAGAATTATTAGATCTAATGCATGTAGATGATACAGGAGCAGGTACAGGAAATGGTACAGGAGCAAGTACAGGAGATGGTACAGGAGCAAGTACAGAAGGTGAAGGTGATAGCACACCGCCTACAGCACCACCACCACCAGAAGGAAATAAACCTACACCGGTTCCTCCAATTCCTACAGAAGCTCCTCCATTTCCTACACCGGCTCATCCCCAATAGGTGGCTAATAATAGAATTGTAATTATTAAATATTTTTATTTTAAAAAAAATTATTTTTTAAATAAACTTTATGAAAAAACTGCTAACCATAATATGTTTGGCCGTAATAACTTTACCTATCTTTCCTGCTAAAACAGTAAAAGCAGGTTTTGGTGAATGTTCTCCAAACACAATATGTTTATATAAAGATGTATTTGACAATAATCAACAAAAATGGGTGAAAGATTCTGCTCCTGGATATGTAGGACAGAAATATTCATTTAACATAGGCGTATGGAACCTAACAGGAGCTCCTGTAAATAATTTAGTGATAAAAGATATTTTACCTTCTGGACTAACATACGTTGATGATTCAATGATTATTTATGGCTATAATGGAGCATATGATGATAATTCTTTATTCTCAACAGGTATAAATTTCGGTACAATCAGCAACACGAGCTCAATGCAAATAGTCTTTTTAACTCAAGTATCAGAATATCTTCCAGCAGGTGATTATACACTTACAAATACTGCTAATATGACTTCATCCGCAGGTAATAAATCTAATACTGCAAGTTTAATCGTACATTCTGATGGACCAGGACCAGATTCTGGCGTAATTGGTAAATATTATAATAACAAAGATCTTTATGGCACTCCAGTTATAGAGAGAATTGATCCTGTTATTGATTCTATGAGTCTAAGCTGGCCTATATTAGGCAGCCCAGCGCCGCAAATTAATAATGATAATTTTTCTGTACTCTGGACAGGACAGGTAAAAACAGATTATGCAGAAAATTATACTTTCTACACAAATACAGATGATGGAGTTAGACTTTGGATAGATGATCAGCTTCTAATAGATGAATGGTATGACAGAGGTCAGCCAGATCCGTATGATAACAAAACTATTGCATTAAGTGTAGGCTGGCACAATATAAGAGTAGAATATTATGAGCATGGTGGTGGATCTATCGCACAGGTATTTTGGTCAAGTACACATCAAACAGGAGGGATAAAAACCATTATTCCACAAAATCATTTAAGACAGAACTATACAGGTAGTATAAATTCCGGTTTGACTGGTGCTTATTATGATAATGAAGAAATGCAAGGTAATCCCATAGTTACTAGAATTGACAGAACAATATCATTTAACTGGGATATAGTTGCTCCAATTGTAGGAATGAATAATGAACACTACTCTATTAAATGGACTGGTAAAATTCTAGCTGATTATAATGAGACTTATACTTTCTGCACTAGAGCAGATGACGGCACCAGGATGTGGATAGATAATAATTTAGTAATTCAGGACTGGCGTCAATCAGGACTACATAATAAATGCGGAAATATAAACTTAACAAGCGGCTGGCACGACATTAGGCTTGATTATTTCAACGCTTATATAAATGCAGCTGTTTACTTATACTGGTCATCACCAAGTCAAACTGGTATGGTAAATAAGATTGTTCCAACAAATCATTTGAACCCAGTTAATGGAAGTAATATAACACTAGGATTAAATGCATCCTATTATAATGATATTACACCAGCTGGAACACCAATTTTAACAGAAGAAGTTTTGAATGTAGATTTTGATTGGTATATGGGATCACCCGACGCAACAATACCAGTAAATGGATTTTCTGCTAAATATGAAGGAAAGTTAAAATTAACTGAATCTGGAAATTATCATTTTATTACTTACTCAGATGATGGTGTGAGAGTATTTATAGATGGCAATCTAGTTATCAACGCTTGGCAAAATCAAAGCTGGACAAGAAATGATAGCGGTTCTATTACACTCACTTCTGGAGTTCACGATATTATTGTAGAATATTATGACTTTGCAGAAGCTGGGGGTATCAAACTTATGTGGACCACACCAAGCAATCCGTCAGAAGAAGTTATTCAAGCTAGCTACTTCACTCATTAAAGAAATCTAACAATTGACTAAAAAAAAAAAATCTAAGTTACCACTAGTCTCTGTACTAGTGGTAACTTATAATCAGCAAAAATATACCAAAGAATGCCTTGATAGTCTGCGCCAGCAACAGTACCCAAATATAGAAATAATTGTAGTTGATAATGCATCTAAGGATGGAACCCAGTCATTTATTCAAAAATCTTATCCTGAGATCAAACTTATTCAGAATAAAGAAAATCAATATTTTGCAGAAGGAAATAATATTGGCTATAGAAATTCTAAAGGTAAATATATTTTTTTATTAAATAACGACGCTTATATTGAAAAGAACGTTATTAGTAAACTTGTTGCATATCTCGAAGATAATCCGAAAGTCGGTATAGTGCAGAATAAACTTCTTTATGCAGATAACCCTAAAAAAATTGATTCTGCTGGATCGTTTTTCACTTTTACTGGCTTTTTATTTCACAGAGGATATCAGCAACATTTAGTTGATAATAATATCTCAGAAGTTTTTAGCATCAAAGGCGCAAGTATGATGGTTAAAAGAGAAATAATTGACAGAATAGGTCTATTTGATCCTAATTATAAATTGTACTTCGAAGATACAGATCTATGTTGGAAATCTATTCTACTAGGCTACAAAGTAATTTATCAGCCCAATTCAATTACTTATCATCACGTAGGAGCATCATCTTCCAAAATAAATTTGCCATTTATTGATTTTCATTCCTTTAAAAATAGAATTCTAGCAATCATAACTAACCTTCATTTTTCTTTATTGATAATAATTCTTCCAATACATCTAATTCTCTGTATTGCTATTAGCTTTATCTATCTATTCAAGAACTACAAAAATAGCCTGGCCATATTGAAAGCTATTGTGTGGAACGTAAAAAATATAAATTCTACGTTAAAAAAAAGGAAAAAAATACAGAGTACAAAACAATGTTCAATAAAAAAAATTCTTTCTCTTACCAAACTCCCAGATCCTCTTTATTTTATTAGATTCTTGTACGGATATCTTTATAGAAAAGAATAAAAATGTTATAATACTAGAGGATATTTTTTTATTTCATCAATGTTTAGAAATATTAATAAGACAATTTCTACATTATTAAAGGATAATCCGACTTTAGGAGAAATTTTATTAATCCTAATTATAGGGTTGGTTCCGTTATTGTGGCTTAGTTCTCCAAACACTTTGGTTACTGGACATGACACTGGATTTCCCATAGGTCCTGTAGACTGGACAGAAGCTCGAGTTTATACATGGTCAGAAGCACTAAACTGGGGATCAGAGAATATAGTGAGTCTAGGATCAATATTTATACATCTCCCAGAATACATACTTGCTAAACTTAATCTGGATATATTCGTAAATCAAAAATTTGTTTTCATCTTTTGGTCATCACTTATACCACTTAGCATGTATTGTTTGCTTAGATTCATAACCAAAGCAGATCCTAAATACAAAATATTACGAATCAGTTCATCCATCCTGTACGGCATCAACTACTATGTTCTTCAAGCATGGTTTATAGCAGAAAGAACCAAATTCTCAATAATGATAGCTCTCCCATTAGTTATCTTATTTTTGTTCCGAGCTATTCGCTCTAAAAATTATGGCAGAAACAGCTTCTATGCTGCTCTAGCTTTATCTATATTTAATGGAGGTGGAAGTGTTTTTACACTATATGGTGGGCTATTTTTAGTACTTCTATCTCTATTTATCTGTCTAAAAGTATTTTTTAAAATAAAATTTAAAATAATTCTAAAATTATATTTTCTATTTGGTATAATTTTTTTGATTTTAAACTTATACTGGATTGTACCGCAAGTTTTATTCTCTTTTGGAGGTTATTCAGAAGCACTCAATACTTTTGGAGGAATCGAGTCTACAGTTAACTGGGCAAATGAGATTAGTAAAAATGCAAGTATTATAAATCTATTGAGACTACAAGGATTTCCCGATTGGTATGATAACCCAAACCATCCTTATGCATCTGACTTACTATCAAATAATTTTTTTCAGCTTATAAGCTGGCTGCTTCCAATCTTTGCCTTTTTAAGTATATTTATTTATAGAAAGAGCAAAGAGTTTAAAGGCTTCTCCAAATTTCTTGGAGTTACAGCCATATTGGCAATAATTCTTACAGCCGGCACACATCCTCCTTTTGGCTTTATTTACGAATTTTTACTACGAAATATACCTTTATTTATTTCATTTAGGACTCCTTTCTATAAATTTGGATATGCACTTTGGTTTTCGTATGCGATCATGATTGGACTCACTATCAATTATTTTGCAAATAAAGATTTTCTCGCTATTGAGATAAAGTACAAACTAGGCGAGCTCTATAAAAATTTAAGTATCCCATGGAGACAAATAATTCTTATTGTTTGTCTAATAGTTATAGCGATATACACACTCCCATATTTTCAAAACTCATTCTTTAATTTTGACAACAAATACTCTACTCTAGTTTCTCCTCCAGACTATATCTTTGAGTATCGGAAATGGGCTGATGAAAACAAAAATAAAGGGATTACTCTTTTGGTGCCTGAACTTAGTGCGGCAAATCAAGTAGATAAATATACATGGGGATACTATAGCTTACTTCCTATACAGAATATTTTGAGTCAAAAACCAGTTCTATCAAATTCATTCGGGCTTATAAGCCAAAAAGAAGAGAAAAAAATAATAGAATTAATTTATAGTTCCCTTAAAGAAAATCCTGAAGAATTCTATAAATTAGCAAATAAATATAATATTACAAGTATTTTACTTCGAGAAGACGCTGTTAATGAAGAAAAAATTAACTTTGGAGAATTGACACAAACTATTGCTAAATTAAGTGAATTTAAAGAAACGCATAAATGGGGAGCTTGGACTCTATATGAAAAAAGTTCTAGCCAGTTAATCGAGCCAGTGATGAATATAGCAGAAATCAAAGGCGAAGATAATCCATCGATAAACACACTACAAAATATTCTCGAAAATATAAATCTCGACTATTTTGCATACAATCCTGAAATTGGGATGCTTGATAGATATTATATACTTGATACCAGTACAATAAAAAAAATTAATCCTAATAAAAATTCTATAGATTTCAATCTCGATAATATTGAATTGCTAGATAATTCTGAAATTCAGATCAAGCGCGCAAATGCCGCTTATACAAATTTAACAATAAGTATAAGGCGGATAAATAATGACTACGAAATAATTCTAAAAGAACCTAAGATCACTATTGATACAGGTCCAAAACAGATAGAAATCGATGGTAAAACTGAAAAATTTACTTTCAATACAGATAGTAAAGTTCTATATATAGCCTTAAATAACTCTGTTTTCAAAGTACCAGAAAATATAGGTGAGACATTCACAACAATCGGAAAAATGTATACTAACAATAAGGACGTTATTAATATTTATTATTATATTGATTATCCTATTACTCTTGTTGATAATAAAACATTCGAAAATACAGATTGGAAAAATAGAATTTCTAACTGTGGAGGTAGATCAAATAATATTAAAGCAGAGACAAAAACGCAAGGAGATAATCAATTTGTATCACTATATTCTGACGATTCAATAGCATGTATATTACAAGAAGTTCCTAGTATCAGCCCAAATGAAATTATAAACCTGAAACTTTCTGTCAAAAAAGATTCTGGCTTAGCTCCAAGTGCATGTTTATTAGAAGAAACAGACATCGGTTCAAGCTGTATTATTGATGAGAATTTTTCTTCTTCTGACAAAGATGAATGGATGAATATTTCTAAAGTTCAAAAACTTTCTAATGATACAAAAAAATTGATACTTCATCTATATGCTAAATCAAACGAAACATTGTCCACAACCTCAAGTTATGACAACTTAACCATCACCAGCTATGAGCCAATCAAGTTTGGAACACTAAATATTGCTAAATTTTCTCTTGAAACTAAAGTACTAAAATATAAAATTGATAACATTAACAAGTTATCTATACATATCGAAAATGCTCCTAATCCAATAAATAAAATAGAATATTTCTCAAATAATTCATTTGAATATAATGATTGGGGACAATCAAGTATATGCGGTCAATACAAGGATGAGTTAGCTCAAGTGAAAACTGATCTATCATCAGATGCCACATCCGGCAAAAGCTCACTAAAACTTCGTTCTAACTCAGGTACAGCGTGTTATTTTAAGACTTTAAATAACTTCCAAGGAAACAAATTATATGAATTCTCGATTGATTATAAAAATGTGGCAGGTAGACCTGGAGAAATTTGCATATTACAAAAAGGAGGATTAAATAAATGTCTGCCAGAATACTTACTCGATAAATCAGATCAATGGCAAACAAAGAAATGGTATATGCGACCAGACGAAAATACACTCGAAAGTATATTGCATCTTTATACCAGATCAGAAGGAGAACTATCAGCCAATCTTTATGATAATTTAAATATAAATTCGGTTGATTATCCATTTGATTTTTTGGCTATTTTTACAGAAATTAATAATGTAAATGAAAGTATTGATATAAATATGGTGGATAAAATAAATTTGCCGAGTTTTAAACTTTTACAAGTATCAAATATCTCAGGCCAAACTTATTTTTTGACTATGAAACAGCGTTACTCCAAAGATTGGATAGCAATTCCTTTTAAAAATATAGACGATCTCGTACAAACTGTAGCGAAAAGAATATTAAGCGGTAAGGATATTTCTTATCATTTTGAAGTTAATTACGTCCTTAACGGATGGCAATTTAATGATAATGGAGATTATTATATTTTGATCATACACAAATATCAGATAATTTATTTGATTAGTCTAATAATCAGTATCATATCACTTATCATAATAAGTTTAGTTATTATAGCAAAATTTTCTTTTGAAATAGGGAAGAAAATCAGATCATCTGTAAATAGACAAACAAAACTTGCTAAATCTTTATTAGCATCTCTAGACAATTTTCTTGTCGCTCAATAATAAATAGGTGACAAAACCGATTCCGAATTCAAATGTTTTTAGAATTATTAAATAAATATATGCAATTGGATCTCGAAATAAGAAAGTAAAATTAGAAAATATTAAAAAAAATCTATAAAAAGGATTTATTTGTGCATCAACCCAAACAGAATAATTTTGTAAATTCTTTGCATAGTAAATTTTCTTTTTTATAGATCCTATAAACCCTACTTTTTCTTCATGGTGTTTTAAAGTATTCTTTGTGAAAAAGACTTTCCTTGCTAGTTTTTCATATCTTTTTGATAAGTCCCAATCCTCTCCGCTTATCATATCTTGATTAAAACCGCCTATCTTTAAGAAAATTTCACGATTAAATAATCTAGCAGCTGAGACAATTTTATTTTCTGAATAAATAACTTTCTCGATATTTCTAGCCCGTAAATAAATACTTTTTCCTGGGATACGCTCAGGAATGAAAATCATTAATTCTCTTTCATTGGAATTAATTAAACTCAACAATTCCAATAACAAATCGTAAGTGACCTCCATATCTGCGTCCAAAAACAATACGTATTCACCATGCGCTTTTTTGACTCCATGATTTCTCTGTTCAGAACGTTCATCACCATATACATACAACACTGCACTAAATTTATTTACGATTTGCCTTGTTCTATCGGTTGTATTTATATTATCCACAACTATAACTTCAAAGAATTTCTGCATTTCTATTGAAGTTGAATAAATCGAATTTAATAAACGTCCTATATTCAACTCTTCATTTTTTGTTGGAATTATGATGGATACTAATGGAGTTGACATTTTATTTATTTAAGTGTCGAAAAAATAAAAATTTAAGCATCTATATACCATCTTCAACATTTACTTCTAAATATATTTTGACCCAAAACTCAATCTACATAATACTTACTGCTATATTCCGGGTGACACTACTTATCTTACTTATTATCAAAAGTTTCCTAATCTGAAAGTCTAACATTTAAGACCTAGAACCTAGTCTAATTATCCTTTTGAATGCCTCATAACTTAAATCCCAGTCCATATCTTCAGTATACAATATTCCACCTTTTTGAAGTTTGGCATAAAGCTTCTTGTCTAAAAAAAGACGCCTTATTGCAAGTGCGAGTTTTTCTGGGGTATTCTCAATTGTTAATAAGCCTGTCTCGTAGTGCTTAACGCTATCCCTATATCCAGGGACATTGTAACACACTGATGGCGTGCCTAATCTAGCTGCTTCTGATATAGCCAACCCCCAACCTTCTTTCACTGATGTGCCAATCATGAGATATGACTCAGCAACTAATTTATCTAATTGTTTCTTCTCAATAAAACCAGTAAATCTTATAAATTTTTTTAGGCCCTTTGAAGCAATAAGTTTCTGTAATTTCTGAAAATATTTTCCATCAGTTCTTCCTGTTATGACTAATCTTATTTGTGGGAAATCTTTTCTCAAAATATCTATAGTGTCTATTTGTGCCTCTATTCTCTTCATTTTTCTAATGCCTGACGCGCAAATTAACTGAAAATCTTTTTTAATTATATTTTTGTAATTTATTTTTTTCTTTTCAAGTCCCTCAGGAACTATTTTTATATTGGCATCTTCTATACCAAGTGCGATCAAATCCTGTTTAGTTGAATTGCTAATTGTTATAAACTGAACGTTTCTGTAAATATAGGAAATAGCTATCCGTTCTATGAGTTTGCCAATAGCGCTGATTGGGAAAAATATCATATAGTCCCAAATCGTATCAGCAATTTCATGAATTATTAGCAACAACTTTTTTTCAGGAACATAAAAACGAGCAAAAAACGGATAAGCATGAAATTGATCGATGACAATGTCGATTTGTTTTTTATTTTGGAAATAAAACCAAGCTGCATAAAACAATACAAAAATTCTATTTGAAAATCGGTGAATATTGATACCATCGACAACTTCATGTCCTGAGGATTTTTCAAATTTAGCACTAATCCAATCTACAATATGTCCATCCTTTACAAGCCTTTTCGCAAATTCATGAGTGAAAATTTCTGCACCTCCGCTTTTAGGATTTTTTTTATCATAGCAGTTTAAAAAAAGAATTCTCATAATTTAACAACCATCAGCTTTCAGCCGTCCGCCATCAATTCTGATATCAAAAGCTCCTAGCTAATGGTTTACTAAATAATGTTAATTATGGTAATAAATAAGTTATAGTTTCTTGGTTGGTTCAATTCTATGAGTCAAACACACATTATTCATTCTAAAAGAACTGAACCTACTAATTATTCTAGATTATTCCTAACTCTATGGAATAGCCTATGGCTGGAAGTTTTAATTTTCTATACCATTACGCCTACTAGCCGAAATAAATCTCACATTCATCATATCCTTTTGCATATCTTTCCAAAAAAACTAACTCATTATTTTTCTGGTAGTATTTCAAAATTCTCAATCTATAAAACACGGCTACTGTATCTAAAATCATTTGCATAATCGAATGTATTGTCGCTGCATGACTCTTATCCTTAAATGAAATTTTTACAGGAATATCTATATGATGATTATAACCAAACAACTCAGCGACTGCTAACATCTCAACCTCAAAAGCGAAACGTTTTACAAGTAATCTAGGTAACACATCTTTTAATAATCTTTTAGAATATACTTTTAAGCCAACTTGTGTGTCAACATAATTAATACCTAATAAGATTCTAGCTAACATATTATATCCAAAAGTTAATATTCTTCGTAATATTGTATAATTTTCTATATATGAATTTGGATGTTTTTTACTTCCACAAACAATATCTGTATCATTTTTAATAATTTCTTTAATCGCTAAATAAAGTGAATTTACCGAAATATCAAGTCCAGCGTCAATGTAACCTATATAATCACCAGTACTATATTCCATACCAAGCTTAACTGCGAATCCTTTACCTTTATTTTTTTCATAATAAATAATTTTTATATTTTTTGATTTAATCCTTTTCACTTCTCTAAATAAACTCTCATCCTTCCCGTCAATGACTACAACTATCTCAAATGGTAATTTTAAACTTGTAAGTGAATGTAATACTAGACTAACCATCTTGTAAATAACTTGATGGCATTCATAAGCAGGGATGACTATAGAAATTTTCGGTTTTTTTGTATCGGAATTCAATCTACCTTATAATATAATAAAAATAAAGGACTGCTTGGCAGTCCTTGTTTAAAGTTATAAGCCAACCTCCAAATATATGAACTTATTGTCGTATAACATGTAGTTTTCGGTTCACTATATTCAGGTTTAAGCTTTTTTCTCTTCCTTACTTCTCTTTTGTAAAGAATAATAAAGAATCAATAATAATATAAGTAAAAGTAATATTATACAGCAACAAACTAATAGTAATGGGTTTATTCCAAGAGGCAATACTGGTTGTTCTATATATTCACCTACAGCCAGATAGTTAGAAATTTCTATATCTGTTTTATAATAGAAATAAATTGAATTATCCTTATCTCTATTCGTCTTGTTATATTTCCAGTTCTCATCTACATAAGAATAAACTCCTATGTTATCTTCACTAATATTCTCAGAAGTAAGCCAGCTTCTCCTAACCTTTGCATCAACTATAATTGATTTGATATCCTCTTTATTAATATTCTCTAATATTATCTCACAATATTCATAAATTTTATCTATCTTCTTCTCTCTAAAAGGTGATTCTACACCATGTGACTTCACTTGTATCTTACCATTAACAGCAGATTTGAATGTAAAAACAAGTCTATCAATACTTTTACATCCTTGAGAATAAACGCTTATAGTTTTTTCTCCTTCTGTATTCACACCAAAGGTCTCCTGACCCCCTTCATACGTTGGTTTGATAACGTCAGTTGTATATTGAGCTAACACTTTTGGAATGTTTACAAACAACATAATACCACCAAAAACTATTGAAAAAATGGCAATATATAAACTCTTTTTCATTATCAAAAATAATAAATAAAATTAAATTTTTTAAAAATTCACTTAATTATATCATATTATCCTATAATAACCAATACATTACCCTTAACTTTCTATAGATTATGTAAATAAAATTCTTTATAATAATCTTCTAGTATATATCCAATAAAATGAAATATTGTACATACCAATACAAAAACGAAGCGTTATTGGTTAAGAGTTTTAGGTACCTTTGACTTTGTTCGTAGCTATAGCAGAGAACTAACTGTTCAATTTATTTAAAAAATTATGAAAATAACCACTAGACGGCTAATCATCCTTGCCTTAAAGTTGGTTCAATTGATACAACAGAAATATAAGTAGTTCATTGGTTTATACATACGATTGAATTACTCTTATATACTACCATTCAATTATAGTGAATTGAACTAACTCTAATAATTTGATTTTATTTAGAAAACTTGAAAATTTGATAATTTCAGATTATTTTATCTTCGTGTCTTAGATGAACATAGAAATACCGTCTTACTCAACGTTCCAACAATCAGACCTAATATAACACAATATATGGATATCGTACACAGAATATTACTGATATATAATCTCCGACAAAAATTCATAAGATATTTTGTGTAATGTATCACTCTACTGGGGATATCCCCCCCAGAGGGATGGGGGAGATGATTTGTATTTTACATCATCCCCATCCCAGAATTTGGCATACTAGCTTTATCACTCTTTTCTTCTGGTTCATCAACTACAATCGCCTCTGTTGTCAGTAACATAACAGAAACAGACGCAGCATTCTCTAGAGCTAATCTAGTTACTTTTACTGGATCTATAATCCCAGCTGCAAACATATCTACTACTTTCCCAGTTCGAGCATCAAATCCCTTTTTATCACCTACTTCAATAATATAACGTGCTGGCTCAATTCCAGCATTTTCAAGAATTCTCCTAAATGGCTCTTCTAAAGCTCTTTTTAATATATCAATGCCTATTTTTTCATCTCCACTTACTTTTACCTTATCTAAAGCTTTCTTTGCAGAAAGTAATGCTACACCTCCGCCAGCAACGACTCCTTCTTCGACTGCCGCACGAGTTGCTTGCAACGCATCATCAATTCTATCTTTTCTTTCCTTTAACTCCACTTCAGAAGCTGCACCTACTTCTATGACTGCTACACCTCCAGAAAGTTTAGCCAATCTCTCTTGTAATTTTTCCTTATCATAATCACTATCAGTAACTTTTATTTCATTCTTAATTTCTTCTATTCTTGCCTTAATTCTAGCCTTATCACCTTTTCCATTTACAATAGTTGTTTCCTCTTTACCAACAATAACTTTTTCTGCTCTACCTAGATCATCAATCTCAGTATTCTCCAGCTTTTTACCAATCTCTTCTGATATCACAGAACCACCAGTTAAAATAGCGATATCAGCTAACATTGCCTTTCTCCTATCGCCAAAGGCCGGTGCTTTTACGGCTACTATATTTAGTATTCCCTTCAATTTATTTACTATAAATGTAGCAAGAGCTTCTCCCTCAACCTCTTCGGCAATAATCACTATATCTTTTTTACCGCTCTGGGCAATTTTCTCAATAACTGGCACAATATCTTTTACTGCGCTTATTTTTTGGTCTGTTATTAAGATATAAGGATCAGAAATTTCAGCGGTTAAATCATCAGTGTTAGTGACAAAATAAGGAGAAATATAACCTTTATCAAATTGCATACCATCTACATATTTTTCTTTTAAACCAAATGTTTGGCCTTCTTCTACTGTTATAACTCCATCTTTACCTACTTTGTCCATGACTGTTGCTATTCTTTCACCAATTTCCTCATCTCCATTAGAACTAATTGTTGCAACCATTTTTATATCTTCTTTACCTTTGATAGAAGAAGCCATTTTTTTCAATTCTTCGACAACAACAGCCACCCCTTTTTCTATACCTGACTTTATCTCCATAGGATTAGAACCAGCAGTTACATTACGTAACCCTTCGCGAACAATTGCCTGTGCCAAGACCACTGATGTAGTTGTTCCATCGCCAGCAGTATCGACTGTCTTGGAAGCAGCTTCTTTCACTAACTGCGCTCCTGTATTTTCTAGGTTATCTTTAAGTTCAATTTCTTTGGCTATAGTAACACCATCTTTTGTAATTTGTGGTGTTCCATAAGATTTTTGTAATGCAACATTGCGCCCTTTTGGGCCTAATGTAACTTTAACAGCATCAGCAACAAGATCTACCCCTCTTTTGAGCTTTTTTCTTGCTTGCTCATCATAAATAATAATTTTTGCCATATGAGAAAAAGTAAAATATAAAATATAATATAAAAATTAGACTATAAACTACTTACCGTGGATCTCCCAAAACAAGAAAAACTTACTCAATACCTACTACTTACTACTCACTATAATTGCCAATATATCATTCTCCTCCATTATTAAATAATCTTCGTCGTCGATCTCTATTTCATCTGGAGAATATTTTTTAAATAAAACAGTATCTCCCACTTTTACATTAAATGGGATTTTTTTTCCCTTATCATCAAGCTTCCCGGTTCCAAGTGCCACAATTTTACCTCTTTGAGGTTTTTCTTTATCAACTGTATCTGGTAATACTATACCTCCTGCTGTTTTTCTTTCTGTCTCTGGTTTTACTAAAATATAACCACCTACAGGTTTAATTTTACTAGCCATAATTATAAAAAATTAAAATATAAAATAAAGAAGTTATACTTTATAAACTGCATAATAAAAATTTTTAGCAGTAAATAAAGTTCTTTGATAATGTCTGAAATATTAACAAAAATGAAAAAATTTTGTCAAGACAAAACCCGAATTGTATTATACAGCAAAGAGAATCGAGTATAGATATAAAAACACCAAGTCTAAGTATTTAAGTGCAGGAATTACAGGAAACATAAGCAAAAATTATAAGTCTTTAATTTTTCATTTTTTAAATTATAGAGCTTATAAAATTTATTTCTGCCTTATTTCGTTATCCTAATTTTTAGCCTATCACCTCCTGGTATAGTTCTCATAAAACCAGGTATGAACCACGGTCCTGTTTCCAATTCGTATGAAACTATATCTGGATTATGTTTTAGATAATCTTCTACTTCGGAAAGTGATCTACCAGTTAACCTCTCCGCCAAAGATTCCTTTGTAATTTTTGCTCTAGCGCTAGCTGTTGTATTTATCTTGAACGTAGCAACAGTGTTTTCATACTTCACCTCCTGAATGTTTGGCATCTCGGCTACATTGATTTCTGATTCTCCTTCTATTTTTTGTTGTTTCTTTGCAATCCCTATTATCATTTCCTCCATATCTGGTTTCTTTATAAACAATGCACTAACTTTTGCTTTCACTGTAACATCAAATTTTTCAGCTTCGTCACCAACATTTTTGGTAGAGGTCTCCTCTGTTATTTCTACTTTGATCGTTTCTGGAATCATTATCTCATCTGCGGCAGTCAGAGACTCCAACTGAGATTTACCTACTGTTTCAATCCTAGTCTTCAGAACATTTTTTATAGAATCCATATCACCTTGGGATACAACTGTCGTCTGTACAGTACTTCCACCACTGATTGGATAAAAATTTTTTGCTTTAAGACCACTTTCGTTATAACTATAACCTTCAACTCTAAACCATTTTCCAGGCTCAGAATTATAATTATCACCATGTTTTGTAGCTGTAATAGGAACATTCTCAGCCCTTCCAGGTACTCCACCAGCAATAGCTTCTATAGACACAGCATTATTTATAGTATAAACAAGCTCAGATGGTATAATTGTAAGTTTTGTACCCGCAGCCAAATTAACCGGATTTGTGGTGAAATTATAGATTTCTACCTGACCTTTTGCCCTTTCTCCAGTACTTCCAACTCCTGTAGCTGTAGCATTTTCACTGGCATCAGTATCTGTGCTTCTTATTTCTGCATGCATTTTATATTCTGCAATATTTACACCTCGTACAGACGGATCTGCAGTTATTGTTTGAGAAATATTCACCTCATCTTGTTGAACAGTAACAGTAAGATTTGCATAAGTCTGGGTAAAATATGAAAAAATAAAAAAGATAATCAGTAAAATAACTAAACCACCTATCACCTTTTTTTTAGCAGAATCTTCACTAAAAAATTTTTGCTTTAATATATTGAATCTATCCTTTATACTATTATTATTAAGGCTAAAACCATGACCACCAACCATTCGTTTAGGCATATTTGATATCACTCCAGCAAGGTTCTTACCAACAAAGGAAACATGTTTTTTCTGCTGCGAAAGTTCCTGTTGTGGTTGATTTCCATATTCTGAACTTTGAATATCTTCATTCATTAAAATTTTAGGCTCTTCTTTTCCATTATCTGTAACTCCAGTTGTTTCTTTATTCGTACCTTGAGTTGACGCCTCTACTGGTTTATCGCTGTCTTGTTTTGTAATACTTCCTAGTAGTAACTCATTTAGTAACTCTTCATTATTTGTTATATCTCCGGCAGAATAAAATTTCACCTCATTTAATGATATGACTTTTGCTGGTAGCCTTTGCTTTTCATATTTTTTTATATCATCTTCTACTTGTTTAGACTCTAATTCATTGAGATTTGTAGCCTCTGCCTGTTTAGGTGACTGCTCTTCTAATATTTTATATTTAACACCCTCGTTATCTGTTGATTCTTGTCTTTTTTCAAGTAACAACCTTTTTGTTCTTTCTCGCTCATCTAAAAGCTCCTGCTTTAATTCTTTAGCTTTTTCCCAAATTTCAGGTGTAATTTCATTGACATTTTTCACACATACAATTTTAGCTCGCTCAGATAATCTTTGACCTAAACTATCCTCGGTTACTAAAGTGATCAATTTTTTTGTCTTGGAAACTTGACGAGAAAGAATTTTTAAACTTATTAAAGAACCTGTTAAATTAGCGCTTTTTGGTATAACTACTATAACTTTAGGAGCCTGAGATTGTTTTATTTTCTCAAGCGTAAATACTATATCTTCATTTAAATCTACAAAAATTTTTTCTGTATTAGCCATAATAATAAGTCAAAAATTTATAATTTATAGCAAACTCAAAACAAAATTGCTTATTTTAGATATATTTTTATAACTTAATTTCGTTTTAGAGATTGTTATATACTCGAAAAACAAAAAAGTATTTAAAACTAAGTGAATAAAAAATACAATATTTTGTTTTTACATCAGTAATTAAATACAAACTACCTGCTATTTAAAACTCTAACCATCAAACATTTTCTGTTCCCAACGTTCTTCACATATAGGATAATCAATCTCTAATTAAAAGATTTAAGACCTAAAATTTAACTGCCTTACTGCCTATCTGTCTTCTAATGACCTAACAGCTATATTATTATACACATAAGCAGAATAAATTTTCTAGGTTATTCTAACATACTAAGGGCTAAACTGGCCGGAGCGATATCACTAGGATCAATTAATTTTTTTGTTTTATCAAGAAGTCCAGCTAACTGATTAGGGAAAATGTGAGTAGTCCTTGGGAATTTCTGAAAAGGCAATACTTGTAACCATGGATGTTCTATGAGACCTTCTTTCATATCAGGAAGTACTGAACCCCCACCACAAATATAAATATCACTCGGATATGTATGTATGTCTTCAAAATCAGCTAGCGCAAGCTCTACCCCATCTACCCAAACCGGTATGTCCTTACCTAAAGATTGTTTAACCTTTTTTGACATAGTTTCTGTTAGTTTTAAATCTGAATAATCCAATTTCAATTCCTCTGCTTTTGCAAAATCTTTATTAAAATCTACTTCTAACCTTTTAGTAAATACATCTCCACCAAAAACAAACATTTTTGTACCAATTACTCCACCACTATCTACTAAGGCAATATCTGTTGTACCACCTCCTATATCTATAATTATGCCAGAAAATGCCTCTTCTTTCGCACCACGTAAAGCTCTAGCTATAGCGTATGGTTCAACCTCTATTGAACCTAATTCTAAATTTAAAGCCTCCACTACTTCTTTTAAAGAATTGAGATGAATAGAAGGGGCAAAAGTTGTGAAAACTCTATAAGAAACTTCTTTACCAGTAAATCCTTCTGGATTATCTACTTTTATACCATCGATATAGGTAGAATTAATAACAGAATTTATCTCAACAATTTGATTTGTATCAACCCCTATCTCTTCTGCAATTTCCTCTATCACTCCAACGAATGATTGTTCTTTTACACTTTCAACGACTTCCTGTATTTCCTGTATTGTTATTTTTTCGTTTGGATCTTCTCTTTCATAATTAGCCAAAATTGCCACCCCTTTTACAAATTCTCCAGCGATACCCAAAATCACTTTTGAAGGAGTAGGTGTTTCATAACTTTCAATTTTTCTTTCTTGCCCAATAATTTTATCGGCCATATGCAAAGCTTCACCAATTACCAGATCACATACTGAAACCACCTTTTTTATATTTACAATCATAGCTCCATGCATTGCATTAGACTGCTGTTTTATCTTCGCATAGCCTTTGACAACCACTTCATTATCCTCGACTTGAAATATAGCGGCCTTGATAAAACTAGTACCAATATCAAGAGCTAAATTAACTTCTTCACTAGGATCAACTTTAGGTTTTCGAGAGATAAATGGTATATACATTCACAAAGATTTAATATTTTATCTATTATAACTTATTCTATATAAAAACTGCAGCTCAAATTCTAAATAATACTAATTAATAAAAAAAAGAATGTCTGTATATACAATTAGCATTTTCACCAATAGTCAAAGGCTGAGAATAGTGCAGTTCATAGAAAGGTGAAAGCTGATGGCTGTCAGCTTATAACTTATATATGCTGATGCGTAACTTTAAAATAAAACAAACTGATGATGGATAGTAAAATTCTAAGTTTCAGTTCATTTATCAAATAATTGTTCATCTCATGCTGAAAATAGTCTATAGCAATACCTATGGAAACTTTGTTTGATAAATGTTATCATTTAACAATTTTCTTTACTTTATATGTAATTAAAAATAGGCACTAAGCAGTAAATATTAACTGATAGGTTAATAAATGGGAAGTGAATAGCTGAAAGCCTGATTTATGTTTCTCTTACATTCATTTAATTTTAAATTGTATTTAGTGGAAGAGTTGAGAAGCAAAAAAAGAGAAATACAACTATTAAATTATGTACTTTCTAAGTACACAAAATATGATACTAGAAGTGTAAAACCATTCAAGGAAACTCCGTATAAAAAAGGTAATTATTCTATTCTAGGTGTAACAGATACAGAAATATTCAAATTAATAGCAGGAAAAAGATATGTAAATAATTTTGAATATTTTGATAGAGCTTCGGCCGAAAAATTCATAAAAGATTACAAGATATATGCTAAGCAATTAATTGATGCGAAAATAAAAATTCCAAAACTTATTAGTATAGAAAAAATAGAAATTAGTAAAAATAATTATGTAATTTTGGAAGTCCAAGAGCTAATTAAGAAAAAAGATATATTTGATCTACTGATTCAGAAGAAAAATAAAAAAAATAATCAACAAATTCTACATGAATTTCATCTAATCCTTAATGCATTGATAAAAATCAACAACTATGCCAAAAAGGTTAAGTATTATAAGCCATCTATAGATACAAAACCATTAAATTTTCTTGAAGGAGGAATATATGTAGATTTAACACCAGCAAAAATTAAACATGGACAAGAATACAATATTCATAAAAAAATTGTGTATAAAGATGAGTATAGCTCAGTAAAACTTGGTTGGTTCTATAATACCACACAATCATTTATTTATTTTATATGTAACTTTGGTATGCTAAGACCCGATCTTATAAAAGAATTCTTGGAAATTATATTTAATGAACCTAAAATTAATGCAAAGAAAAAATCTTCTATTCGACAAGCGTTACTAGATGAGCATCTTCAAACATCTCTTCTTTATATTCTTCAGAATTTTTATAAAATTAATTATAGAGCAATCAAAATAAATGCTATTCCGTTAATCTACAAGAAATTCATTAATTTCTTTAAATGACAAATCTATATTTAGCTAGACACGGAGAAACAGACTGGAATAAATTTGATCGAAAAATTGGCAATGTCGATATAAAATTAAATGAAATGGGAATTCAACAAGCATTAAATTTAGCAGAGAAGCTAAAATCAATAGATATTGATAAGATTTATAGTTCGCCATTATCTAGAGCTTTGCAAACAGCAAAGATAATAAAAAACATTCATCCCAAATCACCCGAAATTACCATGCTCGAAGCTTTAAAAGAAATAAGCTTGGGAATTCTACAAGGTAAAACTACGAAAGAAATAGAAAAATTTTTACCAGGCTTTGATGTTATGAATGATCAGCACCGTAAGATGTTAAATATAGAGCCGATCAAAAAAAGTGTAAAAGAATGGAAAAATTTATTACCTTTCTTTATTAACCGATCAAAAGATAAAATACTTATGATAAGTCATAAACGTAAAATAATGGTTATTTTATTAGCCATGGGGTTAACTTTAAGTGATCTTGATCAATTTTCATTTAAAACTGGGACAATAATAAAAGCAGAAGTTATTATTTCTGCCAATCATCCTCAGATAGAATATTTAGAAGAAGTTTAAATATACTAAATAATATAGCAATTCTAAAACAAAATGTCCCTTTTTACAAAAAATAATCGAATTTTCTGAAATTGATGTTTCTGAAAAATTCTTCCCTTAATTTTCTCATCGACACTCCCGATCTATTTGCGATCCTGTCTTTTGCCCATCCACATACATGCTCTATAGGATTATGCTCAGGTGAATATGGTGGTAACCAGATAAGATGAATGTTCTCAAACTCATTCCCTTTTCCCAATAACTTTCGTAAACCCTTT
>Ga0209101_1000567_pt1 | contig 30198 bp, 27 predicted proteins | sample ConPoolayeCmetaG_FD_185481 | JGI IMG/M metagenome (GOLD analysis project Ga0209101, IMG submission 185481) | Hot spring microbial mat communities from California, USA to study Microbial Dark Matter (Phase II) - Cone Pool mat layer C metaG... ...
GTGCTGGCCCTGGCCCGCAGGGGGGTAGGGGATCGCCGGCGGTGAGGGCGGCGATCCTGCTGGCGCTGCTGGCCGGGGCGCTGCACCCCGCGCCGGCCCCGCGGCTGGGTCAGGACGTTCGCATCGATGAACCGACCCAGGGCCCGGTGGTGGGGATTTTGGCCAACGTCACGGTGGCAAGCCGCGTCGCCGGCGATGTGGTGGTGCTGGGCGGGGAGGTGCGCATCAGCGAGACGGGAACGGTGGAAGGCGACGTGGTGGCGGTGGCCGGGTCGGTGCGTGCCCAGGGCGCGGTGAGCGGTCGGGTGGTGGGGGCGTCCAGCCGTGGAGTCCTGGCGCCGCTGGCGGGTGACCCCTGGCGGGAGTCCATGTCGGCGTGGGGGATGCACTTGGTGCACTTTGGCGTCTGGCTGACGGTGGTGGGCGCCATCGCTCTGGCGCTGCCCCAGCCGGCGCGCCGGGCGTGCCAGCGGCTGGTGCGGCACCCCGGACGGGCGCTGGGTGTGGGGGCACTGGCGCTGCTGGCGTGGGTGGCGGTGGCGGGAATCGGCCTGCTGCTGGGCACCTCGCCCGCCGGTGTCGGGGTGGTGGTCACCGCCACCACCGTATTGGTTGCCGTCAAGGTGCTGGGGGTGACGGCGATCGCCTTCGCGGTGGGGTGGCGACTGCTGCCCGTGCTGCCGGCTGCCCTGCGCGCCGAGGCGCCGCGCGCCGGGGTGGGCATGCTGGTGGTGCTGGTGGGGGCGCTGCTCCCGCTGGCCGGCGAGGTGCTGTGGCTGGCCGCCAACGTGGCCGGCATCGGCGCGGTGATCGTCATGGCGGCCGCCGACGGTCCGCCGCTGGCGCTGCGCCTGCTGACGCTGCGACGCGCGCGGGTTTGACGGCAAGGCGGCACGCTGCTACCCTGTGGGGTCCTTTAGGGAGGGCGTGTGTCGCGTATCGATTTGACCTCCGCCGACCCCGAGCCGCTCAAGTTTTCCGAGCGGGTAACCGCTCCCGCCGGAGTTGGGGGGGAGGATGTGGTGTCGGTGGGCGAGGTGGCGGTTGCCGGCAAGGTGGAGCGGACGTCGCAGGGGTTTCTCGTCAGCGGGTGGGTGGAGGCGGCGGTACGGCTGCGCTGCGTGCGCTGCTTGGAGGAGTTCTCCGTCGATCTCTACGAGGCGATGGAGGTCGCCCTGCTCCCCCTCGCCACCGCGCCCCGCGAGGAGGAAACGCAGCTGGGCCGCGCCGATTTGGACACGCGCTTCTACACCGAGCCGGTCTTGGACCTCGCCGAACTGGCCGCCGAACAGATCGAACTGGCGTTGCCCATGAAGCCCGTGTGTTCCCCGTCTTGCCGCGGCCTGTGTCCGCGCTGCGGTGTCAATTTGAACGTCGAACTTTGCGGCTGTCCCGCCGAGGCCGACTCCCGCTGGAGTGCCCTCGCCGGCTGGCGGCCGAGCAACTAGGAGGAGTCGCACCGATGCCGAATCCCAAGTACCGCCACTCCAAGGCACGCCGAGACCGCCGCCGGGCCCACGATCATTTGGCCCAGCCGGCCGCTTCCACGTGCCCGCACTGCTTCCAGCCCAAGCTGCCGCACCGGGTGTGCCCCTCGTGCGGGATGTACGAGGGTCGCCAGGTTCTTAACTTGGAAGAGGTTTCGTAGGACAAGCCAGAGCGACAGTGAGGCCATGGGCCCGGTGAAGGCCAGCGCCGTCGCGCTCGACGCCATGGGCGGTGACCACGCGCCCTCGTCCACGGTACTCGGGGCGCTGGAGGCGGTGCGCGAGTTCAACCTGCGCGTCCTGCTGGTGGGCCAGGAGGCTCTCTTGCGGCGGGAGCTGGCGCGGGCCGGGGGGGCGACGCGGCGGATTGAAATCGTCGACGCCCCCCAGGTGGTCACCATGAACGACCCGCCCACCTCGCCGGTGCGCGCCAAGCGCGACTCCTCCATGGCCGTGGCCATGCGTCTGGTGCAGCGGGGCGACGCCTGCGCTTTCGTCACCGCCGGCAACACCGGGGCGGCCATGGTCACCGCCAAGCTCACGCTGGGGTGCATTCCGGGCGTCGACCGGCCGGCGCTGGCCGCTCTCGTGCCGGGGGTGGACCACCAGACGCTGCTTTTGGACGTGGGCGCCAACGTCGACTCCAAACCTCACCACCTGATGGAGTTTGCGGTGATGGGCCACTTCTACTCTCAGGCCGTGCTGAAGGTGGCCTCTCCCCGTATCGGGCTGCTGTCCGTGGGCGAGGAGGAGGGAAAGGGAGACCGTGTCACGGTGGAGGCGCATCGCCTGATCTCGGGCCTGGACCTCAACTTCGTCGGCAACGTGGAGGGGCGTGACGTCTACGCCGGCACCGTGGACGTGGTGGTATGTGACGGCTTTGTGGGAAACGTGGTGCTGAAGGTCTCCGAGGGGTTGGGCGAGATGGTGTTTACCTTGCTCAAGCGCGAGGCGCGTCGTTCGCCCGTGTACTCGGCGGGGCTGCTGCTGGCCAAGGGGGCCTTTGCCGGGTTTCGGCGCCAGGTGGACTACGCCGAGTACGGCGGGGCACCGCTTTTAGGCGTTCAGGGGGCGTGTCTGGTGGGCCATGGCCGCTCTAACCCCAAGGCGATCCGCAACGCCTTGCGCTTTGCCCGCTCGTACGCGGCCGCGTCGGTGGTGGAGCACATCGCCGAGAAACTCGCCGGGGTGGCTGGCCGAGCCGGCAGCGGGTAGGGGGGACGAATGCACGATAACCACGCGCGCACCGCGCGCATCGCTGGTTTGGGCACCTTTTTGCCAAAAAAGCTCCTGACCAACAAGTACTTCGAATCGATCCTTGAAACCTCCGACGAATGGATCGTGACCCGCACCGGGATGCGGGAGCGGCACGTGGTCTCCCCCGGGGAGAGCGTGGCCACGGTGGCGGTGGAAGCGGGTAAGCGCGCGCTGGCCGATGCCGGCATCGACGCCGAGGAGATTGAACTGCTGATCCTCGCCACGGCGACGCCGGAGCAGCCCATTCCCGCCACTGCGGCGCTCATCCAGCCGGCCTTGGGGGTGCGGCGGGCGGTGTGCTTCGATCTTTCGGCGGCGTGCTCCGGCTTCCTGTACGCCCTCAAGGTGGCTCGCCAGTTCTTCATCACCGGCGAGGTGTCCACGGCCATGGTGATTGGCGCGGAGACGCTGTCGCGCTACGTGGACTACACCGACCGGGCCACCTGCGTGCTGTTTGGGGATGGCGCCGGGGCGGCGGTGCTCAAGGCGGCGCCGGCCGGCGAAGGGATCCTGCGGGTGGCCTGGCACACCGACGGTACCTTTGCCGACTTCATCCAAATGCCCGGGGGCGGCTCCAAGTACCCTCCCAACGTCAAGGAGCACATCGACAACAAGCTGCCGTTCATTAAGATGCGCGGTAACGAGACGTTCAAAGTGGCGGTGCGCTCGCTCACCGACGTGTGCCTGGAGGTGTTGCAGCAGGCCGGCGTGAGCATCGACGAGGTGTCGCTGTTCGTACCCCACCAGGCCAACCAGCGCATCTTAAGTGCGGTGGGGGAGCGCCTGGGTCTGCCCGCTGAGAAGATCTTCGTGAATTTGGAAAAGGTCGGTAACACCTCGGCGGCGTCCATCCCCCTGGCGCTGCGCGACGCCCTCGACGAAGGGCGGTTGAAGCGCGGGGACCTGGTGCTGTCGGCGGCGTTTGGGGGTGGCCTCACCTGGGCGGCGGCGCTGGTGCGCTGGTAGGAGTTGAGGCATGGGCAAAGTCGCGTTTCTCTTTCCCGGGCAGGGCAGCCAGGCGGTGGGGATGGGAGCTGACCTGGCGGAGCAGTATCCCGAGGCGCGGCAGGTGTTGGAGCGCGCCGACGCGGCGCTGGGTGAGCCCCTGTCGCGCCTGTGTTTTTCCGGGCCGGAGGAGGCCTTACGGCTGACCGCCAATACGCAGCCCGCCATCCTCGCCGTGTCCCTGGCCGCCTTTGCCGTGCTTGCCGCCCGTGGCGCGCGCTGCGACGGCGTCGCCGGGCACTCCTTGGGCGAGTACAGCGCCGTGGGTGCGGCCGGCGGCCTGGAGATTGAGGATTTGGTGCGCACCGTGCGGCGGCGCGGGGAGCTGATGCAGGAGGCGGTGCCGGTGGGGCAGGGGGCGATGGCGGCGGTGCTGGGGCCCGCCCGCGACCAGGTGGAGGCGGCGTGCGCCGAGGCCTCCACGGTGGCCGAGGTGGTAGTGGCGGCCAACTTCAACGCCCCGGAACAGACGGTAATCGCCGGCCACGCCGCGGCGGTGGCGCGGGCCGGCGAGCTGCTGCAGCGGCGTGGGGCCAAGCGCGTCGTCGAGCTGCCGGTGTCGGCGCCGTTCCACTCGCCGCTCATGCTGCCGGCGCGGGAGGGGCTGGCGCCGGTGCTGGCGGCGCTGCCCTTTGCCAGGCTGGGTGTGCCTCTGTACAACAACGTGGATGCAAAGCCGGTGCAGGGTCCGGAGGAGGTGCGCGACGGCTTGGTCCGGCAGGTGGACGCGCCGGTGCGCTGGGTGGAGCTGGTGGAGCGCATGGTGGCGGACGGCTTCGACACCTTTGTGGAGGTGGGTCCGGGTACGGTGCTGTCCGGCCTGGTGCGGCGCATCGCCCGCGGCGTCACGGCGGTGGCGGTGGGCACGGTCGCCCAGGTGGAGGCGTACCTGCAGGGGCTTGAGCCGCGCCAGTAAAAGTGGGGGCGCTTTTTCCGCGTAGCTGGGAGGAGGACGGTATGGGAGTCTTGGACGGCAAAGTGGCCTTGATCACGGGCGCGGCAACCGGGATCGGCGCGGCGTGCGCCCGCGCCCTGGCGCGGGAGGGGGCGCGGGTGGTGTGCACCTCGCTGCCCAGTGATCCCATCGCCGAGGTGGTGGCGTCGATCACCGGTGAGGGGGGCCAGGCCATTGGGATCCCCTTGGACGTCACCGATGCCGCCCAGGCGGCCGAGGTGGTGGACCGCGTCGCTGCCGAGCTGGGGGGGATCCACATCCTGCTCAACAACGCCGGCATCACCGATGACGGGTTGTTTTTGCGCATGAAGCCGGAGGCGTGGCGGCGGGTGCTGGCGGTCAACCTGGACGGCGTGTTCAACGTCACCCAGCCGGTGGTGCGGCACATGGTCAAGCAGCGGGAGGGGCGCATCATCTCCATCTCGTCGGTGGTGGGGCTGATGGGCAACCCGGGGCAGGCCAACTACGCCGCCTCCAAGGCAGCTCTCATCGGCCTGACCAAGACCTTGGCGCGCGAGTTGGGTGGTCGCAACATCTTGGTCAACGCCATCGCCCCGGGGTTCATCCAAACCCCCATGACCGACAAGCTCAACGACGACCAGCGTCAGGCGCTGTTGCGCAACCTCGCCGTGCCCCGCCTCGGCACCCCGGAGGACATTGCCGCGGTGGTGCTGTTCCTCGCCTCGCCGGCGGCTTCCTACGTCACTGGCGAGGTGATCAACGTCTCCGGCGGGTTGTACATGTAGCTGGAAGGCCGGGGCGGCGACGGGTCTCCAACCACCTCGGCGCCCCGTAGGGGGCGCCGGGTGGAAGGAGGAGGAGAAGGAACGTTCTGCTCATGAATACGAACCGGGCGGGGCAGATGTTTATGCGGCGCCCAGGAGCACCATCACCGTGCTAGGGTGACCGGGGATGCCGGAACTGCCCGAGGTGGAAACGGTCCGCCGCTCGCTGCTGCTGCGCCTTCAAGGCCGGCAAATCCTGTGGGTGGAGACCTCCGCGGCGACCCTGCGCCAAGGCGCCGGGGCGGGGCGGTGGCGTTCCTGCGTGGGGGCGTATCTTGCTGACATCACTCGGCGCGGCAAGTACCTGGTCTTCGAACTCGATGACTGGGCGGCGGTGCTGCACCTGGGGATGTCCGGGCGGCTGCTGGCGCGGCGATCCGGCGAGGCGGTGTTGCCCCACACCCATCTGAGGATCGGCTTTGAGGGCGGGTGGGAGCTGCACTTCATCGACCCGCGGCGGTTCGGCGTCGCCGTCCTGCTGGCGGCGAGGGAGGTCACCAGCTGGGTCCCTCTGGCGCAGCTGGGAGTCGACGCTTTGGACGGCGACCTCGAGGCGGCGCTGGCTTCCCTCGCCGACTCCCGTGCCCCCATCCGCAACGCCCTGCTGGACCAGCGCCGCATCGCCGGGCTGGGCAACATCTACGCCAACGAGGCGCTGGCGCGGGCCGGGATTCGCCCCACCGTGCCGGCCGGTCGCTTGACGCCGGCGCGGCGCGCCCGGCTTGCCGAAGCGATCCGCTCCACGCTGGCGGATGCCCTCGCCGCCGGCGGCACCACCTTGGCCGACGGCGGCTTCGTAGACGCCGCCGGGGAGGGCGGGTATTTCGCCGTGTCGCTGGCCGTGTACGGGCGCGACGGGCAACCCTGCCGGCGGTGCGGCCGGGCCATTCACCGGGTGGTGCTGGCGGGTCGCTCGGCGTACTACTGCCCGCGCTGCCAGCGCTGAGGTTTTACGGGTTCTTGCGGGGCCGTCCGCGGGGCCGGCGGCCGCCACTCGGCAAGGGGATGATCACCATGCCTTCGGCTGGGTCGAACGACACCGGCACGCGCGAGGTCTCGTCGAGGGTGATGTTGAACGCCTGGAAGAGCGGTCGGGCGCGCACCGAAGCGACGCGGGTGCGGTGCGACATGCGGATGGCACCTTCTTCCTTGGGATCGGCGGCGCGAATGCCGATCAACCGTCTTTGCGTATCGAAATGGAGGGTGACGAACCGCGCTTCTTGCAGGCCGGCCTGCTGCGCAAAGGCGATATCCAGTGAGATGGTCCCAGTGCGCTTGAGGGACGCTTGTGGGGGCTTCTGCTTGCGAGCCGGGATAAACTTTTCAAAGGGCATTTTATGCCTCCTTTACCGTCATCTCTTAGGATAAGTTCGCGAGCACAACGTGTCAAGCCTCTTGTGGAATTACCGCTGCGTTCCTGCCGCAAATGATCGCGGGGTGTTGGCGACCTTCTTGCCCGCCGATTCGCTGCTCCCTTTCGCGAAGGTTATTGGGGAACTCGGCTCTTGCTGAGAGTTAGCCCGGGAAAATTCCGGCCAGCTCGGCCCCCACCGCTGCCGTGTGTTCTCCCAGCGCCGGTGCCCGTGCCGACGGCTGCCTGCCCACCCCGGGGAACAGCGGCCCCGCCACCGGAGGCGAGGCGGCGGCCACCGCCTCGGCGAGGGTGAGCACCGGCGATACCGGCACTCCCGCCGCCGCCGCCAGCTCCAGCCAGTGCTGGCGCGGCGCCCGTGCCAGCACCGCCGCCACCTGCGCCGCCGCCTGCGCCCCTTCCTCCCCGGGGTCGAGGCCCTTGCCGGCCAGCTCTGGGAGTCCTAAAAGCTCCACCCAAGCGGTCCAAAACTTGGGCTCCACGGCGGCTACCGCCAGCTCGCCGCCGTCCCCGCAACGGTAGCGCCGGTACGCCGGGCAGCCGCCGGCGAGGTGGGTGGCGATGAGACCGTCAGCACCCGCGGCCAGATCCGCCGCCGGCCAGGCCAGGAAGGGCCGCGGCGCCACCGCCAGAGGTTGATCGATATGGGCGCCGCGGCCGCTGGAGTGGCGGGCCAGTAGCGCCGCCAGGATGGCGGTGGCTGCCAGCAGGCCGGCGGCCACGTCGGCCAGCAAAACCGCTGGCAACCCCTCCCCCCCAAGCCGGGAAAGCAGCCCCGAGGCGGCGGTGACGTTGAGGTCGTGGGCGGGGCGGTCGTCGTTGCCGCCGTAGCCGGAGAGGGAGCAGGTCACCAGGGCGGGGTTGGCGGCGCGCAGCGTCTCCAGCCCCACCCCCCAGCGTGCCAGGGTGCCGGGGCGAAAGCTCTCGATCAACACGTCGGCGCGGCGGGCCAGAGCGCGCAGGGTGTCCGAACCCTCCGGGGTGCGGAGATCGAGAATCACCGATTGGGCGCCGCGGTAGAAGGCGGCAAAGCCAGCACCGACCCCATCCACCAGGGGAGGCGCATGCCGCATCGGGTCGCCACTGGCGTCCTCGATCTTGATGAGGCGGGCGCCCAGCTCCAGAAGCTGGCGAGCCAGCACCGCGCCGGGAAGCATGCGCGAGCAGTCCAGCACCACCAGGCCGGCGAGAGGCAACGGCGGGGCCGGTGCGGTAGGGGGAGCGTCCGCTTCGGCCGGGGCGGGCCTGGCGGCAACGGCCGCCTCCCCTGCGCCCGGGGATCTAAAGGCGTCCAGGAACTTCAGCATCGGTCCCAGGTGGGAGACCTTCAGGCGGCGCAGCAGGAAGGCGGTGCGCGGGTTGATGGTGCCGGCGGCGATCCCCAACAGGGTCTCGGCACTCATCTCCACAGTGCAGTGGGCAACCCCCTCAAGCCCTTGGGTCACCGTGCAGCGGCTCTCCTCCACCCGCACCGTCCACTCCGGGTGCGCGCAGTGGGAGAGGCGGAAATGAAAGTTGGCCCGCCACCCGCCCGTGACGCTGGGGCGCAGGCGGGCGGGGAGGGAGTGCATGAGTTCGGCGACGGCGGCCGAGGGGTCGTTGGCACGCCGGCGCGTCACCCCTCCCCCTCCTCGTACATGGCGTCCAGGAGGTGGCGGTAGCGCTCCTCCACCACCCGCCGTTTGAGTTTCAGGGACTGGGAAAGTTCCCCGGTCTCGGCGGTGAACTCCTGCTCCACCACGCGAAACGCCTTGATCTGCTCGAAGCGCGCCAGCTGGCGGTTGACCTCCTCCACCTGGGCGGCGAGCAGCCGATGCACGCGCTCGTCGTCAGGCGGCACCTGGGCCAGCTCCGGGTGGGCCGCCGCCAGGGCCTGCCGATCCACGGTGAGTAGCGCCACCACGTAGCGCCGCCGGTCGCCGTGCACCAGGCAGTGGGAGATGAGCGGCTGCTGGCGCAGCAGGTTTTCCAGCTTCTGGGGGGCAATGTTCTTGCCGCCGGAGGTGACGATGAGCTCTTTCTTTCGGTCAGTGATGTAGAAAAAGCCGTCCCTGTCCTGCCGCCCAATGTCCCCGGAGCGCCAGTAACCGTCGGGGGTGAACGCCTCGGTGTTGGCCGCGGGGTTGTCCAGGTACCCCGGGAAGACGTTGGGCCCCCGCACCTCCAGCTCCCCGTCGGCGGCCACGCGCACCTCTACCCCGGGCAGGGGGCGCCCCACTGAGCCGAAGCGGTAGGCGGAGGGGGTGTTCCAGGTGGACGGGGCAGAAGTTTCGGTGGCCCCCCACCCCTCGCACACCAGGACGCCGGCGGCGTGGAAGAAGCGCGCGATGGCCGCGGACAGGGGCGCCCCGCCGGAGACGAAGAGGCGCAGGCGGCCGCCCAGGCGGGCGCGAACGGCGCGGAACACCGCGAGATCGGCGACGGCGTAGCGAGCGGCCAGGCCCGGCGGTAGGGGCTGCCCCCGCTCCAGGTGCTGGGAGCGCTGCACCCCCACCCCCACCGCCCAGCGGAACAGGGCCTGCGCCGCGGCGGGCTTGCTGCGTACCTGGGCGTGGATGCGGGCGTACACCTTCTCGAACACCCGCGGCACCGCCACCGCGAAGTCGGGGCGCACGGTGCGGAAGTCCTCCGCGATGGTATCGAGGGAGCGGGCGTAGGCGATGGTGTGCCCCAGCACCAGGGGGAGGAAATGCCCGGCGATGCGCTCCAGGGCGTGGGCCAGCGGCAGGAAGGAGAGGTTGAGGCGCAGGCGGGAGACATCCCCAAACGCCGCCACCACCGCCTCCAGGGTGGCCAGGATGTTGCGGTGAGTGAGAACCACGCCCTTGGGTTCGCCGGTGGTGCCCGAGGTGTAGATCACCAGCGCCGGCTCGTCAGGGGCGGCTGCGAGACCTGGCAGCTCGCCGCCCTGCCCTGCACCCGCGGCCAAATCCCGGAGGGTGGGAAGCTGGCCGCCGGCGGCGTCGCTCTCCAGCAGGACCACCGGCCCGAGGGCGGGCAGGCCCGAGCGCAGCCCGGCCAGGCGGGCGGCCAGCTCCGGCGACTCGGCGAAGGCCAGCCGGCAGGCGGCGTGGCGGAGGATGAACGCCATCTCGGCGTCGGGCAGGGTGGGGAAGACGCTGACCACCTGGCCGCCGGCGGCGAGGCCGGCAAGGTCGGCCAGTGCCCACTCGGGGCGGTTGCCGGAAACGATGGCGATGCGATCGCCGGGGACAACTCCCAGCCGGCCCAGGCCGTGGGCGATGGCGCTCACCCGCTCGCCCACCTCCTCCCAACTCAGCTGGCGCCACCGCCCGCGGCGGAAGAAGCGCAGGCACGGCTGCGTACCCCGGGTGCGGCGGTTGGCCAGGACGGCGCGGGCCAGGTTGGGCTCGCCCACCGCGCCGCCTCTACCCAGGGTAGAAGCGCCCCCCGCGGCGGGCCAGTTCGGCAAGCCCCGCCGCCGGCGCAAAGCGGGGGCCGTAGCGCTCGGCCAGTTCTTCCAGCCGCCGCACCGCCGCCGCCGCGGTCAGCGTATCGAGCCAGTGGAACGGGCCGCCGCGGAAGGGCGGAAAGCCAAGCCCCAGGATGGCGCCCAGGTCGCCGTCGCGGGGGGAGGCGATCACCCCCTCGTCTAGGCAGTGCACCGCCTCGTTGGTCATCACGAAAGCGAGCCGCTCCTGCATCAGGGTGGCGTCCACGGCGCCCCGGCGTGCGCCGCCAAAGAAGCTGTACGCCTTGGGGTTGGGCCGCTTGCGGCCGCGCTTGGGGTAGAGGTAGAACCCTTTGCCGTTCTTGCGCCCCGCCCAGCCGGCCCGGTGCATGCTGGGCAGTGCCTGGGAGGCCCCCAAGCCGCGATGGACAAACGCCTTGCCCAGGTCCTCGGCGACGTGGGCGGCGACGTCGATCCCCACCTCGTCGATGAGGGCCAGGGGTCCCACCGGGTAGCCGAAGTCCTTCAGCGCCGCGTCCACCGCCTCGATGGTCGCACCCTCCTCCAGCAGCAGCATGGCCTCGTTGAGGTAGCCGGCGAGGATGCGGGTGGTGTAAAAGCCCGGGCAGTCCTTCACCACGATCACCGTCTTGCCCTGCCCGATGCCGAAGGCGCGGGCGGTGTCCACGGCGTAGTCGGCGGTTCGGGCGGCGCGCACGATCTCGAGCAAAGGCATCTTGGGCACCGGCGAGAAGTAGTGCATCCCGAGGACGCGGTCGGGGTGCCGAGCCGCCGCGGCGATGGCGGCGATGGGCAGCGCCGAGGTGTTGGAGGCGAACACCGCCTCGGCGGAGATGAGCTCTTCCACTTCCCCCAGCACCCGGCGCTTCAGTTCCAGCTCCTCAAACACCGCCTCAATGACCAAATCGGCGCCGCGCACCTCGGCCACGTCGGTGGTGAGGTGCAACCGCGCCCAGCGCCGGTCGGCTTCGATGCGGCGCAGGGACCCGGAGCGCACCTGCTTGCCCAGACCCTCGCCGATGGTGCGCGCGGCCCGCCGCAACACCTCCTCGGAAATGTCCCGCACCACCACCGGCGCCTGGCCCAGCGTCACCGAGGCCACCCCGGCGCCCATGAACCCTCCTCCCAGCACCGCCACGCGCCGCACCGGCCGTGCCTGGGAGCGCCCCGTATCTTTCTTGGCCTCGTTCATGGCGTGGAAGATCCACACCAGGTGGCGCGCCTCAGGGCTGGGTAGGAGGGTACCGAAATAAGAGGACTCCAAATCCAGACCGGCGGCGACGCCTTTGCGCAGGCCGACCTCGACGCACTCCAAGATCTTGGCCGGCGCCGGGTAGTTGCCGCGGGTGGCGCGGGCCACCTGGGCCCGGGCCTTGCGCATCACTACCCCGCGCAGCGGTGGCAAGGCCTGCAGGCGCACCGCCAGGGGGAGGCGCCGGCGCGGGTTCTTCATTCTCTTCTCGGCCAGCGCCAGCGCCGCGCGCGCCGCCGTATCGGCGATACCCCCGGGGGTGGTGAGGATGTCCACCAGGCCCATGCGGTACGCCGCCCGGGCGCGCACCCGTTTGCCGGTGAGCAGCAGGGGGAGTGCCGCCGCCAGCCCAACGCGGCGGGGCAGGCGCTGGGTGCCGCCGGCGGCGGGGAGCAACCCCAGCGTTACCTCGGGCAGCCCCAGCACCGTGGCCGGGTCGTCGGAGGCCACGATGACGTGGCAGGCGAGCGCCACCTCCAGGCCGCCCCCCAGGGCGGCGCCGTGCACCGCCGCCACCACCGGGATGCGGGCGCCGGCCAGCCGCGCCAGCAGCGCGTTGCCGCGGCGCGAGAATGCCTCCGCCTCGGCGCCACTCATGCGCATTGCCAGGTCCAAATCGGCGCCGGCAATGAACGTGTCGGGCTTGGCGGAGGCCACCACGATGCCCTTCACCGCGCCGTCCTCCAACAGCGCGGCGGCGTGGGCCTCGAACTCCTCCAAGAGGGCCGGGGAGAGGGTGTTGACGGCCTTGCCCGGGCAGTCCAGGGTGACCACCGCCACGCCGTCGGGACGCCGGTGCACGCGAATGGCGCTCATGCTCTCCTCCTCCTCCTGCACTCCCCGCTCACACCCGCTCCAGAACCATGGCGATGCCGATGGCGCCGGCGGCACAGGCCGCCACCAGGCCGAAACGCGCGTTCTCGTGCTGCAGGCGGTGCCCGCAGGTGGTCAACAGGCGCGCCCCGGTGGCGCCGAAGGGGTGTCCAACGGACAGCGACCCTCCCCAGGCGTTGAGCCTGGCCGGGTCGATGCGCCCCAGCGCCCCCGGGCGGCCCAGGCGCTGGCGGCAGAACTCCGGGTCTTCGAGGACCTTTAGCACGGCTAGCACTTGCGCCGCAAAGGCCTCGTGCAACTCCACCACCTCCACCTCCTCCAGGGTCAACCCGGCCAGCGCCAGGGCGCGGGGCGCCGCCAGCGCCGGCCCCAAGAGCAGTTCTTCCAGGGGATCCAAGGCCACCACCGCGGAGGCGATCACCTCGGCCAGAGGCTCCAGGCCCAGCTCCGAGACCTTGCGCTCGCTCATCAGCAGCACCGCCGCGGCGCCATCGGAGAGGAACGAGGCGTTGCCCGCCGTGATTGTCCCGAAGCGGCGGTCGAACGCCGGCTTCAAGGTTGCCAGTTTCTCCTCGCTGGTGTCGCCGCGCACGCCATTGTCCGCGCTCACCCGGCGCCAGCTGCCGGGCACCGTCACCGGCACGATCTGGCGCGCCAGCAGCCCATCCGCGGCGGCTTGGGCGGCGCGCCGGTGGGAGGCGGCGGCAAAGGCGTCCTGGGCCTGGCGGGAGATCCCCAGCCGCTTGGCCAGCCGCTCGCCGTTTTGCCCCATGGTCTCGCCGGTGGTGAACTCGGCGATGGCGGGGGGATCGGGCAGCAGGTCGGAGAGCTTCAAGGAACCGAAAAGCTTCACCATCGCCAAAGGCCCCCGAGCCTTTTGCGCGGCAATGAGGCGCTGGCGCACCGGCCGGCGGTAGCGGATGGGGGCATCGGACATGGTTTCGGCGCCGGCGGCGATAACCACGTCGGCGTCGCCGCAGCGAATCGCCCGCACGCCGTCCAAGGCGGCCTGCAGCGATGACACGCAGGCCACCGTGACGGTCCAGGCTGGGCAGCTGTCGGGGAGGCCGCACCCCAGCCCCACCTCCCGGGCCAGGTTGGAGGTGCGCGGGTCCTGGATCACCGTGCCCAGCACCAGAAGGTCCACCAGGTCGGGATCCAGGTGGGTGCGGTGGAGCAACCCCGCCACCGCCGCCCGGCCCAGATCGCAGGCGGTCATGTCGATGAAGTCGGTGGAGGAGCGCAAGAAGGGGGTGCGGCACCCTTCAACGAGAAAAACTCTTTCGCCTCGAGCCATGGGCCCTCCCGGCGCGTGCTGGCGGGGAGCTTGGACTATTTCTGGAAACTCTGTCAAGGGAGGCGGGTGCCCCGGGGTTGCGGGAGTGGAGGGGGGTGGCGCCAGCGTTTCCCCTTTGCCGGTGACCGTAGCTGTCGGTCGGTGTCGCTGACCGTGAACTCTGACAGCGGAAGGCCGGCAACGCCGCCCACCTTTTGGGGTGCGGGCCAACGGGCCCGCGCTCCAAGGGACGGTGACTGATCCGTGACCGTGAAAGTGTCCGTGTCGGGGATCGCCCGTGCTACGTTGGCCCGGTGGAACCGGAGCCGGTGCCTGACAGCTCGTGGGAGGCCGGGTCGTAGCGGCCGGCCAGTTCGTCCATGACGGTCTCTTCGGCCAGGGGAACACCGGCAAGATACGAGGCCCGCGCAATAGCGTGCGCCGCCACCGGGGCGGTGATCAACAAAAAGAGGGAAACCAACACGGCGCGCAGGGCGATGGCCCAGTCCCACATGGCCACCGCCACCGCCGCCACTACCAGGGCGGCGCCCAAGGTGGCGGCTTTGGAGCTGGCGTGCATGCGCGTCAAGACGTCGGGCATGCGCACGAGACCCACCCCGGCCAGGAGCATGAACAGGCAGCCGCCCCCGGCCAGAACCAGGGCGAGGATAAAACGAAACAGGGTCATCGCCGTACCTTCCCCTCGAGGTAGCGGGCCACTGCCACCGTGCCGATGAACGCGATCACCGCGAGGACCATGGCCACGTCCAGCAGCACCGGCGCCTGCCACAGCACCGCCGCCAAGGCGGCCATGGCGACCCCCGCCGCGGCCACCACGTCGAACGCCACCACCCGGTCGGGCAGCGTTGGGCCTCGGCCTAGGCGTACCGCGGCGAGGACCATGGCCAGGGCCAGGATGGCCAGCAGCACCTGCCCGGCGAGGACGAGGGCGGGGGTCATCGCAGCAGCTCCTGCACCCGCCGCTCGAAGCCGTCCTTGATCTCGGTGCGCAACGCCTCGGGGTCGTCCACGAACATGGCGTGGATATAGAGCACCGAACGGTCGTCGGCCACGTCCAGAGTGACGGTGCCGGGGGTGAGGGTGAGGAGGTTGGCGAGGAGGGTGATCTCCGTCTCGTCGCGGGTATCCAACGGCACCGCCACCACCCCCGGCCGCCGCCGCGAACGGGGACTGACCACATCTCGGGCGACGCGCAGGTTGGCAACGAGGAGCTCCTTGAGAAAAAAACCGGCGAAGGCCAGGGCGCGGGGCAAGCGGAGCACATACGCCCCGCTGCCCACCAGTGGGGCCACGATGGCCAGCACCCCGTAGCCCAGGAGCAAACCCAGCAGGAACTGCACCGGCTCGCGACTGCCCACCAGCGCCATCCACAGCAGGGCGAGGAGGAGGTTGGCCAGCAGGGGGCTCACGGCGACACCTCCTGGGCCGGAGGGGAGGTGCGGTCAGGCCCGTGCTCGGCAACGGCAGCGACGTAGGCGGCGGGGTCGAGCAGCTGTACCGCGGCGCGCTGCGACAGCTCCCACAACGGCCGCGGGTGTAACCCGATGCCCAGCGTCAGCACGGCCAGCGCCACACTGGGCGCCACCAGGAGGCCCAAACGCCGGCGACACAGGGGCGCCGGCTGGGGAGCCTCCGGCGGCGCCGGCTTCCAGAACCCCTCCGTCCAGATCTTGGCCATACTCAGCACGGTCAAGAGACCGGCGGCAAGCGCGGCGGTGACGGCGAGCCAGGCGCCGCCCTCAAGGCCCGCTCGGATCACCGCCAGCTTGGCCCAAAAGCCCGACAGCGGCGGCACCCCGGCCAGCGACCCGGCTGGAATGAGAAACAGTAAGGCGAGCCACGGCGCGCGCGGCGCGAGCCCGCCCAGCTGGGCGAGTTGGAAGCTGCCCCCCACCCGGGCGGCCAGGCCGGCCACCAGGAACAGGTTGGCCTTGACGAGGATGTGGTGCACCACGTAAAACAGCGCCGCCGCCAGACCGGCGGCGCGCACCGCCTGGGATGGCGAGCCGATGAGGGCCAACCCCATCACCATGTAGCCGATCTGGCTGACGATGTGAAACGACAGGATGCGGCGCGTCTCGTACATGGCCACGGCGCCCAGCACGCCGAACACCATGGTGAGCGCCGCCACCCCCAAGAGGAACGTGGGCACCCCTGGAAGGGGGGGGAAAACCAGCGTCAGGATGCGGATGAGAGCGTACACCCCGACCTTGGTAAGGAGGCCAGCAAGGAGTGCCGACACCGCCACCGGCGGGGTGTGGTAGCTGGCCGGCAGCCAGGTGTAGAGGGGGAACACCGCCGCCTTGATGCCGAACGCCACCAGGAATACGCCGGCCAGCGCCACGATCAGCTCTGGCCGGGATTCGGCCGCAATGGCCAGGCGCAGGTGCAGCTCGGCCATGTTGAGGGAGCGCGTCACGCCGTAGGTCAACCCCACGCCCGCCAAGAACAGCGCCGAAGAGAGGAGGTTTATGGTGACGTAGGTGAGCGCTCCGGCCATCTGCGCCCGTTGTCCCCCGAGGGCGAGGAGGACAAAGCTGGCCATGAGCAACACCTCGAAGCAGACGTACAGGTTAAACAGGTCGCCGGTGAGGAAGGCGGCGGCCACCCCGGCCAGCAGCACCTGCACCAGGGGGAAGTAGCCGAAGGCGCGGCGCCCCTCGTCGATGTCAGCCAGGGAGTAGATGGTGATGGTCAGACCGATGACTCCGGTGACCAGCGCCATCACCGCGCCCAGCAGATCGGCAGCCAACGTGATGCCGAAGGGGGCCGGCCAGCTCCCCAGCTGCGCCACCTGTACGCCGCCGGCCAGGACCCTCGCCAGCAGCCCGGCCGCCGCCCCCACCTGTGCCGCCGAGCCGATCAGCGCCAGGACGGCCTGGGCGCGAGGCACCCGCCAGGCCACCACCCCCGCCGCCGCCGCCGTCAAGGGCGCCAGCACCGGCAGGGTGAGAAGCCACGGGCCGCTCACGGAGCGTCCTCCATAGCGTCCGGATCATCGGTACCCACCACCTCGAAAACGCGCCGCGCCAGCACCGCGGCAAAGGCCACCACGGCGAAGCCAATGACGATGGCGGTGAGGATGAGCGCCTGGGGCACCGGGTCGGCGGCCTCGGGCGGTGGTGCGAGCTCCCCCACCGCCACCAGGGGGGCGCGCCCCCGCACCACCCCTGGGGCGGAAAAGATCAGAAGGTTGGCAGCATGGCCCAGCAGCAGCAGGCCCAGCAGCAGCTTCACCAGGTTGCGCCGCAACACCAGGTATAGCCCGCAGGCGTACAGGCCGCCCACCAGCGCGGCGAGGAGTACGGCCATCTACGCCTCCTCCGCCAGGGTGAGAAGAATCAGGGTGCTACTGCCCACCACCACCAGGTAGACGCCCAGGTCAAACAGGAGCGGCGTCCCCACTTTGCCCAGGCCTGGCACGGTGACGTGCAGCCAGTGGCCAGTGAGGAAAGCTCCTCCTGCCCAGGCGGCCAAGCCGCCGGCGGCCAACGCCACCGCCAGGCCGGCGCCGATGAGCGTCCGGGGGTCCACCCCCAGCAGGACGAGGGTGGCGCGCGGACCCCAGGCCAGGGCGTGGAAGGCGAGGGCCGCGGCCGCCAGCAGCCCGCCGATGAATCCGCCGCCCGGCTCGTGGTGGCCGCGCAGCAGCACGAACACCGAGAGCAGTAGCAGGACGGGCATGAGGTAGCGGGTGGCGGCGCGCAGGAGGAGGGAGGTCACCGGTCATCTCCCCGTGGGTCATCGAGCCGCAAGCGCAGCAGACCCCACACGCCGAGCCCGGCCAGCGCCACCACGGTGATCTCTCCCAAGGTGTCGAAGGCGCGAAAATCCACCAGGATGACGTTGACCACGTTGCGCCCGAACGCTTCGGCAAGGCTGCGGTCAGCGTAAAACTGCGCGGTAGTGGCGGGGAACTGGCCGGGCAAGACGGCCAGCACGAAGGTCGCCATGAGCAGGCCAGCAGCGCAGGCCAGCAGGGCGTCACGCAGGCGCTGGCCGCGGCTGGAGCGGTCCGGGGACGGTGGCAGGTGGGCGAAGAGCAGCACCAGCAGGATCACTGTCAGGCTCTCCACCATGATTTGGGTCATGGCTAGGTCGGGGGCGGAGAGGAGGGCAAACAGCAGGGCGATACCGATACCCGTCAATCCCAGCGCCACCACCGCCGCCAGGCGCGAGCGCAGCGCCACCGCCATCACGGCGCCGGCCAGGATCAAAAGGCTCAGCACCACCTCGTGGATACCAGCCCCCGCCATGCCCGCCCGCAGCCGCGGGAAGTCGCCGATCAGCAACGGAGGCGCTGCCACGCTCAGCGTGGCGGCGATGGCCACGGCCACCGAGCGGCCCAGGGACGGGGTCTGCACCACGGCGGTCACCCGGGCCGCTAACTTCGGGAGCGCTGCCAGAAAAGCGTCGAACCCGCGGGTTGGGCCGATGACGCTGGCCTGCGCGACCAATCGGGCCGCTACTCCCAGGCGCCGGCGCAGCACGAAAAACAGACCCACCCCCCCGCTCACCGTCACCGCACTGAGGGCCAACACGGTGAGTGCCTCCAAGCTCATCCCGTGCCACAGCTTCAAGGTCATATCCTGCTCACGGCCTAAGATGGCCGAGGCCATGGCCGGGCCCAGGGTTTGGTCGAAGACGGCGGGCACCAGCCCCACGAACAGGCCGGCCAAACCCAAAAGCAGGGGTCCCAGCAGCATCGCCGGTGGCGCCTCGTGGGGCTGGTGGGGGGGCTGCCGCCAAGGGAAGAAAAACGGCTTGACCGCCACCTGGCCCGCCGCCGCCACCAGGGCGATGTTGGCTACCACCGCCGCCACCACCAGCTTGGCCCCCAGCGCTTCCAGGTCGAGCTTGGAGGTGTACAGCAGCTCTTTGCCCACGAAGCCAAACATGGGCGGCGCTCCGGCCATGGACAGCGCCGCCAGGACCGCTGCCGCAGCCGTCCAGGGGAGCGCCCGCGCCAGCCCTCCCAGCGCTGTCACGTCCCTGGTGCCGGTGGCGTGGTCGATGTTGCCGGCGACGAGGAACAGCGCCGCCTTGTACATGGCGTGGGCCACCAACAGCACTACCGCCGACTTCACCGCCAGCGCCGTGCCCACCCCCAGCAGCATGGTCAGCGTGCCCAGCACGCTCACCGTGGTGTAGGCCAGGATGCGTTTGAGATCCCGCTGCCCCAGCGCCATGCCGGCGCCCACCAGCATGGTGGTCACTCCGGCGCCGATGACCAGCCACCGCCACTGGGCGGTGCCGCCCAAGTGGGGCGACAGCCGCGCCAGCAGGAACACCCCCGCCTTCACCATGGTGGCCGAGTGCAGCAAGGCACTCACCGGGGTGGGGGCGGCCATCGCCCCCGGCAGCCAGAAGTGAAACGGCCACTGGGCCGATTTGGTGGCTGTCCCGGCCACGATGAGCGCCAGGATGGCCGGGTAGTGGGGATGCTGGCGCAGGTCCACGGCAGCCCAGGCGGAGAAGCGCCACGCCTGCGCCCCGGCCAGACCCAGATCGCCGGCGGCCAACCCCGCCAACACCAACCCGGCCAGCAAGGCCAGCCCCCCGGCGCCGGTGATCAGCAGCGCCCGCACCGCCGCCGCGCGGCTTTCGGCTCTTTCGTGGTCGAAGCCGATGAGCAGGAACGAAACGACGCTGGTGGCTTCCCAGAACACGAACAGGGTGATGACGTTATCGGCCAGCACCAGGCCCAGCATGGCGGCCAGGAAGGCCAGCAAGTAGGCGAGGAAGCGGCCGCGCGTCGCCTTGCCCGCCATGTAGCCGCCGGCGTAGACGACGATAAGGGCGCCGATGCCGGCCACCAGCAGCGCCATCACCGCGGACAGGCCGTCCACGGCGAAGGCCAGCTCGGCGCCCAGCTCGCCGAGCCAGGGCCTGGCCTCGGCGAGGGTGACGGCAGTGCCCTGGGGGAGGTGGGTGAGCACCACGGCGACGAACGCCAGGGGAGGCACCCCCAGAACCCACGCCGCGGCGTTGCCCAGGCGGCGCTCCACCAGCGGTGCCAGCACCGCCGCCACCACCAACCCTGCAATCATCCCCGCCAGCATGCGCCCCGTTTCTCCCGCGGTTCTCCCGGGACGCCAACTATGATACGTGGTCGCGGGGCGGCGTCATTGCGCCGGAGCCGAGGCGGAAGGCGAGCTCCCGGGGCGACGGGCTGGCGGCGGGAGGCGCCAGGTGGTGGGCGCCACGTGGGACAACTGGCCAGCCACGCGCATATCCCGCCACAACTGCGCCATGCGGGGGGAGGACAGGGTCACGCTGCCGTTCTCCTCCAGGGTGTACTGGAGGGGTTCGCCGGTGAACGGGTCGGGGCGGCTGGCGCCGGGGATGTGGCTCAGCGAGGTGGGGTAGGTGCCCGAGGCCAGCGCCTGCAGGCGCAGCGCGATGGCGGCGTGCAACAGTTGCCGGCTGGCCGCCAGGTGCTGCAGCCGCGCCGCCGCGGCGATGAGGTTGGGGGCGGAGATCGTGCCGATGACCCCGTCGCGCCACAAGGAAGGGCGTGCGGCCCAGGCCGGTTCGCCGCCGAAGGGCTCGTCGAACGCTGTGGCCAGTCGGGTATAGAAAGCAAGCAGCTGCGCCTTCAGAAGGGGGCCGGTGGGGTGGGGCAGCCACCAGCGGCTGGGTGCCCCCCCGGCGGCCAGCTGCTGGGCCACCTTGTGCTCGAGGTCGTTTAGGTCTTTCAGGAGCGTGCAGCGCCAGCGCCGGGATACGTCCTCGGTGGGCACCAGGGCAACAATGCGCGCCAGGTGGTCAGCGGAGGTGGTCGGGTCTTCGACCAAGGGGTGCACGGCGCCGTGAAGGAGCTTCTCCCCGGCCCCACCCACGAGCAGGCCGGCGATGGTGTTGCTGCCTTGCAGGCCGGTGGTGAGGGTGGCCAGGGCGGCGAGACTGCGGAATGCCTCTTGTGGCTCGCCGCTCTCCCAGGCCAGTTGGCTGTGCACGGCGAGCATCCGGATGCTGCGAAGGTGGCTGAGCAGTGCACCGTGATCTGCCGAACCGGCATCATTTCCGATCAGGGAAGTTGCCGGTGTGCCCACTTCCCCCGCCCGGTGCAGCAGCTTGAGGGCGGTGGTCTCTCCGGCCAGCAGGTCACGGGCGCGCCGGCGCTCCTCCGCGCTCCAGGTGGTTGCGGGACGGGCACTCAAGCCGCTCAGGAAACCCACGTCCCCCTCCGAGACTGACCATGCCACCGCGCCGGCCCGCAGCAGCGGCGCAGGGTCCTCGGCCGCGGGGATGAGGGGAGGGGCGCAGCTCTCGACGGTGAGGCCGGCGAACACCTGCTCGGCCGCCGTTCGAGCCTGGGCCAGCCGATGTTGACCGTACAGGCGCACCACCAGAGCGGTGCCCAGCAGCAAAACCACCAGGACGAGCACGACACGCAGCATCACGCGTAGCCACAGGTGTTGGGTCATGGCTTTGATCTCCATTTCATATCGTTGCTCACAAGCCCAGTTCGGCCAGCAGCCGGCGCTGCTGCGCCTCCTCCCAGCGGACGGCTTCGGCCACCAGCAGGGGATCGAGGGCGGGATCTCCGGTGAGCGTCGCCACCCGCCGGGACGGCGGCGCCGCGGGTGGTGAGGGGGCCGAAGCAGCGGTCACTGCCACGTGGCCGAGGGCCAGGACCAAGGCGGCAGCCGCCAGGACCAGCTCCATGCGGCCGAGAAGCGGCGGCAGGGGTGCGCGGGCAGGCGGCGTGCGAGCCGTCCGTAGGACCTTCTCCCGCAACCCCGGGGGCGGAAGCGGTGGGCGAAAGCCAGCGAAGAATTCATTGCTCATACTTGTACTCCCAGCAGCGCGCGCAGCCGGCGCACCGCCAGCCGGTAGCGGCTGGCGGCGGTAAAGATGGGCACGCCGGTGACGGCGGCAATCTCCTTGAAACTCAACTCCGCCCAGTGACGCAGGTACACGACTTCGCGCTGTGCCGCAGGCAGGGCGGCGAGCGCCTGGTTGAGGCGGCGGCCCTCGGCCGCACCGGGGTGACCATCGGCGGCGACCAGGAAGGCGTCCTCCAGCGCCACGGTAGGCCTTTGCCGCCGCCGCAGGTCGACCGTGGCGCGGTGGACCATGGCGAGGAGGTAAGCGCGGGGGCGAGCGATTTTGGACGGGTGGGGAGGCTTTCGGGCCAGCCGCACGAATACCTCGGAGACGGCATCCGCCGCGTCTTCTCGCGACCCTGAGCGCCACAGGGCGAGGGCGTAGAGGTCCCCTGCCATCAGTTCCCAGATGGTTTCCAGCGAGCCGTCGTCGCCGCGCGCGAGGGAGGCCAACGCCTGAGCCAGCGGCGCCTCCACCCCAGCGGCGCTGTCAGCTCCCGTCCCCCGGGAGGCAGGTGCCACGGCGGCCATGCCGTCAGTGTCTCCCACACCAGAGAAGGACGCCAGTCAGGGGTGATCTTGTCACCGCGGCGGCCGGTTTGTGGTGGGCAAGCATATCGGCCCGCCGCGCAGGCGCGGCGGGCCGATGGGAAGGTGAGATTTTTTTAAAAGTTTATGGGCGCTTCATCCAGAACTGGTAGGTGCCGCTGCCGCTGTAGGAGTAGATCCGCCAGCGGTAGTAGGCCGCGGTGCCGTTGTAGGTGATCGACTCGGTGGAGGTCGTCCCCTCGGAGCGGGCGACGGTCACCCAGGTGGAGCCGTTCCACCTCTGCAGGTAGAGGTCGAAGTCGGTGCCCGAGGGCCCCTGCAGCCACCCCTGGTGGGTGCCCGACTTGCTGCTGTAGTAGTAGCTGCCGTTGGGCTGGTACGAGGACGCGCCGCTACCGGAGAGGGTGCCCGTGTAGTACTCGCAGTTGGTGCACGGCGCCCCCGAGGAGACGGTCACGGACTTGGTCTGGCTGTTGGTCTGGTTGGCGGTGTCCCGCACGGTCAAGGTCACCGAGTAGGTCCCGGCGGCGCTGTAGGTCTTGCTCACCGTGGCGCCGGAGCCGGTGGTGCCGTCGCCGAAGGTCCAGTTGTAGGCGGTGATGCCGTTGTCGTCGGTGGAGGCCCGCCCATCAAAGGAGCAGGTGAGGCCGCTGCACGAGTAGGTGAAGCTGGCCACCGGCGGGTTGTCGGTACTGCCGCCGAAGATGCTGTACACGAGGCGGTTGGGGGAGCCAGTGCCAATGCCGGTGAGCACCCCGGTGGTGGCGTTGTTGACGAGGGCGTTGAACACCGCCGAGGGCGAGGCCGAAGTGTTGTTGGCGAGGTAGAGAGCCCCAACTCCGGCCACGTGGGGGGAGGCCATGGAGGTGCCGCTGATGGTGTTGGTGGCGGTGTTCGAGGTGTGCCACGCCGAGGTGATGCTCGACCCCGGCGCGAAGATGTTGACGCACGTACCGTAGTTGGAGAACGACGAGCGGGCGTCTGAGGAGGTGGTGGAGCCTACCGTCATGGCCGCCGCCACCCGCGCCGGCGAGTAGTTGCAGGCGTCCTTGTTGTCGTTGCCGGCGGCCACGGCGTAGAACACGCCGGCGTTGATGGAGTTGTTGACCGCCGTGTCAAGGGCGCTGGAGGCGCCGCCCCCCAGGCTCATGTTGGCCACCGCCGGCTTGACGTGGTTAGCGGTCACCCAATCCACCCCGGCGATGACGCCGGAATTTGTTCCGGAGCCGTTGCAGTCCAGCACGCGCACGGCGTAGAGCTTCACCCCCTTAGCGACGCCGTAGGTGGCGCCGCCCACGGTCCCCGCCACGTGGGTACCGTGACCGTTGCAGTCAGTGGTGCCGCGTCCGTCGTTGATGGCCGTGTAGCCGCTGTAGGCGCGGCCGCCAAACTCGTTGTGGGAGGCCAGGATGCCCGTGTCAATGATGTACGCGCGCACGTTGGAGGCGGTGGTGTTGTACGTGTAACTATTGGAAAGAGGAAGGTTGCGCTGGTCGATGCGGTCCAGGCCCCAGGTGGGGTTGTTCTGGGTGGCGATGGCCTGTACCACACCGTCTTCCTCCACGTAGGCGACCCGGGGGTCTTTGGCCAGCCTTTCCGCCTGCTGAGGCGACATGGCCACGGCAAACCCCTTGAGGGCGTGCTGGTAGACGTGGCGCAGCTGGGCGCTGTAGAGCAGCGCCATTTCCTGAGCGACGTCGGGTACTGTGCGCCCCGCCCAGTACGGCTGATCGGGTCCCCGCGCCGCATCGTCCTTCAAGACGACGATGTACTGTCCGGTGACCGGGTTTTCGACGCGGCGGATCTCGGCGGCCTGGACGGCAACCGCCAGCACCAACGCGCCCAACATCACGGTGGCTGCTACTCGCTGCATCCTTTTCCTCCCTTGAGGGGTTTTCCCGTCCCCCCAAACCTGGTGGTCTTGGTGGCGAGGGTAGCGAGGTCACCACCCGTGTCAATCCCTCAAAAGTGGGATATGGCACCTCAGGCTGGGTGACGAGGGCGTCTGGGCTGTGGCACGGGGGTGTGCGATCTCGCCCAGGGGGACGAGGACACGGCATCGGCGCGCCTTGGCGGGGCGGCTCGGTGCAACGCCGCCGGAACCCGGCACGGTCGCCTACGGCGTGGCGTAGTGCAGCGGCCCGTCGGGGCCCACCGGCAGGCCGAGGACGATCCACAGCGCCAGCAGCGCCGTCCAGGCGAGGCCGAACAGCAGCGTGTACGGCAGCATGGTGGAGATAATGGTGCCGATGCCGTACTTTTCGTCGTACTTCGCGGCAAAGGTCACGATCAACGCGAAGTACGACATCATGGGAGTGATCACGTTGGTAATCGAGTCACCGATGCGGAACGCCGCTTGCGTGAGCCCGGGGTGGTACCCCAGGAGCATGAACATGGGCACGAACACCGGTGCCATGATCGCCCACTTGGCCGAGGCCGAACCCATGAACAGGTTGATGAACGCCGACAGCCCCACGAAGGCGACCGGAAGCAGCACGCCGGTCAGCGAGATACTGCGCAGCAGCTCAGCGCCCCGCACCGCGAGGATCAAGCCGATGTTGGAGTAGGAGAAGAAGTAGACGAACTGGGCAGCAAAGAACACCAGGACAATGTACGACGCCAAATGGCTCATGGCGTCGGTCATCTGTTTGATGACGTGCTTGTCGCTGCGCGTCGTGCCCACGGCGATGCCGTACGCCAGGCCGGGCAGCAAGAAGACGATCATGATGGCGGTAATCAGGCCGCGGAAGAACGCCGAGTGCAGTACCCCCTCGCCAGGGTGGCGGAGGATCCCCCAGGAAGGCGCCACCGCCACCGCAAAGACGGCGGCGGCGGCGAGCAGCGCCAGGCCGGCGGCGGTAAGGCCACGCTTTTCCACGCTGGAGAGCTGCTCCATGGGCGGGGCCGTCTCCGGCCCGCGGTAAACGCCCAGGCGGGGCTCCACCACCCGCTCGGTGATCCAGGTGCCCACGCCGACGATCAATACAGCCGAAGCGATCATGAAGTAGAGGTTGACGGCGGGAGAGATCGTGATGGAGGGGTCGAGGATGCGGGCGGCGCTCTCGGAGAGGCCGGCCAGGATGGGGTCAACGCTGGCGATCAAGAAGTTGGCGCCGAAACCGGCGCTCACCCCGGCGAACGCCGCCGCCAGGCCAGCCAAGGGGTGGCGGCCCAGGGCCAGGAACACCGCCGCGCCCAGAGGAATAAGGATGACGTAGCCGGCCTCGGAGGCGACGTGGGAGACCACCCCGGCGGTGACCACGGCGGCGGTGATCAGGCGGCGCGGCGCGGTGAGCACCAGGGCGCGGATAAGCACCGTCAACAGCCCCGACCCCTCCGCCACGCCAATGCCGATCATCGCCACCAGCACTAGTCCCAGCGGCGGGAAGCGCACGAAGTTGTCGTCCACGTTCTCGAACATCCAACGGATCCCCTCGCCCGACAGCAAACTGCGGGCGGTGATCGGTTCCCCGGTGGCCGGGTGGGTGGCGGTAAAACCCACCGCTGCGGCCACGGCGGACAGGACGACGACGGTGGCGGCGAGCAGCGCAAAGATCGTCGCGGGATGGGGCAGGGCGTTGCCCACCACCTCGATGTGGTCCAGGAGGCGGAAGAACAGCGTCTTGTCGTGCTTCTTCTTAGGTTTCCAAATCATCGTCAGCCTCCCGCCCGCCGAACCCGGGCCGCCGCGTCGGGGATGGTACCAGCCTCACCTTCGCGACCGGTCCCCTTCGCGCCGGGGTCTGGGGACGCGGGTAGCACGCCCCGGTTTCTCCGCCGGGGTGAACCGGCGGGAATGCGCGGCCACGCCCCCCTGTTGCGCTGCGAAATTCTTTGGGGGCGCGATATGCGTTCTTTATTGTCTTGGCGGGGTTCGATGGGCAAACTGCCGCTGCTGGCCGTGGCCCTGTGGCTGGCGCTGGGAGCGGGACACGCCGCCGCCCAGGTCGGCACCTCGTTCCTCGTTTTTCCCGCTTCAGGCGATGGGTACGTGGAAATCCCCCACGCGGCTGCCCTCAACCCGACCACCGCCATCACCATCGAGGCGTGGCTGTACCTCTCCGCTGGCTCGGGGTGTGTGTCGTTGGTGGGTAAGAACTATATCCAGGCCTACTGGCTTGGGGTGTGTGATTCGCGGCTTCGTTTTTACGCGCGGGGTTCCGGCTCGGCCCGGGATTCCACGGGTACCGTGCCGCTGGGCCAGTGGGTGCACGTCGCCGTGACCCACGACGGCAGCCGGCAGAAGTTCTTCATCGACGGCGAGTTGGCGGGTGACTTCGACATGGGGCCCGGCCCCCTCACCACCAGCACCGCGCCGGTGAACATCGGCAGCGACGCGGCGTTCCGCTACACGCCCCGGGGTGCGGTGCACGAGGTGCGCCTGTGGAGCATTGCTCGAACCCAAGCGGCGATCCAGGGGGACCGCCTGGCGCGGATCACGAGCTCCAGGCCCGGCCTGGTGGCGGTGTGGCCCCTGGACACCGACGCCCGGGACGCACTGGGCGGTCACCCCGGTACGCTTCAGGGTGGCGCGAGCTTCGGCTCCGGTCTCGAGCTCCCCTGCGACCCCTCCTACTGGATTGCCACCGCCGCCAGCATCAGTGGCGCGGGAGGGTCCCAGTGGGCCACCGACGTGGCACTCTTCAACCCCGCCACGCAGCCGGCTAGGGTGTACCTCTACATGCTGCCGCGGGACGGCGACAACGGCGACGTGGTGCCCCTCGCCAGGACCGTCCCCGCCGGGCAGGTGTTGACGCTGCCCGATGTGGTGCGGGTCACCTTCGGCCAGACCGGGTTGGCCGGAGCAATTCAGATTTGCGCCAATCGACCGTTGGTGGTGACCTCCCGGACCTTCACCCGGGACGGCAGCAAAACCTACGGCTTCGGGTCTCTGGCGACGCGCAGGGAGGGTGCCATCGCGGCCGGCCAAACCCGGAGAATTGCGGACATCCGCGAGAACGCCGGTTTTCGCACCAACCTGGGGCTGACCAACGTGTCCCGAGCGACGGTGACGGTTTCCGTGACGCTGATTTTGGCCGACGGCACCACCTTGCCCGAGCGAACGTACACTTTGAAGCCGTGGAGCCACATCCAGCGCAACCGCATCGTCCGGGATTTCACCGGCGCCGAGGTGAGCGGCGCCGTGCTGGCGATCCGCCCCAGCGGTGGTTCGGTCATCGCCTACGCGGCGGTGGTGGATAACTCCACCAACGATTCGACGTATCTGGAAGCCCTCTACTGACCAGGGGTGCCGGTCCCGGCGGCGCAAGCCCCAGAGACCGGCGCTCGACCCTCGGGGGGGCGATGGGCTTGGCGTCGGGGGCGACGGCCAACGGCGGGAGCCGTGGGACGAGGCGTGCCGGCTGGGCCGAGGCGACTACGAGCGCCGGGCGTCGAGGGTGGCGCGCAACGCCTGGGCGAGGGCGTCGATGTCGAAGGGTTTTTGCAGAAACCATACACCCGACGGCATTTCGTGGCGCACCCGCTCGTCCTCTGGGTACCCCGACATGAGGATCACGCCAAGCCCTGGCCAGCGCACCATGAGAGTTTTCGCAAGGCGCCCGCCGGTCATGCCGGGAAGCATGAGATCGGTGAGCAGCGCCTGGAAAGGGGGGGCCTCGGGCAGGGCGAGGGCCTGCTCGGCCGAGGCCACCGCCGTCGTCTGATACCCCAGCAGCGCCAGGATCTCGGCCAGGCCTTCCCGCGCGCCGTCCTCGTCCTCCACCACCAGGACGCGCTCGCCCCCACCCCGCTGCGGCGTCCTCGCCGCCTCTTCCACCGCCGCCCGGTCCTCCCACCCCGGTTGCCGGCGCGGCAGCACCAGGCGGAATCGGCTGCCGTGGCCGGGCTCGCTCTCCACCTCCACGCAGCCGCGGTGCTGGGTGACGATGCCGTGCACCACGGAAAGCCCCAGCCCCGTGCCCGAGCCCTGGTCCTTGGTGGTGAAGAACGGTTCGAAGATTCGCTCGCGCACCTCCGGCGGGATGCCGATGCCGGAGTCCTCCACGTCGATGAACACCTCGCCCTCACCCAGCTGCCCCGTGCGCAGGCCTAGGCGCCCGCCCTCGGCCATGGCGTCCCGAGCGTTGACCGCCAAGTTCATGAGTACCTGTTCGAGCTGCGCTGGGTCGCCGTCGATGGACAGCTCGCCCTCAGAGAGCTCCGTGTGCAGGGAGATGTTCTCGGGCAGCAACCGACGCAGCAACCCCTCGGCGCGGCGCACCACCTGGTTGATATTGCAGGGCTGCATCTGCGGCAGGGCGCGGCGCGAGGAGAGCAGCAGCTGGCGGGTGAGGTCGGCGCCACGTTGGATGTACCTCTCCAGCTCGGCGGTGGCCTGGGCGGTGGCCGCGTCGGGGCAGCGCAGGCGCAGCGCGTACACCGCCGTGGTCATGGCCTGCAGCAGGTTGTTGAAGTCGTGGGCCACCCCCCCGGCGAGCCGGCCGATGGCCTCCATTTTTTGCGCCTGGAGCAACTGAGACTGGAGTGCTTCTTTCTCCTGCTCCGCCAGCTTGTGGGCGGTGATGTCCTCAGCCACCCCTTCGATCCAACCTTCGTCGGGGTAGAGGCGGGCCGAGTAGCGCGCCCAAAAAATAGAACGGTCCTTGCGGAAAAAGCGCGCTTCGAAACCTGCCACAAAACCGTCACGCCGAATCATTTCAACCATGCTCTCGCGCGTGCCGGGGTCCACATAGTTCGGGCTGGTGACGTACTCGGCGATGAATTCTTCCCGGCTGTCATAGCCGAACATGCGTGCCAACTGTTCGTTGCATTCCAGAATTTTGCCGTCTTTGATGCGAGTGCGAAAGAGACCCACCTGGGCGTTGTGGAACAGGTTGCGGTAGGTCTCCTCGCTCTGGCGGATCTTTTCTTCCGCCTGCTTGCGCTCGCTGATGTCCCGCACGATGACGACAAAGCGGTTGTGCCCGGCGATGACGACAAACCGGGTGCTGACCTCCACCCAAAAGGTGTGGCCGTCCCTGTGCCTGGCCACCCACTCGAACCTTTGGGGACCGATCTCGCGAGTCCTGCGCAGCCACTCTAGGGCTTCGGCCTGCGAGTACGGCGGCTCGCCCAGGCTCAGCTCACCGATGGGCACGCGCAGCGCCTCCTCGCGGGAGTAGCCGTACATCTCGCACATCCCCCGGTTGACGTCGATGATCTCTCCGGTGTCGGCGTCATCCACGTACACCGCGTCGTTGATGGAGTCCAGCACGGCTTGTAGGTACTGGCTGCCTTCAGCAAGGGCGGCTTCGGCGTTCTTGCGCTCGGTAATGTCGCGGGCGATGTGCACCGCGCCTTTCAGGCGGCCGGCCTCATCCAGGAGGGGATCGGTGGTGAGGACGAACCACCGCTCGCCGAGCTGCATCTCCAGTCTCTCGCGCTGCCGGCTCGTGCGCATGCGGTGGAAGGGACATTCGGGGATCGGCGACGCCGTGCCGTGCACGATCTCGCAGCAGCGCTTGCCGATCATCTCGGAACGCGGACAGGAAAACGCCGTCTCGGCCGCGCGGTTGGCGCGCAGCACGCGCTGCTCGGCATCCAGCACGAAGATGGCGTCGCCAACGGCGTCAAAGGTGGTTTGCCACTCCTGCACCAGTCGTTCGTTGTCGTCGATCAACGACTTGAGGCGCACCAGGAGGGGACCACCCTCGCCCAGCACCAGGTCCACCTCCCCCCGGCGCAGCGCTGCGAGGGCCGCCTCGGCCTCTTCAAGGCGTCGCTGCAGCTCGTCGTAGGACGGCTTCTCAGCGCTCACGGCCGCCCTCGGTGGGGGAAAGCCCCAACGCCGCCAGCACCACCGCCTCGTCCCGCAGCGAGCCGACGATGGTGCGGCCACCCCGCGGCCCCTCGATCTTTAGGGTGGGGACCACGCTCACCCCGTGGGTGATGGCGGCTTGGTAGTCCTGAAACACGTCCACCACTTCCACCTCGCACTGGGGGCCGAGACGTTCGTTGCGGAGGCGGGCGAGGGCCTCTCTGGCTCGCACTGAGTTGGGCTCGTCGCCGGCGATAAACAGCCGGAGCCGATAGATGGGGGTGCCGCAGACGTCCGGCGTGTCGGGTCCAGGTCGGGGAGCCACGGCTCACTCATTTCGCTGGCCCGACGGGTTCGAGGTTATCTCCGGGGTGGGTGGGC
>Ga0209101_1000568_pt1 | contig 30160 bp, 31 predicted proteins | sample ConPoolayeCmetaG_FD_185481 | JGI IMG/M metagenome (GOLD analysis project Ga0209101, IMG submission 185481) | Hot spring microbial mat communities from California, USA to study Microbial Dark Matter (Phase II) - Cone Pool mat layer C metaG... ...
AGTTAACTTAATCAATAACTTTTATTCCCAATTCTTTTAATTGATCTTTATCAATTTTAGCAGGCGCGTTCATTACTGCGGTTTTTCCGCCAGAGGTTGAAGGAAAGGCAATAACTTCCCTTACCGATGGTTCGTTTAATATTACTTGCAACATTCGATCAAAACCCAGAGCGATTCCGCCATGGGGTGGAACGCCGTAGGAAAAAGCCTCAAGTAAATGTCCAAACTTTTCCTCAACCTGTTTTTTTGTATGACCCATTATTTCAAAAATCTTAGTTTGAAGACTGGGGTCGGTGATTCGAATCGAGCCACCACCTACTTCAAAACCATTTAAAACTAAGTCATACTGATCAGCCCTAACTTTTTTATATCCCCCTTTTTTTAATAATGGTAAATCTTCTTTTTTGGGAGCAGTGAAAGGATGGTGAACCGCATCCCATCGGTTTTCGGCTTCTTTCCATTCAAAGCAAGGAAAATCGATTATCCAACAAAAAGCCAAAAGATTGGGATTTTTATCTTTTCTTATATCCGGTCGGTCGGAATGATACTTATTTATTGCTTGTTGGTAAGTAATTTTTGGAAAGGGAATTTGATATATTTTTTTTTCAGGAAAAACTTTTTTTATTGAGAATGTTAAAAGTTTTTCAACGATTTCTCTTATTTCCTCTGGTGAGGTAAACGATTTTTCAATATCTATCTGGGTAAACTCACCGTAGGCTCGATCTGCTCGAGGATCTTCATCACGGAAGCAACGAGCAATTTGAAAATATTTTTCTATTTCAGCGACCATAAGCAATTGTTTGTACTGTTGAGGTGATTGGGGAAGAGCATAAAATTTGCCCGGTTGAAGTCGTGAAGGAACGAGAAAATCACGAGCACCTTCAGGAGTGGCTTTAGTAAGAATTGGTGTTTCAACTTCAACAAATTTTTCTTGGTCCATAAAATCACGAATTGTTTTTAGAAAGCGGTGACGAAGAAAAAGATTTTTTTTCATTCGTTCTCGCCTAAGATCAAGATAGCGATATTTAAGCCTAACTTCTTCCTTAATTTGATATCCATCATTATTAATGGGAAACGGTAGGGTTTTGGCTTTAGATAAGATTTGATATTTTTTTGCTTCTATCTCAATCTGCCCGGTTTTAATATTGGGATTGATTAATTTTTCTGGTCTTTTTTTAACAACGCCCTTAATATAGATAACATCCTCATTTGAAAGACTTTTAAATTCCTCACCGCCAACCACTTGAACTATTCCCGACCTATCTCTTAAATCAATAAAAACTATTTTTTTATGATCTCTTATTGCCTCTACCCAACCGAAGAGTTCTACTTCCTCACCGATTTTTTTAATTGTGTCTTTGATATAAACATTTTTCATCATTTTTTAATTATACTTTTTTTAGATTGAATTACAATAGTTTTTTAGAAATTTAAGCCGATAATCTTTCCTCTTATTTTTTCATTTCCACCCCAACGATTGATTTCTAAAGTATAGGCAATTTTTATTTTTAGACCACGAGAAAAAGAAGAAAAAAAGGAAGAGTGATTAAAATAAATTAATTCTAATTGTTGACTATCAAAAGAAAATTTTTCTTTAGCGGAAACAAAAATTTTTAGATGTTCATTCTTTTTACCAAAAATCTTAGCATTGGTTATTATTCCTTCACTATAGAAAATTGGTTGCGGATTACCGATTCCAAATGGTGCTAATAGCTCAATTTTTTTTATTAAATTTAAATTAATCTTTGAAATTGGTATTTTAAGGTCGGCAATAATTTTTTTTTCAAGATTTTTTTCGGTAAGTAACTCATCAGCTTTTTTAAACGCTTGTTTTTCAAAATCATTAATTTTTTTTTCATCAATGGTAAAACCAGCCGCCTGATTATGACCACCAACATCAATTAAATATTCTTTTAAAGATCTTAGAAAGTTGGTGATATGAAATTGAGGAATCGAGCGGGCGGAACCTTTATAATGGCTGTCAGTTTTTGTTAGAACAATTGTTGGACGATAAAATTCATCGGCGATTTTTGAGGCAATTAAACCAATTATTCCTTCATGCCAGTGGTTTGATTTAAGAATAATAATTTTTTTTAGCGAATGAAGATTTTTTTTTGCTTCAGCCACCGATTTTTCTAAAACATCCTGTCTTTGCCGATTAATTTTTCCTAAATGATGAGCTAAATAATAGGCGCGTTCTTCTTTTTTGGTACACAAAAGCCTTAAGGCATCTAAGGCAGTTTCTAACCGACCGGCCGCATTAATTCTTGGAGCAATGATAAAACCGATTTCATAAGGAGTAATCTTTTTTCCCTCAATTCCTGCTTCCTTTAAGATATGTTTGATGCCAATCCGTTTAGTTTTTAAGAAATTTTCAAGACCGTATTTAACAATTGAACGAGAAGGACCAATAAGAGGAACCAGATCAGCAACAGTACCAATTGAGGCTAAAGTAAGATAGTCATTGACAAAATTATTTTGTAGAGAGGCAATACTTTGCCTTGCTATTCTTGAAAAAAAGTTAAAGACTTCTTTACTAAAAAAATACGAAACCCCAGCCCCTGATAAAGCAGGAATATGAAAGATCGCATCGGCTTTTGGTATTTTTTCACCTTTTAAATGATGATCGGTAATAATAATTTTTATCCCTTTTTTTTTAGCATATTCAACCTCTTTGATTTTAGTGATTCCGTGATCAACACTAATAATTAAGCTAGGATTAAATTGTTTAATTACATTATTAATTCCGTTAATTGAGAAGCCATAACCCTCATTAATTCGGTGGGGAACATAGGGCATTACTCGAAAACCTAAAAGATGCAATGTTTCCCAAGCAATCGCTCCACCAGTAATTCCGTCGGCATCATAGTCTGTATAAACAATAATCATCTGATTTTTTTCTTTAATTTCTTTTAAAATAACAATTACTTTTTGAAAGTCTTTATAATAGTTTTTATCAAAATCAAAAAGCGACATTTTTAAAGGAGGGGTTGGATTAAAGAATTGATCAATATTTTTTATTTTTCTCTTTTCAAGGATAAACTGGACAATTTCATCGATAGTAATTTTTTCATCTTCTTTTATTTCTTTCAAAAAATTAATTTTCATAGCGCTAATTTATTTTACTAAATTAATTATTAATACGATGTGATATCTACCCAAATTATTTAAAAAGGCAGTATGACAAAATATTTAATTGCAAAATTAATTAAATTTAGTATATAATCATTGTTAATGATAGTCTCAATTATTTTGGGAGTAACGATTGGTTTGGTTGTTTCTTACTTAATTATTACTTTTTTTCTTCCCAAATTTCTTGAACAGTTTTTAAATCTTGCCAAAGAAAAGTTAGGTTCAGAAAAAGAAGAGATAAAGACCGATTTAAAAAATAAAAAAGAAGTAATTGAAGATATTGCCAAAAGGATTAAGGAAGATTTGGAAAAAACAAAAGATAAGTTAGAAAAAGCAGAAAGAGAGAGAATAGGTTCTTTTAGTCAGTTAAGAGAGGCATTAGAGAATCAGGTTAAGGTTACTGAGCAGCTTTCTTCAACCACCGAAAACCTAAAGAAAGTTTTGTCAAACAATCAGCTTCGTGGTCAGTTTGGTGAACAGGTGGCGGAGAATCTTCTTAAAATGAACGGTTTTGTTAAAGGAGTTGACTATGAGGTAAACAAACAACAGGAAAGCACCGAGACTCGACCTGACTTTACGATTTTTTTACCCAATAAAGTAAAGATTAATGTTGATTCAAAGTTTCCTTATCAAAATTTACAGCGAATGACCGAAACAGAAAATAAAGCCGAAAAGAAAAATTTGCTTAAACTTTTTGAAAAAGACATTAAAGAAAAAATAAAACAGGTAACCACTCGTGATTATATTAATCCTGCTGATAATACTGTTGACTTTGTTATCTTGTTTGTCCCTAATGAGATGATTTTTTCTTTTGTTTATGATCGAATGAATGATGTTTGGCTTGAGGCAATGAAGCAAAAAGTTGTTTTAGCCGGACCTTTTAGTTTTACTGCTATCTTGCGATTGGTTCGCCAGGCTTACGATAACTTTCGCTATCAAAAAAATATTCAAAAAATTATTACTTATATTAAAACTTTTGAATTGGAGTTTAAAAAGTATAATGAGGAGTTTGTTAAAATTGGTGAAAGAATCGATTCATTGACAAAGCAGTATAATATGGTTAACTCGACGAGAACTAATCAACTAATCAGATCGGTAGAAAAAATAAAGTTAGAAGGTCCAGCAACGCAGAATTTTTTAGCAGAAAAAAATTATTAAATTAGTCCTCTTCCTTTAAAGATCTTTGGTTTAAGCCAGTCCTGGGGGGGTGTTTTTTGTTCTTGTAATACCGGTTCTCTTTCAACTCCTTCAATTGGTTTGTTTGGTTCAATTGGTTTTTTTTGAAACGGGATGAATGAGGGTGGGGGCGGAGTTGGGGATGAGGTAAACGGAGATTCTGCCATTTTAACAGTTTTAAAAACTTTTTTAATCGCGCCGAAACGCAGTAATTTTGACGCAATCTCAAAACTATCAGCGCTAGTGGAATATGAACTAAAGTTATTGGTCGCCGAAACTAATCCATAGTAAAGGTTGGTAGCAATGTCTTTGTCGATAGGAATCTCTAAAAATTCAATTAATTTGAAGATAACTTCAGAGATCGAAGAGATTGTTTTATTAACCAGATTAATGGTTCCGTAGTTGTTATTGGTTAGGTGACGATCAATATTAATTATCTCTTTGCCAATAAACTGATTTTGATTATTTTGATAAAGACTACCTAAACTATTCAAATTAGGAGAGTCAAGGACAATAATAAAATCAAAACTACCACCAGTATAACTAAATCGTACTTGGTTGGGATCAATTTTTGGATAACCGGTACGAGGAGTAACGATTAAATTAAAGTTGTTATTTTCAATTTGATAGTCAACGTCAACCTTGTCAATGGCACCCTCAACATAAGGAAAAGAAATAACCAAACTATTACCGTTAATCGAAAGATTATTTTTTATTTTATCAAGTCCAATAATGTTTTGATCATTTATATTCTGATTTGAACAGACAACGGCAACGCTTTTACTCATTTTTTCTATGGCAAGGCTTAAACTTAAGGCGGCACAAACTGTATCCACAGAAGGATTTTGAGGAATAATAATTATTCCGACATTGTTTTTAATCAAAACTTCCTTGATCCTTGATAAGACCTGATTAACAGATTGGTGATTATTCATAATTCTATAGGATATATTTTATCACATCACCTATCTGAATGTCAAGTAGGGGAAAGATGATAATTCCTGCTTCTTCGTTTTTTTTTACTTCCTCAACCATTTTAGCGTGAATTTTAAGAGAAACAATTTTTGTTTTTCCTATAGGTTTTTCATTTCTAAATAGATAAATCTCTTTTCCTAAGACAATTTTTCCCTTAGTAACTCTGATTCCAAATATTTTTTCTTTATTAATGATAAAGTTGGCTAAAATTCTTGCTTCACCGAGAATGTTTTTTTCCATTTCTTCTTTTGTTTTTATACCTTCTAATACCTCGTCTAACTCTTCAATTAGATCATAGATCGTATAATAGGTTTTAATTAATATTTTTTCTTGCTTGGCTAATTCCTTTATTTCCGGATCTGGGGTAGTATTAAAACCGATAATGATTGATTTGGTTGTTTTAGCAAGAAAGACATCAGAGCGATGAATATTGCCAATACTAGCAAGAATAATTTCAACGTTATCTTTATTTTTTAATGAGGAGATAATTGTTTCTAAAGAACCAAAATTATCTGTTTTTAAAATAATATTTAATTTTTTTTCTTTTTTTGGTTGGGTTAAGATGGCGGTAAGAGAGAGTTTTTTTATTCCAGTTTTTTTTTCAATCGGAGACGTTTTTTTAATTTCCACTATTTGATCACTAATTGTTGTTCCTACCTCAGGAAATTGATTAACTCCTAAGATCTCAACAGGAGATGAGGGAGTGGCTTTTTTAATCGGTAGACCTAGATCATTAATAATCTGTTTGATTTTAAACTGATTTTTATCAACGAAGATGTTTTGACCAGTAAAAAGAACACCGTCTTTAACAATAACACTAACAACAATACCGCGTTTATCTTTTTTGTTTTCAATAATAACCGCTTTAAGATTGTTTTCTGGGTTCCATTGAAGATCTAATTCAGAACTAATTAAAAGAATTAATTCTAAAAGTTCGTTTATTCCCTGACCAGTTTTGGCTGAGATATTTACTGCCGGCGTTTTACCTCCTTTTTCTTCAACAACTACCTTATATTTTAAAAGATCATTTTTAACTTGATTAGGATCAGCATCAGGAAGATCAATTTTATTAATAACAACAATAAAAGGAATTTTGGCGGCTTGAATATGAGAAATTGATTCAATTGTTTGTGGCATTACCGAGTCTTTAGCGTCAATAATCAATAAAGCAATATCAGCCACAGAAGCACCTCTTAATCGAAGTTTAGAAAAGGCTTCGTGTCCTGGAGTATCAATAAAAGTAATTTTGTTGGTTTTGTATTCCTTAAAGGGTGTAATAATCTCATAAGCGCCAATTCTTTGAGTAATGGCGCCATATTCTTTTTCGGCGATTCGACTTTTTCTTATAAAGTCCAATAAAGTAGTTTTACCATGATCAACATGGCCTAATATGGCAACAACTGGTGAGCGAAACAGATTATTTTTAACCATTTTCTTCTTTTTTATTCTTCTTTTGAGTAATGTTGATTTCGAAGGCGGTTAATTTTGAAGCAAGATTGACATTAATTCCATTTTTTCCAATGGCTAAGGGTGCTTGATCTTCGCCAACAACAATCTCAGCGATTTTTCTTTTTTTATCGATTTTAATCTGATCAATTTTTGCCGGTGATAAGGCGGCAGTGATAAACTGTTTTATATCTTCATTCCATTGAATAATATCGATCTTTTCTTTACCACCAAGTTCTTCGGTAACTGTCTGAACTCGAATACCTTTCTGACCAACGCAGGCACCAACCGGGTCAACACCAGGTTGTAAATTGGTAACGGCAATTTTAGCTCTTTCACCCGGTTCGCGAACAACTTTTTTTATCTCAACGGCATTATTAGCAATTTCTGGAACCTCCTTTTTAAAAAGTTCTTTGATTAAATTTGGGTCGGTTCGTGAAACAATGATTCTTGGATTGTTATACTTATCGTTAACAATTTCTTTTAAATAAACAAATAGGGTATTGTTTAGTTGATATTTTTCATTAAAGATTTGTTCTTCTTTGGGTAATAAAGCCTCAGTCTTTCCAATATCAAGATAGATATTATTTTTATCAAAACGAATAATTCTACCTTTAATTAATGAGCCAACTTGAGATTTGAATTGAGAGACAAGGGTTCTTTTTTCTGCCTCTCTGATACTTTGTAGGACCACTTGTTTGGCAGTTTGGGCAGCGATTCGACCAAAACCAGGTGGGGTGATATCCTTTTTGTTTTTAAAAATTTTTATCTCACCAGTATTACCGATATTAACTTCTAAATCAGATGAGTAATCTTGCGGGTAATCCTTTTTAAAAGCGGCAATAACCGCTTGCTTAATAGACTCCATTACATTCTGGGGAGAAATTCCCCGCTCGGTCGCTACCTGATTGATTGCTAGTAAAAACTCTGATTTAATAATTGTCATAGGTATTTTTATTAACTACTATTTATTAGTTCCCTCAGTTGTTGTTTCTTTTTCTTCTTTTGTTTTCTTACTTTCTTCTTCAGTTGGTTTTTTTGTTTCTTCAATTATTTCCGGTGTTTGAATAGTTGTTTGCGGAGTAATATCTTCCTCTTTATGGACAGTAACAGAAATAATTACCTTTTCTGGTTCGTCGATAATCTGATAGTTTTCTGATTTTGGCAGATCCTTAACTCTTATTTCTTGATTAATTTCTTTTAAAATTGAAATATCAACTTCTATTATGTTGGGAATTTGTTCTGGTTTTGCCTCAACCTTTAGTTCGTTAAGGTGAGTTAATAGAACGCCTTGTTTTTCTTGGACAGCCGGCGAGATACCAATGACTTTTGTTGGGACCATTGTTTGGACAGTTTTTGTTAGATCAATTTTTCTAAACTCAACATGCAATAATTGATCGCTAACCGGATGAAACTGTGGATTTTGAATCAAAACAGGAACTTCTTCTTTATCCAAAACTAAATAAACAACACCGGTTTCTTTTGCCTTTTTATAAACAGAAAAAAAGTCTTTAAAGTTAACGAAAACTGCTTGGGTTTGATAATTAGAACCAAAGATATTGGCAGGAATCTTTTCTTCCTGACGACTTTTTTTTAATTTTTTCCCGAAAAGGGTTCTTTTTTCTACTTTTAAAAGTAGTTTTTCTTTCTGTGATTTTTTCATAGATTTAATCTTTAATTAACTCAATAACAAAGATTTTATCAGCTGATAAGTTAGTATTATAAATAATTTGATTATCTTTAACAAGGGGAATAAAATTCTGATTTAAAAGATAGTAGTTTTTTGGTAAGTAAATCTCTAAGACGAGATCATTGTTAAAAGAGCCAATCTGTTTTTGAATAATTAATTGATAGATTCCCCTTCCTTTTTTAAATTCCTGATTAAGAACATAGCTTAACTTTAATTCCATCGTTCTTTTTTTAGGGACAACAACAAAAAAACCAATTCTTTTTATCTTTTCATTGATTACCTCGTTATCAATAACTTCTTTGTCAACAGCAACACCATTGATATTAACTGTGGTAATCTTTGATTCTATTGGTAGATACATCTGAAAATAGTTTTTATAGTCACCACCAAGAAAACCGTCTAACGAAGACTCATTCTTAAAAGAAATTGATATTTGATGGGAAATCTTTCCTTGTTTATCAAAAAAGACTTTAATATTCAATGAGCGGTTAACAAAAAAATTACTTTTATTAACACCCAAATTAGCATCAACTGGTAATAGATAGTTAACAACACAGTTTTCATAGTTATTCAAACAAATTGGTTCAATCACCCGGCCAGCCCAGAATCTTTTTTCAATAATTTTTTGTAATTCTCCGGGTTGATCAAAGTAGATAACAATTTGTTTTTCATCAAGGGCTTTTTTTAAGATAAAAAGCAGTTTTTCTAAAGAACTATTTTCCAGATTAATTAACAGTTGATTGGTTAAGGAGGAGAGAAAGTTCTTTTTTTGGGCTGAGCCGGGAAAAAAATTTTTTTCAGTATAGTACTGCGTTTTAATATAAAAGTTTTTTCGGTTAATGGTTTCATGATAGTCGGGAAGATAGATATTGCCAAACGCATCGAGAAAATTCTCAATGGCGCTGGTAGTAAGAAGAACCGCACCGTTAAAATTATTTAATTCCATCTCTTTTGCTAAAAATGATTTTGCTTGAAGATAGTTTTCAAAAAAATCAGGAGAAAAAGCCGAGTCCCGTAAGAACCAATGTGGTTGATTTAGATATTTTCTAATCGGCTCTGGTGGTTCGATGTGGGCTTTTAACTGACCGTCGGCATCGTAAACATCATAGATTTTAAGAGACTGAAGAGAGAGATCTTTGAATCTTAGGGTACCAAAAGAGCCGATAAAACCACCGCCTGGTCGGAGCTCCATATTATTGGCAAAAAGTAATAAGTAGTTTTTTTCGGTATTTTTAGCCAAGACTTCTTTGACAAACGGAACAGTTTGTTTAAATTGAGAAACTAAGTCGAGAAGATCAAACAATTTTTTTTTAATCTGGCTAAGCGGTTTAAAATTAAGAAGAGGATTGGCATTAATAATTGAAAGATCTTTTTCTAATTGATTGATTTGTTTTTCAAGTGTATTTAAACTTAACTCAATAATTTTTTTTTCTTCTTCATTTTGATTTTTTTTAAAAATTAACCCGAAAAGTTTTTGTCCGATTTTTTTTAAGGAAAGAGTATTTTTTAATAGTTGCCCGGTTCTTTTATTAATTTCGATTAAATTATCAGGATAGGTGTTGAGTGAAAAAAAAAGATAGGTGGGCTTAACTTTTAAAAATAATTTTTCCGTCATATTTAAATATGACGACTGTTTATTGATGAGTTTTTCTAACAAGGTAAAATTATTTTTTTTTATTGCTTGATAACAACGAAAACTATAGTAAGAAGCTAAAGAAAGTGGAAGAAAAAATAAAAGATGGGTGATAAAGATTAAAACAAAGATAATGAAAAAAATTTTTTTTAAACTAATTTGGTAAAAAAAATTAGCAGCGCTTTCTTTTTTTTCTTTCTGTTTTTTTTTAAAGACATTTAATGAGAGAGAATTCTCTTTACTTTTTGAAAAGGCGAACCAAAGAATTTTTTCAATCTCATTCTCGTTTAAGTTTTCATCGTTGACCTTAATAACTTTGATATTTGATCTATTATGTGATGGGATGGTTTTATTTTTAATCTGGATTAGGATAAAAAGTTTTTCTTTAGGAAGATGGGCAGGATTTATTACTTCATCGATAAAAAAAAGGTAGTTAAAGTGATCATAAGACTGGGGTTTAATGCTTGAAAAAAAGACTTCAGTCGATCTTTCTAATAATTTTTTTTTGATGATCTTGATGAATGAGTAGTTAATTTTTGAAACAATTAATGCTTTTTGTTTTTCTTCAACAATCTCTGTTTTTAGTTTCATAGATATATAGTATACCCGACGTCATTAAAATTGTAAAAAAAATGGGGGTTCGACGATCCGACGCCTAAAAGGGTCGGACGATCGGACTCTGACTTCCGACGTTAACAGTCGGAACATCGGAGTCGGGATATACCCATCTAATCTGCTTTGCTTTTGCAAACTAGAATAAGATGGGTATATAATTTTATCAGTGAAAAAAATGGCATTAGTAATTTCTTATTTTTCGATAAATAAATATCAACATTTATTTAAAAATAAAAAAACTGTTTTGGTAGGTGGCTGTTTTGACCTGTTTCATTATGGTCATCTTCAGTTTTTAAAAAAGGCAAAAAAACAAGGCAGTTTTTTAATTATTGCCTTGGAATCAGACGAATTTATTAAAAAAAGAAAAAACCGTTACCCGTTTCATAAACAAAAACAACGGGGGGAAATTCTTGCCTCGTTATTATTAGTTGATCTAGTTATTTTGCTGCCTTTTTTTACCAGTGATCAAGAATATTTTAACTTAGTTAAAAAGATTAAGCCATCAATAATTGCGGTGACAAAAGGAGATCCACAAATAGAGAAGAAAAGGAAGCAGGCTAAAGAAGTTTTAGGCAGGGTAGTTGCGGTTACCGATTTAGTAGCTGGATTTTCCGCGACTAAATTTCTTGAGATGAACAAAAAAATATAAAACTTATGCGACTTTTTTTAGCTATTGAATTACCGGTAGAAGTTAAAGAAAAGATAGAGAAAGCAATTTTATCACTGAAAAGAGAGTATCCGCAGTTTAGTTGGGTCGACAAAGAAAACTTTCATATTACTCTTTATTTTTATGGTGAGATTAGTCGACCAGAAAAAATAGTTAAAAGATTAAAGGAAAGACTTTATCAACAGCCTTCATTTTATCTCTATTTTCGTAGTGGAGATCTTTTTTTAAACCAAAAAATAACCCTTTATCTTAATTTTTTAAGGGAAAAAAAATTAGAGAATTTAGTTGAACAAATCAAATCTCCCTCTCATATTAAAAATAAGCAAAAGTTTATTCCGCATCTTACTATCGCCCGGGCGAAAAAATCATCGAAACAACAGTATCTTCATCTTAAAAAAAAGCTTGAAAAAATTAATTTAGAACTTAGCTTTTTAGTTAACAAAATTACTCTTTTCCAAAGCATCCTTACCGGAAAAAAACCGGTTTACAAAGAGATTGTTCAAATACCATTAATCTCTCAATGATATATTTTTTAAGCGGCGCCAATTTTGAACATTGAAGTGCCACAATCAGGACATTTACCCTTTAAGGCTGGTTTTCCGTTTTTCATCGTTACCTTTTGTGGATTGGCGACCTCTTTTTTAGCGCGGCATTTAACACAGTACATGGTTGCCATATTTTTTCACCCCCTTTCCTAATTAAAAAAACTTAAATAGTTAATATAATATCCTAACCAGTAAATTAAAAACAAAAATAAGATAATTGTCAAGGAGATAATTGTGCTTTTTTTTATATCGACGATAAAAATTTTTTTTTCGTTTTCTAACTCCTCTTTATTTATCGTAAAAGAATGAAGATGGGTTATTTTTTTAATTGGTTGTTTTTCTTCTTTTAAAGAAGAAGTTATATCTGGGACTATATTTATTGGTTGATTTGGTGATTGGAGTTGAAAATCCGGTGATATTTGATGACGAAGATTAAGAATTTTTTTTCGGTAGTCAGCAATAATTTTTTGTTTTTTTGTTTTTTTAGGCATATAATAACAGCATTATAATTAATTTTTAGTCGATGTCAATATTGACAGTTTCTTTTAAAAACGATATCATTTAGTTAATGATAACCTTTTTTTTTATTGGGATTCTAATTTGGCTTTTAGTGATAACCGTTATTTTATTTAAGACGCAATCTCACTATGAAGAGTTAATAAAAGGAACCAAAAAGCGCCGACTAAATGAAATTTTGGATCAGTTAATTACCGATAAAAAAAGATCGCTGGATTTAATTAATGATTTTATTGGTCGATTAAAAAAACTTGAAGAAGAAAAGAAGTTTTATTTGCAAAAAATTGGTGTTGTTCATTATAATCCCTTTGAGGAAAAAGGTGAGAAAAGCTTTATTTTGTCGTTATTGGATAAAGATAACTCAGGAATTTTATTGAACTATCTTTATACCCGTGATGGTTTACGGGTTTATTTTAAAAAAATTACTCAAGGAAAACAAGAAAAAGGACAGTTATCTAAAGAAGAAGAAGAGGCAATTAAAACCAGCAGCTTTTTAAATCAATAACTTTATTTTTTAATTAAAATTTAAAATAATAAATCACATGAATAAAAAGGTAGCCTTTTTTCTTTTGGTTATTGTTTTTTTAGTTTCAACCTATTTTTCTTACTCTTTTTTTTCCCCAGAAAATTCAGGAGGATTGCTATCACCGTTAGGACGATCCGATTTGTCAACGAAAACCGGTACTAATAATAATCACATTAATAACAATACCGAAGACACAGCGCCAAAAACTGAGACTTGTCCGTTAAATGGGGCAAAGTTTAGCAAAGCCCAAAGAGAAAAATGGGAAAAACGAAGACCTTTGGGGGTAATGATTGAAAATCATACCGATGCCAGACCGCAGTCTGGATTGTCGCGGGCCGATGTTGTTTATGAGGCAGTAGCTGAGGGCGGGATTACCCGTTTTTTGGCGATCTTTTACTGCCAGGATGCGCCTTACATCGGGCCGGTGAGATCCGCCAGAATATATTTTATTAAACTCCTTCAGGAATACGGTGATTATCCTTTATATGCTCATGTAGGTGGGGCTAATACTCCTGGACCGGCCGATGCTTTGGGGGAGATTCGGGAGTTAGGATGGGCTAATTACAATGACTTAAATCAATTTTCTGTTCCCTTTCCCTATTTTTGGCGTGATTATGAACGACTGCCCAATCGGGCAACCGAGCATACGGTTTACTCTTCAACCAGTAAACTTTGGCAGTATGCGGCAGAGAAAAGAGAGTTGACTAATAAAGATGAGGACGGCAATTCTTGGGATAGAAACTTTACTCAATGGGTATTTATTGATGATGATTCTAAAAATCCAAAAGGTGAGATTAAAAAGATTAGTTTTGGTTTTTGGGAAAACTTTGCCTCTGACTATAAAGTTGACTGGGTTTATGATAAGCAAAACAATCAATATCAGCGATTCAATGGCGGCAAGGTTCATCTTGATAAGAATACTAATAAACCGATTACGGCTAAAAATGTTGTAATTCTTTTTGCTAATGAATCACAGGCTAATGATGGTTATGAAGGTGGTCATATCCTTTATCGGTTGATTGGTAGAGGTGAGGCGTTAATCTTTCAAAATGGCAACGTAATTAAATCGTCTTGGAAAAAACAAGACGAAGAAAGTCGGATGAGTTTCTTTAATGCCGACGGAAAAGAGATTTCATTTATTGGTGGACCGATCTGGATTGAGATTCTACCAGTTGGCAATGAGGTATCATATTAAAAATTAGCGCTTAAAACGTTTTATGTTAGCCCATATTATTCCTTCGAAAACTAGAAGAAAGATTTTAGAGCTTTTTTTTCATCATCCAAACGAAAACTATTATTTAAGAAAGGTGGTTCGAGATACTGGCGATGAGGTCAATGCGGTTAAAAGAGAGTTGGATATTCTTTGTGAGGCTAAGGTTTTAACTAAGGAAAAGAGATTGAATAAGATCTTTTTTACTCTTAATAAACAGTATCGCTACTATCCGGAGTTTTTAAGAATCTTTAGCAAGACAACACCATTAGCTTTGGGTATCTATCAAAATTTAGCCAAGTTAGGAAAGATTAAGTTTATTGCTTTATCAACCAAGTATATTAAAAAAATTCCGATTAAAGAAGACGAAGTCTATCTTTTGTTTGTTGGAGCGGTGGTGATTCCAGAGATCAGTTTGATTATTAAGGAAGCAGAAAAAAACTTTGGCTGGGAGATTAATTATACGGTAATGAACGAAGAAGAGTTTATCTTTAGAAAGAAAAATAATGATCCGTTTATCTGGCGATTTTTAAAACAACCAAAGGTGATGCTTTTGGGTTCGGAAGAAGATTTATTAAAATAGGATAGTTTCCTCTTTATATGAGATTAACTAAGTTATTACTGATTGTCTTAGCGGTTTTTTTGATTATCTGGATTGATCTACCAGAAAATTTAAAAATTGGTGGTTTAGTAATCAATCCGTTGTCAGTTGATTTTAATCTTCTTGGGTTAAGAATAAAGAAAGACTTTCGTACCCATCTTGGTTTGGATCTTAAGGGTGGGAGCCATTTAGTTTTTGAGGCGGATTTAACTAAGATAAAAAAAGAAGATTTTCAAGACGCCTTAAACTCAGCTCGGGACATTATTGAAAAACGGGTTAATTTTTTTGGGGTGGCGGAACCGATAATTCAAACAATTAAATCACAAGATAAATATCGAATCAGCGTTGATCTTCCCGGGATTAACGATGTTAATCAAGCGGTTTCTTTAATCGGTAAAACCGCTCAACTTTCTTTTAAAGAAGAGATAAAGATTGACGATCCATATCTGGCAACAACAACACCGTTAATTAGTCGGTTGACTCAGGACTCTGGTGTTAGTGGTAAACACATTAAAAAAGCCAGTCTTTCCTTTGATTCGCAAACTGGAAAACCACAGGTGGCTCTAAGTTTTAATGAGGAGGGAAAGAGACTTTTTGCTCAAGCAACTAAAAGGAATCTGCAAAAACCCTTGGCGATCTGGTTAGATGATATTCTTCTTTCGGCTCCAATTGTTCAAACAGAGATTAATGACGGCAACGCGGTGATTACTGGTAACTTTACCGTTAATGAAGCAAAAAAGTTGGCTATTTCTATTAACTCTGGCGCCTTGCCTTTGCCGATTAAACTAATCGAACAAAAAAACATTGGTCCTACTTTGGGTAAGAGCGAGGTTAAACGCAGTGTTTTTGCCGGAGTGGTTGGTTTATTGGCGGTGTTGTTGTTTATGATTTTATATTATGGTCGTTTAGGTTTTATTGCCAACCTAACTCTTATTATCTATGGTTTAATTTCTTTTGCCATCTTTCGAATAATTCCGGTGGTTTTAACCTTATCCGGTATTGCTGGCTTTATTCTTTCGATTGGAATGGCGGTTGATTCAAATATCTTAATCTTTGAAAGAATTAGAGAAGAACTAAGAAAAGGTAAGGATTTTGAGATTGCGGTTCAGTTGGGTTTTGGTCGGGCGATTGATGCGATAAAAGATGCTAATATCACTACTTTAACAGTGGCATTTATTTTATTTAATCCGCTAAACTGGGAATTTTTACCGCAGTTTGGGATGGTAAGAGGATTTGCTTTGACTTTGGCGATTGGGGTTGCCACAAGTCTTTTTACTGGAGTAGTGATTACTAAAAGATTGATAAAGTTTTTTTATAAAATTCCTTAAAACTTATAAAAGACTGTCTTTTTTCAAAGACAGTCTTTATTTAAAAATTAAAAATTTAAAATGGTTAACTTTTTAAAATACAAACTCGTATATTTTTTGATTTCTTTAACAGTAATCGGCATTGGTTTATTTTCTATTTTTAACTGGGGTTATTATTACTCAATTGACTTTGTTGGTGGGACAAATTTAGAGTATCAAGCAAAGAAAAACATTGATCAAGAAAAGATAAAAAAAATATTAATTAGAGAAAAGGTTGAACTGAACTATTTATCAATTAATAAAAAAAAGATTTTATTAAGAACAAAGGCGCTGGATGAAAAAATGATTGAGGGGTTAAAGAAAAGGTTGGAGAAGGATTTGGGCGTTTCGCTTACGCTTTTAAAATCGGAAACTGTTGGCCCATCGATAAGTTCGGAGAATCTTAAGAAAACCGTTATTGCTTGTTTTTTGGCGATTTTGGGTATTTTGATTTATATGAGTTTTGCTTTTAAGGGATTTAACTATGCTTTGGCGGCAGTTTTAGCAATGATTCATGATTTTTTAGTGGTTTTAGGAAGTTATTCGCTTATTTCCCATTTTTTTCGGGCCGAAGTTGACACCTTGTTTATTACCGCGGTTTTAACCACGATGTCTTTTTCTGTTCATGACACAATTGTTATTTTTGACAAAATTCGTGAGTATTTACAAACTGAGGGCCAAAAAGATATTGAATATTTTGCTAATAAAGCATTAACTGAAACAATGGTTCGTTCTCTTAATAATTCAATGACAATTGTTTTTATGCTTTTGGCTTTGGTTTTGCTTGGTGGTTCAACCATCCGTTTTTTTGCGGCAACACTGTTAATTGGCACAATCACTGGCACTTATTCTTCTCCTTTTGTTGCTACCCCGATTTTGGTTTGGTTAGAAAGGAGAAAGAAATAAAAATAATAAAAACTCAAATAACTAATAACTAATAACAAATTTTTATTCAATTTTTAATATTTCAATATTTAATTTTTACATCATTGTCATCCCGAACTTGCTGTGCCTGACGGTAGGCAGGTTTCGGGATCCCTTTACAATTTCAAAAGAGATGCTGAAACGAGTTCAGTATGACAACTGTGTAAGTTTTAAATTGAAGTATTTAGTGTATTAAAAATTTCCTGTCTGCCGACAGGCAGGTAAATTAAAAATTAAAAATTAGTTTTTAAACCATCTCAGCGACGGCCGCATAAAGATGGTAAAAAAAATCCCAAATAACTAATAACTAATAACAAGTAACAAATAACATTTAACGTTCATCTTTTTCTTGCAAAAAGGGGAGGGATTTAGGAGAATGAAGATAATGAAGAAAACCAAAATTAAAGTAAATTATATTTTTGTTGATGAATCAGGTAAACCAGAAGTTTATTCAACTAAAGGAGAAAATTTGGTAAAAAAAGGAGTTGCCTCAAAGTATTTGATTTTAGCCGCAATAAGATCAACTAATCATTTATTACTTCAACAACAAATCAATGAGTTTAAAAGTAAATTATTAAGAGACGAATCTTTGGTAAAAATTTTTTCTCCCGCTTATGTTTTAGATAGCTTTCATGCTAAATTTGATTATCCAAAGGTAAAAGAAAGATTTTATCGTTTTATTAACTTGCTTGATGTAAAAATCGATGTCCTTGTAGTTGAAAAATTGAAATGTTATGAAACCTTAAAAAGAAATCCGGGAAGATTGTATGGAATTATGGCAGGTGAACTTTTAAAGAATCTTTGTCATCAAGCCGAAGATACTGAAGTAATTTTTTCTCGCAAGGATAGTAAACTCAGAATCCGTCAAGAATTAGAATTTGAAGTGGAAAGAATTCGTTTAACATATTTAAAAAATCATCCCAATATTAAAACGAATATTAAAATTAACTATCAGCATAACCCTCATTATACTCATGCTGGTTTACAAGTAGCCGACTATATTGCTTATGCTATTTTTCAAGTTTTTGAAAGAAAAAATTATCGTTGGTATGATTTAGTCAAAAATAAAATAGGCAAGATCCACGATATTCTTAATAAAAAATACTATACTCGGAGTAATCCGCTTGAACTATCCACTTAAGGGAAGTGCGAACTTCGCACGTTTCATTAAGCGGATTACTCTAAGGATAGTATTAATTAAATTATAACACAACATTTTTTTAAAAATGTCAAGATGAAAAAATTAGAATTTATTTGCTTTCTCAAATTAAAAATTACTTTTTAAACCATCTCAGCGACGGCCGCATAAAGATGGTAAAAATCCAAATACCTAATAACCAATAACTAATAACATTTAAGTAATCTTTTTCTTGAAAAAATAAGGAGGTTTTGGGAGAATATAGAGTATGCAAAAAGAGGCAAAGGCAAGAATTAAAATTAATAAATTACTTGAAGATACTGGTTGGCGATTTTTTGATGATGAAAGAGGAAAAGCAAATATTATTTTAGAGAACAATACTAAAATCACTAAGAATGCTATAGATGAATTTGGCAATGATTTTGAAAAAACAAAAAATGGTTATGTTGATTTTTTATTACTTGATGAAAATGGTTTTCCTTTTGTTGTTTTAGAAGCAAAATCGGAGGATAAAGATCCGCTTTCTGGCAAAGAGCAAGCTCGTCGTTATGCCCAATCACAAAATGCCCGTTTTGTTATTTTATCAAATGGCAATCTGCATTATTTTTGGGATTTGGAGCGAGGTAATCCAACAATAATAACAACTTTTCCAACGTATGAATCATTAAAACATTTTGAAACTTTTAAACCAAGTTTTTCTGCTCTTTCGCAGGAAAAAGTTGAAAGTGATTATATTGTATTAACACAGTACCCTGAATATAAAAAAGACCCACGCTTTATAGATGAAAGACAAAGACAAAATTTTATTAAAGATTTAGACCTAAAGTTTTTAAGAGATTATCAATTAGGTGCGATTTATGCTTTACAGAAATCAGCAGAAAAAGGCAATGATCGGTATCTTTTCGAGATGGCAACTGGTACAGGAAAAACTCTTGTTTCAGCCGCTGTAATTAAACTTTTCTTAAAAACTGGTAATGCAAAAAGAATTTTATTTTTAGTTGATAGATTAGAGTTAGAAGATCAAGCCTATAAGAACTTTAAAAAAATTCTTCATAATGATTTTTCTTGTGTTATATACAAAGAAAATCGTGACGATTGGCGAAAAGCAGATATAGTTGTTTCAACAGTTCAAAGTTTATCTTTTAATAATAAATTCAAAAAACTTTTTTCACCGACTGATTTTGAATTGATTATCTCTGATGAAGCTCATCGCTCAATTAATGGTAATAGTCGAGCTGTTTTTGAGTATTTTGTTGGTTATAAATTAGGATTAACCGCAACCCCAAAAGACTATCTTAAAAATATTGATCCGAAAAAAATAAGTGAAAAAGATCCGCGCGCTTGGGAACGCCGCCAGCTTTTGGATACTTATAAAACTTTTGGTTGTTCATCAGGAGAGCCAACATTTCGTTATAGTTTAATTGATGGAGTAAAAGATGGTTATTTGGTTAATCCAATTGTTGCTGATGCCCGAACCGAAATCACTACCCAACTTTTATCCGATAATGGTTATTCTTTAACAGTTGAAAATGAAGAAGGAAAAGAAGAAGAGCAAACATTTTTTCAAAAAGACTTTGAAAAAAAATTTTTTTCAGAAAAAACCAATCAAATTTTTTGCAAAACATTTTTAGAAAACGCTTTAAAAGACCCAATTAGTGGTGAAGTTGGTAAAAGCATTGTTTATTGTGTTAGTCAAAATCACGCTTCAAAAATCACCCAAATACTAAATGAATTAGCCGATCAACTTTGGCCGGGGAAATATAATTCAGATTTTGCCGTACAAGTAACCTCAAGTATTCCCGACGCTCAACGATTTACAATAAACTTTGCCAATAATAATTTAAATGGACAGACAAAATGGTTGGAAGGATATAAATCAAGTAAAACCAGAGTTTGTGTAACCGTTGGTATGATGACAACTGGTTATGACTGTCAAGATATTTTAAACCTATGCCTTATACGGCCGATATTTTCACCAACTGAGTTTATTCAAATCAAAGGACGAGGAACAAGAAAATATACCTTTAAATATATCGATAAAGATGGTGATGAAATTAAAGCAGAAAAAAAGACATTTAAACTTTTTGACTTCTTTGCTAACTGTGAATATTTTGAGGAAAAATATGACTATGATCAAGTTTTAGAACTTCCAATTAAATCTGGAAAAAAAACTGGAACAGACACAGATTTTTATATCTTTTCCGATCAGGTAAGAATTTATGACCCCGATCCTTTAAAAACTTTTACTGAAAAAGCAATTGGTTTGGCAGGGATGAAAATTGATTGGAAGTTTTTTGAGAAATTTGAACAGACCGTCAAAAATGATCCAGTTGCAAAAGAAAAATATGAAAAAGGCGATATCGAAGGTGTAGAAGAATATGTTAGAAATGAGATTTTTGATAAGCCTGAAGACTATTTTAATTTAGAAAAACTACGTAAAGCGGTCAAAGTCGATAGACGAGTAAGCTTAAGAGAGTTTATTGAGAAGATATTTGGTGGTATTAAAAAATTTAAAACTAAAGATGAGCTTTTAGAAGAAGAGTTTGAAAAGTTTGTCTCAATTTATAAACCAGATAGTAAATATGCTTTGCTTATTAAAAATTATCTTAAAGCTTATATTACTGATCCAGAGATACGCGATATAATAGAAAGTAAAGAATATAGTCGTTTAGCCACGAATCCAAAAATTAGTTTAAAGGAGTTTAAAGAGCTAAATGAGTGGCGAGAAACTGTTCCTGAGTATGTAAAAGATTACGTCACAATCAATAACTTTATGTAAAAACTATGCTAACCCAAGAAACTAAAAGGAAAATTGACTCAGCCCGTGATATTTTAGTTGGTAAGGTACCTGATCCAAAAGCTCAAGTTGAGCAAATAACAACTGCCTTAATCTACAAATTTATGGATGATATGGATAAAGATTCGCAAGAGTTAAGAGGTAAAGCACGTTTTTTTACAAATGAATATGAAAAATATTCTTGGAGTAAATTAATGGATCCTAAACTTGGCGGTCAGGAAAGGCTTAATTTATACATTGAAGCGATAACGTCAATGTCGCAAAATCCTTATATTCCCCAGCTGTTTCGCGATATTTTTAAAGATGCTTATCTGCCTTATCGCAGTCCAGAAACTTTAAATTTATTTTTAAAAGAAATTAATGGTTTTGTTTATGAACATAGCGAAGATTTAGGTGATGCTTACGAATATCTGCTTTCTATTTTAGGCTCTCAAGGTGATGCCGGACAATTTCGCACTCCGCGCCATATTATAGATTTTATTGTTCAGGCAATTGATCCAAACAAAGATGAGGCTATCTGCGATCCAGCTTGTGGTACCGCCGGATTTTTGATTTCTGCCTATAAACATATTGTTAAAAAATATAAAGATAAGCCATTAACACCTGATGAGCGAAAAAAATTAACAGATAACTTTGTTGGTTATGATATTTCACCTGATATGGTAAGGATTTCCAAAGTTAATATGTATCTTCATGATTTTCCTAATCCAACTATTTTTGAGTACGATACCTTAACAAGTGAAGAAAAATGGGATGAAAACTTTGATGTGATGCTGGCTAATCCGCCTTTTATGACACCAAAAGGAGGAATAAAGCCTCATAAAAGATTTTCTATCCAAGCCAATCGTGCTGAAGTTTTGTTTGTTGATTATATTTTGGAGCACTTAAAAACCGAAGGTCGAGCTGGTGTCATTGTTCCCGAAGGAATTATTTTTCACTCCGCAAACGCCTATAAAGCGCTTAGAAAAATGCTTCTTGACAACGGACTTTTGGCAGTGGTTTCACTTCCACGTGGTGTTTTTAATCCTTATTCTGGAGTTAAAACCAGTATATTATTGGTTGATAAAGCGCTTGCTAAAAAAACAAATAACATTCTTTTTATTGAAATCAGTAATGATGGTTTTGATTTAGGCGCTCAAAGAAGACCAATTGACAAAAACGATCTACCTCAAGCTTTGGAAATTATTAAAGAATATAAAAATGTTATCTCTTCTTGTCATTCCGCACTTGATGCGGAATCAATAAAAAAAGAGCTGGATTCTCGTCTTGATGGGAATAACAAATGGGATAAAATTGCTCATCTTGTCACCAAAGAAAAAATCGCTCAAAGTGGCGATTATAATCTAACAGGAGATAGATATAGAGAAGTAATTAATTTTACCAACCAAAAATGGCCGATGGTGGCTATTGAAGATATATGTGATCTTGGTAGAGGTCGTGTTATTAGTAAAGAATATATAGAAAAACATAAAGGAAAATATCCTGTTTATTCATCTCAAACTACAAATAATGGAATATTTGGTTATATTGATACTTATGATTTTGATGGTGAATATGTTACTTGGACGACAGATGGAGCTAACGCAGGAACGGTTTTTTATAGGAATGGAAAATTTAATTGTACTAATGTATGTGGAACATTAAAGTCAAAAACAAATAAAATATTGATGAAATATCTAGCAAAAATACTTAATAAAGTAGCATATAAATATGTAATTAAAGTTGGAAATCCAAAACTAATGAATAATGTTATGGCAAAAATCAAAATCCCCCTACCACCTCTTGAGGTTCAAAAAGAAATAGTTGAGCAAATTGAAGTCAAGCAAAAAGCCATTGATGCCGCCAAAGCAGTGATTGAAAATCTTGAGAGAGAGAGACGCTATTTTGGCCAATCACTTAGGAAGTTAAAAGATGTTGAGTGGGTGGAGTTGGGGGAGGTTGTTAAGACGATTACACCGCCAAATAAAATACAAAAAGCTGATTATAAGATTACTGGTAGATTCCCAATTATCGACCAGTCACAAAATGAGATTGCAGGTTGGACTGATGATGAAAATTCTTTAATCAAATTAGAAAGAGATTTAGTTATTTTTGGAGATCATACTTGTGCTATTAAATATGTTAATTTTCCTTTTGTTCAAGGAGCAGATGGTATAAAAATACTTAAAACGAATGATAGTTTATTACCCAAATTTCTATATTTTTACTTAAAAAGTAAACCTTTAGAGTCTGACGGGTACAAAAGACATTTTACAAAATTAAAACAAATCAAAATCCCCCTTCCACCTCTTGAGGTCCAAAAACAATTAGTTTCTGAGATGGAAGAGCAAGAAAAAATCATTGAGGCGAATAAAAAATTGATTGGGATAATGGAGAAGAAGATTGAGGAGATTTTGAAGGAGGTATAGTTTGTATAAAATTTTAACATTGCCCTTGACAAATAATTTTACATAAAGTAATATTATAAAATAATAGTTAAATTTATATATTATGGTTAATAATAGTATTGTAAATGATATTAAAAATCATGCTAACAAAGAAGGTAGTGGATACTCTAATTGGTATTGTGGCATTGCTTCAGATCCGAAAAAAAGATTATTTAATGATCATAATGTTCCTAGTAAGTCATGGTGGATATACCGAGACGCAATGACAGAGCAAGATGCTCGTGACACAGAGAATTATCTTTTACATTTTGGTTTTGATGGAGATATTGGTGGTGGAGACCATTCTACAACTTATGTTTATGCTTATAAAAAGATTCCTGGAATTACTAGAGAAAATAATAATTAATTATTTATAAATAAACAAATGGTTACCAAAAAAGATATTAAACAAATATGGGAAAAAGCTAACCTCATACAAAGGAAAAATCCAAATGTTTGGCGTAGGGATAAGTATGAAAATAAAATCCGTTTTGGCTCTTATGGTACTCAAGGAAAATATGGTTGGGAAGTTGATCATAAAAATCCCAAAGATAAAGGTGGAAGTGATAAATTAAGAAATTTACAACCGCTTCATTGGAAAGAAAATCGTAAAAAAGGTACAAAAACCAAATATAAAGGTAGATAAATATGTTTTCAAAATTTATTCAACAACTACGAAAAAAGAATAATTTAACGCAGGAATTTTTAGCGTCCGAGCTTGGTATTTCTCGTCCAACTTATATACAAATTGAACAAGGTAAGCGTGATCTAACTATTACTCAAGCAGAAAAATTAGCTTCTATTTTCGGTATACCATTTGAAGATTTTAGGCGAGCCAAAGACTCTTCTATTACTGTTGAGATCAATAAAGAAAAAATAAAACCAAAAACGGAAGAACAGAAAATTCGAATTAGCATTCCACAAAAAAACCTTAAAAAATTTAAAGAAGTTTTACTTTATGTTTTGTCAAAAGTCGGTGGCAAGCCGAATGTTGGTGAAGCTGTGATTTATAAACTGCTCTACTTTATAGATTTTGATTTTTATGAAAAATTTGAGGAACAATTAATCGGTGCAACTTACATTAAAAATCATTATGGTCCTACACCGGTTGAATTTAAAGCTGTTGTTGAGGACATGATTAAGTTTGGTGAAATTGTTAGGGTTGAAAGTAAATATTTTAATTATCCGCAAACAAAGTATCTAGCAATTAGGCGTCCAAACCTTGATGTTTTATCTGGTCGCGAAATAGAACATATAGATGGAGTTTTAGCTCGACTTTCTGACAAAAATGCCAAAGAAATGGAAAATTACTCTCACGAAGACATTCCTTGGAAAACGGCAGAAAACGGCAAACCGCTTTCTTATGAGAGTGTTTTTTATCGTGATGAACGTTACTCTGTAAGAAATTATGAAGATAAAATATAATGAATTACCAAAATTTTCTAAAGAATTTAAGCGGTTTTCAAAAAAATATAAATCGTTGCCTGACGACTTGGAAGAATTTAAACGTGTAGTTAATGTTACACCATTAGGAAATAGTAAGCACTTCAATATTATTACCAAAAACGAACAATGCGTCGTTGTTAAGGCGCGTTTTTTTTGTCGTTATTTGAAAGGATCATCACTTCGAATTGTTTATGCTTTTCATTATCAAAGTAATAAAGTTGATTTTATTGAAATATATTTTAAAGGAGATAAAGAAAATGAGGATCGCGAAAGAATTAAAGAGTATTTGAAAAATTTTTTATAACTACACTCATTAATAAATAATTATTTTAGTATTTCTTGGTTAGTTTTCAAATCTTGCATTTGAGTAAATAAGTTGTTTAATTGATCCAACAACATATCTATCTAGTCCATTTGTTTGTCTTTCAGCATTATCAACATTTTTGATAAGTTCCTGTATGCTGATTAATCTCATATTTATCACCTTTTTTTCGTTTTTATTCTAACAAAACAATAATAGGGTTTTTCAAGTGGTTTTAAAAAAATTAAATAATTAAAACCTAACAACTTATGAAATTGTTTAGGCTCAAATTTTTTGATTTTTTCTGCTAAAATATCAATTAAAATGTCAATTGAGAGAGGAAGAAAACCATACCAACTTCATTTAAGTGAAGAAACACCGGAAACTTTGTGGTTTTTTGGAGAAGGAATAATGATTTGGCCAAGTGGTTCTAGAAGAGGAGTTTTAAGAAGCGGTGTTTATGCCGAAAAATTGAAAGGACAAAAAGTTGCCGGATTAACTGCTTTTAAAGCAATGAGCAGATTAGATCTTTATTTTGACGGTAAATTTTGGTCTTTACCAGAAAAAACACTGTTTGGAGCATATTCTAAAAATGCCAGAAAAAGGGAAATAAAATAATATTAGTTTTATTTTTTTCTGCTAAAATATTATTTTTAAACCAAATATGTCAGAAAGACTTGGTTTTATTCCAGCACCAGATCAACAATATTTTAAAAAAAGAAGATCACCTATTCCAAACGATCCAAATACACTAATACCACCAAAAGGTAACCCATTACACATAAAACCACCACAAGAACAATTTCCACCCTTAAAACCTCATCGTCAGCCAAATAATCGGGATAGACGAAGAAGAAAGTAAATTTGTAAATTCAGGTTTTGGTTTCAACCCTTTTGGTTTCAACCCTTGGGGTTGTTTGGGTTTATATTTAAAAAATAAAAAATGGGATCCTGACCCTCCGAGTCGGAGGGCAGGATGACAATCTCTTAGTGTCATTCCGAACTTGATTCGGAATCTCATTGAGATCCTGAAACCCATTCGATAAACTCAGGGTAAACCAGTTCAGGATGACAAAAGAGGTTAAATTAAGTTTCAACCCTTAGGGTTGTTTTATAGGGTTGTTTTATATTTGAACCTTTAGGTTTTTATTTTTCCAAATTATCTTCAAAAAATTCCTCAGATGTTGATTAATTTTAAAGTTTCGGATATAATTGTTAAAAGAAACTTTAAAAATTTAAAGTTTTGGATAAAAATATGAGTAAAATTGGAATTTTTGTCAAACAGCCATCAGGTTATAAAGCATTTATTCCTTATCCCTTTCCACCAAAAAAAATTATTGAATGGGATAATTCTTTAATTAAGCTTCTTTCTGAATCTAATTTAGCAATCGGGCGGTTAAAAGAGATTGAAAACACTGTTCCTGATGTTGATTTTTTTATATTTATGTATGTCAAAAAAGAGGCAGCGCTTTCGGCGCAAATTGAAGAAACTCAAGCAACAATTATCGACCTTTTAAAATCAGAAGCAAAAATTGATGATGAAATAAAGTCGGATGTAGATGAGATTAAAAACTATATTACTGCGATGAACTACGGAATTAAAAGAGTAAAAAAATTGCCTTTGTCTTTAAGATTAATTCGTGAAATTCATCAGAAACTTTTAATTGGAGTTCGTGGCCATTATAAAAGTTCGGGTGAATTTAGACGGACACAAAATTGGATTGGCGGCCCAACGATTGAGACAGCCGTATTTGTTCCCCCACCGCCAACTGAGGTAATAAAAGCAATGTCTGATTTAGAAAGGTTTATTCATAACGATAGTGATAATCTGCCAGTTTTAGCAAAAGCTGGACTTATTCATGCTCAATTTGAAACTGTTCATCCATTTTTAGATGGTAATGGTCGAATAGGAAGGTTGTTGATTACCTTATATTTAGTGAATAAGGGTATTTTGAAACGACCTCTTTTATATTTATCAGATTTTTTTAAAAAACACAGACAAGATTATTATGATAAATTAAATCTTTATCGAAAAGAAAAAGGAATTGAAGGATGGCTTCGATTCTTTTTTGAGGGAGTAAGAACTGTTGCTAATGAAGCGGCAAATACGGCTTTGGAAATTATGAAACTGCGAGAAAGAGATACAAAAATTGCTGCTGGTTTTGGCAGGAATGCAGAAACCGCTTTAATTTTGCTTGATAAACTTTATTCTTTGCCAATAGTTGATTGGAAGGCAGTAGCAAAAATTACTGGATTAAGTTCGAAAGCTAATATTAATAATTTAATTAAAAAATTTGTTAAAAGTAAAATTTTAGATGAGATAACCGGCAAGAAAAAAAACAGACAGTTTGTTTATCGTCGATATCTTAATTTATTTAGTTTATTTTAGCTTTCAACCCTTGGGGTTGTTTTATTGTTTTATATTTGAACCTTTAGGTTTTAGTTAAAAAATTTTAAAATGATCATTAAAAAATACTCTTTAGGTCAACTGCTGTCAAACTGTTATTTTTTAATAAAAGATAATCAAGTGATTTTAATTGATCCAGGTGATGAGGCTTCTTTTATCTTGGACGAAATCCAAAGACAAAAGTTAAATTTGGTTGGAATTTTTGCCACTCATGGCCATTTTGATCATATTGGCGCAGTTGGTGAGATTCAGCGGTCTTTTGATGTGCCTTTTTATATCAATCAAAAAGACATGTTTTTAGTTAAAAGACTAAATGAGACGGCCAAATATTTTTTAGGCTATAACCCTTATTTTTTATCACCAAAAAATATAAAAGAATTAAATAAAAAAGCGTTTCACGTTTCACGTTTTACATTTAACGTTATTCCCACTCCCGGCCATACTCCAGGATCAGTCTGCTTTTATTTTCAAGACGAAAAAATAATCTTTACCGGTGATACTTTGTTTAAAAGCGGAATTGGTCGTTATGATTTTAGTTATTCAAACAAAAAAGAACTTTTTCAGTCATTAAAAAAGATATTAGATTTACCAGAAGAAACCATAGTTTATCCCGGTCACGGAGACAAGACAACGATTAACAATGAGAAGATTAATCAGACATTTTTTTAACGGCTTCAATTAAAACTTCCTTTTTATTTTCCAATTTTTTTTCCACCACCTGATCAAAAAGAGTTTTCAAAACCTGGCCAACCCTTGGACCTGGTTTTATCTTTAAAATCTGCATTACCTGATTACCATCAATTTTTAGATCGGTGATCTTAAACGGCTCTTTTTGAACATCAATCAATTTTTGGCGAAAGAGTTTAAATCGCCAGGAGTCCTTTTTTGCTCCGGATCCAAGCCGATCAGCAAAGCGAAGGGCAATCATATCATCAAGATACTCTTTCCCAACCTGCCGAATAAATCGCCGGATTGCCTTATCGGTTTGAATCTCTGAAACTGTAAACTGATGATAAGCAACCAAACGGACCAACTTTGTTTTTTGCTCATTTGAGAGCCGAAAGCGATCGGCAATCTTTTCCGCCAACTTTTTTCCAACCACTTCGTGATTGTAAAAGGTGATCAGACCGGTTTTTTTATCTTGATTAAAAGTTTTTCCTTTACCAACATCATGAATTAAAGTGGCAAAACGGGTAATTTCATCAGTCGAAGAACAGTGTTTAAGAGCCATTACTAAGTGAGTGCCAACATCATAGACATGATGGCGTTTAGGACTTTTTTGTGGAACAGAAAAGCAGATATCAAGTTCTGGTAGGATATAATTTAAAAGACCGGTATTTCGCAAAAACAAAACTCCTTCTGCCGGATGGTCGCTTTTTAAGATTTTTAAAAACTCGTCCCGGATTCTTTCCCAGGAAATTTTAGTGATTAGTTGGCTGTTTTTCTCAATCGCGTCTCTTGTTTTTGGTTCAATTAAAAAACCTAATTGAGCGGCAAAACGGACGGCGCGAATTAGCCTTAAGGCATCTTCGTTAAATCTTTTATCGGGATTGCCAACGCAGCGGATAAGTTGATTTTTTATGTCAGTTTGACCATCAAATGTGTCAATGATTTTTTCTCCATCATAGGCAATCGCATTGATGGTAAAGTCACGGCGGGATAGATCTTCCTTTAAGGTCCTTGCCCAGTCAATTTTTTGCGGGTGGCGAAGGTCAGAATAGTTTGATTCCTTTCGAAAAGGAGTAATTTCAATGATGTTTTTTTGTAGAGACGCATAGCTATGCGTCTTTACCGGAATTGACACGGTGCCATAAGTGTTATGGTAAAAAGAGTCAGGAAAAAGAGATTGAATTTGTTCAGGGGTGGCGTTGGTAGTGAAGTCAAAGTTTTCTGGTGTTTTGCCAAGAAGAAGGTCGCGAACCGCTCCGCCAACAAGGTAGATTTGAAAATCATTTTTTTTGAAAATCGAAAAAACATTTTTTATTTCATCAGTTAATTGAAACATGAATAAATTATACCTTATTATAAAAGACAGTCTTTAATAAAGACTGTCTTTAGATAACGATTTTAAGATGTCTAAATTTTTTTTATCAGGACCCTCCTGATTAAATCCCGGAGTTTCAATAATAAAAGGATAGTTTTTTGTTTTTGGGTGGTTAAGAAGAGTTTTAAATTCATTTATACCAATAGTTCCTTGGCCAATATTTTCATGGCGATCCTTACCCGAGTTAAAAGGATCGCGGCTGTCATTTAAGTGCCAAAGTTCAAATTTATCTAGTAAATTAAGTTTCTCAAGTTTTTTAAGAAGGTTATCTAATTCCTTTTCGTTTTCAAATCGATAGCCGTTGGAAAATAAATGACAGGTATCCAAACAAAGACGAAGGCGAGGACTGGCAACATCTTTGAAGATCTGACCAATTTCCTCTAAAGTTTGACCAATTTTTCTTGTTCCCGCATTTTCAATAATAAAAAATGTTTCTTTTGGAGTATTTTGTAGAATATCTTTGATGTTATTGATTAATACTTGATACTTGCTACTTTCTACTTGTTTCCTGTATGATCCTAAATGAACAATTGTTCCTGCTTAAGTTGAGATACATCGGTAACACTTCTATATCAAACTGTATTAAGCGGTTGGGTATT
>Ga0209101_1000570_pt1 | contig 30069 bp, 30 predicted proteins | sample ConPoolayeCmetaG_FD_185481 | JGI IMG/M metagenome (GOLD analysis project Ga0209101, IMG submission 185481) | Hot spring microbial mat communities from California, USA to study Microbial Dark Matter (Phase II) - Cone Pool mat layer C metaG... ...
CTCCCGCCCGTGGCCGCCTCCTCCACCCGACCGTATCGCTGCCGCCAGGCGCTTTGCAGACAGCGCATCCCCAGCCACGCCACCAGCCGCCCCGAGAACGCCCAGCACCGTCAGCAGCCGCCCGCGCTGCACCAGCGGCGCCGCCCCCAGACTCAGCACCGCGGCGTAGCTTACATCCACCGTCACCGCCCCACACCCCATCAGAAATCCCGCCGCGCATCCCCAACGCAACGCCCGCCGCGCAATCTCCACGTTGACCGGCCCGATGGGAGCGGCCGCGCCCAGTCCCAGCAGAATACCTTTCCAGAGCAGCGTTACCACCGTGCCGCAAAGTCTGGGGGTAATGGCAGAGATGTCAACGTCGGGGGGTTGGACCGGACCTGCCCCGGATCGGCGGCCTCGAGTTTCCTGCCGGACAGGTTCAGCTCGCGGAGTTGCTTCTTGTGGATGTTTCGCCGCTCGCTCGCTCCTGCCTTTGCTTCTCAGCCCGCGCCCCGGCGGCTTTCCACGGCCCGTCTCAGCCCCCACAACATGCCCACGACCATCGCCGCTCCGGCGGCGTTGGCAAGCCAGTCGAACAGCTCGCAGGAGCGGCCCGCCAACGGCTGGGTCAGCTCATCCACCGCGCCGTAAACGAGCACGACGACCAGCGTGAGCCAGGCCGTGCGGCGCGGAGTGCGGCCGGACCACAGGCAGGCGTAGAGCATCCCCGCAAGCAGCGCATACGCGGCCAGGTGGGCCAGTTTGTCCGATATGTGAATGCCCGCCGAGGGTGGACGGGGCGTGTGCGTGAGCACGACCAGCGCCAGCCAGTATACCGCGGTCATGGCCCACAGCCCTGTGCGCAGCCATGCCATCTACGCCACCGCCTCCGCGCTCATCGGCGCGGACCCGCCGACCTGCCGTTGGGCGGCCCGTACGCATTCCCGCGGCACAGCCGGAACATCGACGCGGGCCGCGGCCAGCGCCGACGGTTTCACGGGCATGACCATCAGCGACGGCTTTTCGTCAGGCTGCGCGACAGGCGGGGCCTCGATCTGCGGCGCGGATTCGTCCAGTTCCAGGATTTCGCGCGCCAACGCGCGATAGTCGGCCGCGCCGTTGCTGGTCGGCTCGTACTTGAGGATCGTCTGGCCGAAGCTGGGGCTCTCGGCGAGTTTGATGTTGCGTCTGATCTTCGTCTTGAACAGCCGCGCTCCCGACCAGGGCAGGTTCTTGCCATGGGCCTGCTCGATAAAGCCGTTGAGGTCGTTGACCACCTCGGCGGACAGCCGCGTCTGCGAGTCGAACATGGTCAGGACGATGCCGCTGACCTTCAGGCGCGGGTTCATTCGCCGGGCCACCAGGGCCACCGTCTCCAGCAGCTTGCCCACCCCCTGAAGCGCCAGGAAGTGCGGCTGCATGGGGATGATGACCTCGCCGGCCACGGCCAGGGCGTTGATCGTCAGCAGGCCCAGGCTGGGCGGGCAGTCGAGCAGCACGAAGTCGAAGTCGTGCTGGGCCGACTCCATGCGCTTCTTGAGGAGCATCTCGCGGCCGAGCACGCCGACGAGCTCGATCTCGGCCGCCGCCAGGTCGATCGAACTGGGCACGAGTGCGATGCCGCCGTCGACCTTCTGGACGGCCTCCAGGAAGCTGCGCTGCTCGACGAGGACGTGATAGAGGCTGACCAGATCGTCCGACGGTTCGATGCCGTAGTTGATAGTCAGGTGCGATTGCGGGTCCATGTCGACCAGGCACACGCGTTTGCCGGCCTCGGCCAGGGCCGCGCCGAGATTGGCGGTGGTGGTGGTCTTGCCGACTCCGCCTTTCTGGTTCATGAGCGCTATGATGCGCATAGCCACCTCCGTGTGGTTGAGGATGTGAGCCATCCTGACAATCGACCATTCTCGCCTGTTTTCATCGGAGAAACAAGGGCGCGCGCCCGGCGGGGCGGACGGGCGGACGCGGCGTGTCACAGTTTCGGAGAGCGGCGTCTCGGATCGCGCCGGCGCGCAATGGAGCATGGGGCTCCTCGCCCGTGCCCAACGACACACCGGCACCTCGTAGCACGCGTAGCACCAGCGTCCTCGCCCGTGTCCTTCCACCTTGTGGCCACTTGGCTTGCGTCCGCGCTTCAGTGCCACGGGCATCCTGGCTCCAACCGATGCGGAAACTGTTGCGCACCGGGGCAGCGGGCGCAGCGGGCGGCTTGACACCCATCGGGGCATCTGCTAGCCTCGCAACGTCTGAGAAAGCGGCGTTTCTGTCGCCGACGCTGGCCGCGCAGCGCCGGGGGGCGATGGTCGCGGGCGGTGGCAGTCCAAATACAGAGCCTCGCCCGGCTCACTTGGAGTAGCACCTGATGATTCACGGCCACCGCGTTTCAGTAGACATCGCAAAGGGGCGGACACTGGTTGTGGGTCTGGCCCTGGTCGTCGCCGCGGCCCTGCTGTGTGTCCCCGCCACGGTCCAGGCAGCCAGCGATCCGGCTACTTTTGTCAGCGAACAATTCGCCATCCTGCGCTCCGGCACGGCCACCGAACAGCAGAAGGCCCGGGACGAGCTTATCAGCAAGGTGCGCGGCGACTTCGCCATGATGCGCGACGCCTACGCGCAGGCCGTCAACGCCGAAGCCCTGCGGCTGCTGAAGGACACGACTCAGATTCGGCCGCGGCTGTGCGCCGCCATCGTGGTGGCGCGCGTCAGCGAATTGACGGGCAGCCCGCGCCTTCAGGAGTCTGCCATCACCCTTCTGAACGATCCCTTCGAGGTCCTTCAGATCTGGGGCATGCGAGCCGCCCGCGGTCTGCTGCCCACGCTCATCAGAACCAACTCCCATGCCGCCGTTCTGGAGAGGATGCTGGCCGTCGTCAAGCAGAACCCCAGCCGTCCTCTGATGGAGGAGGCGTTTGCGGCCCTCATGCCGACCGTCGAGCTGCCCGCCGACCGCGCCATCGTTGCCGCCGTTGTCGATCCGTTGCTCACGCTTATTGACATGCGCGTGGAGGCCTACCGCAATACGGCTCCCGATGACCCGGCCAACGACGACAAGCCATTTCATTTCCTCACGCGGCAGGGGATCTGGAACCAGATACTGACCCCCACCCAGCAGAAGCGCGTTCTGGCCGCCGTCGCCCAAATCCTGCCCAAGGCCGCCAGTTACAGCGACGAGGCCCCGGCCATCCAGAAAGAGCAGTTCCGCACCACGTTCCGAAACATCAGCGGCGGTGTCTGGGTGGCCGCCGACCAGATGAAATGGCAGGGGCTGGCTACGGCGGCAAAACAGGCGTTTGATCGCGCCGAGAATCCGACCGTGAAGCTGACCGAACTGTGGCCTCCGGTGATTCAGGAAATCCGCAAGCTGCCGGGCTATGCCGATATTGCCGCCCCCGCCCTGGGCACGCCGCAGATGCGCGCCGACTCGCCGCTGGTCGGCGTGACCGAGCCGTTCCGCGTCGAGCCGTAAGCGATGCTTCGGATGCTCACCATCCCGGCCGCACTGATACTTTTGCTGGCTGGGGCGATGATATGGTCGGGGACTGCGGCCGAGGAATCGGCCGATTTCACGTACATCAACCGCGGGGAGATCGGCACGCTCGATCCCAAGGGCATGTCGTGGCTCCAGGACATCCGCGTGGCCTACGCACTGTGGGAAGGCCTCTATACGCTGGATCCCCAGACGCTGGAGGCGGTGCCCGGCACCGCCGATCGCATCGACCTCAGCCCCGACCAGACCGTCTACACGTTCCACATTCGCCCCGCGGCGCGCTGGACCAACGGCGACCCCGTCACCGCACACGACTTTGTCTTCGCCTGGCGGCGGGCGCTGGAGGAACCCCAGGATTACACGTACCTGATGTACTACATCCGGGGGGCCAAGGCCTACTCCGACCGGTTTGTCGCGGGCGAGCGCCCCGATTTCGCCCAGGTGGGCATCGAAGCCATCGACTGGCGCACCCTGCGCGTCACCCTCGAACATCCCGTGGCCTTCTTCCCCGACCTGTGCGCCTTCCCGCCTTTCTTTCCGCTTCACGAGCCCTCGATGCGACCGTTCGCCGAGTTGCCCGACCCCCACACCGGCCGCATCAGCTACCGTCAGGGCTTCACGCGCCCGCCGCACCTGGTGAGCAACGGGCCCTACCGCCTGGCCGCCTGGGAGTTCAAGCGTCGGCTGCGGCTGGAGGCATCCGAATATTACTGGGACCGGGCCAGCGTCAGGAGCCGCATCATCGAACAGGTGAGCACACCCGACCCGCAGGCCGCCTTCCTTCAGTACGACAGCGGCGGCATCGACTGGCTGGCCGAGGTCCCCGGCGAGATCGCCGCCGAGCTGCGGGCCGCCGGCCGCCCCGACCTGCACGTCTTTCCCGGCTTCGGCACCTATTTTTATTCGTTCAACTGCAATCCCACGCTGGCCGACGGACAGCCCAATCCCTTTGCGGACGTGCGCGTCCGTCGGGCCTTTTCGATGGCTGTCAATAAACAGACCATCGTGCAGACGATCACGCGGATGGGCGAGCAGGCGGCGGCGAACTACGTGCCGCCGGGCATCTTCGCCGGCTACCGCTCGCCCGCGGGGCTGCCGTTCGACCCCGACCTTGCAAGGCGCCTCCTGGAGGAGGCCGGTTATCCCGGCGGCCGCGGCTTCCCGCGGCTGACGCTGCTGTACAACACCGAGGGCCAGCACGCGCCCATCGCCCAGTCGGTGCGGCGGCAGTGGCTGGAGACGCTGGGCGTCGACCTGGGCCTGGAGGGCGTGGAGATCAAGGTATTCCGCATGCGCCTTCACAACGGCCTGTACGCCGTCGCCCGCGCCAGTTGGATCGGCGACTACAACGACGTTTCCACCTTCACCGACAAATACCTTTCCTTCAGCGAGAACAACGATTCGGCCTGGAAAAACGCCGAGTATGACCGCCTCTGCGCCGCGGCCGCCCGCGAGCTGAACCCGGCTGCGCGGCTGGAGCTGCTGTCGCGGGCGGAGCAGATACTTCTGGAGGAAGCGCCGATCCTGCCGCTGTACTATTACGTGAACGTGTATCTGTTCCGCGAGCACGTTCGGGGCGTGCCGCTGAACCCGCGCAACATGGTCATGTTCAAGGCGCTGGAGGCTCGACGCTGATCGCCATGCTGCGACTGATCGCCTACAGGATCGCGCAGTTTCCGCTCATCCTGGCCGTGGTCTATCTGTTGACGTTCATACTTGTCTGGGTGGCCCCGGGCGATCCGCTGAGCCGCACCGACCGCAGGCTGGATCCCAAGGTCGAGCTGGTGTTGCGGCAGAAGTTCCGCGCCGATCACTGGTCCTCGTTCCTCCGCCACTATCCGCTGAACCTGCTGCAGGGCGATTTCGGCCCCAGCTTCGAGTACAGCGAGTGGACCGTCAACGACATCCTCAAGAGCGCCCTGCCCGTCTCCATCACCCTGGGGCTCTTCGCCCTGGTCGTCGCCACCCTCGTCGGCACCGCCATCGGCACGCTGGCGGCGGTGCGCCAGGGCGGCGCCATCGACTGGCTGAGCCTGAGCATCTCGCTTATCGGCGTGAGCCTGCCCAGCTTCGTGGTGGCCACGGTGCTGCTGGTGGCGTTCTCCGTGGAGCTGCGCTGGCTGCCCGTGGGGGGCTGGGGCAGGCCGACGGACATCATCCTGCCGGGCCTGGCCTTGTCGCTGATGCCCATGGCGTATATCGCCCGGCTTACGCGCGTGGCCATGATCGACGTGCTCAGCAGCGACTACGTGCGGACGGCGCGGGCCAAAGGCCTCTCGCGCCGGCAGGTGGTCTGGAAGCACTGTCTGCGCAACGCATTCCTGCCCGTGCTCAGCTACCTGGGCCCGGCGGCGGCCGCCACGCTCACCGGCGCATTCGTGGTGGAGAAGGTTTTCTCGGTGCCGGGGCTGGGGCAGCATTTTGTCAACAGCGTGCTCAACCGCGACCCGACGCTGGTGCTGGGAACGGTGATGGTTTATTCGGTGTTTCTGCTCACGTTCAACCTTCTGGTGGACATCGGCTATGCGTTTCTCGATCCGCGCATTGAAGTCGGAAAGGCGGCCGGCGCATGAGCAGCATCGATGTCATGGTCGAGCGGACTGAGCGGGCCGCCGCGACGCCCGGCGGAATCTGGTGGCGCATCCGGCGCAGCGGCCGCGTACTTGCGAGCGGAGGGGTGCTGGGGCTGGTGGTGCTGGCGATCGTGCTGGCGCTGCCCTGGACGCTGCGCGACGGCACGGCGCTGTACGACGGCGGCCGAACTGTGGCGCGCGTTCGGGACCGATGCCCTGGGGCGCAGTCTGCTGGGTCGCTGTCTGCTGGGGGGGGCGGTGAGCCTGGCGGTGGGCGTGGCGGCGGCGGCGATCTCCGTGTTGCTGGGCGTCGCCGTGGGCATGTGGGCGGGCTATCGCGGCGGATGGGTCGACGCCGCCCTCATGCGCATGGTTGATGTGCTCTACGGGCTGCCCTACATCCTTCTGGTGATCCTGTGCAAGGTGGCGTTCGAGGACCGGCTGGCCAGGGGCGTGTTCGGCGGCGACCGCGAGAAGGCGAGTTTCGTCATCCTCTTCGCCGCCATCGGACTCGTGAGCTGGCTGACCATGGCGCGGGTCGTTCGCGGCCAGGTGCTGAGTCTGCGCGCCCAGCCGTTCATCGAGGCAGCGCGGGCCGGCGGGCTGGGCGAATGGCGCATCTTCCTGCGTCACCTTCTGCCGAATCTGGCCGGGCCGATCATCGTCTACGCCACGCTGACGGTGCCGCAGGCGATCCTTCAGGAGTCGTTCCTGAGCTTTCTGGGGGTGGGCGTGCAGGCGCCGCTTCCGAGCTGGGGCTCGCTGGCCAGCGAGGGGCTGCTGCCGGCGCTGAACACGGTGAACTCGCATTGGTGGATGCTGCTGTTTCCGTGTACGCTGCTGGGCCTGACGCTGCTGAGTCTGAACTTCGTGGGAGACGGCCTGCGGGACGTGCTCGACCCGAAGCGCGAAGCGGCTAAGATTTGATCCACCGGGAAACGCCGGGCAACGAGGCGCGCGGCGCATCCTTCGGACCGTCCGCGGGCATGTCGAGAGGCTTGCATGGAGAACCGCTTTGGCATCAAGGACCTTATCCTCTACGCTCTGATCGTTCTGCTGATGATCATGGTCTGGCTGAGCATGGTGCAGCGCGACCGGCAGTGGGAGCGGCTGGTGGCGCTGCAGCAGGCCGTCGACGGTCAGACGCGCGACCTGGCCGCCATCCGCCGCCAGTTGAGCGAGGGCATCGCCCTTACGTCGCCCGCCACCACGCGCGCCACCGACCCTTCGCAGGACCCCTTCGCCAGGCTGAAGGCCGCCGAACAGATGCCGGGCTTCGCCCGCGGCGACTGGCTGGTGGACAACTTCGGCACCAAGGTGCCCAAGCTCACGCCGCTGGTCTCCAGCGACGTCTACGGGACCATCGTTCAGAACCGCGTGCTGGAGAGCCTCTTTTATACCGATCCCTACACCCTGGAGAACGTCCCACTGCTGGCCACGAGCTGGCAGATCACCGATCACAGCCAGGCATGGAACCAGGCCTACGACCAGTTGCAGCGGCGGATCATGGAAAACCCCCAGGCCGAGGCCGCCAGGCCGGACCTGGGCGAGGACCTCAAACAGGCGATCCAGAAGCTGGCCGATGGACAAGCCCAGGACGTTCCCCGCGAGCTGCTGGTGCTGCACCCCGATCTGCCCATCGCGGTGGAGATCGCCTTCCAGCTCCGTCGCGGGGTGCTTTTCTCCGATGGCACCCCCATGACCGCCGACGATGTCCTGTTCACATTCGAGTGGACGATGAATCCGGCCGTCAATGCGCCGCGGGCGAGGGCTTATTACCAGAAGATCCGCAGCGTCGAGAAGCTGGGCGATTACGAGGTGGTCTTCAAGTTTCGCGAGCCTTATTTCGAGAGTCTGGAGCTGGCTGGGGGACTTCAGGTGATGCCCAGGCATTTCTACAGTCAATACACGCCCGAGCAGTTCAACGAACACCCCGGCCTGCTGCTGGGCAGCGGGCCGTATCGGTTGCGCAACCCCAGCGGGTGGCGTCCCGGCAATCAGATCGAAGTGGTTCGCAACGAGCGCTACTGGGGCGAGCCTACGACATTCGACCGCATCGTCTGGCATCAGGTGGAGGCGGACGCCGCCTCCATGACCATGTTCAAGAACGGCGAGGTGGACCTCTTCGGCGCCCAGCCCGAGCAGTACCGTCTGCTGATGAAGGATGCGGAACTGCTGAAGCGCGCCAGGAACTTCGAGTATGAATCGCCCATTTCCGGCTACGTCTATATCGCCTGGAATCAGAAGCGCGGCGGCAAGCCCACGCGATTTGCCGACCGGCGCGTCCGCCAGGCCATGACCATGCTCACCGACCGCCAGCGAATCATCGACGAGCTGTTCCTGGGCTATGGCAGGGTGGCCTCGGGGCCTTTCTCGCCGCAGAGCCGGCAGAATCACCCCTCCGTTTCGCCCTGGCCCTTCGACATCGAGCGCGCCAAAACCCTGCTCAAGGAGGCGGGCTACGAAGACCGCAACGGCGACGGCGTGCTGGAGTCACCGGGCGGCGAGCCGTTCCGCTTCCGCCTCAGCTATCCCTCCGGCAACGAACTGTATCAGCGCGTCGTCCTGCTGCTGAAAGACACCTACGCCCGGGCCGGCGTCGCCCTGGAACCCGATCCCCAGGACTGGCCGATCATCATCAAGCGCCTGGACACGCGCGACTTCGACGCCATCAGCCTGGGCTGGACCGGCGGCATCGAGACCGACATCTACCAGATGTTCCACTCCGATCAGGTGAAGGACCAGGGCGACAATTTCATGTCCTATATCAACCCCGAGCTGGATCGCCTGATCTCTCTGGCCCGCTCCACCATCGATGAGGCCGCGCGCATGCCCCTGTGGCAGGAGGCCCATCGCATCCTCCACGAGGACCAGCCCTACACCTTCCTCTTCAACCGCACCAGCCTTGTGTTCATCGACAGGCGCATCCACAACGTCGAGCGCACCAGGCTCGGCCTCAACTTCGTCCAGCGCTACGTCATGCCTGTCGTCTGGTTCGTTCCGGCCGACCAGCAGAAGTGGAGCAGGTGACGGGCCATGATCGACTACATCATCCGTCGACTGCTGCTGATGGTTCCGACGCTGGTGGGCATCACGGCCGTTGTGTTCTTCGTCATGGCCTACTCGCCCGGCGGCGTGGGCGCCACCCTCATCTCGCGCGACGCGGAGCTGCGTCCTGCCGAGCGCCGCGCCCTCGAGGAATACTACAACAGGCGATACGGCCTGAATCTCCCCCGGCCCCTTCAGTATCTGCGATGGCTGGGGCGGGTCTCGCCCGTGGGTCCCAAATCGGCCCACGAGGGCTTCCCCAGGGGCCTGGCTTTTGGTCTGAAAGCGCCCGATCTGGGTGAGAGCATGAGCCGGCACCGCCCGGTTGGCGCCATGATCCTCGAGGCCCTGCCTGTCACCCTGCTGTTGAATCTGATCACCATCCCCATCATCTACAGTGTCTCGATCTATCTGGGCATCCATGCCGCCAGACACCGCGGCAAGCTTCAGGACGTCGGCTCGGGCACGGTCCTCCTGGGTCTGTGGTCGATCCCCTCCATCTGGGCCGGGGTTATGCTGATCGGATTCTTCGCCAGCCGCGAATATCTCAAACTCTTCCCGACCACGGGTCTGCACGACGTGCGCGCTGAGTCGATGCTGTTCCTGCCCAGCTTCGGACCGGAGGGATTTCAGCGCGGCTGGCTGCTGGATACGCTCTACCATCTGGTCCTGCCCGTGATCTGTCTGACCTACGGCGGGTTCGCCTTTCTGGCCAAGCTCTCCCGCGGTGCCGTGCTGGAGGCTCTCATGGCCGACTATGTTCGCACCGCGCGGGCCAAGGGGCTTTCCGAGAAGGCGGTCCTCTACAACCACGTCCTGCGCAACAGCCTGCTGCCGCTGATCACCGTCGCCGCCCACCTGCTGCCCGGCCTCATCGCCGGCGCCGTCGTTGTCGAAACCATCTTCGGCATACCCGGCATGGGCAAGCTCACCATCGACGCCATCAACGCCCGCGACCGCGAGGTCGTCCTGGCCACCACGCTCGTCGCCGGAGTTCTGTCGCTGATCGGCATCCTCATCGCCGACGTCTGTTATGCCATCGCCGACCCGAGGGTGAGTTATGACAAGTGACGCCATCCCCATCGGCCACGAGCATGTGCCGCCCGGACCGCCGGCCGAGGCCACACCCAGCTTCGCCCGCATCGTCCTCCGCCGCACCTTCGCCAGCTGGCGCGCCCGCGTCGGCGCCGCCTGGATCGGCCTCATGGCGTTCGCGGCCGTCTTCGCCCCGTTCCTGGCCAGCAGCCATCCGCTGGCCATGAAGATCGATGGCCGCTGGTCCAGCCCCCTCCTCCAGCACCTTACGGCGGCGGATGTGATCCTCCTTATCGCCGCGTTCACGGCCCTTGCGCTGCTGTGCGTTCCTGTGGCGATGTCGCGGCGCATGATGCTCTTCGGGGGCGTCCTGCTGATCCTCATCCCCACCGCCTACCTGACGATCAGACCACCGGCCACGGTGGTCTACGAGCGATACCGCGAATGGGAGGCCGCCGGCCGAATCGAGCGGGCTTTCTACGCTCCGATTCCCTACTCCCCCAGCGACCGTCTGCGTGACCAGCCCCAGGCCAGCCTGCGGGCGCCCGACCGCCGCCACCTGCTGGGCACCGAGGTCCACGGCGCCGATGTGCTCAGTCGGATGATCCACGCCGCCCGCATCGCCCTGGCCATCGGCCTGATCGCCACCGGCATCGCCGTCGTCCTCGGCGTCATCATTGGCGGCCTGATGGGATATTACTCGGGCACCGTCGACATTCTGGGCATGCGTCTGATCGAAATCTTCGAGGCCATCCCCACGCTGTTTCTGCTGCTGGCGTTCGTCGCGTTCTTCCCCCGCAACCTCTACATCATGATGGCCATCATCGGACTGACCAGTTGGACCGGCAATGCCCGATTTATCCGCGCCGAGTTCCTTCGCCTTCGGAAACAGGATTTCGTGCAGGCCGCCATCGCCGCCGGCCTGCCCCTTCGCTCCGTCCTTTTCCGACACATGCTCCCCAACGGCATCACGCCCGTGCTCATCTCCGCCAGCTTCGGCGTGGCCTCAGCCATCCTCTACGAGAGCACGCTCAGCTTCCTGGGCCTGGGCCTCGTGGATGAGCCAAGCTGGGGACAACTGCTTAATCAGGCCCTTGGTGTCGGCGGCACCTTCACCTGGTGGATCGCCCTCTATCCCGGTCTGGCCATCTTCCTGACCGTCTTCGCGTATAACCTCGTGGGCGAATCGCTCCGCGACGCGCTGGACCCCAAGCTCAGCGGAATCCAATGAGATGAGCACGCCCCTGCTTCAACTTGTGGACCTCTCCATCGCCTTCGACACCGAACGCGGGCCCATCGTCCCCGTCCGCGACGTGTCCTTCTGCATCTTCCCCGGTCAGACCGTGGCCCTGGTCGGCGAGAGCGGCTGCGGCAAGTCCGTCACGGCTTTGTCCATCATGCGCCTCATCCCTCAGCCGCCCGGGCGCGTCGTCTCCGGCCAGGTGCTGCTCGATGGCCGCGACCTGCTGACGCTTCCCGAGGCTCAGATGCGCCGGGTGCGCGGCAAGGATATCGCCATGATCTTCCAGGAGCCGATGACCAGCCTCAATCCCGTCTTCACCATCGGCGATCAGATCATGGAAGCCATCGTGCTCCACCAGCAGGTCTCCCGCCGCGAGGCCCGCGAGATCGCCGAGCGGTCGCTTCGCGAGGTGGGCATCGCCGACCCCCAGCGCCGCCTCGACGAATACCCCCACCAGATGTCCGGCGGCATGCGCCAACGCGTCATGATCGCCATGGCCCTGTCCTGTCAGCCGCGCCTGCTCATTGCCGACGAGCCTACCACGGCTCTGGACGTAACCATTCAGGCCCAGATCCTCGAACTCCTGCGCAAAATCCAGGCCGACACCGGCATGTCGATTCTGCTGATCACCCACGACCTGGGCGTGGTGGCCGAAAACGCCGACGTCGTCGGCGTCATGTACGCCAGCCGGATTGTCGAGTTCGCAACCGTCGAGGACCTCTTCGACCGCCCGCGCCATCCCTACACCCAGGCCCTGTTCCGCTCCATCCCGCGCCTGGGGCGCCGCGTCGACCGCCTGGAGACCATCCCCGGTGCCGTGCCCAATCCGGCCAGCTTCCCGCCCGCCTGCAAGTTCCATCCCCGCTGCGCCCTCACGCGCCGGCTGGCCTTGCAGGCACCGGCCGAACAGACACGCCGATTTCGGGCGGGCGATGAAGATATCGTCCTCATGTCGGCCTGTGTCTCGAACAGCCCCGTACCCCTCAACTATCGTGGCGGACCGCCCAACACCAGTAACGAGAGTGATGAGCCTCTCCTGCGCGAAGTCGCCCCCGGCCACTGGGCCGCCTGCCACTTCACGGAAAACTACGCAGCCGCTGCCATGACCCGGCCCATTCTCGATCACAAGCGTCTCACCGCGACTACAGCCACGGCCGCTGCCCCGGAGGCTTCCGCATGAGTGGCTCCACTTCAGACCGCCCCGTTCTGAACTACCGGGGCAGCCCTCTAACATCCGACCAGAGATCATTGACATCGGCCGGCTACGTCCCCCTTCTGGATGTGCGCGACCTGCGTACCTGGTTCCCCATACGCCGAGGCGTCTTCTCGCGGACGCAGGGCTATGTCAAGGCGGTCGACGGCGTCAGCTTCCAGCTCCACGAGGGCAAGACCCTTGGCCTGGTCGGCGAGAGCGGCTGCGGCAAGACCACCGTCGGCCGAACCATCCTGCGCCTGATCCCGGCCACCAGCGGATCGGTCCACTATCGCGGCCGCGACCTGCTGGCCGTTCCTCCGGGCGAGCTTCGCCGTCTGCGCCGCCACATGCAGATCATCTTTCAGGACCCCATCGGCAGCCTCAACCCGCGCATGACCGTCGGCAACATCATCGGCGAGCCTATCCAGGTGCACGGCATCGCCCGCGGCCGCGATCGCGAGGAGATGGTGGCCTCTCTCTTGCGGCGCGTGGGGCTGGATCCCTCCTTCGCCCGCCGCTATCCGCACGAGTTTTCCGGCGGACAGCGACAGCGCATCGGCATCGCCCGCGCCCTGGCCCTCTCGCCCGAGTTCATCGTCTGCGACGAGCCGGTCTCCGCCCTGGACGTCTCCATCCAGTCGCAAATCCTCAATCTGCTTGACGACCTCCAGCAGGAGCTGCGCATCGCATATCTGTTCATTGCTCACAACCTCGCCGTCGTCGAGCACTTCTCCGACGAAGTGGCCGTCATGTACCTCGGCCGCATCGTCGAGCACGCCTCGGCGGCCGAACTGTATTCCAACCCCAGGCACCCCTACACGCTGTCGCTGCTGTCGGCGGTTCCCGAGCCGGATCCGCGTCCCAAACGGACTCGCATCGTGCTCCAGGGCGAGGTTCCATCGCCCGCCGATCCGCCCCGCGGCTGCGCCTTCCACCCGCGCTGTCCGCTGACGGTAAAGGCGGCCGCCGACGCCGATGCCAAAGACGTAATGCAAGTCTCCTCCGCCGGCATCAGCCTGCGCGTGCTGCGCAGGTGCGTCCTTGAAACACCGCCTCTGGAACAGAAGAAAGGCGAGCGCGGACACCTGGCGGCGTGCTGGGTGGCGCAGTAGGCACATTCGGCGTCCGCCGGTGGTGCCTTCGGGCCCGATCAACCTCGGCTCCGTTGGTTTGACAGCCGGCGAGCACACGCTCACACTTGAGGTGGTAGGCAGAAACCCGCAGTCCTCATTCACCATGGGCGGGCTTGACTACGTCATGCTCCGCCCCCTTCGGAGGTAGCCATGAACGCTCAGACGTCATCGCATAGAGCGGCACACGATCGGTCCGACGCGCCGTCCCGGCGCCAGTTCCTCTCGCGCGCGGCCGGACTGGCCGCCCTGACCCTGCTGCCGCCTTCGGCGCTGGCGGGGGGCGCGGCCGCCCGGCGCACGGCGGTCGATCAGGTTCCGCTGGGCAGGACCGGCGTCATGCTCAGCCGCCTGGGCTTCGGCACGGGCAGCGACAGCGGCAGGATCCAGACGGCCCTGGGCCAGGAGACCTTTAACGGCCTGATCCGCTATGCGTTCGATCAGGGCATCACCTACTTCGACTGCGCCCAGAGCTACGCCACCTTCGAGTGGATGGCCGGCGCCATCCGCGGCCTGCCCCGGGAGAAGCTGTTTATTCTGTCGAAGATCGGCGGCCAGCCGCAGGACATCATGGCGACGATCGACCGCCATCGTTCGGTGTTCAAGACCGACTACATCGACTGCCTGCTGGTGCACTGCATGGTGCGAGATGGCTGGACGGACCCGTGGAAGCGCATCATGGACGGATTCGATCAGGCGCAGGAGAAGAAGTGGATTCGCGCCAAGGGCGTCTCCTGCCACAGTCTGCCCGCCCTGCGCACAGCGGTGAGCTCGCCCTGGCCGCAGGTGCATCTGGTGCGCGTGAACCCCCAGGCCAAGCACATCGACGGTCCCATCGAACACTGGGACCGCCCCGGCGACGACCTGAATCCCGTCATGGAGCAGATCAAGGCCATGCATGCGGCCGGCCGCGGCGTGATCGGCATGAAGATCATCGGCAACGGCGATTTCAGGAACGCCGAGGACCGCGAAAAGTCGATCCGCTTTGCCATGGCCCAGCGGGAGATCGACGCCATCGTGATCGGCTTCAAGAGCCGACAGGAGGTCGACGAGGGCATCGAGCGCGTGAACCGGGCCCTGGCGGCGGCCTGATGCCCGTCGTCTACCGCGAGCCTCCGCCCGGTCGCGTTGCGGGGTCGTTGCGAGGCAGGAGGCGATCGATGCCAGGCTTCCCGCCCGCATCCTCGCCCATGAGGTCTTTGATCGTCTTGCGCAATTCCTTAACGGCGCCGCTAACTTCACTTTCGAGCTGCGCCGCGACCCGCTTCACGGCGCCCTCCAGAGCGGAGCGCATCTGGGCCGGCAGGTCAGCCGTCGCGGCCCCGCGATCCACCAGCGCCGTGATGGTCTGAGCAGCCACCTGGCGAATGGCCGCGCCGTTCTGATGCCCCGCTCCGGTGCCGATGCCCTCCAGGGTCATGCTGGGGATCGGCACGGTGATCTGCTGCATGGAGTCAGGCAGGCCCGGTATGCCCGGGCGAAGCACGACGGAGGCATCGTTCACGGTGAGGCGGTCGATGATAAGCCGCACCGGCTCGCCCTGCGGCGACGATGGACGATCCAGCAGTACCTGGAAGTTGAAACGCCCGCCGGCCTGCTCGACGACGATCGTGGGACGGGTCAGGACCATCTCGGCGATGTGGATGGGATCGGACCGCAGATCGCGGTAGCGGACCCGGATCGCGCCCTGGTCCAGCGTGAGTATGTGCGGGGCGGAGAAGTCCTCAGGCGAGGCGATGCGCAGGTTCCTGAGTCCCAGCTCGCCCCCGAAGACGGCCAGCCGGGCGCTGTCGAGGCTCGTCTGGAGCCCAAGGGACTGGGTGCTTTGCACCTCGATGGCCCTGCGGACGATGCCGTTGAGGGCCAGATACACGACGATCCCGCCGACAATCAGCAGAACCGCCAGAGCAAGTACAATGCGCCGCGCCAGTTTCATGCATCCTCCACACAAAGGGGCCGGGAGTTGTCGCGCCCCTGGTTTCGCCGCCGGCCGCGGCCGAGCCGCAGGACGGTCATGCTGCTTACGTTCCTTATTAGACGCCCCGGCGGGCGGAAAGTTGCACGGCATTCCGATTTGCCATCGGTGCCCGCGCTTCGCGGGTGTCACACGCAAGCCACAACGGGCGGTACAGACACGAGCGCATCGACGTGTTCGGCAGGCCGGTTGTTGCTCTTTACATGTTGTACACGCGTCTGCAAAGGGACCACCCGTGAGGAAGGACGTATCAATGAGTGTCTGTCGGCTTCTTTTCACACTGGCGCCACCGAGCTATCATTTTTTTCGTCATGCCCGTCCGAATCCACATAGATCGCCGCCGGCTGGAGGCCTTCTGCCAGCGCCACCACATCCGGCGCCTGGCGTTCTTTGGGTCGGTGCTCAGGGATGACTTCGGCCCCGAGAGCGATGTTGACGTGCTCTACGAGTTTGAGCAGGGGCACGAGCCCGGCTGGGACATCGCGCAGATCGAGGAGGAACTAAGCGCGATCATCGGCCGCCGCGTGGACCTCGTTCCCTATAAGCATCTCAACGCGCGAATCCGCGACCAGGTCCTTCGCCAGGCGGAGGTTTTCAGGGGAGCATCGACAGAGGCCCACCAAGCCCGGCCCTGCGCCGCGGAATGCGAGGTTCAGCTACAATCGCCAGAACGAGGTGATCGACGTGACACAGGAATTCCATGTCGTGGTTGAGAAGGATGAGGACGGCTGGTACGTGGCATCGGTGCCCGCCCTTCGGGGGTGCCACACACAAGCCAGGTCGCTGGATGTGCTGATGAAGCGGGTGCGCGAAGCGATCGAGTTATGCCTGGAAGTCGAGAAACCGACGACCAGCGAATTCGTGGGCGTTCAGCGCGTGACGGTGCAGTTATGAGCGCGTTCCCTGCCGTCAGCGGTTCTCAACCGATCAAGGCCCTTAGGCGCCTGGGATTCGAGGTCATCCGCATCAAGGGGAGCCATCATTTCATACGACATCCGGACGGGCGCTGTACTGTTGTCCCCGTGCATCGCGGGGAGACCAGCGGTCGCGGAATCCTCGCCCGCATCATCCGTGATTGCGAAATCACGCGCGAGGACCTGCGGAAGATGCTCTGATGCGGCTTTGCACCCCCAATGGCAGCACAGCGGCACACAGGGTTGACATGGCGCGATGACCGCGGAGTGTAATGTGATGCCACAACGAAACAAGCAACAGAACATCGTCGCCAAATCGAGCGCCGCTCCGCCCGCCACCCACGCCTGCCCTGAATGCGGCAAGGCGTTCCGAACCGACGCGGCCGTGCAGACCCATCGTCACGCCGCCCACGGGACGGCCGAGATGGTGGTCGGCGAGATGGTGCGATGTCCCGATTGCGGCTCGCTGGTGAAGAAGTCCAATTTCGACAGGCATCGCAAGCGCGAGCACGGCGCGCCATAAGACAATCGGAAATGGGACGGGGATATCGGATCCTTGAAACAAATGCGAATGCAGTCTGTTCCCGGTGCCGACTTCGCCGTTCAGGAAGGACCAACCGCAGTCGCTGCCCACAGGCCGTGCAGCGCCTGCGCGGCGCCTCTCCGTGCCAGGCCGCACGCTCGCCACCGGCTCTAACCGATGAACACCGGCACTTCGCTCTCGATCTCCAGCAGCGTATCCCGGTCCGAGCCGATGACGTCGAACGCGCAGATGTCGAAGCCCTGGCCGCCCACGATCGTGTCCATCGCCCCGCCGTCGATGGCTACGAACACATCGTCTCCCTCATTGCCCACCAGGCTGTCGCGGCCCGCGCCGCCCACCAGCAGGTCGTTGCCCTTGCCGCCCATCAGCGTGTCGTTGCCGTCGCCGCCGTGAATGACGTTGCGGCGGTTGTTGCCCAACAGCACGTCGTTGCCGCTCCCGCCGATCAGGTTCTCCACGTCGGCCATGACGTTGTCACGCTCGCCCTTGTACGCGCCGGCCGGCGGCGCGCCGTCGTTGGCCTTGCCGTCAAGGGAAATGACCAGGTCCTCGGTGCGGTGGGAATAGTCCGCGGTGTCGATGCCCTTGCCGCCGGAGAAGACGTCTTTGCCGCTGCCGCCGATGAGCGTGTCATTCCCCGCCTCGCCCATGAGAATCGCCGCGCGGGACCCGCCGCGCAGCCAGTCATCGCCTTCGCCACCGTAAAGCTCGGTCTTGACGCTTACGGAATCAGCGATGCTCACGCGGTCGTTGCCGGCCCCCGCCAGCACGCGGATGCGCTTGACCGCCGCCGCCGGGGCGGTGAAGCCCAGCTCGTTGATCGCCACCGTCATCACGCCGTCGATCACCTCGACCGTGATTGCGTCGGCATCCTCGGTGCCGTTGATGAGCAGCAGGCCGCCATCCAGCGACACCGACGCGGCCAGCAGCAGACGCATTTCCAGTGACTCGTTCACCCAATGGATTTCGGCAAGCCGCCGCCGCCGACTGCAACATTTGTCCTATAATGACGCCCCGTGCCGGGCGGACGTCTATGCGCCCCGGCGCGACCGCGATGGAAACCGATATGCTCAAACCGATGCGACAGTACCTGGTTGCCTTGCTGATGCTCGTGACGTGCGCTGCGCCCGCCTGTGCGTGGAGCAGCAAGGAGCACGTGCTGCTGACCCGGCTGGCGGCGATGGGCCTCCTGGCCGATCCCCGGACGCCCGAGCCGATGAAGCAATGGCTGCGCGATGCGCTGGGCGAGCAGCGCACGATCGAGCAGGAGAAGCAGCTATTCCTCCACGGCCGGGTCGGCATTGTCCCGCGCGGCGTGGATGGGCTGGCCTACTGGTCGGTCATGCCGGATTTGATTGCCGACCTGGAGCGCGACCGCAAGCTGGAGCCTTACGGGGTCAACGAAGGCCGTCTGCACTACATCGACGTCGAGTTCTTCGCGCCCGACCCCCAGAAGCGCCGCTATTCTGACGACTTGAGCGGCAAGCCGACGCTGGCCGACTTCCCCCGCGACATGACCGACGAGCGCTACGCCAGCGCGGGGATGCTCCCCTTCGCCGTCGAGCGGACCTGCGCCCAGCTCGTGGCGGCCATCCGCGCCGGCCGGCTCAACGACCGTCCCGGGCAGTTTCCCCGCGACGACCACGCCACGCGCTACGCCGGCTGGCTGGCGCACTATCTCCAGGACAACACGCAGCCGCACCACGCGACCATCGACTTCCGCAGCCACTCCTACTTCCCCGATACCATCCGCGCTCCCAATGTCCACGGCGACATGGAGTTTCGCCTGGTGGATGATGACAAGAACGACTATCCCCAGCTCAGAGCGCAACTCTGGGACGAGCTGATGGCGGCCCTGGAACGCGTCGAAGACCCTGTGCGTAGCGACGACCTGTGGCAGGCCACCATCGAAGTTGCCCTCATCAGCTATGATGCCCTGCCGATGATCGGCCGCGCCGCCCGGCTCGCCTATCCGCGCGCCAGCGCCGCCGGCCCCGGGCCGTGGGATGCGGATGCTTTCTTCAACTATCGTGGCCGCTACCTGGGCCGCGAGATGACCGTCCTGCAGATGAAGGCCCACCAGCTTGCCTGGGCCGTGAAGCGCGTGCAGCGCGTCTGGCGACAGGCGTGGGAGCAGGGCACGCGCTAACGGCGGGCGCGCCTGAGGACGGCGCTTCTTGCGTGGCGGATACACTATGACCTCATGACCCTGTTTTGCGTGCCCCTTCCGCGTTCGACGCGGCCATGGCCACAAGCCGATCTCATTGATATAACGCTTATGTGCCTGAGGCAACCTTCCAGGATCCGCTCGGACGCCGAATTCGCCTCTCCAATGCTACATGGTTTGGACACATAGTGAAGCGCCATCCCGAAATGCGGGCCCACCGCGCTCTTGTAGGCGCCGCCTTGGCTGATCCACTGGAGATCCGGATCAGCGATGCTGATGCGGATTACAGGCTCTATTTCGGCAGCGGGCCGCGCGCGGATATAATGGTCGTAGTGGTTGTTGATCTTCCCGGCGGCTTCGTGAAGATGAGCCATCTGGTGAGGAGCGCCAGAGGAGCCATCGAATGGTCAAGACAGACGCCATAGAAGGAATCGTCGACGACATCCTCAGGTTTCACTATGACCTGGCCGCCGATGTCCTGTACCTGCGCCTGTTGTCGGCCGAAGACAAGGCTACTTACGCTGATATCACGGCGCACGGTGATCTGCTCCTCCGCGAGGAAGGCACCGATCGGCCGGTGGGGCTGACCGTCATTAGCTGGTGGAAACGATTCGGCCAGGGCAACTTCCCCGATTCCATCGAGGAAATCCAGAAACACATCGAACCGCTGGCTGGCAGGTGGGCGGCCTGAAACCATGTGGCGTCCCCAGCTACAACGCGCGTCTGGGGGCAGGGCACACGATAACGACTGCGGCCGGCCAGACCTGCACCGCCGCGCGCCTCCGCGCAATCCACATCGTCCGCCGCTCCGCGCCCGCTCTCACACGCGGTGCTCCAGATACAGCTCAAACAGCGCCCGGTCCACATTGAATCCGTGGTATGGCTCGAACTTCGCGCCGGTCCGGCCGTGCTCGATGATCCCGAAGGGGCCCTTGAAGTTCCACATGACGTAACCCCAGCGATACTTGCGGTAGATGCCGAACAGGTCCTGGAAGAACCGCATGGCCACGTCGTTGGGGGTCTGGTTGTAGCAGCCGAACTCGCCGACGAAGACCTGAACGCCCCGCGCCTCGAGCTCCCGCCGCGGTTAGTTAGTTAGTTAGGCCACGAATGGACGGCGGACTGTTGGCCGGCGGCCGGGCGGGCGGGGTAGCGAAAGAAAAAGAAGTGAAAGGTGCAGGAGCCGGACGCTTCGACGGCGACGCTCACGGCGAGCGCACCGGCGGGATATTGGCGGATCACGTGCAAGGCGCGCGTTGAATACGATGGAGGAACATGGGAAGCCGAAGGCCTTGTCAAGGTGAAGTTCACGTCGGTCGGCGTCAAGAGGATCATCGTCGACGGGTCCAAGCCGGAGGACCAGGGCCCCGCCTGCATTCGCCTGGGCGCTTCCATCACGCTGCGGGCCAAGCCCGAACCTTCCGACATCGCGTTCCCAGGCGACAACCCCGTCTGGACGATCCAGAGCAAGCCGGACGAGTCCGAACTGGCGCCGCCCCAGCCCGGAGCGAGCGCCCCCATCACCCCGGACGCGCCGGGCACCTACGTTTTCACGGCGACCTGCGGGGCCTCAAGCAAGAGCTTCACGCTCAAGGTTGTGCATATGAAGGTCGAGGCCAAGCACAAGCCCTCGAGCAACTGGAGCGAAGCTTCGATCTACATCGCGGCTGGTGATCGTGGCCTGGGCGCTGCGCCATCGCCAATAGAACCTGGCGCGGTGCCTGAAGGCCGAGGACGGGAGCATCGGCGCGGGCGATCACGTCCTCGGCGCGGGGTACTTCGGCTCACGCCCACACAGCACCTCCACCACGTCACGAACCACCCAGCTCATGTTCTCCAGCGCTGTGTGTGTGCGGGCCGCCAGGTGCGGCGTCAGCAGCACGTTGTCCAGCCCCAGCAGCGGGAAATCGGCCGGGGGCGGTTCCGGATGAAACACGTCGATGGCGGCGCCGGCGATGCGCCGCTGGCGGATCGCCTCGGCCAGCGCCGCCGCATCCAGCACCTCGCCGCGGCTGGTGTTGATCACGATGGCCGTGGGCTTCAGCAGGGCGAGCTGCTCGCGTCCCACCAGGTTCTCATTGCCCGGCAGCATCGTCACGTGGATGCTGAGGATGTCGGCCTGCGCGTAGAGCGTCGGCTTGTCGACGGCCGTCGCCGGGAAGTCCACGTGGGCGCTGACATCCACGATGTCGTTGTAGATCACCCGCATGCCGAAGCCGCACGCCGCGATCCGTCCCACCCGCCGCCCGACGCGGCCCATCCCCAGAATCCCCATCGTCAGCTCGTCGAGTTGCCGGCCGCGCACTGTGTTGCGGATGCGCTTGAACTCGTCTGGCGTGTAGGCCCGCTCCCTGAAGAAGCACCAGGGCCGCAGGAGCTGGAGGATGTAGCCGAAGACGAAGTCGCCGACGGCCAGGGTGTTGGCCTCGGGCGTGTAGACGACCTCGATGCCGCGGCGACGGCAGGCGGCCACGTCGATGTTCTCCAGTCCCACGCCGCCGCGTCCCACCACGCGCAAGCGAGGCGCCCGCTCCAGAAGCGCTTCGTTGACCTTCGTGTACGTGCGGACCACCAGTCCGTGCGCGCTTTGCAGAACTTCGTACAGACGCGGGTCGTCCGGGCTTATCTCGATGACCTGGGCGCGCTGCCGCAACCACTCCAGCGGACGCGGATCGGAGCCTTCGGTAACCAGAACAACGGGAAGCTGCGATGCGTTCATCGAAGCCCATGATACAGCAGCGCCGATGCCCAGTCCCACACCACGGGCGGGACGCCCGGGCTACGCGTGCTACAACGGGGTGGCGATGCACCGTTTGGCACGGGCGGGACGCGCGGGACGCCCCCGGGACGCCCGTGCTACTCGTGCTACTACCAGGCGGCGCGTTGTCGGTAGCACGCGTAGCACGCCTGGCATATACCGTCAGCGGCCGGCGGCGGCGCGGGTGCACCAGTCGAAAAGCGTACGCCATTCCAGACGCTGAAGCGCAACCGCGGCGGCGAGGCGCGGATCGTCGGGGCGGTCGTGGACCTCCTCCACCAGATCCACAAACGCCGTCGCGTTCCAGCCAGCGTTCACCAGCCGCAGCAGCGACTTGTCGGCCGGCAGCGGATGGAGCACGGCGCCGGCCTGCTGGCCGAGGGCGGCCATGACGGGGTGATTGCGGCAGCGCGCCCACCAGTACTTGCTGTTGGAGAAATCGCCCTCGCGGCGATGCATAATGGCGTGCCAGAAGCTCCCGGTCGGCGTGTTGATCGACTGGGAGATGCGGTGGGACTCATCCAGCCAGTCGTGCCAGAGCCACAAACCCGCCAGCATCGCCCTCGCCTCGTTCACATCCTGCACGGGCCCGCTGAGCATCAGCTTCTCAGTCGCCCCGCTCAGCGCTGCCCTCGCCTGCGGATCGCCCGGCCCCTCCACGGTAAGCCGCGCGTACGCCCGCGGGGCGTTGATGCGCATGATCCGGTCGGCGAACGGCGAAAGATCCGTGGTCGGAAACGGGTCGTTGGAAACGGATGACATCCCTGGCTCCTGTGTGGCTGAGCTGACGATTGCCCGCGCCGCCGGCGGCCGCCTCACGGCGCATTGATCTCAAACTGCTTCGTCACCGGCGGCAGGCAGGCATCGTCGGCGCACGCCTGATACGTCAGCGCCATGCGCAGCGGCGGACTACCGGACATCGACTGTCTGAACCGCACCGCGATGGTTATTGTGCCACTGTACACCCGCAGTTCCTGGTCGGCGAACGCAAGCCGCCGCAACTGGCCCGGCGGATACTCCACCGCCTCCACCAGATCGGCGGCGTCGGCCACTGTCAGTTGCGTGGCGATTAGCCCCTCGGCGGCGTCGTGGGCGTTGATGTGGTAGCTCCTGTCCACGTCCACGTAGATGTGCAGTTCCGCCGGGTCGACCCACGCCGCCAGCAGCGATACCACGCCCGCCGCCCGTTGCTGAGGAGGGGGCGGCCGCGTTTGTCCCGCGCGCGCCGGATCGGGGCCGACGGTGAAGGGAGAGTGCCGGGCCAGATACAGAGCGGCCGCCTGGATCATCGCGCTCATGCCGTCGGCGTAAGCTTCGATCTGGCCGGCGAAAGCGGCGATGGCGTCGCGCGCCAGCTCGCTGTTGCCCAGCTCCAGCAGGACCATGGCGGCGATGGCGTTGCCCGACGGCAGAGGCGAATCGGTGGCGACCTTCTGGCGGACGATCAGATCGTCCGCGTCGGCAGCGCTGAAATAGAAACCGCCCGCCTCGCGGTCGGCGAAGCGCTCCAGCATCTGGATGACCAGGGCGTCGGCCTGCGCGCGGCGGTGCTCCTGGCCGGGCGAGCGGCTCAGCTCCAGCAGCGCCTGGGCGAGGAAGGCGTAGTCGTCGAGAAAGCCGCCCTGTCGGGCAATCCCCTCGCGGCTGCTGCGATACACGCCGCCATCCGGCGATGCGTGATGCTGCAGGAGAAAGTCCGCGGCTCTGGCGGCCGCCGCCGTGTACCGCGGTTCGTCGAGCGTTCGTCCGGCGAAGGCCATGGCCCGGATCATCAGCGCGTTCCAACTGGTGATGATCTTGGTATCCAGCAGCGGCTGCTTGCGCTGTCGGCGGGCCGCGTAAAGCTTCCGCCGCATCGGCACCAGCGTCAGTTCGATGTCCGACTCCCTCAGATCCATCCGCCGGGCGACCGCCCCCACCGACTCGGGCAGATACAGCACGTTGCGGTCAGGCCGGCCGCTTCCGTGATGTGGATCGGCGAAGTTGGGCCCGCGGTCCAGGCCGTAGAGGTGATTGAAGAGAACGGCGTCCTGCTCGCCAAGCACGGCGGCCACTTCCTGCGGCGTCCACAGATACGACTTGCCCTCCATGGCGTCGACCTCGGCGTCGAAAGCCGTGAAGAACGCGCCTTGCGGCGAGGTCATCTCGCCCAGGACAAAGTCGAGGATGCCCCGCGCCACCTCGGCGTAGCGCCTCTGGCCAAACTGGCGGCAGGCCTCGGCGTATATCCACGCCAGCATGGCGTTGTCGTAGAGCATGATCTCGAAATGCGGGACCAGCCACTGGGCGTCGGTCGAGTAGCGGTGAAACGCGCCGCCGAGGTGGTCGCGGATGCCGCCCTGGGCGAGGGCATCCAGCGTATGCACGAGCATGTCGCGGATTCGCTTCCCGCGCGCGTCGGCCGTCGATTCATCGGCGCGCCCGGCGGCTTGCGCCAGGTACATCAGCAGCAGCTCCAGCAGTGTCTGCCGGGGAAACTTCGGCGCCTGCCCGAAGCCGCCGTGCTGCGCGTCGTAGTCGGCTGTGGAGTGGTCGATCAGACGATCGATCAGCTCCTCGTCGATGGCCAGCGGGGCTTGTGGCTGGGGCGGGCGCGCAAGCTGCCCAAGCACGTCCACGAGCTGCTCGCACGTGCTGAGTACCTCCGCCCGCCGATCGCGCCACGCCGCCTCCACCCCCAGAAGAATCGCCGGGAGACCCGGCCGGCCGTACATGTCCTCGGGCGGGAAATACGTCCCCGCGTAGAACGGGCGCAGGTCGGGCGTCAGGAAGACGCTCATGGGCCAGCCCCCCTGGCGCGTGAGGATTTGAACGGCGGTCATGTAGAGCTGATCGACGTCCGGTCGTTCCTCCCGGTCGACCTTGATGTTGATGCAGACGCGGTTCATCAGCGCCGCGATCCGCTCGTCCTCGAAGCACTGCCGCTCCATCACGTGGCACCAGTAGCAGGTGCTGTAGCCGACAGAGAGGAAGATGGGCTTGTCCTGCACCCGCGCCGCCTCAAACGCCTCCGGGCCCCACGGATACCAGTCGACCGGATTGTGCGCGTGCTGCAGCAGATACGGCGAGGTCTCATGAATAAGGCGATTGCTTCGGCCGCCGCGCGTGGATGTCGATTCGGGCATGGGGCTCCTGATGTGAATCCAATGAAACTCTGCCGGCCAATAGTAGCCGCCCCGCCGCCTCAGATCGCCCTGGTGACTTTTTCCTTCCACACGCGGCCGGTGGCATCGCGCACGCAGATTTCATCGAGCGAGAGCAGGTCCAGCCCCTCTTGGGGATGGAAAATAGTGGCGCTCTGACCCCGGCCCAGATCCGCCTTGGGCTCCCATTCGCCCTTGACCAGCCGCCGCTCCGACGGATTCCCCGGCTCGGTGAACCAGGCGCGGTTCAGCGTGATGCTCGAACCGCCAATGTTGGTCGCCTCGATCGCCAGATAGACCTTGTCGGCCGAGAGCCCCGGAATCGGCTTGCCGAGTCTCTGGCCGGGGCGGATGCGGATCCGCAGCCGCGGGCGATACCGCCACGAGTAGATGGCGACGCCCAGGAGCCCCAGGCCGGCCGCGACGATGCCGATCCACGCGAAGGTCTGCGCGTCCACGGCGAGGATGTGCGGATGTGGGTGCATCGTGTGTCTCCCGTGCGCCGGCGGCGCGTAATCCGTTTCACTCAAGCGGAATGGGTCCCTGATCCTTGTCCTTTTCCGCCGGTTTCTCAGGCTTCGGCGGCTTCGGCAGATCGTCGATCACGTAGACCGTGCGACCCTCCTCATCGTCCGTAGCCCGGGCCGCTGCGGCATTGGCCGGCGGCTTTCGAACCTGGCCCTGGATAGGCATAACCTCCTGCTCCTCGGGCTGCTCGCCCTTGCGCAGCACCTCGAACGCCCGTCCCATGTCCGCGGCCAGCTCGCCCGCCGAAAGCCCCCCGGCGGCCATGAGCAGCAGCGCCAGCGCGAACATGTCCAGCACGATGTTGAGGACTGTGCAGACCCTTCCGAAGCCCGCGCCGCCGATGATCGCCGCCAGCATCTGAAAGAACATGCCCCCCAGGATGGCCAGAACGGCCAGGTAAAACGCATGTTTGTTCCTGACGATTCGCGGAAAGACGATGCAGACGAAGATGAAGCCGACCAGGGCCACCTTGGCATCACCGAGATTGAAGACTACGGTTTCCGGCATGACACGAAGGATACCGCGCAGGGGGGAAAGCTGCACGGAATCACTGAGATCATCCGCCGGTAGGAAGGCTCGGCACGCGGCAGGGACCCGCTCGGCGGTGAGCGGGCCGTCGCCGGGTTTGCCGGTTCACTGGTCAGTTGTGCCGCGCGCATCGGCCGCTGTCTGTTGCGTGGTCCGCGGCTCCGCAACCGATCAGAAGAGCATTGACCCAACAACTGACGACTGACCGCTGACCACCCATTACTTCTTGCTGCTCATGAAGTAGCCGACCGCAAAAAAGAGCAGAGTCAGCCCAAACATCAGGCCCAGATACACCAGACCGCTGTCGCGGATGGAGGCCAGAATCTGCGGACGATAGCCCAGCACGGCGGTTGTGAGCACAAAGCCGCCAAAGCAGACGGCGATGGCGGCCGCCAAGGCGGCTCCACTCAAAGCGCCGGTGAGGGCATCCGGCGGGGCTGGCGCCGCAACAGGCGCCGTGACCGGCCGGGCCCGCTCCGGGGCCGGGGCGGCGGCACGAGCCTCCGCCGCGGCGGGAGGCGCCGGCCGGCGACCGGCGGCCGGCGTCAGCTCATCGAACACCGCTCCGAGGCTGGTGTCATCCGCCTCACGCGTCAGGTCCAGCAGACCCGAGCCGGAGCCCGCTTCGATGTTCGCCGGAACCTGGATGTTGGGGTTGATGGCGGTCTGCGCGCTGGGATCCACCTTCTGCGAGTCGTCCACCTCAAATACGCTGATGCCGCCGCGACTGCCCCCGGATCCCGTGCCGCTGCCGAGATTGAGCAGACCGCTGCCGCTGCCGGGGGAGGGGATGCTGCCGGTGTCGCCGGGACTGGGCGCCATGGCCGTACCGCTGTCCCCGACCAGCCCGATGGGAGCGCCCGAGTCCGCTCCGCCCAGGCTTATGGGCTCCACGGCGCCGCCCGCCAGCTCGGCCTTGAGCTGCTCGACCTGATCGGCCTTGAACATGAGCCGCGCCCCGTCGCGGAACTCGCGCAGACGCCCCTCCCGGGCAAGCTGCTTGATGCCGTCCTCATCGCGGCCCAGAGCGGCCTTGGTCTCCTCCATCGTGTAGAACATTTTCGCCATGTTGCGACTCCTCGATGGTTTGCGCCGTGAGGCCATGGCCCGCGCCGGCGACCGGGCGAAGCGCGCCCGCTGCAACTATGGTTGCGGCGGCTCAACGGCGCCGGGTTGTATCACGGGCCGCCCGGACTGGTCCTGCTTCTCCACCAGCTCGCGAATCTCAGCGGGACTGGGCGCTGTGTTGAAATTGGCCAGCCGCGTGTCGAACGTGAAATTGCGGGCGGCCACAAACTGCAACTGCCTGGAACCGGGAAGAAACTGATACACGCACAGGGTCCCGCGGTCAATGTCCATAAGATAGCAGCCCCACACGTTGCTCTGAAGCTGCGCCGGCATGATGAACAGCCCCCCACCGCCGGCGATGGGCGCCTGCCGCTGCCCCCAGGCCGCCGGCAGCATCGGCGTATCGCCCCGCCCCGCCAATACCGCCACCAGATTGGCCGCCAGCAAGACAGCCACCACATAAAGGGCAACGACGGTCGGATTGAAACGGCGCGGCTGGTGCATTTGGGGGCCTCGCTGGTTCGCTGGCCGTAAAGCCGACCCCTATATTACTGTAACGGCGCAGGGGCCTGCAAGGTTCGCTGCTCTTTCGCTGCTCCTCTGCTCCCGCAGCGGAGGCGCGACACTTTCTGCGGCCAGCGGTCCGGAATCGCGCCGGCGCACGACGTAGCACGGCCGTTCTCGCCCGTGCTGGCCATCGGAGGAGAGTCTCCACACTATGAGAATGCCAAGCTCCAGGGCACGGGCAAGATGCGCAAGATGCCCGTGCTACGGAAAGCCCGCCGGCCGGTAGTAGCACGGGCGTCCTCGCCCGTGCCAAACGGCGTCAACGGCGTCGCGCCCCAACCATAGCGCGCATAGCACGATCGCCCTTGCCCGGAGAAATGGGGCACACTTCTCCCATGGCTCCCACAGGCGGTTGCCATCGCCCCGTCCCCGCGGGTATCTTTCCCGCCCGGCGCCAGTGCCTGGCGCAGCTCGAGTCTCAGACGAAAGGGCAGATCATGGTCAACCGACGCGATTTCCTTGTGGCCGCCGGCGCCGTTGCGGCCGCGGCCCCGCTCTCCGCCGCAGCCGCCCTGGCGGCCGAACCGGCCGCTCCCGAGCGCGACCTCTACGAGCTGGTGCAGTATCACCTGGCCAACGAGCAGCAGAAGCAGGGACTGGACGCATACCTGCACGACGCGGCCATCCCGGCCCTGAACCGGCTGGGCATCGAGCCGGTGGGTGTCTTCAGCGGCGTCAAGGAGACCAGCCCCGTGTACGTGCTGCTCCGCCACAGATCACCGGCTTCCCTCATCGGCCTCACCCGGAAGCTGCTGGCCGACAGCGAATACCTCGCCCGCGGCGCGGCCTTTCTCAATGCGCCGGCGGACCAGCCCGCCTTCTCGCGCATGGAGTCCTCGCTTCTATGGGCCTTCGCGGGCATGCCTCGACTGGAGATTCCCGTCCGCAACGCCGGCCGCGTCTTTCAGCTCCGCATCTACGAAAGCCCCAGCGTCAAGACCGGCCAGAAGAAGATCGAAATGTTCAACGAGGCGGGCGAGATCGCCATCTTCCGCAAGGTCGGGCTGAACCCGGTCTTCTTCGGTGAGTGCCTGGTCGGGGCCCGCATGCCCAACCTCACCTATATGCTGGCCTTCGAGAGCGAGGAACAGCAGCGCGCCAACTGGAAGCGATTCGGCGGCGATCCCGACTGGCAGAAACTCCGCGCCATCCCCGAATACGCCGACAAGCTCATCCTCAGCGGCATCACCAGCATCGATTTGCGGCCGACCGAATACTCGCAGATTTGAGCGGCCGCTTCGGGATCCCGCCGGGCGCGCCCCGATGTCGCCGAGTGTAAGCTGCTTCGTTCCGGCGAAGTGGCCGATCACACCCTGACATCGTGGCCCGGATCCCGGCCCTGCAACCGCAGAAAAGACTCCCGACCCCCTTTGGCGACAGGAAAATCTCACGCCTTCCCGCTCCTGGTTCCGATAATCTTCCATATCGATCCCGGCAGCGGGCACGCCGCTACTGCGCCCGCTGATCCGGCCGCGGGCCAAACGCCATCCCGCTTTTGGCCGATGAAAGCCGGCGGCAGCCGTCGTTTTGGTTGTGTCGTGAGGCAGTCATGGGACGAATCACATCAGGCATCGGTCTGGTCAGCGGCATCAACTCCGCCAACATCATCGACCAGCTCATGAGCCTCGAGGCCCGCCCCAAACGCCTCGTCCAGCAACGCCTTGATGCCGCCAACCAGCAGAAGCTTGCCTATACCGATCTGGCCACACGCCTCACCAGCCTGCGAGTTTCCGCTCAGACCCTCAAGAAAGTTGCCGCCTTTCAGAATCGCTCGGCCAACAGCACCAACCCCGACGTGCTGACCGCCTCTGTGGCCTCGGGCGCCGCCAAAGGTTCGTATCAGTTCCAGGTCGCCCGCCTGGTCACCGCGCAGCAGGCCGTCACCGCCGGCTTCGCCAACGCCGACACGCAGAAAGTCGGTGCCGGCACGATCACCATCGAGATGGGCGGCGGCGAAATCCACTCCCAGACCCCCCTGGCAGCCCTCAACGGCGGCCAGGGCGTCCGCAGCGGCTCCTTCCGCATCACCGATCGCAGCGGCCGCTCGGGCGTCATCGACATCTCCGGCGCACTCACCCTCGACGACGTCGTCCGCCGGATCAACACCAACCTCGACATCACCGTCCACGCCGCCATCACCGGCAACGGCCTAACCCTCACCGATCAGACCGGCCAGACATTGAG